>Ga0065721_10051396_pt1 | contig 14963 bp, 9 predicted proteins | sample Mesricmetagenome_FD_59108 | JGI IMG/M metagenome (GOLD analysis project Ga0065721, IMG submission 59108) | Mesophilic microbial community from rice straw/compost enrichment Sample: eDNA_1 v2 (version 2) | ecosystem: Engineered > Solid waste > Grass > Composting > Bioreactor | place: USA: Davis... | reverse complement strand
GTTGTGTCCTGGAAGCTCGCGGCGCTGAGGAACGATTCCGTCTCCAACGACGCTTTCGTGATGCCGAGCAACACCGGCGTCGCTTCAGCGGGCTTACCACCCATCTTCTCGACGCGCTCGTTCTCAGCTTCGAATTCCAGTTTATCCACCTGCTCGCCCCAGAGGAACGTGGTGTCACCGGGCTCGGTGATACGCACTTTGCGGAGCATCTGGCGGACGATGATTTCGATGTGCTTGTCGTTAATCGTCACACCCTGGAGGCGATAAACTTCCTGCACTTCGTTGACGAGGTGTTCCTGCAATTCCTGCGGTCCGCAGACTTCGAGAATCTCATGCGGATCCATCGGACCTTCGGTCAATTGCTGGCCCTTCTTCACGAAGTCACCCTTGAACACGATGACGTGCTTACCGATCGGAATCAGGTGCTCTTCTTCCAGACCGGTTTGCTGGTCCTTGATCAACACACAACGCTTACCGCGCACGCTCGGCCCGAAATCCACCACGCCGTCAATCTTCGAGATTTCCGACGCGTCCTTCGGCCGACGGGCTTCGAACAATTCCGCCACGCGCGGCAGACCGCCAGTGATGTCTTTCGTCTTCGATTGCTTACGCGGCGTCTTCGCCATGAAGCTACCGGCAACGATTTTGTCGCCTTCGTTGACGAGGATGTGAGCGTCCGACGGAATCGCATAGCTGGCGATCGCTTCGCCATTGTCGTCGAGAATGAGGATTTGCGGATGCAAATCTTCTTTGTGCTCGATGACAACCATCGCTTCCTGACCGGTCGCTTCGTCCACCACCTGTTTCATGGTGACGCCTTCGATGATGTCGTGGAATTTTACCCGACCGGCTTTTTCCGAGAGAATCGGCACGCTGTGCGGGTCCCATTGCACGAGCGTTTCGCCCTTGCCGATGGTGCCGCCGTCCGGAACGGAGATCACGGAGCCGATGACGATGTTGTGATTTTCCAACTCACGTCCGTCCGCACTCAAAATCGAGACGGAGCCGTTCTTGTTCAGAACGATGTTGTTGCCGTCTTCGAGCGTTACGTAGCGCAGGTCGTTGTACTTCACTGTGCCTTCAAACTTCGACTTGATGATCGGTTGTTTGAACGTACCGGCTGCGACACCACCGATGTGGAACGTACGCATCGTGAGCTGCGTTCCAGGTTCACCGATAGATTGCGCGGCAATGATACCGACCGCTTCACCGAGCTTGACCTTTGCGCCAGTCGCGAGATTGCGACCGTAACACGCAGCACAAACGCCCTGCTTACTTTCGCAAGTGAGCACGGAACGAATCTTGACCTTCTCAATGCCGGACGAATCAATCGCCTTGGCTTTGACTTCGTCGAACTCTTCGTTCGCACGAATGATGAATTCCTTCGGATTCGTCGGATTCGGAATGTCTTCGCAAGAGCAACGACCATTGATACGGTCGCTGACTTTGACGACTTCGTCTTCGCCTTCGTAAATGGCCTGCACCCAGATGCCGTTGGTCGTGCCGCAATCCTCCTCGCGGATGATCACGTCCTGCGCCACGTCCACCAACTTACGGGTCATGTAACCCGAGTCAGCGGTCTTGAGCGCCGTATCGGCCAGACCTTTACGCGCCCCGTGGGTTGAAATGAAGTATTCCAACACCGTCAGACCTTCGCGGAAGTTCGCCAGAATCGGCTTTTCAATGATGTCGCCGCTCGGCTTCGCCATCAAACCACGGACGCCAGCGAGCTGACGCACCTGTTGACGGTTACCGCGCGCGCCGGAATCCACCATGAGGAACACCGGGTTATATTCCTTCTTACCCTGGTTCTGTTCCAGCGTCTTGAACATGACGTTCGCGATCTGATCGGTCGCGTGCGTCCAGATGTCCACGATCTTGTTGTAACGCTCACCCGAGGTGATGATACCTTTGCGGTGCTGCTTCTCGACTTCCTTGATCTGCTCAAAGGCGCTGGCGATTTCCTGATCCTTCTCTTTCGGAATGATCATGTCGTCAATACCGATCGAGCAACCGGACTTGGTCGCTTCACGGAAGCCCAGCTCTTTCAATTTGTCGAGCATCGTCACGGTCTTTTCATGACCGCACGTCTTGTAACAGCGCCAGATCAAATCACCGAGCTGGCTCTTGCCTGCCGCCTTGTTGAACAAACCAAGTTCCGCCGGCCAGATTTCGCTGAAGATGACGCGGCCCACTGTGGTGACCACGATCTTGTTCTTTTCATCCCCGTAAACCGTCTTCTTGCCGAAGTCCGGATTAGCCAGACGAATCCGATCGTGCGTTTTCACTGCCCCATCGTCGTAGGCAAAGATGACTTCTTCCCGCGAACCGAACAGCGGCAGATCGTTGAGATTTGCCGGAACGGGCTTACGCGGCTCGGCCGTGAGATAATAACATCCCAGCGTGATGTCCTGCGTCGGCGTGATAATCGGCTTACCGGAAGATGGCGAGAAGATGTTGTTCGTCGCCATCATCAACATGCGCGCTTCCATCTGCGCTTCGACCGACAACGGCACGTGCACAGCCATCTGGTCACCGTCGAAGTCCGCGTTGTAAGCGGTACAAACCAGCGGATGAATGCGAATCGCTTCGCCTTCGATCAACTGCGGTTCGAACGCCTGCACAGACAGACGGTGCAGCGTCGGCGCACGGTTCAGGAGAACCGGATGGCCTTTCGTGACTTCTTCGAGAATGTCCCAGACTTCGGTCGTCTGGCGCTCAATCATCTTCTTCGCGCTACGAACGGTGTGAACGTAGCCGAGTTCCTTCAAGCGCCGGATGATGAACGGCTCGAACAACACGAGCGCCATCTTCTTCGGCAAACCGCATTGGTTGAGCTTCAGTTCCGGACCGATGACGATGACGGAACGGCCCGAGTAGTCCACGCGTTTACCGAGCAGGTTCTGACGGAAACGACCGCTTTTGCCCTTGAGCATGTCGCTCAAAGATTTCAACGCGCGATTGCCCGCACCGGTAACGGCGCGACCGTGACGACCGTTGTCGAACAACGCGTCCACCGCTTCCTGCAACATGCGCTTTTCGTTCCGGATAATGACTTCCGGCGTCTTGAGCTGCAGCAGGTTCTTCAGACGGTTGTTGCGGTTGATGACGCGGCGATAGAGATCGTTCAAGTCGGACGTCGCAAAGCGACCGCCTTCGAGCGGAACAAGCGGACGCAAATCCGGCGGAATCACCGGCAGCACCGTCAGAATCATCCACTCGGGACGGCTCTTCGACGAATGCAAACCCTGGAGCAGCTTGATACGTTTCGCGAGTTTCTTGCGGATCTGCTTGCTCTTGGTCTCGGTCATTGCCTGTTGCAATTCCTCGACCTGCTTCATCAAATCCACCTTTGCCAACGCTTCGCGCACAGCTTCCGCGCCCATCTTCGCCACGAACGCGTCTGCACCGTAGGTTTCCTTCGCTTCGCGATATTCGTGTTCGCTCAGCAATTGATTCTGTTTGAGCGGCGTGTTACCGGGATCAATGACGAGGTAATCCTCGTAATAAATCACGCGTTCCAAATGCCGTGCCGTCATGTCGAGCGCGAGACCGATGCGCGACGGCATGCACTTGAAGAACCAGATATGGCAAACGGGCACGGCCAACTCAATGTGGCCCATGCGTTCGCGACGCACGCGCGCCAACGTCACTTCCACACCGCAACGATCACAAACCACGCCACGATGTTTGATGCGCTTGTACTTACCGCACGAACATTCCCAGTCCTTGACCGGACCGAAAATACGTTCGCAGAACAAGCCGCCTTTTTCCGGCTTGAACGTGCGGTAGTTGATCGTTTCAGGGTTTTTAACTTCGCCCTTGGACCACGACCGAATGGCCTCCGGTGAGGCCACGGTGATGCCGACGTAATCCACCTGATTGACCTTTTCAAGGCCGAGAAGTTCGCGGGCGCTTTGTTGAGAACTGTTCATACTCTTGTAATTTGCAGCGGTCGATTAATTCATTGGTTACCGGCAACCGCAAGCGCGGCCGAACCATTTTCCTGCGGTTGATCCACCGGATTGGTGTAACCGACTTTGACATCAAGGCCGAGGGATTGCATTTCCTTGACCAACACGTTGAATGACTCCGGAATGCCGGCTTCGAGCGCATTGTCGCCTTTGACAATGCTCTCATAAATGCGCGTGCGTCCCTGGACGTCGTCCGACTTCACGGTCAGGAGTTCCTGCAACGTATAAGCCGCGCCGTAGGCTTCCATCGCCCACACTTCCATTTCGCCGAAACGCTGACCGCCGTATTGCGCCTTACCACCCAACGGTTGCTGCGTAACCAGCGAGTACGGTCCAACGGCACGGGCGTGAATCTTGTCCGCCACGAGGTGACCCAGCTTCATCATGTAGATGTAGCCGACGACCACTTCCTGGTCGAAACGCTCACCGGTGCGTCCGTCGTAGAGATACGCTTTGCCGTTATCGCCCACGAGCACGCCTTCTCCAGCAGCCTTCGTTGCTTCGGCTGCGTCGTTGATATACTTGCGCACCTGTTTTTCTTTGATGCCGTCAAACACCGGCGTCGCAAACTTCAAGCCGAGAATTTTCGCCGCCCAGCCCAAGTGCGTTTCCAACACCTGACCGACATTCATACGCGACGGCACGCCCAGCGGATTTAATACGATGTCCACCGGAGTTCCGTTCGCGAGGAACGGCATGTCTTCCTCAGCCACAATCTTGGCAACAACACCTTTGTTACCGTGACGACCGGCCATTTTGTCGCCGACCGAAAGCTTACGCTTCGAAGCGATGTAAACCTTCACGGACTTCACGATGCCGCTGTCTGTGCCTTCACCGGCCTCGGCGCGTTCCGCCTCTTCGTCGAACTGCATCTGGATATCATCGAACTTCTTTTTGAAGCTGCCGATGATTTCATTGATCTTGTTGCGAATCGGCGACGGATCGATTTCGATCCGGTCATAAACCTCCGCCAGCTTGCGCAACAGCGTCTTGGTGATTTTGCGATTCGCCGGAATAATGATCTCGCCGGTCTCGCTGTTCACCACGTCGAGCGGAATCTTCTCGCCCAACAGAATGTTGCTCAATGCTTCCGTCAATTGATCGCGCAATTCTTCCGTCTTCTTGCGATGATCTTCTTCAATCTGCTTGAGTTGACGTTTGCCTTCCGCGGCAGATTCTTTGCGTTCGCTGTCTTTCTTCGCAGAAACTTTGACATCCATCACGATGCCATAAGTTCCTGACGGAACTTTCAGCGATGTATCTTTCACGTCCGCAGCTTTTTCACCGAAGATCGCGCGCAGCAATCGTTCTTCCGGCGCGAGTTCAGTTTCCGACTTCGGCGTGATTTTACCGACGAGAATGTCGCCGGGTTTCACTTCCGCGCCGACGCGAATAACGCCGTCCGGCCCGAGGTTCTTCAACGCTTCTTCGCCGAGATTCGGAATATCGCGGGTAATTTCTTCCGGGCCGAGTTTCGTATCGCGCGCCGCCACTTCGAATTCATCAATGTGAATGCTCGTGAAGATGTCTTCCTTCACGATTCGGCGGCTGATGAGAATCGCGTCCTCGAAGTTATAACCGTTCCACGGCATGAACGCGACGAGCACGTTCCGACCGAGCGCGAGTTCACCATTCTGCGTACAAGGACCGTCCGCGAGCACCTGCCCCTTTTTGATGGACTCACCTTTGTGAACGAGAATCTTCTGGTTGATACAAGTCGCCGCGTTTGAACGCATGAACTTGCGGATCTCGTAAACCCAGATGCCTTTCGCCGGGTCGTGACGAATCTTCTTCTTACCGTCCGGCAATTCACCGTTCGGTGTGATGATGATCTGACTGCCCGTGATGGACGCGACCTTGCCGGCTTCTTCGGCCACCACTACCGCACGCGAGTCGCGCGCGACGCGGTCTTCGATACCGGTCGCCACAAACGGCGCTTCGGTAACGAGCAACGGCACGGCCTGGCGTTGCATGTTTGAACCCATCAACGCGCGGTTCGCGTCGTCGTGTTCAAGGAACGGAATCAACGACGCAGCAATCGACACGAGCTGCTTCGGCGAAACGTCCATGTAATCCACCCGGTTCGGTTCGACGTCGATAAAGTCGCCCCGACAACGGCAGGTAACACGTTCGGTCGTAAAGTGACCTTTTTCGTCAATCGGCGCATTCGCCTGCGCGACGATGTATTGCTCTTCACGATCCGCCGTCAGGTAGTCGATATGGCCGGTCACCCGACCGTTTTCGACTTTGCGATACGGCGTTTCGAGGAAGCCGAAATCATTGATGCGCGCAAACGTCGCGAGCGACGCAATCAAACCGATATTCGGACCTTCCGGCGTTTCCACCGGACAAATGCGGCCATAGTGGGACGGATGCACGTCGCGGACTTCAAAGCCGGCACGATCCCGCGACAAACCTCCCGGTCCGAGTGCAGACAACCGGCGCTTATGCGTCAGTTCGGCCAGCGGATTGATTTGATCCATGAACTGGCTCAATTGCGAACGTCCGAAGAAGTCGCGAATCACCGCACTGAGCGCTTTCGGATTGATGAGCTTTTGCGGCGTCATCTGCTCGACGCTTTGATCGAACAACGTCATGCGTTCTTTAACGAGACGTTCCGTGCGCGCCAAACCGACGCGGCACTGGTTGGCAAGCAATTCGCCCACCGTCCGAATGCGGCGGCTGCCCAGGTGATCAATGTCGTCCAAGGAACCTTCGCCCTTCTTGAGGCGGAGAAGATACTTCGTCGCTTCGACCAGATCTTCCTTGGTCAGAATGCGCGACTCGTTCTTGCTCGAGAGCGACAACTTCTGGTTGATCTTGTAACGACCAACGCGACCAAGGTCATAACGCTTCGGATCGAAGAACAACCGTTTGATGAGCGCTTTGGCGTTTGCGGCCGTTGGCGGATCTCCAGGACGCAGGCGGCGATAAATATCTTTCAACGCCTCTTCTTCGTTCTTGGCCGGGTCCTTCTTCATGCACTTGATGATGATGCCATCATCAATCGTGGTATCGACCACCTTGATATGCTTCACACCCAACTCAGCAATCTGCTTGATCACCGCTTTGGAAAGCGGTTCGAAAGCGCGCGCTACGACGAGCCCCTTCTCTTCGTCCACGGCGTCCTGAATCAGAACTTTGTTCTGCAGGTCGTCGAGCTTCTCAGCTTCCTTGATGGAGAGATCTTCGACTGTGTAGAACAGTTTCAAAATCTCTTCATCCGTGCCGCGATGCTTGTCGGCGTCCTTCTTCGAAGATTTTTCGGCTTCACCGTCCAGGAACGACAGCGCGCGGAAAAGCGTTGTGGTCAAAAATTTCCGACGGCGCTTTTTGCGATCCAGATAAACGTAAAGCAAATCGCTCGTATCAAATTGAGCTTCATACCAGGAACCGCGATCCGGAATGACGCGGAAGCTGAACAGCTCTTTGCCATTCGGGTGAATCGTCTTTTCAAACGCAATACCAGGCGAGCGATGCAACTGCGAAACAATGACGCGTTCCGCACCATTGATCACAAACGTGCCTTGCGGCGTCATGAGCGGCAATTCGCCCATGAAAACTTTTTCTTCTTTTGTACCCTTTTCGTCCTTGAGCAGGAACGTGACGTACAGCGGAGCGCCGTAGGTCAGACCTTCGCGCAAGCATTCCAGCCAATCCACCTTCGGCTCTCCGATTTCGTAGGAATGGAAATCGAGCACGACTTTGCCGTCGTAGCTCTCAATCGGGAACACTTCGGTGAAGACGGCTTGCATCCCAAGATTCTTGCGCTTGGACTGCGGGATCTCGGCCTGGAGAAATTCCTTATATGAACTCGTCTGGAGTTCGATCAGGTTCGGCGGAGCAATGATTTCTTTGATTTTGCCGAAGTTGATACGTTCAGTGGCTCGGGATGGCATTTGTACCTTTTCTACGGTCCGGTCACATAACCGGACGATTTTTCTACTCAACGACACAAGGCAAGAGCGCGACGTTCAATCGCGAACTTGCCAGACTGTCAGACCCCCCATCAGGAGGTCGCTGTTACTAAACCTTACGATAAATCCGGAAAGGGCCAAATCGGGGCGGCGCTCAGGATAAACGCCGCCCCGACGAATCGGCCCGTGATTACTTGACTTCGATCTTCGCGCCAGCTTCTTCGAGCTTCTTCTTGGCGGCGTCGGAGTCGGCTTTGTTGGCGCCTTCCAAAATCGGCTTGGGCGCACCTTCCACGAGAGCCTTGGCTTCGGCGAGGCCGAGGCCGGCTTTCACTTCGCGGACGGCTTTGATCACGGCAATCTTCTTGTCAGCGGGGACTGAAGCGATGATCACGTCAAACGTGTCTTTCGCCGCAGCAGCCGGAGCAGCGCCACCGGCAGCCGGAGCACCAGCAGCCGCAACGGCCACAGGAGCAGCCGCGGTCACGCCCCACTTCTCTTCCAGTTTCTTGACCAAATCAGCGGCTTCAATGACCGTCAACTTGCTCAACTCTTCTACGATGTTTGCGATGTCTGCCATAACTAACTCTTGCTTTCTTTTCGTCTCGTCGTCATCCGAGCCACAGATGGTTTGAGTTCACGGCCGTGAACCGACGATTTACTGTTTGTTCTTGGTTACTCCCGCCGATGGCTAACCAGCAGGAAATTGTTTTGCTTAAGCGGCTTCTTTTTCGGCCTTCGCCTTGATGACGCGAGCCAATTGCTGCGCCGGCGTATTGATCATCGTCACCAGCTTCTGCGCCGGCGCGTTGATGACGCCGAGGAGCTTGGCGCGCAACACTTCGATGCTCGGCAAATCTGCCAGCGTCAAAATATCCGCCTGTTCCAATCGGGCATTGTTCAGATAGCCGAACTTGATTTTAAGCTTGTCGTTTTCGACCGAAAACGTCTTTAACGCCTTCGCCGCTGCGGAAATGTCCTTTTGGCCGGTCACCACCGCAATCTGTCCGGCGAGTGAACCGTTCAAATCCGCCACTCCAGCTTCTTTTGCCGCAATACGAAAGATCGAGTTCTTAACGACATGAACCTCTGCTCCGGTCTTGTGCAATTCTTTGCGGAGCGTCGTCAACTGACCAACTTTCAGTCCCTGGTAACCGACGACAATGAAGAACGGCGAACCGTTCAGGCGACCGATGTATTCCTTAGTGAGAATCTGTTTTTCTGCGCGCATGGATCAAATCTGGTTAACGGTTTAGTTGGCGCCGAACTCACGGATGTCCACGCGGACGCCCGGACTCATCGTCGCAGACAAAGTGCAGCTATGCAGGTACGAGCCTTTCATGCTGCTCGGTTTCGCTTTCACCACAGCTTCAATTACCGCCCGCGCATTTTCTTCAATCTGCGTCGGCGAGAAATTCACTTTACCGATGGCAACGTGAACGTTCGCGGCTTTGTCCACTTTGAACTCAACGCGACCAGCCTTCACTTCCTTCACCGCTTTCGCTGTGTCTTCGGTCACCGTGCCGGTCTTCGGATTCGGCATCAATCCCCGCGGTCCGAGAACCTTACCGAGCTTCCGAACTTCCACCATCGCTTCGGGCGTGGCGATCGCGACGTCGAAATCCGACCAACCGCCGTTGCACTTGGCAATCATGTCTTCGAAACCGACGAATTCCGCACCAGCGGCTTTCGCAGCGTCGGCGGCAGCACCTTTGGCAAACACCAGCACGCGCACGGTTTTACCGCTGCCGTGCGGCAATGGAACAGTACCGCGCACCATTTGATCGGATTGTTTCGGGTCCACTCCAAGGCGGAACGCGAGATCCACGGTTTCGTTAAATTTCGCTTTCGGGAACTTGGCCAGAACGCCGACGGCTTCCTTAAGCGGATACGTCTTCGTAGCGTCCACCAGCTCGAGCGCTTTTTTGTATCGTTTACTTGGCATTATTATGAGCGGTGCATGCGAGCAATTTGCTCTCCCGCGTTGTTTGGTTAATTGACAATTTCAATGCCCATGCTGCGGGCAGTACCAGCGACGACGCGGAACGCGGCTTCATCTGAAGTCGCATTCATGTCGTTCTTCTTCATCTTGACGATGTCCATCACCTGTTTGCGGGTGACTTTGCCGACCTTCTCTTTGTTCGGTGCTTTGGCGCCAGCCGTGATGCCAGCAGCCTTCTTGAGCAACACCGACGCAGGCGGCGATTTGGTGATGAAAGTGAAAGACTTATCCTGATAAACCGTGATAACCACCGGAATCACCAGACCGGCGTCGTTTTTGGTCGCGGCGTTAAATTCTTTGCAGAATCCCATGATGTTCACGCCGTGCTGACCGAGCGCAGGACCGACGGGCGGCGCGGGATTCGCCTGTCCGGCGGGAATTTGCAATTTGATAATGCCTGTAACTTTCTTAGCCATACAAAGTCTTTCTGGTCTTAATCTTAATCTGTTTCTCTCTGTCTAACCGCGCTCGCCTGACACCCTGTTTCCGAGACAAGCAGGATTTCGAGTATATCAAGCCTTTTCCACCTGCCAATACTCAAGTTCAACCGGAGTGTTCCGGCCAAAAATATTCACTGTCACCTTCAATTTGCCGCGATCCGGATCCACTTCCTCAATCACACCGCTGAAATTCAGGAACGGACCATTGTTAATCTTCACCGTTTCACCGGCGTTGAATGCCACCTTCGGACGCTCGGTTTCTTCCGAAGCTGAAACCGCCGCTTTGATGGTTTCCATTTCCTCGTCCGTCGCCGTGTGCGGATGTTCGCCGCCGACGAAACCAATCGCTCCCTGGGTTTCTTTGATGAAGTAAAACGGCTTCGGAATCACACGCTTGTTTTCATCCAACAACACCATGTGGATGTAAACGTAGCCGGGATGCAGCTTGCGGGTGGAAACGGTCTTCTTCTGGTTGCGCACTTCCACGACCTTTTCCATGGGAACGAGGACTTCTTTAATGTAGTCCTGCATCTCCTCGGTCTTGATGCGCTTTTCGATGCTTTCCTTGACCTTTTGCTCCTGGCCGGAAAGCGTATGGATGACAAACCACTGGGGCTTCATAGTCGCTTAAATGAGCTTGAACAGCGCGAACAGGATTTGATCCACAATAAACGTGAACAGACCCAGAATAATGATGGCCACCATGACGACGACCGTGGAGCCCTTCAACTCGTCCCACGTCGGCCAGGTGCACTTCTTTAATTCTTCAGTCGTTTGCCGCCAATAAGCTGCAAAACGCCGAATATAGCCCTTCCACCAGAGGAGACCAAAGATTACGGCGGCGACGCCGATCCATATTAACTCTTTCATTATTCAACCTGTTCTGGCTTCGTCGAGCCGCAGCTCTTGCCATTGGCGGAGAGGGAGGGATTCGAACCCCCGGTGGGCGTTAACCCACAGCGGTTTTCAAGACCGCCGCAATAGACCACTCTGCCACCTCTCCACACTTTGCAGACTGGCCCGCCACGCCGAAGCTCGTTTGCTTTCGCTTCCAGCCCGCCTTCGACTCATCCCGGCGCGGCAGCCTTGCCCCCTGTTCATTTCCAAGCAAAGGCTGGCAGGGCGTGCAGGAATCGAACCTGCAACCAACGGTTTTGGAGACCGCTACTCTACCAATTGAGCTAACGCCCTACGCAAAATTCACCGGACCCTCAACTGGACTAAAACGGAGGCGACGGAATTTCCCGCCGCCTCCGCGTGATAATTCCACTGATCAGGCGAGGACTTCGCTGATACGACCAGCGCCAATCGTGCGGCCACCTTCGCGGATCGCGAAACGTTGACCTTTTTCCATCGCCACTGCTTTTTGCAGTTCGACATCCACGGAAACGTTGTCCCCCGGCATCACCATTTCCACGCCTTGCGGCAGGGTCAATGTGCCCGTCACGTCCGACGTGCGGAAATAGAACTGCGGACGATAGTTGGTGAAGAACGGCGTGTGACGGCCACCTTCATCCTTCGACAACACGTACACTTCCGCCTTGAACTTGGTGTGCGGCGTGATCGAACCCGGCTTGGCCAACACCATGCCACGCTCAACTTCTTCCTTCTTCGTGCCGCGCAACAGCACACCGACGTTGTCGCCCGCGTTGGCAGAATCGAGCAACTTGCGGAACATTTCGATGTCCGTCGCCACCGTCTTGCGCGTGTCGCGCAAACCGACGATTTCAACTTCGTCCATCTTCTTCAGAACACCGCGCTCCACACGACCGGTCACCACCGTGCCGCGACCTTCAATGTTGAACACGTCTTCAATGCACATCAGGAACGGCTTGTCCACGTCGCGGACCGGGTCAGGAATGAAAGAATCCAGTGCGTCGAGCAAATCCTGAATCGCCTTTTCACCTTCCGGCTTGCCCGCGAGCGCCGCCGTGGCCGAACCACGAACGATCGGGGTCTTGTCGCCCGGGAAACCATACTTGGTGAGCAGGTCACGAATTTCCATCTCAATGAGCTCAAGCAAGTCTGCATCCGCGAGGTCAACCTTGTTTAAGAAGACCACCATACTCGGCACACCGACCTGACGGGCGAGCAGGATGTGCTCACGAGTCTGAGGCATCGGACCGTCCGCCGCACTGACGACCAGAATCGCACCGTCCATCTGTGCCGCACCAGTGATCATGTTCTTCACATAGTCAGCGTGGCCAGGGCAGTCAACGTGCGCATAGTGACGCTTCGCACTTTCGTATTCCACGTGCGACACCGCGATAGTCACGGTCTTCGTTTCGTCACGAACCGTACCACCCTTGGTAATGTCTTTGTACTCGATGAGCGGCGCCAGACCTTTGCGATTTTGCACCGCAACGATGGCGGCAGTCAGGGTGGACTTGCCATGGTCAACGTGGCCAATTGTGCCGACGTTCACGTGCGGTTTCGTTCTTTGAAATTGCTCTTTAGCCATTTTGTTCTCCTGCGTTCGTTTGTTGTCGTTGCGTAACTGTTTAGTGTGCGTCTCTAAGCGTCTCTAAAGTTGTCTGGAGCCCATGATCAGGATTGAACTGATGACCTCGTCCTTACCAAGGACGTGCTCTGCCAACTGAGCTACATGGGCGACCCATTTGTCTTAACATCCTGATGCGCAAAACGACAAAAAACCACCCCCGCACCTTTTTTCTTTCGAAAAAAACCTGAGGGTTTCGGTGACTTTGTCTCTTTTACGGCCCTAAGACGGCTCGCAAAATAGAAAACCGCCAAAAACGTGTCAACAGGCGTTTTTGGAATTTTCGGCCACACCGACTATTTCCGCCACTCCGTTTTCGCTGGCTCAGGCAATCCTTGCGCCCGGAATGCCGTCCGAAAGTGCATTTTCGCCACCTTCGCCAACGCCTCAACCCCATGCTTCACAAATAATTCTTTCGCCACCTGGTCCACATTCGCCCCCGCGCCTTTCGGAAGTTCGACACCGTAAGCCTTCCCCAACGCCGCCAACCGACGCACAAATTCATCCCGCGCCAAAATTGAAGCTGCCGCCACCGCCAAATCCTCTTCCGCCTTGTGCCGCTGCACCAATTCCAACTCCCGCCCCATGCTCATCAACGCCCGTTCCACCACCGCCTTACTCGCCGCGAATTGGTCACTGATCGCCTTCACGGGCGGCGGATTCATCCGATGCCGCTGGCCCATCAGATTTTCAATCACCCGCGCATGCCCCCAAGCCAACACCGCGTTCACACTTCCCATCTTCGCGTGCAACCGATTGTAAGCTTCATTTCCAATTGACACGACCGTTGTCACACAGCCGGGTGTTTCTTTAATCAACTTCGCGAGGTCGGAAATTTTTTTATCGGTCGAAATATTTTTTGAATCCCGCACGCCCGCATCCTTCCACGCGGTCAGCACCGACTCATTCACATAAACCCCCGCGATGCACATCGGCCCGAAAAAATCGCCCTTGCCGCTTTCGTCCACGCCGATGCGCGGCAGCAGCAACTCCGGATTCAAAACCGTCTCGTAGCCTAGCTTCGCCTGCTTCAATACCTCCGGCTCAAGCACGAACTCAATGAACTCTTGCGTCCCCTTCCCCTGCACGACGAGTTTGCCGCTCTCATAAAATACCACGTTCGTTTTGTCCTTCTCACCGGCGAACCGCGCATACGGCACTTCGCGCGGCGTGAAATTCCGCGCGTCCAGACACGACTTCAACGTCGCCGCCTGTTCCCCAGTCAGCTTGCAAGTGTAACTCGTCAGTGGTTTCACGCTCACGTGCCAATTTAATAGCCACAACAGAACCTAAAGAACACAAAAGAATCACGACTAGGAAAGCCGCAGTTGCCAGTCGGCGTGATCCCAAACGATACAGAGCAAGCGCTAGACAATACTAAAGTTTCAAAGAATTGATTTGCAGTGCTTCTTTCATCTTCGCATCAAAGTCAGATAGAATCGTACTTGTTTGATTTTGAATCTTCCAGAACAGGTCTAGAGCCTGTACTTAACTTTTTCCAAACAAAGTAGCGAGCATCAGCGTCACAAATGCCAGCCAGTGATACCCGGCGAAGGTGGTGGCGAGGCGTTCGTAATCGCGCGCTAGCCTTCGGAAGCGTGCCGCCCACGCAAAGGAGCGTTCCACGACCCAGCGCCGCGGCAACAACACAAATCCCCGCTTGGCTTCATGATGTTTGATGACGAACAATTCAATCCCTTGTTCCGCGGCGGCCTCCGCAGGCTGATCTCCCGTGTAACCCTGATCCACGAAAGCCACCTTCACCGGCTCTTTTACTTCCGCTTGCACCGCTTCGGCCAATTGGCCGACCTGGGCGCGGTCTTGTTCATTGGCTGGCGTGACTGCCAAGGCCAACAAATGGCCCAAGGTGTCCACGGCGATATGCACCTTGGAGCCCTTGCGTTTCTTATGCCCGTCAAAGCCAGCCCGGGCGCCACTCTCCGGAGTGGATTGTACGGTGCGGCTGTCCAGAATCACTGCGCTGGGATCGGCCTTTCGGTCCAACGCCGTCCGCAGCATGGCCCTTAAGTCGTGCGCCATGGCTTCAAAACATCCAGCTTTGATCCAGCGTTGCGTTTGCTGGTAAACCACATTCCAAGGCGGCAAATCATTGGGCAGCATGCGCCAAGC
>Ga0065721_10051395_pt1 | contig 14964 bp, 22 predicted proteins | sample Mesricmetagenome_FD_59108 | JGI IMG/M metagenome (GOLD analysis project Ga0065721, IMG submission 59108) | Mesophilic microbial community from rice straw/compost enrichment Sample: eDNA_1 v2 (version 2) | ecosystem: Engineered > Solid waste > Grass > Composting > Bioreactor | place: USA: Davis... | reverse complement strand
CCAAGACCCAGCACAGTATCCCCACTTCGATCTTTATCCCCCTCCTGCAGCGTCGATCATGTCGTTCCAGCGCAGTGCCTGCACACTACCAGCATTTGCTTCGGCGTCACAGTATCCGTCCTTCGATCTATGTCTGTCCCTTTGCTCTGAACAAGAGGCCAATCGCTGACGCCAAAACCAGATCCTGCTACCGCATCCACACCTTCAATCCCGCCTATTGATACAATCCCTCGACTCGTCCTACCTCATAATGCGTCATCTCAGCCACCGAAAGAAGAACGCCGACGAAAAGGGTCGTCCAGAAGGTTGAATCATTCCGAGCTGCATGCTATGGTCATGATGGAGAAGAGGCTGCCGTCTGTCTCCTTTAGTTCGGTCGTTCAGGTTGCCGAACCTTCAGATGATGAAGATGAAGGGGAAGGAGAGCAGGAGTGCATGGCCTCCTACTTGCCATCATTCCCGAGACCACCCCCGCTACAGCCCATCCCATCGTCTCCAACAGGAGACCCTCCAACCCCAAGACCTCCACTTCACCGTCTGTCCCCCGTGCAGCGCTCCTCAACTGTCGCCTTGGACCAGCACCAGCAGATCCCATCGTTCGTCGACAATCGGCGAAGCCTTGGCCATGTTCACCTCAGGCGAGCCAACAGCCTCGCGCAAGGGCCGAGGCCACAGTCGCAGGCAGTTGAAGGTGTACGGAGAAGTGTCTACTCGCCTGAGTTGGCCAGAGCGAAGGGATTGGGCAACAACACAATGTCTTCGCATCCGACTCAAGCGGCCGTTGCTCGCCGAGCATCGCTGTGGGAAAGAGGAGCGGGACCGCCGCCGCCAGTACCTCCTCCTCCTGCGCCAATTGATCGATCCACTCGTGCGAGAAGGGACAGTGTGGTATTCCAGCGGATACAGGCCCTCAACGCACATGCATCCAGTTAGCCGACGTGTTTTCGCTAGTACTATTCTTACTCTTCGTAATTCGACGCTTTCGGTTTCACCATATCAACAATAGAACTGGAAGATGGCCAAGAAGACAGATTACAATGCATCATTCGAGTCAGAATCAGAGCCTGAGTGGGAGGCCCGAGGTGCACTCCCAGTGGAGGCTCCTGTTGCACCAGCTGCCTCGTACGGCGGAGGTGCAATCAATCTCTCGCCTTCTCCTGGCATCGGTGCTACTGGAACTGAAGTCGCGCGACTGGAGCGAGAAGATGATGGCCCTGCACCAGACAGCGCCCTGGCCTGTCTGACTTGCCGCTCCATCTCGTCCCGTTCCTGCTTGGTCTTGCGGTCTTCAATGTAAGCTAGGCGCACCTGAGTTCGAACGTTGAGTCTCTCTATTAATCAGACACATATTGGTGCCCACCTTTTCTGCGATCTGTGCTTGAACTTCCTTCTGGCTGAGTTTGGAAACGTTGGCTTGCTCCTCCTTGCGCTGTATGACTAAAAGAGCCTCTTCAAGCATCTCTGCACCAACTTTCAGTTCCTCCATGTGCCGTGGGTTCCACCGGTAATATGGTTGGAAATTCTCGACCTGGCCATGGTCAAGATGCGAATCTAAGAATTCAAGAATTGATAAGGTCATACCGTTGGACCGAATCCCATCTAACAAAAGCATGTTATCAGACATTGTCATCAGAGTTTAGAATGAGATGCGTACTTCGATGGCATATTCCAGTGTGCCTTTCCGATCCACCAGTTCGCGTTTGATCAAGGTATTTGTGGGCTTGAATTGCCGGAATTTGGGGTTGTCTGGTTCATTCAGCAAGTTTTCCGCTATCTTCAACAACGTCTATATGAAGAAGACAAGGTGAGCACAGTGATGCTGTCAAATGACGGGGCGGACGGTCTCTAAGCATTGCGCAGCAAGAGGAGACCGATATCTACTTTTAACGACGAGACAGCCTGTTCTTTGGGATTTGGCCGCATGATTCCGGGGTCGATCATCCTCCTGAACTTTTGCTTCCTCTCATGTTCTTGAGCGAGTTGGGCAGCCGTCCGGACTTGCGGTTGACTCTGTGATCGGCGCTCGGCTGCTGCTGCGAGGGCGTCTGGGGAGATGAGGCGTGTAGGCGAAGACGGGGTGGGTTGGGGGGTGCCTTGAGGAGATGAGGCCTGCATTTGTCCTGTTTCTGAAGAGGCTCAGTTCAAGGGCCTTGGATGATAGGGAGAGGGCAGTGTATTTGAGGATGTAGTTGCTGTTCACCACGCAGCCGCATCCGCCAGCCTGACCTTCGTTGTTCGGCACCGGCCGAAGATAGGGGTGTAACCTACTATTACAGGGAAGAATACAGGAAATTATACAGGGATCTATGGAGTGTCTCGAGGTCTAGACATCGTCAGAACTACTACTATTCTTTGTGTGATAATCTTGCTCTGGACCTCCATCATCCTCGTCGTCATACATGGGATCCCTCTGGGGCCTATGACTCAGGTAGTCGTCTGGGATAGACTCATCAGACGAGCTCTCAGATGCATAGCCATCCTGAGAGCGTTCGCCATCTGAAGGGACTCTGGATTTCCGACCCTGGATTGCCATGGTCAAGGAGGAGATCGAGTTATTACGCAATCGGGAGAAGAAGCTGCCCGCAGAAGATGATGGCTGGACTTTGGAGGGCTCCCCGTCACGGTCTTCCAACCTTGCACGGTCAGATTGCGCTGTGGGTATTTCAAGCAACCCAGTGGCCCACTTCTTCCGGATCGAGGGAGAGAGGAGAGGATCGTAGTTATCCCTGGATACGCCAGGTGAAGGAGGTTGAGTGTGGCGACCCCGTCGGTAAAACCAACGAGAGCCACCTGAGAAGGCGTTCTCTGCATCTGTGTCGACCCCAAGAGGCCGATCGGAACTGGTAGGAGGAGGCGAATGAGAAGAGACGGGTTGTAATTTGGGGGCGTCGTTGGTAGGTTGAGGAGGGAGAAGTAGTGAACGAGGCTCCCGAGGTCTACTTCTGTTTCTAGCCTTGACGACACTCCGGATTTCTTGTCGGCCGGCATAGATCTGCTTCTCAACACGCATCCTGTTTTCAATCATGTGCAACTAATGATTGTGTCAGATCAAAGGACAGGTAACTACAATGGAGTGTAATGCGTACCTTTGGCCAGGTCACAAGCTGTCCTACAGCCATCATCCTTTCCAATTCTTCGCGGTCAGGATCGGTGAGAATTCGAAACCAGTCCATGAGTCTTGTGCGGGGCCAGATAGTCACAGCACCATCAAATCGTTGTAAAAATACGCTCGACCAATCTTGTCCCAGAAGCGGGGGAAGAAGCTCGAGGTCACGGATGACTTTGAAGTTCTTCGTCAGTTCGTGCTTGAGCCACTGTTCGGCGGCGGATAGCAAGAAGTTTCCACGCCAGCCTGCTATCGATAAGTTAGCAAGATTGCAACCCAAAGCGTTATGCAATACTCACCTTTGCCCTTCCGACGAGCCACGGGCTTGCCCGCAGAACCTCGAGGTGCGAAGAAGAACAGATGGACGTGGGGGTTGACCTGGGAAACAACTGGGTAGGACACGTTGAAATATAAATTCAATCCTTGAGTAGGAATGTCGACTCTAAACACACGGTCAGACAGGCGTGAATCCAGAGAGCACACAACATCGACGAACCTAAGCGAGCCATCCTTGAAACGACTTCCCCAGTTCCAAGGGATGATGGTGCCATCCTTTAACTTCTGCATAATGACCACAGGATTGAGAATACCAGGGACCGCGGCGGAGGCGAGGAGCGTTGACCAAATGACAGTGTCCGGGGCTGTGATATAGTTCAAGAGCTTGGTGGGCCTGAACTGTAGGTCAGTCAAATGGGCAGAGCAGGATTTTCCATGGGACACACGAATGTCTATCGGCTGGGATGACTGAGATGTTCAAAATCCTTCCGGTCCGTAAGTAGGCTTCCTTGAAAGTCATCGAGCCGTGTGTGAAGAAGGAGCACTTCCTTGCCCATCTGGTTTGAGGTAAGGCGTCTGTCAAGGAAAGCTGAGGCTGTAGAACTCACGCAACACTGTCAAAGCGAGCGCCCGTCTTCAGGAACCGCTTCATCCACACACTGACCGACTCCTCGCAAGCCGTAATTCTGTCAGCGAGTTCGGGGCGGAGAAGAACTTTGAGCTCCTCGTCGGTGTAACAGCACATGAACGCTGCAATCAATCCACCGGCACTGGTTCCTGTAATCACTCGGGGGAGGAGGCCAGCGTCAAAGAATGCCTTTACGACGCCAAAGTGGTCTATCGGAAATCAGTGTCTTGCAGCAAGATGGTAAGATCCCGACTCACAATATCCGAATGAAGCGCCACCAGAAAGGCACAGTGCCGAGACACCAAGATTGGTGTTAGCACTCTTGAAGAATCGTCGCTTCTCATCGATTGAGAGGTCTGGTGTGTGTCGTATGTACTCAAGCGATCGCTCCAACTCGTCGAAATATGCTATCCGATTGTGAGAACCGATTTCGTTGCACGGTGGAAAGGTACGACTTACATTCAATGAGATCCTTGCTACCGAGGTAGGTCTCGCTGTATAACCTAAATCTCTGTGAGCAAGGCTGCGTGATTTCGAATAAAGCGTGGAATCGTACCTGGCATTCTCCACGGCAGCGAAGTTGTTCCTGATACAAGTCTCCAAAACTCCGAGGCAGCCTCGGGCGTCGTCCTTTTCCCTTAAGGTTTGCAATGATCTCTTGACTTTCTTGACGAGCTTCCAGTCATAGTACGGGTCTTCTTCTATCCTCTTCCACTCATCGAACTTGAGATAGCTGTCCAGGACCTTCGCGGCCTCCTTCCATTCCTACAGGGCGATCAGCATTGAAATATCAAATGACTTGCAGCACGGACTTCATATGTCTTTGCCGCGCGCAGTTTCTTCCGAAGCTGACCCTTCTTTCCACGCCCTGACAAAAGGTGAGGCACATGATTCCGCCGTCGATCATGGTGCTACTTACAAGCAGTGACCCACTCCTTCATGTTGACCATCTGCCGAATGAAGACGTAGAGGCCGAACTCTGCCATTATGAAAAGGCCGATGAAGGCCTGCAAACGTCATCGTGAGACCAGCCTCCCGGCGTCAAGCTTTCAACGAGACATACTAGAAGGGGCCATCGCACAAACGAGAAAAGGAGATCGCGTCGTCCCTCTGGCTTCCCTCTCTTTTTCCGGTTTCTGGATCAAGTTGAAAAGGGCTGTATGTGGGTTGAACCGACAGCGCTCACCGTCGGGCTACCCGCAGATTGATGGGAGCGAAATCTGACAGAGCCGATACCTTTCGGATCCGGGATCCATGTCCTGAAGCAACGGGCGTAGCGGGAGCGTTCGGTGACTCTTGTCCGAGGTGGTCAAAGTATGCCTCATCCTCCTGGAGTGCATGAGCAAACGCCGCGATGTGACTGGAGATCCGAACACAAGGCAACGTAATGAGTACCCCTGCAAAAGTCCGGAAACAAGTACACACTCTTCATTCACATAGTCCGTCGCAATTAGTTGCTCGTACGTAGGTTGCTGTTTCTGTTTGGTCATAACAGTGAAGAGGCGAGAAGCATAGTAGTGGTTGTGTTCAAAGAGTAGCCTGGTCAATTCCGGAGACCCCAATAAGCATCACTCCGGAAGCACGTGTAATTGTGGAGCCCCAACAGAAGCCAGCCTCGTCGGCCCGCCGTTTCCAGACTGATACGCCCCCCTACTTAGGGACGGGGACGCGACGCGTCAACCCTCTTATTCTGGACATCCTGCTCTTGACAGTGAGTCGGATGACATAGCAAACCTCTGACCGATAAAAGGGATCAGGGTGTCTTCTCACGAGCTGTACTCAAAAATAAGCTGCCAGCTGCCTAAATTTGCCTCACAAGGACGGTGCCAAGAGTAAGTGCGACCTCCCATCCAATGAGGTCCACGGATATCGTAGGCCTGTCTCGAGAATTTCTCAGAGATACCTCTGCGCAGCCTTGAGTATGACCTTTTTGCTGAGGTGTGAAGGCATTGTAAAGCTAATTTCGGCTACCGGCGTGCAGGCACAATGGCGAAGAATGGGCTGACGGAAGGATTATCCGCTCTACGTGCCGCTTTCTACGTCTGCTATTCAGCAGAAGTAGAATCCTCTTTCTGAGTAATCCGCTCGTTCGAATATTTAAGCGGTGGGAGCTCCCCAGCTTTCCCCATACCCGGTTTCCTTTCCTTCCTCCGTTGTTCAACTCGACCTCACAATGGGATGGTTCAGCGACGACTCAGATCAGGCGAATGCCTACTATCAGGTCTTGCCATTTCCCTCACAACCCGCACGAGTGGCCGTTCTTATGATTGTCCTTCACAGGTGATGAACGCCCCTCACAAGGCCACCCTCTCCCATGAACTCATCGCAGCCGCTGCCTCATATGAAGTACGCTTGTCATGAGACACTGGACATGCCTTGCTGTGTGAGCTGACATACATTAAAGGCTGCCAAGGCATACGAGAATCATGTGGCAGAGAACGGTCATCCAGACAACCACGCGACAGCGAAAGAACTCCTGTAGGTCGAGCCTTACCGAGACTTGGTAGAACCTGTGTTTAAACGCTGCGGCATTCTAGTGCTGGGTTCTCCGGGTTCTTCATTGACAGGATAGTCGAAACTAAAGGAGTGAGAGTTGCCTCTCCAACACAATGAGTTAAACGACTAAGATCTTGACTGATCCACACAGCTTGATTTCATTGACGCTCAACGTGCAAAGCACCATGGTACGTTCAGGTCTAGTCCATGAATTAACTGCCAGACTGACAAAGACATAGCCAAGCAACAAGCAGAAGAAGGCCTGACCCAGCAAGGTTATTATTAACCACAGTTTTCTTGGATCCGAATGTAAATTACCCGCATATCTTGGCCAATTTTCATCCAATCTGCAATTTCTACTACACTCGGGTTGAATGCTGCTCAAGCACACAGAGAGACAACTGTCACCGTGTACTGTCTGAGTTGAAATGCTAAGACACAGTCCTGAAACACTCTGAGCTCAGATTGCGAAACATCTTAGAATGCCTGCAGGTTTCTCTCTTCATCTCTGACCACCACATACAAGCTCTCACTCTCGCAGAACGCCTTATCACTATGGGTTGGTTCAGCGACAGCTCTGACCAGGCACAAGCCTATGACGCCGTCAGTGCACCAATCTGCCCTAACGATATGAACCATTTGTATTGATGACCAGCGCCTCAGGTAATGAACGCCCCTCCGAAGGCGAAATTCTCTCAAGAAGCCCTAGCGGCTGCAGCGTCGTACGAGGTGAGCCCAGCGTCTTACGCGTGACACTGACAGTTCATTCAGACACTTTTGGATGTCTAGGCAGCAAAGATGTACGAGAACCATGTCAGGGCGAATGGCCAGCCTGAGAGTCACGGAAAGGCCAAGGAACTTATGTGAGTGGATGCCTTTCTGGGGTTCAAACCTTGTGCCAACCCCGTTCAGCGCTGCCATGGCTGGGGGCTTCATCGACAGAATGGTTCAGAAGAAAGGAGTAAGTCTGTTCAACCCTTTCTGGATAAATCATTGTTGGGATTACATGGTTATTGATATCATCATCCCCAGATCTCAGGATTTGACAACCAGCAGGCCAATTTACTCGGTGCGAAAGCCACGGTCGTTGGTGGCTCATTCTAACTTATTTGGTGATCAACAGCCCAGCAGCAGTCCAACTCAGCTCTTCTCAACCAAGGCTTCTTTATATAAGAGCATCATGTTAGATATAGCAAGAGCAGTCATTCCAATCCACTGCTTAGATGCTTCCGAAAGATTCGAGAACACTTGCGACCCATGGGCGCTAAAAGCAGACGAGTATGGTAACGCCACCAGTAATGTCAATTGCTCGTGATACTCTTGTTCACCCGACTCCCGAAAGATTGTTTCCAACGGGTCATTGAGCAACAGGTCTATATATATTAGTGAGATAGTGAATGGAGGGAATCCATTTATTCGTCGATATTCCCTTTCCCTGAATCGACACTGGGCTTGAGGTCGAAGTGTGGATCTGAGGAGTACTTTTGATACTCCGGCCGTTCCAAGCATTTCTTTGCCACACGCTTGTCGATTTCAATGTCTTCAATCAATGCTTCTAGAAGGGACTTAATACTCGGTGCTGGGGAGTAACGCAATCACTGTGGGCGTACCTCTGGATGTGTAATCCAGCTCGGGGCGAATGTAGCCTAGCACAATGGCACGCATCTCGAAGCCGTAGAAGTCCTTATCAAACTCGTGCATGATATGGATCTCCTAGTGGGTGGGTGTAGGCGTGAGTTGGGTGACAACCGTTGTGCAGCCGCGATTGCCTGACTCACCGCAGTCAGCTTCTCGTTCTTGTAGAACGGGTTCCACCCCAGGCTCATGACCATGGGGAGGACCTTGCAGTCTTGTGGTCGGAGGTGTAAAGAGTTGTCAGTTTGAGGTGGAACGACCTGAGCGTAGCCATAGTAGACCCCTGTGTTGGCGACGCTGCTCATGGGTATGATCGATTCGTCGGGGAGGTTGGCTGTTGGAACGGGAGAGATGAGCTAACACTGAGGAGGCAGGGGCGAGGGGAAGCGCACCAGTGGGACATCCGAGATCCTTCCCTCCTCTTCCAAACCCATGCTGCACCTTTCCTACGAGTACGATGGGGAATGGCGGTTCGGGTCGGTCGGGCCCAACGATCTCCGGCCTCCCTGCACGAAACTCTTCTGTCCGCAATTTCGCAATCGGTCTCTCCTCTTGCTGAGATACTTCCAGAGCTGTACGGGTCATGATGGTCAGTTGTCGTAGAGTATTTGAATAAATGATGTGGGTATGTGAGAGGGAGAGAAGAGAGAGAGCAGAGATCGGGTCCGGTCATCTTAAACACGTCGGATATCACTGCGAGAGAGCACGCGCCGAGTCGAGTGGCTTTCAAACCCATCACACCTTCCTTTTCAGTCACTAGTACCTCCCCTCGTCCACCATGTACCAGCAGCCCCAGAGCTCTGGTCCCGGTTCCTCAGAAGGGCACGTCGCGATACCGGGCGTCGTAGCACCCGCTGCTTCGTATCCGTACTACCAGGCGAATTATGCAGCAACGGCGGCAGCACCGATAGCGGCACCTGGCGCGCTCTCCTACTATTCGTTCAACAACGCGCCAACAAGCCAACGTCCACCCGAGGCTGTTCCTCCACCCGCTGAGCCGACAGTCACACCTGCAGTCGCAGAGAAGGCCATCAAGAAATTGGTGACGCTGGAGTTGAAGAATGCTGGGTTCGAGAAGGCGGAGCCGATGTGCGTGAAGCAGCTGGAGCTTGAGGTTCATGCCTGTGAGTTTGAATGATTGTCCTTTCTGTGCCACTCCTGGTGATACATAGAATGTAGTTGTGCAACAGTTGTACCAGCGGGCCCATGAATATGCGAATCTCTCGAACAGAGCTGGCGCCATCGCTCTTGACCTGCTTAAGGCGTCTGAAGATTTCGATATGCCCATAGCCGAACTGCATGCCGTGGCAAAGAAAACGAAGAAAAGAAAGCGCAGTACGTCTTCTTTATTTTTGCTGGGGTTTTGACCAACGTTGTGTAGAAGTGGACGCTCCGAGTGTCGATATCCACTTGCTTCCTCCCAAATCCCGGTCACCTTCGCCGGACTTGCTTAACTCGGACGACGAAGACACAGCGCCAACGGTTCCTCAGACGCTCCGGATGCTACCCTCTCATTTCCCTCCACTTCCTCCTAAACACACTTACATGAAGACGCCGGTGAATTTGCTTCAGGCTCACTCAACATTCTCGCACCTCGCTCATTTCATTGGCAGATATCCCCCCCAAAGAAAGCAGCATTACCCTCGCTCGAAAAGAAACTCAAAACTGCAGGCCTGGTGCAGAAGTCCCTTCAGAATCTTTTGACTGCGACAGAGGAGAATACCAACAACGAAGATGCCGAACTTCTGGGCCACATCGTCAATTGGGAGACAGGGCTACATCCGCGAAAGCGGTGGAAGATTCGCAAATAAAGCGCGCGGTCACTTGTCTACCTGGTTTTAGGAGTTGCGTCAATGTACTGGGTTGTACAATATCTATGAAGAATGTGTGCTATTGCCTCGAGCAGAGACGCGGGCAGAGCGCCTTCTATTTGGTGACAGTTCTGGGACAATGGTCGATGCAGCAGTATTGACATCAACAGGGTCTCGAGATGGTGAAAGATTTAACGCCTGTACTTGCTGACTGGCTCCTTGGTCACCAGGTCCATTCGTTATAGTCTTGGCTCTGGGCTTGGGGCGAGGCTTGAGCCGCTTGTCAACAGCCTGTTGAGCAGTGTCGTCCACAGCACCAGGCTCCTTTGCGTTCCTCGGTTGTTCAATCACCCCCTTCTTCTTTCGAAGAGGTTCGTCGATGCTGTCATCTACATTTCCGTCCAGTTGTCGCTTCTTGCCTTTCGACCTGGAGGTGGGCACTGGCTCCGGGATCGGAGGTGATCGCACCTCTGGGCTTGACCGTTCCTCGTTGATGGGCTCCAGCTGAGGTGAAGGGCCGTGGGGGAACTCTTCCGACGGTGCTTGAGAGAACCCCATACCAGCGTCAGTCGGAGCCAGAGCAGGTGTCTCTGGACGTGGTGTCGAGTGCCCGGGCCCCCGAGGAGCCGTGAGCTTGTTGAATCGAAGTCGACACTGCAACGGCAGTCAGGCTGAGAACTACGGGCGAGGATTGATATTGCCCACCGTCTGCCCCGTTTTCCCATTCCCGATCTTCTCGCTAATCGCTTTCCACTGCTTCCCCATCTTATTCGCCAACTCAACCAGCAGCTTATCCTCATCGTCAGACCATAAATTCTTAGACGCGTTTGTATTTGATAAACTCTTCCAGCGTTCATTGCACTGGTCGTTGGTGCGTCCCGGGATGTATTCTGCGACGCGAACCCATGAATAACCGAAGACTTCGACAGCTTTGCGAAGACGCTCGTCCTCAACCGTGGTCCAGGCACCACGCTTGATGGTGGGGTCGAGAGATTTCTTGTACCGGTTCTGGCACTGCGTTGGCGTGACGTACCCTGAGACTTCGCGAGCGACTAGAGGGGAGAGGTAATTGGTTCAGGGAAGGTCGTGGACAGGATAATACAAGCGCTCACCTGTCATCCAATTCTCTAGGCCGTGCTTCTCGATGGCTCGGAGGAGCTTCCCGTCTGAATCGTCATCCCAGACGTGGCGAGGTGGAGGTGCGCCGTGGCTCATCGTATCAAGAACTGTGCGATTGCTCTACAGATCTCGGTTGGCCACGCGAATGAAGGTCGATTGAGAGTAAACGTACCCCAAGTCGCTTGGTAATATCCACCCAATCTATTGGTGTATGAGTGGCAGCCTTGGCGTTTCCGACAAGTTCTAAAAGAGCCTGGATCTCGGACTGCTTCCATTCAGAATGGTTGAAGGATGGATGCCGTTCACCCAGCCATTTGATTCTGCATTGGTCCGCTGTGAATTTGTCGCTGGAGCCATCGGAGACCTGACGCAGTATTCGGCTTTGCCAGCAAGAACGAAGGGGGTCATCTCTTACCTTCTCAGCGACGGTGGTCCAGTTGATACCTTCTATATTCTTGTCGAGGTCGAGGATACATGGTTTTCTGAGGCCACTGGTGAGTGACCTATCATATTTTTGAGCAGGGAGCTCCTTACTGTGACTGTTGATTTTGACAGGCTTGTATACGCAGGTTTTCAGCCCGTGCTGCACTTCTGAGGCTTTCAAGTTGCTTTGCGTTGACTGCGAGGCCACGAGTTAGTGGAGGATGAAAAGACGTAGGGACACGCGCACAGGACTGAGGTGTGATTCGGGCGGAGTACTTTGCGCGCTTTAGCGTTTCTTCACGGAATGGGGAGCTCTATAGACGCTTTAGTCTTCACGACACAGGCGATGATTAGAGGCATACTGTGTTGAGGCATTCCGCGGTGCTAAATAGGTTGGTAGCTCGCTTGGCTCCGCGTACTTGAATTTCATCTTCTAGGTCCTCTGCCGTGTTATCGGTTTCTAGTGCTTGCTATAAAGGAGGTTATTCATAGTGCGTCCTACAGGCTTTTCTACCTACCAGAAGTCTATCGGCCTCCTGAATCTGTGCCTCCAGTTCCTCGGCGCGTTTCGTCAGTTCCTGCTGCAGGGCCTGATTCGCTGAAAGGGTGCGCTGTATGAGTTCCACAGGTGTCAAGTCTGATGACTGGACCTCTACCATGGCCAGGGTAGAGGTTTACATGGTCATGGTGAGACCGAGACAGAGCACCGACGGCTTTGATCCTTTACAGCGGAACAGGATAGATCAATTACGTGGGAAGAAGACATCATCGCAGGTGGCCACCGTGTGTGCGAGGCTGGGTTGAACTTTATCATCGTGTGCCAGCGTGCTGAACGTTACCCAGCCATGGCCAACGCTTCTGCCAAACGAATTGGTACGTACGGACCGCTTCTTTCTGCGGAATCGCCTCGTTAAATCCCTCAGCGCTGCAGCAAACCAGAACGAAAGCACTGTGAAGCAGCTCCGCCTCGGCCTCTTCGTTCCCATCCTCATCTCCCTCGTCTTGCGCTTCCTTTTCCAACGAAGCTCGCTCCCCCCCTCGAAAGGTGTCCTCGCGCTCTATGTCTTGACCTACTTCCCGGCTTTCTTCTTGTCCAACTACTTGATCAAAATCGGCACGACAAGGCGCGACCCTAAGACCGGCGCTTTGATATCCTACGGCGAAGACCTGGGTCAAACCGGCGTTACAGAATGGTGCTTCGACATCCTCTATATTACCTGTGCGTTTCGCTTGTTTGCTGGGGCTGCATCTCACTGAACGTGCCGCGTCATCTACTAGGGGCTTGCCAGATTGGTAGCGGTTTGCTGGGTGACTGGTTCTGGTGGCTCTACCTCGTCGTATGTCGTCAATTCAATCGCATCTCCATGTGCTGGTCTGACCTTCTGCGTTCCAGATACCCATGTACGCTGTCTTCAAACTATGGACGTCTGTCATTTCCCCCTTGGTTTTAGGACGCAGCTCCACACCTGCAAGCGCAGAGCAAGAGGCCGTCCCAGTCGCGTCAAGCAAGCGCCAAGAAAAACTGCGCAAACGGCAAGAAAAGGGGGACCCCCGCGTCAAGGTGCAAACGCGCAAGTGACCACCGTATCTTTTTTTTCCGAATCCTGTGGTATCTATCTGGATGAAATAGACTTGGGAGTCCTGAGTGACTCTTGTATTTTTTTTTTCGAATTTCTTGCACATGCGACTTGGCACGTGGAAGGAGTCACTAGTCAACTCCGACGCGTCTGGGGTATTTAGCGCTCGCCCAACTTCTTTTATACTGTTTTTCTTTTCTTTTTTTTTTGCGTCGACTCTTGACACGTTAGTCTCGCGCCTTACTTGCACACCTGCAGCCTCTCACAAGCCCCAAGGACGAAAGCAACTGCGAGTTGACCGGCGCATCACTCTTCTGCCCCTTCACTGAGTTTCAAAGTTCTCCAGATGGATGACTTCTTTTCTACCTTTTTGCAAGAACCCTGTTTCGGGGACTCCAGCCCTCCTGAGGTACGACTTGGGCGGCCATGATCCCCCTGCACGGCGATTGATATTGATGCGCATATATGCAGCCTTCGGGAATCTTGACCAATGCCAGTGCCCAACGGGAGCCCAGGAACGACTCGCATGGCCACTTCGAGCAAACGGTGTGTCTTTACCTCGTTCGTCCTTGGATCATTGCTTTGACCTTTCTAGAAGGCCCTATTTGACCAGACCAACGACAACTTGCTCATTCAATTTGGCGATAACAGCCCCGAGCGAAACACGTCGACGGAAATCAACCCACCAGTCTCCCAGATGGCGAGCATCCACCAAGACCTCCTCGAAATAGACTTCGACGACCTTCCGTCAAGCGAACCATCTGCTCCTATGCATCACGGACTGCCCACCATATTCCAGGAAGATGAGGACGGAGAGAATCCTCCTGTTTCCCTCGACCCATCGGATCGTCAGCTGAGAAGGGACATGTATACAGGCCTCCCGGAGGTCCTGTATGATGAAGAAGATGTCGATGCCGTCGAACGCTGTGTCGCTGAAAAGGAAGATGGGGATACTACTACGGAGAGTGGCATTGTGCCAATAGCAACCAATCGGAGAGACGACCACGGAAACGAAGGTGGTGATTACCAGTCTCCTCCAGCGTTCTTTTCCTCTGGCACTCCCTTCGGAGCTCCGAGTGATGATGGTAACGCTGAAGAGGTCAGCTGCTGTGAGCAGTCCCACTTTTTATGCATGTATGCGCGCTGAGGGCCCCCCCTAGGTCGAGTCGATTGCACAAGGCGGCCTGTACCAGTCCCTTTACCTCAGGCTATGGCATCTGCATATCTTGACGAGGATGGGGTGTCGACTGGTGCGTTCATTCTGATGAGCGTGCACGTATAGAATTAGCGAACATTTATTGCCTCTCAGACAACGGAGGTGAAGAACCAGGAGGTTTCCTGAGGCAAGGTCATCGCCTCACGTTGGATCACTTGGAGGAAGAGATGTATTCTTTGGTTGACTTGCGTAAGTCCTGACAAGCATCCACCCCATTTTGGAATGGATGAGCTCATATTGGGATGTCTCAGGTGTACCTGAAGATCTTCAAATCTTACAGAACGTTCGCCACTCTCGTTCTGTGCGTCTACACTCTTCTTCGTCTTGCAACTTGAGCGGAACGAATTTCCTTCGTCACTCATCTTCACCATTTGAGGATCGAGGAATCCTGGTGCGCTCAGATGAGACTGCTTTGAGCGGGGGAGTGGACATCCAGTTTACTGACAACAACAAGGTTGATGAGCTTGACTATTCACGTGCTGGACAAACAGAGGTTTTATGGTCTGCCACCAATGATCCATGCAAAGGAGATGAAGAGGAGAATAAAGGGGCTACTTCAGGTGAGATTCTCGTTAATGCTCGATACATATTCGCTCAGAGGGTATGCGCCCCCCAGCAGTTAACTATGACGAAACTCAGTGGCAGGATTCCTCACCCAGTTTTCCAGCCAGCTCAAG
>Ga0065721_10006326_pt1 | contig 14968 bp, 16 predicted proteins | sample Mesricmetagenome_FD_59108 | JGI IMG/M metagenome (GOLD analysis project Ga0065721, IMG submission 59108) | Mesophilic microbial community from rice straw/compost enrichment Sample: eDNA_1 v2 (version 2) | ecosystem: Engineered > Solid waste > Grass > Composting > Bioreactor | place: USA: Davis... | reverse complement strand
GACGTTGCGCCAGAGGCGGCCGTTGGGAGGGGTCGAGGAAAAATTCGGATCGGCCATCGAGATGTCTCTTCCGGTGAACGCCCAACATGTATATACATAATAACCGGAATGGCAATGGGGAATTTCCCCGCGGCGAGGCTCGGAGGATGAGAATGACGAAGCTCCATGCGAAACAGGCGCTCCTGCCGGTGGGATGGGCAGAAAACGTGCGCATCACCGTCGCCGACGGACGCATCGCCGGGATCGAGACCGGCGTCGAGCCGGCGGCGGGCGACGAGCGTCATCACGCCCTCGTGCCGGGCATGCCAAACCTGCACAGCCACGCCTTCCAGCGCGCCATGGCCGGCCTTGCCGAAAGCCGAGGCCCCGGCGAGGACAATTTCTGGAGCTGGCGCACGGTGATGTACCGCTTCGCGCTGGAGATGACGCCGGACCAGCTCGAGGCCATCGCCGCCCAGCTCTACATGGAGATGGTCGAGGCCGGCTTCTGCCGGGTCGGCGAGTTCCACTATCTCCATCACGACCGCGACGGCCGGCCCTATGCCGACATCGCCGAGCATGCGGCGCGCATCGCCGCGGCGAGCGAGACGGCGGGGATCTCGCTGACGCTGCTGCCGGTCTTCTACGCCCATTCCGATTTCGGCGGACAGCCGCCCATCGATGGCCAGCGCCGCTTCATCAATTCGGTCGACCGGTTCGAGGCCCTGATGACGGCGAGCCGCCGCGTCGTCGATCGCCTCGAAGGAGGCGTCCTCGGCGTCGCGCCGCATTCGCTGCGCGCCGTCACGCCGGAGGAGCTTGCCCAAGTCGTGCGGTTCGCCGATGGCGGGCCGGTGCACATCCACGTCGCCGAGCAGACACGCGAGGTCGAGGGCTCGGTCGCCGCGCTCGGCGCGCGGCCGGTCGAGTGGCTTCTCGCCAATGCCATCCTCGACGAAAGCTGGTGCCTGATCCATGCCACGCATATGACGGAGGCGGAGACGATGGAGCTCGCCCGCTCGGGGGCAGTGGCCGGGCTCTGCCCCATCACCGAGGCCAATCTTGGCGACGGCATCTTCAACGGCGCGACCTTCCTGAAGGAAGGCGGCCTCTTCGGTGTCGGCTCGGATTCGAACGTTCTCATCTCGGTCGCCGAAGAACTGCGCCAGTACGAATATTCGCAGCGCCTCGGGCTGAGGATGCGAAACGTCGTTTCCGCGCCGCCGGCGTCGACGGGACGCCATCTCTTCGACGCTGCTCTTGCCGGCGGCAATCGCGCCATGGGCGTCGCCGGCGGCCTTGCGCAGGGCGAGGCGGCTGATATCGTGGCGCTCTCTCCCGGCGAAGCGGACTACTGGCGGAACGACACCTTGCTCGATCACTGGATTTTCGCGATGGACGTCGGCGTCGACGCAGCGTGGGTGCGCGGCCGCAAGCTCGTCGAGAACGGTCGCCACGTCCGCCGCGAGGCGATTTCGGCGCGCTTCCGCGCGGCGATGCGGAGCCTCGTCGCATGAGCGAAAAGCACGAGGAGGCGCTGCACCGGCGCATCCGAAACGACATCGAAGGCCGGATCATCTCCGGCGAATGGCCGCCGGGAACGCGCATCCCCTTCGAATTGGAACTTGCGGCGCAATACGATTGCTCGCGCATGACCGTGAACAAGGCGATGACGGAACTCGTCCGCGCCGGCCTGATCGAGCGCCGCAAGAAATCGGGCTCCTTCGTGCTGCAGCCGAAATTCCATTCCGCGGTGCTGGAAGTGCACGACATCACCCGCGAGGTGCAGTCGCTCAACGTCGCCCACAGCCATGCGATCCACCTGCGCGAAGTGCGCAAGGCGAGCGCGGCCGACCGGGCGCGGCTCGGCCTCGACGGCGCGACGAACATCGTCGAGATCGTTACGCTCCANCGTGCCGGCCGCAGGCCTTTCTGCCTCGAGGACCGGCTGATCAACCTCGCCGCCGTGCCCGAGGCGGAAGCCGAGGATTTCGCGCGCGTCGCGCCGGGCACGTGGCTGATCGAGAAGGTGCCGTGGAACGAGGCCGAGCACCGCATCCACGCGGTGGCGGCAAACGCAGAGGAGGCGCGGCTCCTCGAAATTCCGAAGGGCACGGCCTGCCTCGTCGTCGAGCGGCGCACCTTCGGCACGAACGGACCGGTTACGCAGGTCCGCATCGTCTATCCGGGCGACCGGCACGCGCTCACCGCCCGTTTTACGCCTTCCGCCGCGGGCGCGGCCTGATACCGGCCAATCGGGGCCGAACCACATTCATCAGCGCATTCGAAAGCGGCGATCAAAAGAAGTCATTGGTGCTCGCACCTGACGTCATGGTGTCAGTTGCGTCTTGCTAGCAGGAACCGATCGCACCGGCCGCCATCGGTTCCACGGCCGGCAACGGAGAGCCTGACATGTCCTATTCCGCCAATATCTCGATCTTCGCTGTGCTCCTGTTCGGGGTCATTCTCGTTCCGGGCATGGACATGCTCTACGTCGTGACCAACACGCTGACGAACGGGATCAGGGCCGGGATAGCGGCCGTGGCNGGGATTACGGCGGGCGGCGTCGTGCACACGATCTGGGGCGGGCTCTCGGTNGGGCTGCTCCTGGCCATCTCGCCCTCGGTGCTGACGGCGGTGCTTTTCGCNGGCGCCACCTACATGGCCTGGATCGGTTTCACNCTCGTCAGGAGTTCGATCAGGCTCAATNCCGACGGAACCGCGGTCGGGCGCACGCCGGCAGTCGCCTTCCGGCAGGGCGCCGTCACCTGCCTTCTCAATCCGAAGGCCTATCTCTTCGTGTTCTCCGTCTACCCGCAATTCGTGAAGCCGGAATTCGGGCCGATCGTGCTGCAGGTGGCGGTGATGGGAGCGATGACGGCGGTGATGCAAACCGGCGTCTATGCGGTGATGGCGCTCGGCGCCGGCCGCGTCCGCCAGGCGATAGCCGACAATCCCCGCGCCACGGTGATCGTCGGCCGCGTCGCCGGCGCCCTCTTCGTCCTCGTCGCGATCGTCACGGTCTGGCAGGGACTGAAGGCGCTCGACTGAGCCTCAGCTCGTGAAGAAGCTCTGCGTGCCATGCGCCTCGATCGCCTCNGCAAGGCGGCGCAGCGCGTGGACATAGGCGGCCGTGCGCAGTGTGATGCCCTTCTCGCGNGCGACNTTCCAGATCGCCCGGCCCTCGCGCTCCATGATCTCGCGCAGGCGCTCGTGGATCTCGCGCTCCGTCCAGTAGAAGCCNTGGCGGTTCTGCACCCATTCGAAATAGGAGACGGTGACCCCGCCGGCATTGGCGAGGATGTCCGGCAGGACGACGACGCCGCGCTCGGAGAGGATGCGGTCCGCCTCGGGCGTGACCGGCCCGTTGGCGAGCTCGAGCACCAGCTTGGCCTTCACGGCCTCGGCGTTGCCGGCATGGATCATGTTCTCGAGCGCGGCGGGAACGAAGAGATCGCAGTCGACCCCGGCCACGTCGCTCGCCGACAGGAGCTCGTGTCCGCCCTGTCCAGCCGTGCTCGCGACGGATTGCCCCTTGTCCTTGGCGGCGAGGAGCAGGTCGACATGGAGGCCAGCCTCGGACTTCACCGCGCCCTGCGAATCCGAGATGGCGACGATCTTGTGGCCGTCGGCGGCGAAGAGGCGGGCAATGTGCTGGCCGGCATTGCCGAAGCCCTGGATGGCGATGCGCATCCTGTCGAGGCCGAGATCCTCCGCGAGATGCTGGACGAGGTAGTATCCGCCGCGCGCGGTGGCGTCGCCACGGCCGAGCGAGCCGCCAAGCGCGATCGGCTTGCCGGTGATCACGGCGGGCACGGCCTGGCCGACGATCTGCGCATATTCGTCGGCCATCCAGCCCATCACCATCGAGTTGGTGTAGACGTCGGGCGCCGGAATGTCGCGGTCCGGGCCGATGATGCGGGCGAAGGCCTGGATGTAGGCGCGCGAGAGCCGCTCGAGCTCGGCCTTCGACAGGGTGCGGGGATCGACCTGCACGGCGCCCTTGCCGCCGCCATAGGGCAGGTTCATCACGGCGCATTTGAAGGTCATCCAGAAGGCGAGCGTCTCCACCTCGTCGGCGGTCGAATCGGGATGGAAGCGGATGCCGCCCTTGGTCGGGCCGCGCGTGTCGTCATAGCGGCAGCGCCAGGCGAGGAAGGATTTCCGCGAGCCGTCGTCCATGCGGATCATCAGGCGGGCCTTGGTGGTCTCTCGGGCGTATTTCAGTTTCTCGATCACATCGGAATCGATGTTGAGGTGGCTTGCTGCCTCGTCGAGGCGGACGAGGGCGTGATCGAGAAGACTGTCTTGCGACATCATGGCTCCTGTCTGTTCGGGTGGTTGTCATGCAGAAATGCATGAAAATTGCGCAACATGCATAAGAGACGGGCAATTCTGCCGCAATAGAAGGGTGGCCGTCAGGCGCCCGGGTGCGACAATGTTTCCCGCAAAGAACGGTCCAGGCGGTCTGGGGGCGGTCGCGAGGGAACACTTCACCGCCGAACGGGTTGGGGGGAGGCAACCCGAACAGGAGATTTGCCATGGACCATACGCACCACGTCCGCCTCGCCCCGACCGAACTCGTTCCCGACATGCTCGAAGGCGCGACCATCTACGGCCCCGACGACGAGAAGATCGGATCGGTCTCGCACATGCACGGCGCCGATCAGGTCGTCATCGATGTCGGCGGCTTCCTCGGCATCGGCGCCAAGCCCGTCGCCGTCAACGCCCAGGACCTCGACTTCATGCGCGGCGAGGGCGGCGACGTCCACGCCGTCACCACCTGGACGAAGGACGAACTGAAGGCGATGCCCGAGCATCGGCACTGAGGCGGAACGATGAACGATACAAGCAAGAAACCGCCGCAGGGCGCGCCCGGCACCTCCGACGAGCGTCCACATTGGGAAGGCCCGCCCGAGAACCGGCCGCGCGGCTACCTGCCCGCCGAGGACGATCCGGAAACGGCACGCGACGCCGCGGGGGAGACCCTGAAGAACCCCGACCGGCGCGGCCCGGATGACGCGCTGAAGACGAGGAACGAAAAGTAGGCTGATTTCTGTCGGTCACTTCAAACGCCGCCGGCTCCGGCCGGCGGCGTTTCGCGATCAGGTGGCAGTCATTGGTTCGGGCAACGGTACGAGGCGGCGGTCTCGATGCCAGACGCGGCAGGTTCCGGGCTCATGAGAACCGGACGCGTCAGCGGGAAGGATGACTCCTGCCGATCATGGCGACGATGATTTCGTAGAGCTCCGCCTGCGCCTGTTCAATCGTGATCTCGCCCGTCGCGGCGGCGTTCGACAGCGCGTCGGCTGCGCCGAGCATCGCCCAGAAGCCGGATGGTAGGATGCCTTTCGGTCCCGTGAAAGGGGACAGAACCTTCCGGCATTTTTCGATGAATGCGTGCTGATAGTCGCGTTTGACGGCCTCCAGCTCCGGAGACCCGGCAAGCCCGGCCAGCACGCCGGGAATCTCGCGTCCCTGGGCCAGCACGCATTCGACATAGGACGAGGCGATGATCCTCGCGGTGCTTTCCAGCGTCGGTTCGCGCGATGCGAGCGCGGCGTCGATCACCGCCGTCTGTTGCGTGTCGAAGTCGTGGTAGAGCGCGGTCAGCAGGCCCTTGCGGGTGCCGAAATGGTCGTAGATCACCGGCTTGGCGACCCCGGCTTCCTCCGCCAAGCGCGGCAATGTTAGCGCATCCGTGCCTTCCTCGCGGGCGAGCCGCCACGCCACATCCAGCAACTGGCGGTGCCTTTGCTCGCGGCTCAGGCGAACACGCTTTCCAGCGATTTGACTGCGCTCGGATGCACTTGACATTTTATATACCAAAAGTAACTTACCTGAAGTATATATTGATATCCCTTCAATCGCAACCAGCCGCCGCGCCCCCGCTGGCGGCCGGAGCGGCGCGCTTGCGCGTCGCCGGCAGAGGATTTTTGCCCGATGACCGATACGACCCTTTCCAGTTTCGCCGATCGAAAGGCATGGCTGGGCCTCGCGGCGGTTTTGCCGCTCGTCCTCCTCGTCGCCATGGATGGTTCGATCCTCTATCTCGCCGTCCCGCACATCACGTCCGCCCTGGCGCCGACGGCCGATCAGGCGCTCTGGATTCTCGACATCTACGGCTTCGTCGTCGGCTCTCTGCTGATCGCCTTCGGGAATATCGGCGATCGCTACGGGCGGCTCAGGCTCATCATGACCGGCGCTCTGATCTTCGGCGCCGGGTCGCTCGGCGCTGCCTGTTCCCAATCGCCATCGATGCTGATCGCCGCCCGGGCGTTGATGGGGCTCGGCGGCGCCACCCTGCTGCCGTCAGGGCTGGCGATCGTCAGTGCCCTGTTTCCGGACCCGCGCATGCGCGCACGCGCCATCGGCATCTTCGCCGCGACGTTTGCGGCCGGCTTTGCCATCGGGCCGCTAATCAGCGGCATGCTGCTCCGGCAGTTCGCATGGGGCGTCGTGTTCCTCATCAACGTCCCCGTCGTGCTCTCCTTCCTGATTCTCGCGCCGATCCTGCTGCGCGAAGTCCGTTCCACGACCCACGGCCGGATCGACCTTCCGAGCCTGCTTTTGTCGTTTACCGGCATCCTGTTGTTCACCTGGTCGCTCAAGTCTGCCGTGGCCACTGGCCTCGGGGTGCCGCAGCTTCTGGGCGGACTCATCGGAATCGGCGCTCTCTCGCTGTTCCTGCGCCGGCAGCCCCGCATCGCCTACCCGCTTCTCGATCTCAGCCTGTTCCGGGACCGTATATTCGCCATCGCGATCCTGACCGGCCTCCTGCCCCTCGTCGTCTGGTCTGCGGTCGGCTACCTGTCTGGCATCTACCTGCAAACCGTGCTCGGCTTCGACGTGCTTGCCGCCGCGCTCCTGACGCTGCCGGGCGCTGTCGTGCTGATCGCCACATGCATGGGCACCGCTCGCATCGTCGAGCGGATTGGACGCAGGACGGCGCTAGTGGCGACGCACCTCCTGATCGGCGCGGGTGTTTCTCTGCTTCTGCTTACGGGCACCGACGGCGGTGTCGCGGCCTTCATGGCCTCGACCATGATTTCCGGGATCGGCTACGGGCTGTCCTTCAGCCTCGTCGCCGAGGTGGCGGTCTCCGCGGTTCCGGCGGAGCGGGCGGGGGCTGCCGGATCGATCGCGGAAACCAGCAACGAGCTGGGAAATGCACTCGGAATCACGCTCCTCGGGTCGCTGGCGACCCTTGCCTTCCGCCTGCTCGGACCCGGCGTGGCGGGCACGCTCGACGAAACGCTCGATCGCGCAGGCATGGCCCCGGATGCTGTCATGCAGGCCAAGGAAGCCTTTCTCGCCGGCCTGCATCTGGCGGCCGGCGTCGGCGCACTGCTCACGCTGACCGTCGGCATCACCGCGTGGGTGTGGCTGCCGAAAAAGCTGCCAGAATAGCTTGCCCCGACGTCGTTGGCGTCGATGATCGATTGCCGACGGTTATCGACCGGGCCTGACAGGGAGAAGGTTGAAGGAGAGTGGCGGAGAGGGAGGGATTTGAACCCCCGATACGGTTGCCCGTATGCCGCATTTCGAGTGCGGTGCATTCAACCACTCTGCCACCTCTCCGCTATTGAAGGCGACACGTCTTTCGAGCGGTCGGGCGCTCTCATAGCTTCATGGCGTCCGTTTCACAAGCCGTTTGTTGCGCTTTTGCGTCCGTTTCGGCGAGTATGCGCTTGACTCTCCCGTCACCCTCACGTATCCCCCACGCGAGCGGCGTGGGTCTTCCTGCGCCGCTNGTCTTTGGTTTNNCGCGCGACNCCGCGCTGCGACCGGAGGCTCGCCGGCCCAGCCGCATGGCNGGCCGAACCCAACCCGACTGGCAAAAAGACGGCCGCCCGACATGGGCAGAGCCGGGACGAACACGAAAGGACAAAAGATGTTCGCAGTCATCAAGACCGGTGGCAAGCAGTACCGCGTCGTCGCCGACGACGTGCTGACGATCGAGAAGCTCGAAGGCGCCGCCGGCGATACCGTCGAATTCAAGGAAGTTCTCATGGTCGGCGTCGGCGCCGACGCCACGATCGGAATGCCCTTCGTCGAAGGCGCCACCGTGGTCGCCGAAGTCGTCGAGCAGGGCCGCGCCAAGAAGGTCATCGCCTTCAAGAAGCGCCGCCGCCAGAACTCCAAGCGCAAGCGGGGCCACCGCCAGCACGAAACCGTCGTCCGGATCACCGACATCCTGACCGGCGGCGCCAAGGCCGCGAAGAAGGCCGCCGCGCCGAAGGCCAAGAAGGAAGAGAAGGCCGAGGCCGCTCCGGCCGCTGCCGCGCCGCTCTTCACGGCTCCCGCCGGCAAGGGTGACGATCTCACCGAGATCAAGGGCATCGGCCCGGTCGCTGCGAGCCAGCTCGCCGAGCAGGGCATCACCACCTTCGCCCAGCTCGCCGGCCTCTCGGCTGACGACATCAAGAAGATCGACGAGAACATGCCGTTCAGCGCCGACCAGATCTCCGACTGGCGCGACCAGGCGAAGGCTCTCGCCAAGTAATCAACCGCCCGCAGGGGCAGGCAGCACGGCGCTGCCACGGAACAGGCGTCCGCAAGGGACGGAACAAGGAGCAGACCCATGGCACACAAGAAAGCTGGCGGTTCGTCGCGCAACGGTCGCGATTCGGAATCCAAGCGCCTTGGCGTGAAGAAGTTCGGCGGCGAAACCGTGCTCGCCGGCAATATTCTCGTGCGTCAGCGTGGCACCAAGTGGCATCCGGGCACCAATGTCGGTCTCGGCCGCGACCACACCATTTTTGCGACCGCCCCAGGCGTCGTCAATTTCCGCACCAAGGCCAATGGCCGAACCTACGTGTCGGTCGTGGCGAAAGCCGAGGCTGCGGAATAAGCCGGACCTAGTTCAACCTGGCCGGCGTCTCATCGACCGGCCGGTTTGACGGCATTCTCCGGGAGACCGGGAACAAGGGGAGGTGGGACAGCCCGCCTCCCCTTTTCGCGTTCCAACCGAAGGAGACTGCCATGATACGGGAAATACAGCCTCAAGACGGCCTCAGGTCCCCCCGCGACGGCCTCAGTCCGGAATGCCCGGTCCTTCTGACCGAGCAACTGGTGCTGCGCGCGCCGCACACCGAGGACATCGACGCCATTACCCTTCTCGCCAACAATCCGGCGATCGCGACCATGGTGTCGCGCATGCCGCATCCCTACCGCCGCGAAGACGCGGTGGAGTTCGTGCGAAAATCGGCCCTCCGCGGGAACGGTAATTGCGTCTACGCGATGACCGAGGCCGATACCGGACTTTTCGTCGGCTGCTGCGCCATCCGGCCCAACGAGGCCGGCGACGCGCCGGAGATCGGCTACTGGGTGGGCGAGCCGTACTGGGGGCTCGGCTATGCGACGGAGGCGGTCCATGCCCTCGTCGACATGCTGTTCCGCACCCGCGACGTCGATCACATCGACGCCACCTGCCGGGTCACCAATCCCGCCTCGCGTCGGGTGCTGCAGAAGAGCGGCTTCCAGTTCCAGGGCACCGACATGGTGACCATCATGGCGCTCAACGCCCGCGTCGCGGCCGAGCGNTACCGTCTCGACCGCAAGACCTGGGTGTCGCTGATCACCTGGAACTCGCGGGTCGGCCGCCCCTGACCCATCCCCGCCCGCCGGCGTCATGCGCCGGCGGGCATTTCGTTTCGAGGCGCCGCCGGAGATTGGCGCGCGATTGGCTTTGACGTCGGGTCACGTGCCCGGTATCGATGCCGCAAGATGAAGGCGGGCGCTTGCGCCCGACAGGACCAAGATCATGAAATTTCTCGACGAAGCCAAGATCTACATCCGCTCGGGCGATGGCGGCGCCGGCGCCGTCTCGTTTCACCGCGAGAAGTTCATCGAGTTCGGCGGTCCGGACGGCGGCGACGGCGGACGTGGCGGCGACGTCTGGATCGAGGCGGTCGACGGGCTCAACACGCTGATCGACTACCGCTACCAGCAGCATTTCAAGGCGAAGACGGGCGTCCACGGCATGGGCCGCAACCGCACCGGCGCCAACGGCGCGAGCGTGACCCTGAAGGTGCCGGCCGGCACCCAGGTCTTCGAGGAGGACAACGAGACGCTGATCTGCGACCTCGTCTCGGTCGGCCAGCGCTTCCGTCTCGCCGTCGGCGGCAATGGCGGCTTCGGCAACGCCCACTTCAAGACCTCGGTCAACCAGGCGCCGCGCCACGCCAATCCCGGCCAGGAAGGGCAGGAAAAGACGATCTGGCTGCGCCTGAAGCTGATCGCCGATGCCGGCCTCGTCGGCCTGCCGAATGCCGGCAAGTCCACCTTCCTCGCCACCGTGACCCGGGCGCGGCCGAAGATCGCCAATTATCCCTTCACCACGCTCCACCCCAATCTCGGCGTCGCCACGATCGACGGCCGCGAATTCGTGCTNGCCGACATTCCCGGCCTGATCGAGGGGGCGCATGAGGGNGTGGGGATCGGCGACCGCTTCCTCGGCCATGTCGAGCGCACGCGCGTCCTCTTCCATCTCGTTTCCGCGCTCGAGGAGAACGTCGCCAAGGCCTACCGGACCGTGCGCCACGAGCTCGAGGCCTATGGTCACGGCATTGCCGAAAAGCCGGAGATCGTCGCGCTGACGCAATGCGACGTGGTCGACGCCAAGGCGCGCGCCGCCAAGGTGCGGTCGCTGAAGAAGGCCTGCGGCCGGACTCCGCTCGAACTCTCCGCCGTCACCGGCGAGGGCATGACCGGCGCGCTGCGCGCATTGCGTGACGTGATCGTCGCCGAGAAGGAGCGCAGCGGCGAGACGCCGGGTCCTGCGCCGATGCCGTCCTCCGCCGACGATCGCGACGCGAAAGGAGACGAGTGACATGCGCAATGCCCGCAAGCCGGTCGCCGCGCACCGGCGCATCGTCGTCAAGATCGGCTCCGCGCTTCTCGTCGACCGCGCGAGCGGCCTGAAGACCCGCTGGCTCGAAACGCTCTGCGAGGACATCGCCGCGTTGAAGAAGGCAGGGGCAGAGGTGCTTGTCGTCTCCTCCGGGGCTATCGCCATGGGCCGCACCGTGCTCGGGCTCGGCACCGGCGCACTCAAGCTTGAAGAGAGCCAGGCCGCCGCGGCCGTCGGCCAGATCGCGCTCGCTCATGCCTGGTCGGCGAACCTGTCGCGCCACGAGATCGTCGCTGGACAGATCCTCCTGACGCTCGGTGACACCGAAGAGCGGCGGCGCTACCTCAATGCCCGCGCGACAATGGGCGAGCTCCTGCGCCGCGGCGCGGTGCCCGTCATCAACGAGAACGACACGGTCGCGACCAGCGAGATCCGCTACGGCGACAACGACCGCCTCGCCGCGCGCGTGGCGACGATGGTCGGCGCCGATCTCCTGATCCTCCTTTCCGACATTGACGGGCTCTACACCGCCCCGCCGCAATCGAACCCCGATGCGCGCTTTCTGGAAACGATCGCCGAGATCACGCCCGAGATCGAGGCGATGGCCGGCGGCGCCGGCTCCGAGCTCTCGCGCGGCGGCATGAAGACGAAGATCGATGCCGGCCGCATCGCCACCGGCGCCGGCTGCGCGATGATCATCGCTTCCGGCAAGGTCGATCACGCGATCTCGGCGATCGATGCCGGCGGCCGCTCCTCCTGGTTCGCGCCGTCGGGCACGCCCGTCACCGCGCGCAAGACCTGGATTGCCGGCCAGCTCGGGCCAGCGGGCAGCCTGTCGATCGACGAGGGCGCGGAAAGGGCGCTGCGCTCCGGCAAGAGCCTGCTTCCGGCCGGCGTCACCTCCGCTTACGGCGCCTTCCACCGCGGCGACACCGTTTCCGTCCTCGACCCGACCGGCCGCGAGATCGCCCGCGGCATCGTCGCCTACGACGCTGACGATGCACGGCGCATTACCGGGCGTAAATCGAGCGAAATCGAGAGTTTACTCGGCTATCCGGGCCGCGCGGCGATGATCCACCGCGACGACCTCGTGATCGTTTCCGGGAAGGGTGCCGAAAGGTAAGCGGCGACTAACCTTTACGCCTCCGCCCCGATCGCTTAATGACGATCCTGGACCGACGGACATAGTCATCATGAATGCGACACCGACCGAGCAGGATATCGAGACGCTGATGGCCGAGATCGGCCGCAAGGCGCGAGCCGTTGCCCGAAAGCTCGCCACCGCGACCGCCGAGCGCAAGCACGCGGCGCTGATCGGCATGGCCGAGGCGCTTTCGCGCTCGACCACCGACATTCTTGCGGCCAATGCCATCGACATGGAGAACGGCCGTGCGGCCGGTCTCTCGCCCGCCATCCTCGACCGTCTGCGGCTCAACGAGGACCGCATCCGTGGCATCGTCGACGGCATCCGCGCGATCGCCGAGCTTCCCGATCCGGTCGGCAGGGTGATTGCGGTGTGGGACCGGCCGAACGGGCTCCGGATCGAGCGCGTGCGCACGCCGCTCGGCGTCATCGGCGTCATCTACGAGAGCCGGCCGAACGTAACGGCGGATGCCGGCGCGCTCTGCCTCAAGGCAGGTAATGCGGTGATCCTGCGCGGCGGCTCGGATTCCCTGCACTCCTCCCGCGCCATCCATGCCTGCCTCGTCCGCGGCCTCGAACAAGCCGGCCTGCCGGGCGACGCGATCCAGATCGTTCCGGTCGCCGACCGCGCCGCCGTCGGCGAGATGCTGAAGGGTCTTTCGGGGGCGATCGACGTCATCGTCCCGCGCGGCGGAAAGAACCTCGTCGCCCGCGTCCAGGCGGAGGCGCGGGTCCCGGTCTTCGCCCATCTCGAAGGGCTTTGCCACGTCTATGTCGACGCATCCGCCGATCCGGATATGGCGCGCGCCGTCGTCGTCAACGCCAAGATGCGCCGCACCGGCATCTGCGGTGCGGCCGAGACCCTCCTTCTCGATGCCGCGCTCGACGCCTCGGTCAAGCGCGCGATCCTGTCGGACCTTGCCGAGGCCGGCTGCGAGATCCGCGGCGACGAGGCTGTGCGCGCGCTCTATCCCGACGCCCGGCCCGCCACGGAAGAGGACTGGCGCACGGAATATCTCGACGCGGTCATCTCGGTGCGCGAGGTCGATGGCATATCGGGCGCGATCGCGCATATTTCGGAATGGTCGTCCAGTCACACCGAGGCGGTAATCGCCGAGGACGCCGCCGTCGTCGAACGGTTCTTCAACGAACTCGATTCGGCGATCCTCCTGCACAACGCCTCGACCCAGTTCGCCGATGGCGGCGAGTTCGGCATGGGGGCGGAGATCGGGATCGCCACCGGCAAGATGCATGCGCGCGGGCCGGTCGGGGTCGAGCAGCTCACCTCCTTCAAGTATCTCGTGCACGGCGCCGGCCAGACCCGCCCGTAAGATTGGCCCCTCTTGACCCTCGAGCCGCCAGACCTTTCCGCGTCGTTCCTGAAGATGCCCCACGTCGAAAAGGGCATGTCGGTCGGTCTTTTCGGCGGGTCGTTCAATCCGCCCCATCCCGGACACGTGCTCGTCTCGGAGATCGCGCTGAGGCGGCTCGAACTCGACCAGCTCTGGTGGATGGTGACGCCCGGCAACCCGCTCAAGGACCATTCGGAGTTGGCGCGGCTCGAGGAGCGCGTGCGCCGCAGCCGGGCGATCGCGTCCGATCCGCGGGTCAAGGTGACGGCTTTCGAGGCGGCCCACGGGCTCTATTACACAGCGCGCACGCTCGAATTCGTGCGGGCGCGCAATCCCGGCGTCCGCTTCGTCTGGATCATGGGCGCCGACAATTTGAAGAGCTTCCACCGCTGGCAGAACTGGCGCGGTATCGCCGAGACGTTCCCGATCGCCGTCATCGACAGGCCGGGTTCGACGCTCTCCTATCTCTCGGCGCCGATGGCGAAGGCCTATGCGCGGGCCCGCATCGACGAAGACGACGCGGCCAAGCTCGCCTTCGCCCGTCCACCCGCCTGGACCTTCATTCACGGCCCGCGTTCGAGCCTCTCCTCGACCGCGATCAGGAAGGCGCAAAAAGCCGCGTCTTGAAAACGCAACGTTCCGATGCCACTTTCCTAGTCATGCGATCCGCGTTTGATGTCATGGGATCGCATTGACACTGTTCTGGATAGGAAAGGAACGACGCTGAGGACAGAACAAGAGAAGAGGGGTGCGGAAAGCGCCTTCTCACCGGTTGCGGAACGCGGCGCGGAAGCCGCCCGCCGTCAACTCGAGCTGGTCCGTGAGAGCCTCGCGGACTCCAAGGCAGAAGACATCGTCACCATCGACATTGCTGGCAAATCGGCACTTGGGGACTTCATGGTCGTCGCGTCCGGCCGGTCGAATCGTCACGTGGCAGCCATTTGCGACCGTCTGATCAAGGACCTCAAGGACGGCGGTTACACCGCGCCGAAGGTTGAGGGACTGGCGGCCGGCGACTGGGTGCTCATCGATTCTGGCGATGTCATCATTCATGTTTTCCGACCGGAGATCCGGGAGTTCTACAACATCGAGAAGATGTGGCAGACGCCGGAGATCGAGGGCGAAAAACTGCACTGACCGGCACTTTCCGCCGGGATTTTCGAGCGGATCGGGCACCGGGCCGATCCGGATGGGACTTGCGCCGCGCGGTTCCACCTGAAACAAGTCCGGACATGCGCGTCACGCTCTTCGCCATAGGCCGGCTCAAGGCGGGCCAGGAAGCCGAACTCGCCGGCCGTTATCTCGACAGGCTCGGCAAGGCGGGTGCCGCCGTCGGCCTCGAATATGCCCGCACCGTCGAAATCTCGGAAAGTCGCGCCCAGACCGCGGACGTCAGAAAACGCGAGGAAGCGCGCGAGCTCGAAAAGGCGCTGCCCCACGCCGCGGCTCTGATCGTCCTCGACGAGCGCGGCACGTCGCTCACCTCGCCGGATTTCGCCAATCTTCTTGCGCGCCTGCGCGACGAGGGACGCCGCGATCTCGTCCTCGCCATCGGCGGCGCCGACGGCTTCGACGCCAGCGTGCGGCAGAAGGCGGATGCGGTCATCTCGTTCGGGCGAATGACGTGGCCGCACCAACT
>Ga0065721_10006395_pt1 | contig 14973 bp, 13 predicted proteins | sample Mesricmetagenome_FD_59108 | JGI IMG/M metagenome (GOLD analysis project Ga0065721, IMG submission 59108) | Mesophilic microbial community from rice straw/compost enrichment Sample: eDNA_1 v2 (version 2) | ecosystem: Engineered > Solid waste > Grass > Composting > Bioreactor | place: USA: Davis... | reverse complement strand
CAAGACGGCGATCGTGACCGGCGCCAATACTGGCCTTGGTCAGGCAATTGCCGTGGCGCTGGCCGGCGCCGGTGCGGACGTGGCGCTGGTCGGCCGCTCGTCGATGGCCGACACGGAAGCTGCCGTTGCAAAGGCCGGTGGTGGACGCCGCCTGACGATCCAGGCCGACCTTTCAACACTCGAGCCGGTGGAGCGAGTGATCTCCGAGACCGTCGCCTGGACCGGTCGCGCCGACATCCTGGTCAACAATGCCGGCATCATCCGCCGCGCTGACGCGATCGACTTTACCGAGGCGGACTGGGACGCGGTGATGGACGTCAACCTGAAGACCGTGTTCTTCCTGTCCCAAGCCTTTGCGCGCCACCTGATTGGCAAGGGCGAGCGCGGCAAGATCATCAACATCGCCTCGCTCCTCTCCTTCCAGGGCGGCATCCGCATTCCTTCCTATACCGCTTCGAAGAGCGGGCTTGCGGGCCTGACGCGGCTGCTTGCGTGCGAGTGGGCCGGCAAGGGCATCAACGTCAACGCGATCGCTCCCGGATACTTCTCCACCAACAACACCGAGGCGCTGCGCAACGACCCGGATCGTAATGCGGCAATCCTCGGCCGCATCCCGGCCGGCCATTGGGGCGAGCCGGAAGAGTTGGGAGGCGCCGCGGTGTTCCTCGCTGCTCCGGCGGCTGATTACGTGCATGGCATCGTGCTGCCGGTGGATGGTGGCTGGCTGGCACGGTAAGCGCCCCTCGCCGGCGCAGGTGATTTGATCGCGCCGGCGGAATTATATGTTGCCAACTGTACTCATGTTTATTATCGGGTAGCGGAACCTGAAGTCTCGCGGCTTCTTGTGCTGTTCCGGCAACGCCAGCAGACGCATTGCCGATGACCCGGAGTATCGCAACCATGTCCGCTGCCCGCACCGCCGTTTCCTTCAAGCACCTGCCGATCGGAAACCGGTTTCTCGGCGCACTGGCCGGGCTGCTGCTTGCCGCTTCGGGTGCGGTTGCGCAAACCCCTGCCCCGGATGCAACGACGCCTGCACCTGCGCAGCCGGAAGTAACGGCTCCGGCCCAGCCGGCTGCACCCGCAGAACCATCGGCTGCCGCACCGGTCGAAACTACACCTGCGGAGACAGCACCTGCCCAGCCCACGGCTGCTGAGGCCGCGCCCGCTGAGACGACACCGGCGCAAGCCCCTGCCCAAAGCGCTGAGCCGGCAGAGCCGATGGATGTGCTGACCCAGTTCCTGAACCCGGAAAAGCGCACCGACCTGCCGCATGACCTTTCGCCCTGGGGCATGTTCATGGCTGCCGATTGGGTCGTGAAGGCAGTGATGATCGGGCTTGCCTTTGCCTCGCTCGTGACATGGACCGTATGGCTTGCCAAGTCGCTCGAACTTGCCGGTGCCCGCACCCGCGCCAGCCGTACACTGAAGGTGATCCAGTCGGCCCGGTCGCTCGCCGAGGCTTACCGCGAGACGGACGGCCGTGGTGGCCCGGCAGCGCTGATGCTGCGTGCGGCGGCGCAAGAGATCCAGATGTCGGAAGTCGCCCTCGACCACGCAGACGGGCATGGCGTGAAGGAACGTGTTTCCTCCGCCCTGTCGCGCATTGAAGCGTCTGCCGGCCGGCGCATGTCGCGCGGCACGGGCGTGCTCGCCACGATCGGCTCAACCGCGCCCTTCGTTGGCCTGTTCGGCACGGTCTGGGGCATCATGAACTCGTTTATCGGCATCTCGGAAACACAGACGACGAACCTTGCCGTCGTGGCGCCCGGCATTGCCGAAGCGCTTTTGGCCACCGCCATTGGCCTTGTTGCAGCTATTCCCGCGGTGGTAATCTACAACGTCTTTGCCCGCTCCGTGACCGGTTACCGGCAGCTGCTGGCCGATGCCGCAGCCGGCGTCGAACGGCTGGTGAGCCGCGACCTCGACTTCCGCAAGGTGCCGCCGGATGCGCGCAAGACGCCTGTTTCGCTTGTTTCCGGAGGCTGATCGATCATGGCTGGTGGCATCCGCGAAAACCACGGCGACGAACTGACCGAAAACCACGAGATCAACGTTACGCCGTTCATCGACGTCATGCTGGTGCTGCTGATCATCTTCATGGTGGCGGCACCGCTTTCAACGGTTGATGTGAATGTGGACTTGCCGGCGTCCAGCGCCAAGCCGGCAGAGCGCCCGGACGAGCCGCTGTACCTGACGGTGAAGACCGACCTCAGCCTCAATATCGGCAATGATCCTGTGGCGCGCGAACAGCTTGCCGCAACGCTTGATCGCGTGACGGAGGGCAACAAGGACACGCGCGTCTTCCTGCGTGCCGACAAGACGGTCGACTACGGCCAGTTCATGGAAGTGATGAACCTGCTGCGTGATGCGGGCTACCTGAAGATTGCGCTGGTGGGCCTGGAAACCCTGCCGGGTCCACAGGCACCCGCCGCCGCGCCAGCCGAAGGACAGACGCAGCCTGCAACACCCGCCGCACCGGCAGGAACCACGCCATGAGTCTCGTTGTCTCGCAGGCAGGTCCGGGTGGACGCGTCGGCGAACTGGCGCTCTGGGGCGCGGCTGGCCTTGTGATGCTGTCCGTCCATGTAGCGGGCGCTGCCTACTTGATACGTCAGGTGCCGGAAGAGATTGCCGATACCGGCCCGCCGGCGGCCATCATGATCGAACTCGCGGCTGAGCCGGAAGCGGCCAATACCGAAGAAGAGCAGATTGCCACCGACGTGCAGGACCAGCAGGAGGTGCTGAGCGAACAGGTGGAGCCGGTGGACGAACCGGTGGAACCCGTTGAGCAGGCGGAGCCGATGCCGCCTGAGCCGGTGGAGCCGCCTCCCCCGGAAATGGCTGAGCTGCCACCGGAGCCAACACCACCGGAGCCGGTGGTGGAGGAACAACCGCCGGAACCCGAACCTGCGCCGGAAATGACGCAGACGATCCCACAGCCGCCGCCCGAGCCGATCGAGGAACCCGACCCGATCGAAGCGCAGCAGACGGCGATGCTCGAGAACGTCGAGGTGCCGTTGCCGGCCATGCGTCCGCCGATGGTTGACGAGAAGCCGCCGGAAGAAAAGAAGCCGGAACCGAAGAAGCCGCAGACCGTTCGCAAGGTGGAAAAGCCGAAGCAACAGCCGCAGGCCCGCCAGGAACAGGCCGAAGCACGGGTGCAGGCTCGCGATTCCGACCGTACCGCCGCCAGCCAGACCTCGGCCGGGTTGTTTTCATCAAAGGTGTCGCCGCAGCAGTGGATGACGAAGGTGCGGACGAGGATCGCACGTTATGCACGTCGTTGCCCAGGCAACGACACCGGCGTTGTCACCGTGCGCTTCAGCTTCGACGGCAGCGGCAATATCGGCAGCGTTGCCGTGGCGCGTTCATCCGGCAATCCGGCGATTGATGATTATGTGGCGTCCGCCGTGCGCAAGGCCTCGCCCATTCCCGCACCACCACCGGGTGCTGGAAGTTCGCTGAGCCAGCCGGTAAAGTGCCAGTAGCCGCCTATCATCAGCGCGGCTCCCGCCCTTCCTGAACCTGCCGGATCCGCAGCATGCATATTTCTCTCGTTGAAGCCGAAACGCTTGTCGCAGGCGTTTTTGAAGCCAATGGCGTTCTCCCCGACACCGCCCGCTCTGTGGCGCATGCGCTGGTGCAGGCGGAAGCCGCCGGGCAATATGGCCACGGCCTGCGGCGCGTGCCGGTCTATCTCGGCCAGGCGCGGACCGGCAAAGTGGACGGCATGGCGCGCGTAAGCAGCCTGCAGCCGAAGCCTGCGGTGCTCACGATCGATGCCGCACTCGGTTACGCTTACCCCGCCCTTGATCTGGCGGTCGAGAAACTGCCGGCGATCGCACGCGCGCAAGGCATCGCGCTCGGGCTGGTGCACCGTTCCCACCATGCGGGCGTGATGGCGCTGACCGTGGAGCGGTTCGCCGAACAGGGGCTGGTGGCGATGATGTTTGCAAATGCGCCGGCTTCCATGGCGGCCTGGGGCGGCAAGAAGCGGCTTTACGGCACCAACCCGATCGCCTTCGCGACGCCGGTGGCAGGCACTGATCCGCTGGTGATCGACCTCGCTCTCTCAACTGTTGCCGCCGGCAAGATCATGGCCGCCAAGCAGCAGGGGCAGCAGATTCCTGCCGACTGGGCCTTCGATTCCGACGGACAACCGACGACCGATCCCGACAAGGCGTTGAAAGGCCTGATGGCGCCCTCCGGCGGTGCCAAGGGCGCGGCGCTGGCGCTGATGGTGGAAGTGCTTGCGGCGGGGCTGACGGGTTCCAGCTTCTCATACGAGGCGAGCTCCTTCATGGCCGAGGATGGCCCACCGCCTTCGGTCGGGCAGACGCTGATCGTCATTGATCCCATGGCCGGAACGGCAGCTGCGGCGGAACGCATTGCCGAGCTTGCGGGTGAACTGGCGTCCGAAGACGGTGTGCGCCTGCCGGGCCGCCGCGGCCAGAACGCGCGCCAGCGGGCGATCGCCCAAGGCCTGGAGATCGATGATGCGGTGATCGCCGCAATCAAGGCGCTCGCCTGAACGCTGACAAGCAAAAGCCGCCGGTGATGCCGGCGGCGACGGGCATGGTTTTCTGAATGCCTGAAATGCAAAAAGCCTGGCGCGGGAGGAGGTGCGCCAGGCTTTAAACTTGATCGACAACTGGGAGGAGGAGGATGTTGTCGATCCATATCGCACGACGCTGGGAGGAGGAGTGCGTCGTTCGATGAGTGAGTGTATAAGCTAATCGATTAAGCGGGCCAAGAGCGGCTATTGCAATGCAGCAATGCGCCGGACGCAGAGCTGAGCATTTGCCCAGTATATGCACCGATGCCCAGAGCGCCGCGATCGGGACAAACGCTGTTCTTCGGCCGGCGCCTGGGCTATAGCGGTTGCGAACTGCACGACGAATGGCATGCGGAGACGCGGAATGGCTGAGATCAGATACCACGAGGGCGATATTTCGGCAGCGGATGCCGCGCGTTACACCGATGCGATCGCGATCGATACCGAAACGCTGGGGCTCGTTCCGCGGCGTGACCGGCTTTGCGTGGTGCAGCTGTCGCCCGGCGACGGGACGGCAGACGTTATTCGCATCGCAGCATCGCAGACCGCAGCACCCAATCTCGTTGCGCTTCTGGCGGATTCCACCAAGCAGAAGATCTTCCACTACGGCCGCTTCGACATCGCGGTGCTCTTCCATACTTTCGGCGTCACGGCGGCGCCTGTGTTCTGCACCAAGATTGCTTCTCGCCTGACGCGCACCTATACCGACCGGCACGGATTGAAGGACAATCTCAAGGAGATGCTGGACGTCGATGTGTCAAAGGCGCAGCAGCAGACCGACTGGGCGGCGGCCGTGCTCTCGCCCGCGCAGCTGGAATATGCCGCGTCAGACGTGCTGCATCTGCATGCGTTGCGCGACAAGCTGACCGAGCGCCTGGTGCGCGACAACCGTGTCGCACTTGCCGAAGCCTGCTTTGCCTTCCTGCCGACCCGCGCCAAGCTCGACCTGCTCGGCTGGGAAGATACCGACATCTTCGCCCATAGTTGAGCCGGCCGGAGCCAGGCACGCGCGGTTAAAGCCTGATTAACCGTCGGAACCTATGGTTCCTGGTGGTTCAACCAGACCGGGACCCGCCGATGTTGCTTCCGACCCAGCAAGCTCATGGACTTGCCGCCACTTCACAGATGCAGTCGATGCTCGACAGCATTGAGGAGCAGCGCAAGCGCGAGGAAGAACAGCGGACCGGCAAGCAAAAGGACCGCCTTCTCGAAGCGCGGATCAGCGCCAGCGAGGACGCCAAGCGGGCGCGGGAAAAGATCGCCTCTGCGCTTTTCGGTTCCAACCAGGCCGATGCCAACCAGTTGAAGATGGATCTCCTGGAGCGGCTGGCAAAGAAGCTCGGCCTCGACACCGACGAAGCGCGCTCCTCGTTCAAGTTCGGCAAGGCGGTGGAAGACCTCGTCAAGGACATGCGGCCGGACCAGATCCGCGCGCTTTCCGACGATATCGGACTTTCCGAGCTCGATATCTCGATGGACACGCTGATTGCGGCGATCAAGAACCCCTATGGCGACGACAGCGAGCGGCTGAAGGACGCGCTGACGAGAAAGGTCAACGGCGGCAGGATCGACGCTGACCTCGGCCGCGTGCTGCAGCGGATGGACGATGTTGCCGATCCAAAGACGCTTGAGGAGCTGAAGCTTGGGCCGCAGGGTGGCGATCCGGCCCGCGTGGAGGATGGTGAAGCGCGCGCCGAGCGACGCGAAGACATCAAGGCCGCCGAGGCCGGCCGTAACCTGGAAGAGGTGCGCAAGCTGCAGGAGGCCGTGAGGCAAGACAACGAAGACGGCTTGCCCTTGGCTGATGACGCCGACGCTGCGGCCCCGGTGACAGACGAAGCCATTTCAGTGGATGACGAGGCGGAAGCTGAGAAGAAGACCGACGGGATCGTGCCAGTCTACGTTGACGAGATCGGTCTCTACGAACTTCGGGATCGCAAGCAGGCGGCTTAAGCGCCTCCGCTTCCGTTCGCAAATTATTAACCATGCCTGGCCAGAATGGGCGAATCCATCGGCATCGGGTACGCCATGAGGCGTTACGGTCGCAACGCCGTTTCGTTGCGAAAAAACAGAGTGATCGCTTAGCCGAGCTGCCTTTATCGTCGCCAACAGAAGGAGCGACCGATGCTGCCTCTGGTGCGTACCACTTCAACATCTTTCTCCGAACAGCAGGCCTTACCGCCGCACACGTTGTTGCGCCAGCGAATGGGTGCAAGCGCGCCGGCACAGGAAGCGGTCGTCAGCCTGTCGAACGCGCTGTCCGGTGGTCGTAGCAATGCGCTGGCGCTTTCGGCGCAGGTGCAACTCGCGCAGGGGACTTCGGTGTTTGCCGAAACGGTTGGCCGGCTAATCAAGCTGCCACGGCGCGAAGGCGAGACACTTTCGGATTATACCAAGCGGCTGTTCGAGGCGATCAAGGCGCTGAACCCGGCGGAGCGTGCCGCACTGGAGCGCAGCCTGAACCAGCTGGTGCGTGGTATCACGCTGCAGTTGCTGAACCAGGTGCTCGCCAACCCGGCCGGACCGGAGGCGGCTCGGTTTGCGGTGAACCTCGAAACTGCAAAGTATCTTGAAGGCGATCTTGCCGCCAAGGCGGCCGTCAATTCCTACCAGCAGAACGAAGGTGCGGAGCCTGCACCCGGTACGGCGCCGCGCGTGGCCGCCAATGCCCCGAAACCGGCAGATGCAACTCGTGCTGGCACGGCGGCGCCAGCACAGAATGTTGCGCCAACGGCGCAGGCCCACAACGCCGTCCAGGCGACGGCTAGTCCATCGGCCACTTCGGCATCCGCTGAGCTTGCGGCAGAGGCCGCACAGGCCGACGAGGCGCCCGTGCCGCAGAATTCCTCCCCCATGGGGGAGACCGTCGATGACCTGCCTCATGGCGCAAAAGCCGATGCAGCTGCCGCCAAGGCTGGCCAGGTTGCAAAGCAGGCTGTGGAAGGTCGTGCGACGCCAGCCGGCGGTCGCCCGGTGCCGGCCGCCGTTACGACGCCCGAGACTGGAAAACCGGCGACTGCATTACCGGCATCGACGCTGCAAAGCACACCTAAACAGGCTTTCATGGCCGAAGTCGCCGATCCTGGTCACCTGCTTTACGAACAGGCGGGTGAAGAGTGGTCGCTGGAGCCGAAACGGCAGGAACAAGCAGCCGCCGTGCGCCTGCCCGAGCATCGCGGTGAAGCCCTGCGGAAGACGCGCGCGGACAAGGCATCGATCTCTGCGGTGGCGCAGTGGCTGGCAGAGACCTTCAACGAAGACAGTTTTCCAACGGTTGCCACAGCGGTAGCATCCAGGAATGCTTCGCCTGAACAACAGGCGTTGCGGGCGCTTCTGAATGCGGACCAGCCCGCGGCAGAGGCGGCACAGGCACGCGCCACAGCGACCGATGGCCAGGCGGGCATGCGCGCGCCGTCAGCTACTGCATCGGAAAACTCGGCCGACGACGTGTCTCCACAGGCCACCCGTGCGCAGCAGGACGCCACAGCCATGCCGCGTCCCGTCACGACCGAGGTGTCCGACAAGATGGTGGTGCCGATGACGCTGCCGCCTGTCATGCGAGATGGCGTGCCGCTCGCTTATGTGCCCTATCCGCCGGAAGAGCGGGAGCGGGATCCGGAAGAGCGCAAGACGCGCGCCGTGTCGGCCACCGATGAAGATGGCGAGAGTCAGCAGGGGCAGGATGGCCAGGCGTTTCATCACGCTGACGAGGATGAACGGCAGGACGAGCCCGAGGCGGATGCTTCAGAAGATAACGAGGAAACTGACAGCTCCTCGCCCGCCAACGATCTTTACTGGCGCATGGCCGGCTGGGCTTGATCAACCCGAAGCCTGAAAAGCGGACATGAAAAAACCGCCGGACCTGGGTCCGGCGGCTCTTATTGTTCTTGGCGTCGATTACTCGGCGTTGTTGCGGTTCTTCAGAGCCGCGCCGAGGATGTCGCCGAGCGAAGCGCCCGAGTCGGACGAACCGAACTGAGCAACTGCTTCCTTCTCTTCTGCGATCTCGAGAGCCTTGATCGACAGCATGACCTTGCGGTCCTTCTTCGACCAGTTGACGACGCGGGCGTCGAATACCTGGCCAACCGAGAAACGCTCCGGACGCTGATCGTCGCGATCGCGCGCCAGGTCGTTGCGGCGGATGAAGGAGGTGATGTCCTCGTGGTTGACGAGCTTCACTTCCACGCCACCGTCGTTGACGCCGATGACTTCGCAGGAAACAACAGCATTCTTGCGCAGTTCGCCCGAAGCTGCGGCTTCGCCGACAGCGTCCTTGCCAAGCTGCTTGATGCCGAGCGAGATACGCTCCTTCTCGACGTCTACATCGAGAACGACAGCCTTGACGACGTCGCCCTTGTTGTATTCCTCGATGACCTGCTCGCCCGGACGGTTCCAGTCGAGGTCAGACAGGTGCACCATGCCGTCGACATCGCCTTCGAGGCCGATGAACAGGCCGAACTCGGTCTTGTTCTTGACTTCGCCTTCGACTTCAGTGCCAGCCGGATGCGTGTAGGCAAATGCCTGCCACGGGTTTTCCAGCGTCTGCTTGAGGCCAAGCGAGATACGGCGCTTCGACGGGTCGACTTCGAGAACGACAACGTCAACATCCTGCGTCGTCGACAGGATCTTGCCGGGATGTACGTTCTTCTTGGTCCAGGACATTTCGGAGATGTGGATCAGGCCTTCGATGCCCGGCTCCAGCTCAACGAACGCACCGTAGTCGGTGATGTTCGTGACGGTACCGGAGATCTTCTTGCCGACCGGGTACTTGGCCGANATGCCATCCCACGGATCNGACTCGAGCTGCTTCATGCCGAGCGAGATGCGGTGGGTTTCCTGGTTGATGCGGATGATCTGAACCTTGACCTGCTGGCCGATGTTCAGGATTTCCGACGGATGGTTGACGCGGCGCCATGCCATGTCGGTGACGTGCAGCAGGCCGTCNATGCCGCCGAGGTCAACGAACGCACCGTAATCNGTGATGTTCTTGACGACGCCGTCAACAACCTGGCCTTCTTCGAGGTTCTGCACGATTTCCGANCGCTGCTCGGCNCGCGATTCTTCNAGAACCGTACGACGCGAAACAACGATGTTGCCGCGGCGCTTGTCCATCTTGAGGATTTCGAAGGGCTGCGGGTTGTGCATGAGCGGGGTAACGTCGCGGATCGGACGGATGTCGACCTGCGAACGCGGCAGGAAGGCAACGGCGCCGTCGAGATCGACGGTGAAGCCACCCTTGACCTGGTTGAAGATAACGCCTTCAACGCGCTCACCAGCTTCGAACTTGGCTTCGAGCTTGACCCAGCTTTCTTCGCGGCGAGCCTTCTCGCGCGACAGAACGGCTTCGCCGAGTGCATTCTCGATGCGCTCGACATAGACTTCGACTTCGTCGCCGACCTTCAGCGAACCGTCCTTGCCCTTTGCACCGAATTCCTTCAGCGCGATGCGGCCTTCGACCTTGAGGCCGACGTCAACAACGGCCATGTCCTTTTCGATCGCGGTGACGCGACCTTTCGTGACGTAGCCTTCTGCCAGATCGTTGGAAGCGAAGGATTCTTCGAGGAGGGCTGCGAAGTCCTCCCGCGTGGGGGTTGATACTGCCATAAAATCTCCTGGAGTGCCGCGGGGGCACATAGCGCGCCGGGGGTTCGAGTTGTACATGCCCGAAGACTCAAGTCCGCCTCTCTCATCAAACGGGGAGGCAATCCGGCGCGGGGACTGAGCTTCGAGCTATTCTGGAATGCTATTTCTTCAAGGCAGCATCGATGATGACCTTCGCCGCCTGAAACGCCGCCTCTATACTCATTTCCGACGTATCTAGCAAGTGCGCATCCTCGGCGGGCCGCAACGGGCTGTCGGAGCGTCCCATGTCGCGCTCGTCGCGCTTTTGGACGTCGGCGAAGATCTCGGCGAAATCCGCCTCGCCCCCACGGCCGAGGATCTCGTCGTAGCGGCGCTTCGCCCTGACTTCGGGAGAGGCGGTGACGTAAAGCTTCACCCCCGCATCCGGGCAAACGACGGTGCCGATGTCGCGACCGTCGAGCACCGTGCCGGGCTTGCGCTGCGAGAAGGTCCGCTGCGCCTCGACCAGCGCGCGGCGAACTGCGGGCATCACCGCAATCTTCGAGGCGGCCTCGCCGATTGCATGCGCCGACAGGATGTCGCGATCCAGGCCGGCAAGCTCGACTTCGCGAGCGATCTTTTCCGCCACCTCTTCATTGTCGAGCGGCAGGCCGGCATCCAGCAGCGCCTTGGCGGTGGCGCGATAGGTCAGCCCGGTATCCAGATGCTGAAAGCCATAGGTCTCCGCGATCTGGCGCGACAGCGTGCCCTTGCCGGCTGCCGCGGGTCCGTCAATGGCGATAATCATTCCTGCGTTCACTCTTTCACCTTATGAAATTCGCATCGCGCCGTAACGGCGCACCAGTTCTGCCATGCCATCGCCGGCCTTTAGCTCGTCTAGGCCTGCGGCAACACCTTCCCGGTCACCGGCGGACCGGTTCTGGCTGACTTTCCACTTGCCGTCGATATCTGTGATCTCGATTTCGATGCCGACGATGCCCTTCAGCTGCGCGCGGACGAAATCCGGCGGCGCATCGCTGACGGCCCAAGGCTCGGGACGATCGCTCTCATGCTGGCGGGTGATCGCCTCGACCTGCGCGAGCAGCCAGTCGGCATCCTCGATGACACGGGCAGTGCCGCAGACCTGGACGATGGCATAATTCCAGGTCGGCACGACTTTTCCCGTCTCCTGCTTGGTCTGGTACCAGGACGGCGTCACATACGAGTTTACACCTTGGAAGACGGCAAGCACTGGCGCACCATCGCGGATCTCGCTCCATTGCGGATTTGCCCGGGCAAGATGCAGCCGCAAGGTGCCCTTGTCCGATGCTTCGGCGTCAAGGTGGCAAGGAACCGGATTGGCGATGACGCCGGAGACGCCGGCGGTGATGAGAAGGGCGAGCGGATGGGCGCGGATCAACGCGTGCTGCGTGACAAGATCGTCTTCACGAAAATGCGGCGGCTGATACACGTCCTGTCCTTCCCGATGATGCCTTGTTCCCAAAGGCTCTGCCGATGGGCTGCCTAGCACAAAGCCGTCAGGCGGTCATCACGCGGTGGTTGATGGGCCTCATGAAAGTTTGTCTTTGACATCATAGTGCTCAGGCCTTATGGGGACCGGCTTAGATTTTCACCGAAATTAGCCGCTCATCCGGCGGCATGCCGATATTATCGGCCATCCCATGAGGCTCTGACTGTGGCAAAAGCGGAACTCGGCACCAAGCGCACCGACCCCGATACCGGCAAAAAATTCTACGACCTGAACCGTGATCCGGTTGTATCGCCCTATACCGGCAAGTCCTGGCCGCTCTCCTTCTTCGAAGAGAACAGCGCTGCCAAGAAGATGGAACAGGCCGAGGAAGAGGACGTCCAGGAAGTCGATACCGAAAATACCGAAATCGAAATGGTTTCGACCGACGATAACGACGACGGCAACAGCGGCGACGACATCCCCGATATCGGTGACGACGACGTTGATCTCGGCGATGACGACGACGATACCTTCCTCGAAGCCGACGAAGACGAAGATGATGACGACGTTTCGGGCATCATCGGCGTTGGCGGCGACGACGACGACGTTTAAGCGATTTTCGCTTTCGGGCCCGGCAATTAGATAAAAATTGGCGGGCTCTCAAATTTCGGCTTGCACTCTTTCCGAACCGGAAGTAAGAAGCCGCCACTCCCCCGGACAAAGCGCCGAACGGAGTTTCCCAGGACCGGAACATACCGGACCACCCTGATGGGGCTATAGCTCAGCTGGGAGAGCGCTTGCATGGCATGCAAGAGGTCAGCGGTTCGATCCCGCTTAGCTCCACCAAACTTCCCAGGTTAATGAAACGGTTGCTTAACGAGCGAGCATCGGTGCGTGCGGACGCCGCGCCGGAACGCATTTTGGCGTTTGTTTTGCGAGCCGTTGGGGTTTGCCTCGAAAAACCTTCTTTTCCGCCGCCTTCTTTTCCAGTTCGACCGCGCGATGGGTCGCATAGCCGTTGAGCGAGGCCTCCTCGATGAACTGCTGGCGACGTGCCTGGGCGATCTGGTAAACGATGGTGGCGAGAAGCCCTGCCATTCCTGCCATCAACGCGATGATGAGCGATAAAGCGAACATGAGCGCCTCCTTGAGGATCATAACGCTTATATCGTTGGAAAGTTCTGCCCTTCCCAGATGGCCCCGTTCAACTCGGGGCCCGTTCCTTCACATCGGCGCGACCGAACCCCAGTTCTAACGCTCGGTCACAATGGCGCGGTCGCTTGCGTCGAAGCGGTGCAGGTGCGCCCTGTCGGGGGTAGCAAAGACGATGTCATCAGGGGCATAGGCATGCTCGCCGAAGAGCCGAACCGTCAGCAGGCCGGTCTGCTCCGTCTCCAGGTAGACGATCGTGTCGGCGCCCAGGTGCTCCACGTGAATCACCTTGCCCTTCCACTCGCCGCTGTCGCGCGACAGGGCGATGTGCTCGGGACGAATGCCGATCGTCTTGGCCGACGAATCGCCTAGGCGCTCGGCCGGGATGAAGTTCATCTGCGGCGAACCGATGAAGCCCGCGACGAAGATGTTCGCCGGCCGGTTATAAAGCTCCATCGGCGAACCGACCTGCTCCACAGCGCCCGCGTTCAGCACGACGATCTTATCGGCCAGCGTCATCGCCTCGACCTGGTCGTGCGTGACATAGATCATCGTCGCCTTGAGGCGGCGGTGGAGACCGGCGATCTCCAGCCGTGTCTGGACGCGTAGCGCCGCATCGAGGTTCGACAGGGGTTCGTCGAACAGGAAAAGCTTGGGTTCGCGCACGATGGCGCGCCCGATCGCCACCCGCTGGCGCTGGCCACCGGATAATTCTGCCGGACGGCGGGCGAGATAAGGATCAAGCGACAGCATGGCGGACGCCTTGGCAACGCGTGTCTCGATCTCTGCCTTGTCGGTTCCCGCCTGCTTGAGGCCCAGGCCCATATTGTCCTTCACCGTCAGGTGCGGGTAAAGCGCATAGGACTGGAAGACCATGGCGATGCCGCGCTTGGCGGGCGGCGTGTTGACCACCTCCGCGCCATCAATGCGCACGCTGCCCGAGGTTGCGTCCTCAAGCCCCGCGATCACCCGAAGAAGCGTCGACTTCCCGCAGCCGGACGGACCGACGAAGATGACGAACTCGCCGTCGGCGACCTCAAGGTCGATGCCCTTCAGAACCTCGTGGGTGCCGAAAGCCTTGCGGATGGATTTGAGCTGGAGAGAACCCACAAGCGTTTCCCTTTTTACAGACGTACAGGCTTGCCGGTGAGGACGCTTTCGTCTGCCGCAAGGCAGATGCGCAGCGACTGTACCGCGTCGTTCATGTGCCGCGTCAGGTCGATATCTTCGCGGATCGCCTTCAGCACATAGGCTTGTTCGAGGTCGCAAAGCTTCTGGTGATCCGGCTCGCCGCTCATGGAAAGATCCTGGTCGGGGCGAATGAAGGAGCCATCCGGTCCGGTTTCGGCGGAATGAACGCGGATCACCGAGGTCTTGGTATGGGTGTCGATGTCATCCGACTTGGCGTTGGCATCGACCAGGATCGAGACCGAACCCTTGGGCGAAATCACATCCTTCACGAAAAAGGCCATTTCCGACATCATCGGGCCCCAGCCTGCCTCGTACCAGCCGACCGAGCCATCCTCGAAGAGCACCTGCATGTGGCCGTAGTTATACATGTCCGGCCCGACTTCGTCGGTCATGCGCAAGCCCATGCCGCGGACCTCGACAGCCTTCGCATCGGTGATCTGGCACCAGACATCGACATAATGCACACCGCAATCGACGATTGGCGGGGTTGTCTGCATCAGCGCCTTGTGGACGTCCCACTTGGAGCCGGAGGACTGCTGGTTGAGGTTCATGCGGAAGACATAAGGTGGGCCGAGACGGCGGGCCTCCTCGATGAGCCGCATCCAGGACGGGTGGTGGCGCAGGATATAACCGACGACCAGTTTGCGGCCGTGCTTCTTCGCGGCCGCCACGACGCGCTCCGCATCGGCAACCGTGGTCGCGAGCGGCTTTTCGACAAAGACGTCGCAGCCCGCCTCAAAAGCCATGACCGAATAGTCGGCATGGCTATCGGAATAGGTGTTGATGGAGCAGAGCGCCGGCCTGGTTTCCTTCAGCGCCGGCTCGAACTCCGGGTAAAGCGGATAACCCTGGAGTTCCGGCGGCAGCTCGCGCTTAGAGCGGTTGACGAGGCCGACGATCTCGAATCCCGGGTTGTTGTGATAGGCGATCGCATGGCTCATGCCCATATTGCCAAGGCCGGCGACGAGGACGCGGATGGGGGTATTCGAATTCACTTGACGGCTCCAGAGGTAATGCCGCGGATCAATTGCCGCGAGAA
>Ga0065721_10051393_pt1 | contig 14975 bp, 13 predicted proteins | sample Mesricmetagenome_FD_59108 | JGI IMG/M metagenome (GOLD analysis project Ga0065721, IMG submission 59108) | Mesophilic microbial community from rice straw/compost enrichment Sample: eDNA_1 v2 (version 2) | ecosystem: Engineered > Solid waste > Grass > Composting > Bioreactor | place: USA: Davis... | reverse complement strand
GTCCGGCGCGGCTACGCCGACCCGCCGACGCCGCTGTTCCGCTACAACGGCGAGCCGGCCATCGGCCTGATCATCTCCATGGCGGCCGGCGGCAACATGCTGACCTTCGGCGAGGGCATCCGCGAGAAGATGCACCAGGTCGAGGCCAACCTGCCCGTGGGCATCAACGTCCACCTCGTCGCCAACCAGTCCGTGGTGGTCGAGGAGTCCATCGCCGGCTTCACCAAGGCGCTGAAGGAGGCGGTCATCATCGTTCTGGCGGTCAGCTTCGTCAGCCTGGGGCTGCGCGCCGGCATGGTGGTGGCGACCTCGATCCCGCTGGTGCTGGCGATGACCTTCATGGGGATGGAGTTCTTCGGGATCGAACTCCAGCGCATCTCCCTGGGGGCGCTGATCATCGCGCTGGGCCTGCTGGTCGACGACGCGATGATCACCGTGGAGATGATGATCACCAAGCTGGAGGAGGGATTCAGCCTGGATAAGGCGGCGACCTTCGCCTACACCTCCACCGCCTTCCCGATGCTGACCGGCACGCTGGTCACGGTGGCGGGCTTCATCCCCATCGGCTTCGCGCAGGGCGGGGCGGCGGAATACTGCTTCTCGCTGTTCGCCGTGGTGGCGATGGCGCTGCTGTTCTCCTGGATCGTGGCCGTGCTGTTCGCCCCGCTGATCGGCGTGAACGTGCTGCGCGAGAACCCGAAAGCGCAGCAGCATGGCTCCGGACATGGCGCCGGACATGGCGCCGGGCACGGGGCCGGGCAGGAGCCGGGCCGCCTGATGCGCATGTTCCGGGGCAGCCTGCGCTGGGCCATGCGGGCGCGCTATCTGGTCATCGTGGTGACTCTGGCGCTGTTCGCGCTGTCGGTGTTCGGCATGCGCTTCGTCCAGCAGCAGTTCTTCCCCGCCTCCGACCGGCCGGAGCTGCTGGTGAACCTGACGCTGCCGCAGACCGCCTCCATCAAGGCCACGCGCGACACGGTGGACCGGCTGGAGAAGGTGCTGGCCGCCGACCCGGACGTCGAGCACTGGAGCTTCTACATCGGGCAGGGCGCCATCCGCTTCTACCTGCCGCTGGACGTGCAGCTTGCCAACGACTACTTCGCCCAGGCCGTGGTGGTGACCAAGGGCTACGATGTCCGCAACGCCGTGCGGGCGCGGCTGGAAAAGGTCCTGAACGAGGAATTCTCCGACCTCAACACGCGCGTCAGTCCGCTGGAGATGGGGCCGCCGGTCGGCTGGCCGATCCAGTACCGGGTGTCCGGCCCCGATGTCGACGAGGTGCGGGCCATCGCGGCCCGGATGGCCGACACCATCGGCACAAACCCCTACACGCTGCTGATCAACTACGACTGGAACGAGCCGTCGAAGGTCGTGCGGGTCGATGTGGACCAGGACAAGGCGCGCCTGCTGGGAATCAGCTCCAAGTCCCTGGACGAGGCGCTGAACGCCATCGTGTCGGGCGCCGCCTTCACCCAGGTGCGCGACAGCATCTACCTGATCGACGTGGTGGCCCAGGCGACCAACGCGGAACGCAGCTCCATCGAGACGCTGCGCAACCTCCAGATCGCCATTCCGGACGGCCGCACCGTGCCGCTGAAGGAGGTGGCGACCCTGCGCTACGACCTGGAGCAGCCGCTGATCTGGCGGCGGTCGCGCCTGCCGACGATCACCGTGCAGGCCGATCTGGTCCCGCCGCTCCAGGCGGCCACGGTGGTGCAGCAACTGGAACCGGCGGTGGCCGAACTGCGGCGCAGCCTGCCGCCGGGCTATCTCATCGAGGCCGGCGGCACGGTGGAGAACAGCGCCAAGGGCATGGCGTCGATCACCGCGGTCTTCCCGGTCATGGTCTTCGTCATGCTGACCGTCCTGATGATCCAGTTGCAGAGCTTCCAGAAGCTTTTCCTGGTGATCAGCGTGGCGCCGCTGGGCCTAATCGGCGTCGTTGCGGCGCTGTTGCCGACCGGCACGCCGCTGGGCTTCGTCGCCATCCTGGGCGTGGTCGCACTGATCGGCATGATCGTGCGCAACTCGGTCATCCTGATCGCGCAGATCGACGAGCATCTGGCGATGGGCGAGCATCCCTGGGACGCGGTGATCAACGCCACCATGCACCGCGTGCGGCCGATCCTGCTGACCGCGGCGGCGGCCAGCCTGGGCATGATCCCGATCGCGCCGGAAGTCTTCTGGGGGCCGATGGCCTACGCGATCATCGGCGGCCTTCTGGTGGCGACGGTGCTAACGCTGCTGTTCCTGCCGGCCCTCTACGTCGCCTGGTTCCGCATCAAGGAGCCGCGGCCGGCGGCCGAAACCGCCAGGACCACGCGGGACGAGCCCACGCGTCCGCATGGGCCGGCGCCGACCACGGGCGCGACCAGTGGTGTCTGATGGGCGGCATCTGAAGGGCCGCGCCTGAAAGTACGGGGAGAATTTGCGGAGGGGGAGGGAGCGATCATGGATCTCGCCCACGATCGGATGCTGCCGCAGGCCGGCGCCCTGAACCAAGGGGAGTCGGACCGATACGAGATGAGCTATGTCCGCAAGGCGCTCGTCCTGGGGCTGATGCTGGTGCTGGTGGCCGGCTGCTTCGTGGTGCTGCGGCCCTTCATCGCGGCGATCCTGTGGGCGGTGATCCTGGCCTTCAGCACGTGGCCGCTCCATCGCCGCCTCGAACGGGCACTCAACGGACGGACCACGCTGGCGGCGGCCATCATGACCGTGGCGGTGATGCTGCTGCTGGTCGGCCCGCTGGTCCTGCTGGGCGCCAAGCTGACGGAGAATGTGCTGCACTTCTTCGACGCCATGCACGGTGCCGCGGAGCGCGGGGTGCCGCCGCCGCCGGACTGGCTGGTCTCCGTCCCGGTGCTGGGCGACCGGCTGGTGGAAAGCTGGCGGGCGCTGGCGGCAGGCGAGGCCAACCTGCGCGAGGTGCTGCGCCCCTACATCGTGCCGATCCGCGACTGGGTGCTGGCCAGCGGCGAAAGCCTTCTGTCCGGCACCTCGCTGATCGCGATCAGCGTCTTCATCGCCTTTTTCCTGTACCGCGACGGCCGCGCCGCGATGCTGCGGCTGCGCACCGTCATGGGGCAAATCGCCGGCCCGCGGGCGCGGCAGTCGCTGGACGTGGCGGCGGAAACCATCAACGGCGTCGTCCACGGCGTGCTCGGCACCGCGCTGGTGCAGGCCATCGCCGCCGCCGTCGGCTATTGGATCGCCGGCGTGCCCGGAGCCTTCCTGCTGGGCTTCGTGACCTTCTTCCTGACGCTGATTCCGATGGGGCCGGTGGTCATCTGGCTTCCGGCGGCGCTGTGGCTGGCCGGGCGGGGGGAGACCGGCATGGCGATCTTCCTGGTGGCGTGGGTCGGCGTGCTGGTCGGCAGCCTGGACAACATCCTGCGCCCGATCCTGATCGGCCGGTCGAGCGACCTTCCCTTCATCGTCATCTTCCTGGGGATCGTCGGAGGCCTGATCGCCTTCGGCCTGATCGGCATCTTCCTCGGCCCGACGCTGCTGGCCGTCGCTTACGGCCTGATCCGGGAATGGAGCGGCGGGGGAGAGCACGGCGAGACGCCGGCCGGGCCGTGAAGTGCCGTCAGCGCTCCTCCTCGGCGTAGCGGGGGGAGCTGCGCCACGAGAACACGGACATGGCGCGGTAGCTCTGCTCGTCGGACAGCCCGAAGGCGGGATCGGTGGAGGCGACCATCTCCCCCGACTTGGTGTCGTAGGCGAAGGCGGAGAATTTCGCCACCGCCTGATTTTCGGTGGAGCTGTAGACCGACGCCTCCGGCAAGGTGATGGCGCCCGGCAGGGTGATCGGCGGGATGCCGACGACCGTCCTGCTCTGGTCCACGGACAGGGCGCCCAGCCGAATCTCGATGATGGTGTCGGAGTCGTTCTTCTCGCTGACCAGATGGATGCCCTGGCGCAGGAAGGATTCCTTGATGGCGCTGGCGGCGTATTTCGCGTCGGAGCCTTCGAAGTTGCTGACGTCCACGAAGGCCTTCTTGCCCGGCGGCAGCTCCAGCTTCAGCCGGTTGGCGGCGTTGTCGGCGGCGCTCGATATCAGAAGTTGTTCCGTAGCAGTGCGGGACGGAAGGCTTTCCTTCACATCGGTGCACGCAGTCGAAAGCGCCGACACGGCAATCAGTGCCGCAATGCCTTTCAGGCTGTGGGGCATATGGTCCTCGCGTTGCTCGTCACCCACCCTTGGTCTGCTTTGCGCAGATCCGTGAACGGGCCTTGCGGCCCGTTCGTTTCGCTGCCTTAGGGGCCTCGAAAACTGGATTCGATCAAGGGCAAGATTTGAGACAAGGGCGAGAGACCTGCCCGCCCTATCGCTGCGCGGCGACGGTCTTGCCGACGGGCGCGGCCTGCTTCAGCCATGCGGCGGCGGGTTCGAAGCGGGTCCAGCCGGGGATCTCGGCGGACAGGTTCACCTCCTTCCACTTCGGGTGCCGCGGGGCCTTCAGGAAGTCGTCGAAGCGGCCGAAGAAGGCGTCGACGAAGCGGGCGACCTTGGCGTAGCGCTCCGTATCCTTGTTCCAGCCGTACACCGCCATCACGGCACCCACGGCGACGGTCTCCACCGGCTCGTCGGGCTTGACCAGCCCCTGGTACTCCGCGTTGGTCAGGCGCGAGGGGAGGTAGGTTTCCAGCAGTTCCGGCGTCAGCGGCACGGACAGGAAATGCAGGCCGTCCTCCGCCTTCAGGTCGCGGAACAGGCGGGTCGGCTTGCCGGCGACGTAAGCCATCGCCGCGATCTCCCCGCGGCGCAGGCGTTCCAGGGCGAGCGCCTGATCGTTGGTCTCCGGCTGCACCTTGATGCCCAGCGTCCCGAAGATGAGCGATGCGGTCATGTACGTGCCGCTGCCCGACCCGTCAAAATTCACTTTCTGGCCGGCCAGCTCCTTGATGTCCTTGACGCCGGGGCCGGCCAGGATGTGCAGTTCCTCGTTGTAGAGCTTGGTGATGTACTTTACCCGCTGGGGCAGGTTGGAGTAGGGCTGCTCCCGCTTCACGTAGGCCAGCACGTCCGACTGCACGATGCCGATGTCCACGCCCTTCAGCAGCAGGATGTCGTCGATGTTCTGCACCGACCCCTTGCCGAGGATGGGCAGGACACGCAGGTCGGTCCCGTTGTCCAGGACGGACGCAAGGTCGCTGGCGATGCGCACGTAGGTGCCTTCGACGCCGCCGGACACGATGGCGACGGTTCCGCTGTTGGCCTTGGTGCTGCGCGTTTCCGCCAGCGCCGGGACGCTGCCCATCGCCAGCACCCCACAGATCAGCACGATACGCGACAGCAATGACTTCATGGCGGGCATCCCCATGTCGGAGTCTGGTCGGAGGGTCGGGTGGGCAATGTGATGGCGCCGGTTCAATTGCGCCGGTTTAATTGCGTTGACGGGCGAGCCAGGCGGACAGGGCGCTCAGGCGTGCTTCGGCCTCGCCGTTGCCGCGCTCCTTCGCGCGGCGGTACCACGCCGCCGCCTGCTCGGGGCTCGCGGCAAGGCCGCGCACGTGCAGTTGCTCGTGGACGCGCGGGTCGTAGGTCCCACCGGCGGCAAGGGCGCCTTGCCCGCTGCCGGCCCCGGCGGCCATCTCGTAATAGAGGCGCGCGCCCGCCAGATCGCCCTGCGCGAACAGGTCGTCGCCGCGCTTGAGGAGCTGCCGCTCAGGCACGTTCGAGGTCCGCGCGGGGGCCGTTTCCGGCACCGTCCTGGCCGGCTCCACCGATGCGGGGGGCTTCGGTGCCGGCGGTGCCGCGGCCGTGGCGACCGTCATGGTGGACGCGGGGACGGAAACGGAGGACGTGACGGGAGCCGGCCCTTTCGGCGCGGACGCGGCGGTGTCCGCGATGGGAACGGCCAAATCCGTCTCGCGCTTGGCGACGACGTTCTTTCCGTAGTCCGTGACCGCCGTCACCGTCAGGGTGAGCGTCGGGCCGGTGCCCGGCGGCGTGGTGATGGTCAAATCGCGCAAGCCTTCAAGCTGCACCTCCCACGTGCCGTTCCCCAGGTCCAGGCCGCGCGACATTTCGGCCGCCGCGGGAACCTGGGAGATCAGGACGAAGGTCAGCGGCTCCTGCACCGCGCCCGGCTGCACCGGGGGTGGGACGACATCGATCGCCAGGGGCGTTGGATGGCCGGCCTTGCCCGGCAAGGCAGCAACGGACAGGGACGGAGGCAACGCGGCGTTGCCGTCCGGCTTGGGAAGGCTGTCCGCGGGCTGCGCCCGCTCGGGCTCGTTCGGGTCGCGCTGGGTCAGCCAGGAATCCAGGCCGGCAACGCGGATGATGGGCGTGTCGGTCGAATGGCCGCCAAGCCGACTGGCGACGGCGTCGGGATCGACGGGAACCGCCAAGACGGCAAGGAGCGCCAGCGACGGCAGGCGGCGCATGGATTCCCGCAGCTTTGTGCCCATGGCGAAGTTCCCCTGTGCAAGCACCCCGCGTCCGCGCGGTCGCAGGAATGCACCGCGCCAAAGGCGCGTGAAAAAATGTCGTGCCAGCAATGAACGAACGGACCGGTCCTGCGCCAGCGTCCGGCGGCAGGCCTTTTTTGCGATATATTTCGAATATATTAGCCGCCGCGCTGCCGGACACAAGAAAGCATTGTTACGAAATCAGGGGCATTTTGAATGATGTTCCCGCGGCAGTCGGAGTAATGCCGATGCTTCTTACATCTTCAACTGGCCCGAATGGGCTAAATCTGGTTGATGCTGGCCGCAAGGACATGGCCGAGCCAGACCGAGACCATGCACAGAGCCACCGACAGCACCACATTACCTCCGGCCTGGAACCATTCGCCGTCCTGCATCAGGGCCAGGGTCTGGAGCGAGAAGGAGGAGAAGGTCGTGTAGCCGCCGCAGACGCCGACCATGATGAAGGTGCGGACGTCCGACGGAACGAACATGCGGCCGTCCGGCCCCGTCAGCGTGGCGGTGAATCCGATCACCAGACTGCCGGCGACGTTCACGACCAGCGTGCCCCAGGGAAAGGTCTGTCCCAGCGCGTTGGCCACAAGGCCGGAACACCAGAATCGGGCAACGCTGCCGATGGCGCCCCCCAAGGCAACCAGGGAGTAGGTCAGGAACATGCGCGTCTCGTGATGGGTGGGAGCGGTCAGGTCAGCCGGGTGGGTTCGCGGATGGTTTCCTCACCGTACTGGAGGACCTGGACTTTCTCCATCGTCACGAGGCCGCTCGTCGTCGACATCATGCCGTCGAGCACGGGCAGGAACGCGTTCACCTTGTCCTCGCTGTCCACGATCTCGACGATGAGCGGCAGATCCTGCGACAGGCGGAGGATCTTGGTGGTGTGCACGCGGCTGGAATGGCCGAAGCCCATGGCGCCGCGCAGCACTGTCGCCCCGGCCAGATGCATCGCGCGCGCCTTCATCACGATGCACTCGTACAGCGGGCTACCGTTGTGGCGGTCGTCCTCCCCGATGAAGATCCGGAGGAGCACCGCGTTTTTCGGAACGGTCATGTCGTCACCCTTCCCGATGTGCTGAGTCGCCTTCTCCAAGGCATATTCTCCATGACATCGGCAGGGGCGTGCCGCCGGACATCCGCATGCCCCTTTTGTGCCGATGCGCAACGAATGGGGTCACCACTCTTCCGGCCGCGCGGCGCCTTGCCAAGGCGCTGCGGCACCGCACATTCAGGCGCGGCGGCTCCGATGATGGTTCAGTCCGGGAGGAACGGCGTGGATCAGCCCCATACGCCCATGGACGAAAAGGGCCGCGCGGCGTCGGGCGCCGCCGGATCGGTGGGGGCCGGATCGTCAGACTGGGCGCGCATCGTCGTGGTGGCCGTGCTGCTCCTCGGGGCGGTCTATGTGGCGCAAGGGGTGATCACCCCCATCGCCTTCGCGCTGTTCCTGATGGCCCTCGTCTGGCCGTTGCAGGCGCGGCTCCAGGCCCGTGTCCCGCGGCTGCTGGCGCTGGCGGTCAGCGTGCTGGTGCTGGTGGTGACCTTCGTCGGGTTCGCGTCGATCATCGCCTGGGGAATCGGGCGGGTCGGGCGTTGGATCGTCGCCAACCTGGACCGCTTCCAACTGCTCTACGACCGGAACACGGCCTGGCTGGCGGATCATGGGGTGGCCGTCGCCGGGCTCTGGGCCGAGCATTTCAGCGTCGGCTGGATGGTGGGGGTGGTGCAGACCGTGACGGGGCAGGTGAACACGACGCTCAGCTTCTGGCTGGTCGTGCTGGTCTACGTGATCCTGGGCCTGCTGGAGGTGGAGGGCACGGCGCGGAAGATCGGGGCGCTGCCGAACAGCGACGCTGCGCGCATCCTTCTGGCCGGCGGTGCGGAGACGGCGCAGAAGTTCCGGCGCTACATGGTGGTGCGGACGCTGATGAGCCTGCTGACCGGCGTGCTCGTCTGGGTTTTCGCGGCGCTGTTCGGGCTGCCGCTGGCGCGGGAATGGGGCGTCATCGCCTTTGCCCTGAACTACATCCCCTTCATCGGGCCGTTCATCGCCACCCTGTTCCCGACCCTGCTGGCGATGGTCCAGTACGAAAGCTGGCAGTCGGTCGTGACCATCTTCGCCGGGCTGAACGTGATCCAGTTCGTGGTGGGGAACTACGTCGAGCCCCGCCTGTCGGGCAGCGCGCTGGCGATGTCGCCGTCCGTCGTGCTGTTCTCGATCTTTCTCTGGACGTTCCTGTGGGGCCTGCCGGGAACCTTCATCGGCGTGCCGATCGCAGTCGCCGTGCTGACCTTTTGCGCGCAAGGAGACCGGACGCGCTGGCTGGCCGTCCTGCTCGGCCCGCCGGATCCGGCGGACGGGCCGAAGCAAAAAGGGGGCGGACGGCCTTGACCGTCCACCCCCTTTTGCCGGCCAGGAACGCCGGCTGTAACGCAGGCCTTGGGTGGCTTACTTGGTCGCCTCCACCGCGCCTTGTCCGGCGGGCGGTGCTCCCCCGCCGGACTTCAGGCGGCGCAGCAGCGGCAGCAGCAGCGTGAAGGCGGCGACCAGCAGCAGGACGGCGGTGATCGGCCGGGTGTAGAGGAAGTCGTAGCTGCCGTTCGACAGGGACAACGCGCGGCGGAAGCTGGCCTCCGCCATCGGACCCATGATCAGCGCCAGCACCACGGGGGAGGCCGGGAAGTCCCACTTCTGCATGAAGTAGCCGATGACGCCCGCGGCCAGCATGATGCCGACGTCGAACAGGCTGTTGTTGATGGCGAAGGTGCCGACGATGCACAGCGCCAGGATGGCCGGCGTCAGGATCGACTTCGGCATCTGCAGGATGCGCCCCATGAAGCGCAGCGAGGCGAGGCCGACGACCAGCATCATCACGTAGCAGACCAGCATGCCGGCAAACAGCGTGAAGACGAGATCGGCGTGGTCCTTGAACAGCAGCGGGCCGGGCTGGAGCCCCTGGAGCGTCAGGGCGCCCAGCATCACGGCGGTGACCGCGTCGCCGGGGATGCCCAGCGTCAGCATGGTCAGCAGCGCGCCGCCGGTGCAGCCGTTGGCCCCGGATTCGCAGGCGGCGACCGCCGCCAGCTCGCCCTTGCCGTAATTCTCGGGCGTCTTGCTGAAGCGCTTGGCCTCGTTGTAGGCGACGAAGGCCGCGATGTCGGCACCGGCGCCGGGGATGATGCCGATGACGACGCCCAGGCCCGTGGAGCGCACGATGGTGCCGAGGATGCGGCGGAACGTGCTCCAGGGCGGGATGATGCGGCCGAGCGCTGCGGCCATGCCGGTGCGGACCGCCGGGTCCTCCAGCGACTTGAAGGCCTCCGCGGCGGCGAACAGGCCGATCATCACGGGGATGAAGGGCACGTTGAACAGCTCGGTGTAGCCGCCGGTGTAGCGCGGGAAACCGCCCATCGGGTCCAGCCCGACGGTGGCCAGCAGCAGGCCCAGGAAGCCGGCGATCAGCCCCTTGATGACCGACGCGCCGGAAATGCTGGCGATGATGCTGAGGCCGAAGACGGCGAGCGCGAAGGATTCCGACGCGCTGAACTCCAGGGCGAAGCCGGCCAGGACCGGGGCCAGGAAGATCAGCACCAGCACGCTGGCCGTGCCGCCCAGGAACGACGACAGGGTGGCCGTGCCCAGTGCGATGCCGGCCTGGCCCTTCTTGGTCAGCTCGAAGCCGTCCATGGCCGTGGCGGCGGCGGCCGGGGTGCCGGGGATCTTCAGCAGGATGGCCGTGACGGACCCGCCGTAGACGCCGCCGAAGAACACGCCGGAGATCATCAATAGGCCGGACACCGGGTCCATGCCGAAGGTGAAGGGCAGCAGGATGGCGACGCCCATGGTCGCCGTCAGGCCGGGCAGGGCGCCGATGATGATGCCCAGCGTCACGCCCAGAAGCGCCAGGACCAGCGCGAAAGGCTGGTTCAGCAGCGTCTGCGCGCCCTGGGCGAGCATGTCGAGTTCGTACATCTCAGGCCTCCGCCGTCATCGGGGTGGGGCGGGTCATTCGAACAGGCTCCCCATGGGAAGCGGCACGCTCAGCGCGTAGGCGAAGGTGGCGTAGATCGCGGCGGTCAGGACGGCGGCGATGACCGCGTTCATCAGCAGGTTGCGCCGCCCCATCAGCGTCATCAGGCCGAACAGGTAGACACCCGTCGCGATGCCGTAGCCGACATAGTCCATGGCGAGCAGGCAGGCGGCGGTGCCGGCGATGCCCAGCGCCACGGCGCCGTAGCTCGGCCGTTCCGCGGCCGGCGTCTCCGCACGGGGTGCGGACGGGGCGCGCAGCGTATTGATCGCCAGGATCCCGCACAGCACGAGCAGAGCGATCGAATAGAGGATGGGGAAGCGCGCGGGGCCGACGTCGGTTTCCAGCGTGGTGGCCGGGAAGTCCTGTGCGACGACGATGGCGGCGATGGCGACCGCGGCGACGAGGCCGGCGATGACCAGCGTGGCGATGCGGTCCTGTGGCCGCAGGCCCGCCTTGCCGCCCGGGGCGGGTGCGTGGCTCATTGAATGGCTCTCCTTCGGACTCCCGGCGGCCGAAGCCGCCGGGGTGCGCCAGGGATGCGTGTTACTTGGCGAGGCCGATCTGCTTCATCAGCGTCTTGAACAGGGCGGCGTCCTTGTCCATGGCCGCCTTGAACTCCGGACCGTCCGCGTAGGCGTAGTTCAGGTTCATCTTGGCCAACTGGTCCCGGAATGCCGGCTCCTCCGCCGCCTTCTTGGAGGCCGCGCGCAGGGTGTCCACCACCGGCTGCGGCGTCTTCTTCGGAACGACGATGCCGCGCCATGTGGCGACGGACACGTCGACGCCCTTCTCCTTCAGCGTGGGCACGTCGGGGAAGGCCTTGGTGCGCTCGTCGGCCATGACGGCCAGCATGCGCAACTTGCCGGCGGCGACGTGGCTCGCCACCTCGGCCGGGCTGACGCTGACCGCCTCGATGTGGTTGCCGAGCAGGGCGGTGACCGCCGGGTTGGCGCCGTCATAGGGGATGTTGTTGAACTTCAGGCCGGTCTTGCTGGCCAGCGCCTCGGCCGCCAGATGCCAGATGGCGCCGGTGCCGGAGTTGCCGATGCGGACCTTGCTGGGGTTTTCCTTGGCGTAGGCCAGGAACTCCTCGATGGTCTTCCAGGGAGCGTCGGCGCTGACGGTGATGGCCGACGGATCGGCGTTCAGGCGGGCGATGGGCGTGAAGTCGTCCACCGAGAAGCGGGCGACGCCCAGGTTCGGCAGGGTGGTGATCTCCACCGTGCCCATGCCGATCTTGTAGCCGTCCGCACGGGCGGCCATGATCTCCGACAGGCCGACGGCACCGCCGCCGCCGGTCTTGTTCACCACGCCCATCGCCTGCGGCAGGTGCCGGTTCGCGGCCTCCGCAAAGGACCGGGCGACCAGATCGGTGCCGCCGCCGGCCGCATAGGGAACGATCAGCTCGATCTGCTTGGCCGGATAGTCGGCGGCTTGGGCGGCGACCAGCAGGCTGGCCGAGGTCACAACGCCGGCGACGATGCCGGTGACGAAACGATAACCCTTCATGGGGACGCTCTCCCTCGCTTTTTGGTTGTGCAAAGCAGGACAGGTTTGGAGAATGCCCGCGGCGCGTTCCGCGTTCGTCTGCGGGCGATACGAGAAGAGGATGGAAGCGGTCAGCCGGCGCGCAGGGCCTTCCACGCAGCGACGAAACGGTCGGCCTTCTCCCCGACCTGCTCCGCCGTCATGCCCGGCGCGTAGAGGGCGGAGCCGAGGCCGAAGCCAGCGACGCCGGCCGCCAGGAAGGGCGCCATCGTGTCCGGCGTGACGCCGCCGACCGGCAGCAGGCGAGTGCCCGACGGTAGAACCGCGCGCATGGCCTTGACGACGCTCGGTCCGATCAATTCGGCCGGGAACAGCTTCAGCGCCGTGGCTCCGGCCTTCAGCGCGGCGAAGGCCTCGGTCGGCGTCGCGACACCCGGCAGGCAGGCCATGCCGGCCGCACGCGCGGCGCGGATCACGTCGGTGTCAGCGTGCGGCATCACCACCAGATCGGCGCCGATGGCCTTCAGGCGGCTCACCCCCTCCACCTCCAGCACAGTGCCGGCGCCGACCAGCGCGTCGGGCGGCAGCAGGCGGCGGATCGCCGCGATGCTGTCGAACGGGTCGGGCGAATTCAGCGGCACCTCGATCAGGCGGAACCCACGGTCGTAGAGGGTGCGGGCAATCGCCTCAGCCTCCGCCGGCTTCAGGCCGCGCAGGATGGCAACCAGCGGCAGGGCGGCGAAGGCGCCGTCCAGGCGCGCGGTCAGACGGTCGTCAGTCACGGGACTCCTCCCCGGCCGGCGCGATCAGGCCGGCGGCAACGGCGAACTGAAACAACCCCTTGGGGGCCGTGTTCCCAAGCTGGGCGGCGGGCTGGACGCCCAGCAGTTCCAGCCCGCGGGCGTAGCGGTGGCAGAGTGCGCCCTCGCCGATCAGGATCAGCGGCGTGGCGCCGGTACGGGCGTCGCCGGTCCGGGCAAGACCGGAGACCAGTTCGTGCCCGATCAGGATGCCGGACAGGTGGTCCCTCAGCAGCTCCGGCGCCATGCGGCGGGTGATGCCCAGCGTGCGTGCGGCGAAAATCTGGTGCGGCAGGTCGCCTGGCCCGCTGTCGCGCGCCGCCTGGACGCCAGCGGCGAAGGCCGCATCGGCGGCGGCCGCGTCGGCGGGTGCCGTCTCCGGCATCAGGCGGCCGAGGATCGAGTGCTTGCACAGCACCGCGAACATCTCGCCGGTCATGTAGGAGGAAAAGCGCGTCGTGCGCCCGTCGTCCACCCGAACCCATTTCGAATGGGTGCCCGGCAGCACGAGGCAGGCGTGGCGAACCCAGTCCGGTTGGTCGGCCAGCGCGCCGGCGATCTGGATCTCCTCGCCGCGCATGATGTCCGGCGGGGCACCGGGCTCGTCGAGGATCACGCCCGGTGCGATCAGGATGCGGGCGCCGGACGCGCTGTCCACCGCGATGGCGCGCGACGCCAGCGTGCGCGTGTCGACCGGGCAGGGGACATAGGGCGCCTCGGCCCAGCCCTGGGCGCTGCCGACCATGCCGCCGGCCACCACCGGCAACCCCGGCTGCGCCGCCAGCCAGTCGCCGCAGAAGTCGGCGAACACCTGCTCGAACCCGGCGGTGCCGGGCTGCGGCAGGTTCTGAATCCCGTGTGCGTTGGCGCGCTGTTCCAGCACGCGGCCGTTCCGGTCCATCAGGAAGCCGCGCAGGCTGGAGGTGCCCCAATCCAGCGCGATCAGCGCGGCCCCGCCGGGGAGTAAACCGTCGCGCGTCATTGCCGTTTCCATCCCAATTCCCTTGAAATCGCGTCGGCGGTCGCGCGGACGAGGGGGCCGAGTTCCACCATCCGGTCATCCGGCATGTAGGGAACGGCGCTCGCTACGCTGATCGCGGCGACGACCTGGTTCTGGACATCCCGCACGGGCGCGCCGACGCAGCGGATGCCGATTTCGTTTTCCTCAAGATCGAAGGACCAGTCGCGGTCCCGGTAGGAGGCCAGCCGCTGTTCGAACTCCGGCCAGGGGGCCAGCGGCGGCCGGTCGGCGGAACCGTCGATCAACGCATGGGCGTGGTCGTACAGGGCGCGCCAGCGCTCCCGCGGCAAACCCAGCATCAGCGCCTTGCCGAGCCCGGTAGACGCCAGCGGCATGCGCAGCCCGATGCGGGAGCGCATCTCCAGCCCCCGTGTGTTGGGAATCTTGTCGAGATAGAAGACCTCGGTGCCTTCCACGACGCCCAGATGCACGGTGTCGCCGGTCTTCCGCGCCAAGTCTTCGATGTGCGGGCGGGCGAGCGCGACCAGGGGGCGCTGCTCCAGCGCGCGCATGCCCAGCGCGATCAGCTTCGGCCCCAGCAGATAGCCCTTGTAGGGGACGTGGTGCAAATACCCCTCGGCCACGAGGCTGTTCAGCACGCGGTGGGTGGTGCTGCGCGGCGTGCCGAGCCGTGCGGCGATGCCCTTTACGTCGCCGACGCCTTGGGCCACGCATTCCAGCAGGGTAAGCCCGCGCATGAGGGTCTGCGTGCCGCTGGCCTGCGGCTTTTCCGGCCCGCCCTGTGGGTCGGGCGTGTCCCCCTCGGTTCCGTCGCGGCGATCGTTTTGCGTTTGTGCACCCATGAACCGCACGTTAGGGACGGGCGCGCCGGTGTGTCAAATATATTTGTATATGTCCAAATAGTGAGACAAACCCTTGTCCGGACCCGGGCATGCGAAAACCCCGACCGGACGATCCGGTCGGGGCTGTGAGGGCTTTGGGGGGAGGAGAGCGGTTTACTTCTGGAGGCCGAAGGCCTTCTGCTGAGCGAGGTTGCCGACGCCCGCGGCCAGGTTGTTGGCCTGGAACATGTTCGGGCCACCGAAGGGGACACCCAGCGGACCGACCTTCGGGGTCTTCTGGATCACCGTCGCCTGCTGCTGGGCGAGGTTGCCGACGCCGGCCGCGGTGTTGTTCAGGTTGATCGCGTTCGGGCCGCCGAGGAAGCCGCCGCCCTTCTGCATGGTGAAGGCCTTCTGC
>Ga0065721_10051392_pt1 | contig 14975 bp, 13 predicted proteins | sample Mesricmetagenome_FD_59108 | JGI IMG/M metagenome (GOLD analysis project Ga0065721, IMG submission 59108) | Mesophilic microbial community from rice straw/compost enrichment Sample: eDNA_1 v2 (version 2) | ecosystem: Engineered > Solid waste > Grass > Composting > Bioreactor | place: USA: Davis... | reverse complement strand
TCGCTCAGCGATAGGGGGTCAGCCTCTATGGGCCTGGGCTCATTAACGATAATTCACTCTCTTGCTCGGGAGTGGCCGCAATCAACAATGCCGGATATCCGTGCTGGGAATTCACCGTGGGGCGCACCCAGGATGATGAAGATGAGAACTGGGCAATAATCGCTTGGCAGATCGGGGGCCAGCGGTTCCTTATTTTTTGCGCTCTTCTCCGAACATAGCAGCTTAGATGCGGCACCCGAAACCGGGCCGCGGTTGAAGACCGTGATTGAGGGCCAGAAAGGGCGATACTTGCGACATTCCTGCCGTTCGCCGGCGATGGGGCGAACGGCGGATCCTGTTGTCAGGAGAGGACATGGTGTCTGCGCGACCGGCCGAGATAGCGACAGAAGGTGGCCATTGCGGACATGCCACTTTAGCCGTGGGGGGCAGAAAAGCGGCTGTTGAGCAGGCGCCGCGGCCGCTCGTTTCTGACATCAGCACTGCAACCAAGCTCGTCGGATTGCCGGGGTGTTATGACCGATGCGGTCAGATCTAATCTGCGCACACTGCAACACGGCTCATCGTCATTGGCCCCCCGCCAAAACCGGGAGTTGCGCGATTGACCCAGCGCACCTTCTTGCAGTTTTTCTTGCTTTTTCCAGGAGTCGTTCTGGCCCGCTGCTCGGGTGTCTGTCCGCGAGCTTGCTGCTCCGGCCACCGATCAGCGCTGGCCTTACCGTCACGAAGCATGCGACGCCGATATTCCACCTTGTTGCTGGACCATACAGCCTGCCGTTCGGCAAGGGTAAGCGGCCTCGCCCTTGTTTCTGCGGCATCAGACGGACTCGGTGCTTGCGCTGCAGATTGGCCAGCGCAGAGCAACAAAGGTCCGGCTAGAACAGTGATCGCTTTTCTCGTTCTCCGCATACTCCGCCTCCGATTGTCTGTGGGTTGCCCCTTCGAGAAGCTCGGCGGCCTCTCTTGTTCCTCCCGGTTGGGCCCGCGCAAGTCAATCCGCCTCCTGTTTTGAACGCGAGATGGACAGGCTCGACGGCGATGCTGGCTGGTAGCCGTCACCTGCGCGCAGGATCATAGTTTCACAAGCTCCACCCGCCGGTTCTTCGCCTTGCCATCAGCTGTGTCGTTCTTGGCGTCGATTCCGGACGTAATGAGCGCGGCTCTCACCGCCGCTGCTCTCTCTTCCGAAAGCTTGCGGTTGCGCTCGATCGAGCCCGAATTATCCGTATGGCCGTTGATCGCCAGCTTCAGGCTGCCTTCCTGTTTGAGTAGCGCAGCGATTGCATCGACTTGAGGCTGGGAAGCGGGAAGAATCGCGCTGGCGTTCGTCGCAAAATTGACATGCACCACGGCCTTGCCATGCTTGTCGATCGCATCCTTCAGAGAAGATGCGGGCAACAGCGATGCGCCCTGCTCGAACGCTTTTTCCTGGCCCACAATGTACCAACCCTGGGCGCTGTTGGTGACAAGGTGAACCCAGACGTTTCCGCCATCGCGACGGAGGACGAAGGTCGTGGCCGGGACATTGTAGACGTCCCCCAAGCCGGCCAGAAATCCCATAGTGATTTCCTCGCCCCAGCTCTTGACGGTGTCATAGGGGATCCTTTCTTCGGACAGCTTGACCCCGCCGAGCTGGGTGATCATGCTCTCGAAGTTCTTCTTCACTTCGAACTCCGACATCTCCTTGCCTTCGACGGGGACAAAGGTAGCTCCGAAGAACTTTCCTTCCACCCAGACCGGAGCGCCTTTCACCCAAAAGGGAAAGCGCGCAAAATCCTTGGTGAACGAGTCGCGTCGTTCGCTCGTATAGCCATCCGGCAAGCTGAAATAGGGGAAGTCGCCAAGCGGTGCGTCAGACACTGGAATGCTTTCGATGTCGAAGCCGGTCGTTTTGCCCGCGTCCTGAGCCTCGTCATAGGGAGCAACCTGAGAACCCGCTTCGACAGAGGAGACTTTGTATTCCGATGACGCGCCTTCTGGATTCTGCTTGCAGCCCGCCAATAGAGCCGCTGACAGCATGATTATAGTCATCTTCGAGCGCATCATTTTCCTTCCTTGTTGACAGGGAGCCATCATCTCATCGGGGACATGGCGTCCCAGCTGTCGCCATGGGCAGAAAAGCCGTAAGCCATTGGACGGTAGTGGGTCAAAGCCATAGCTGGTGTAGAGAACCAATCGTCTCGCAACCCACTCAGGTCGCCGCAAACGGGCACGTCGAGCATGACAGAACCGGAGACCGAGAATGGTGTCCGCAATTAGACGACCTTTGTGTCAGGGCTGGACAGTTCGAGAATGGCGCGCCCAAGATGATGAAGATGAGAACTGGGCGATCGCGGTGGCGAAGGCTGGCTAAGGCCCGCGCCGAATGGGTCCGCTTACCGATGGCAAAGCCTATCAGCCTTCGAATATCTCACGAATCGCGCTGGGTATTTGCGAGGTCGGGCAGTGGGTATATCGGGTGATGGAACTGCCCATGCTGTCGTTCGATGTCGCGGTAAAGCTGGTGCGGCTGTTGACGATAATGTCCGTCCTGGAAGGAACCTCGATCGGTTCGCCATTGCCATATGACGCCCGTCCATGCAGGCGATAGCGGTTGCCGCCCAAAGCCTCGTATCGCTTCACCGCGAGTTCACCGAGGTAATCGATTTTCTCGTCAAGATGCTCGAACGGTATATCGTCGGGGAGGCCGTCGGGATCGGCTTGGCGGATCGCCTGCGCGCAACTCATGTCTATCGCCCAATAGCCCTTCTCGATGGGCAGGGAAGTGACTGTACCCGGCGTCTGCGCGCTTGCGCTGGCCTGCGGCGCGGCACCGCTGGCCAGTTGCGGACGGAACTGCCGTACTGTCGCCTGCATCTGTGATGAAAGCTGCGGCAAGGCGCATTTCCGGTATGTCGTGTCGTCATATTCCATTTGCCGCGCGCTCATACTCCCCTCGCGCATGACAAATTCCCCCTCACGGGTCGGCTTGACGCCCCTGGCTTCAATTGGGAATCCGGCGTTCGACACAATATCGTCGGTCAACCAGATGCGCGTGAAGCCTGTCAGATCAGCCTCATATTCCTTGCTGCCGCGAGCTGCCGTGCCGGTCCGACGAATGGTGTGCATTTCGACCGAGGCATCGCGCGGGCTGTTCATATTGTTGCCAGGCAGCGCCTGCTGGATGTAGCCAATGCTTCTTCCGTCATAGAAGAACAATTCGGTGGCTGCCGAACAACTCCGTGAATAATCGGCGATGTAGAGTCCTTGCGCAATCGGCAAGGCCGTCTGCGAGGCAGCGGCGGGCGCAGTTTGCGCCGGCTGCGCTAAGGCAACCGCGTTCATCGCGTCGCCTTTCGCCGGAGTGGTGGCATTCGCGCTATCGCCCGTCGCGGACTGCGAGCCGCACCCGGTCGCTGCGACAGCTCCAAGAGCAAGGGTGGCGGCGCCGCGCATGATGCAGGATACGGTAGGCATGCTCGATTTCCTCTCTTTGATTGAAATTCAGGCGTTGGCTTCAGCGGCTTGCCTCGCACGGGTCAGAGCATCAGAAAGGTCTTGAATCAGGGCGCTTGCCGTTTGCTCCGTCAGACCGCTCATCAAGACGATGGGCCTGCTGTCAGAACGCAGGCGAAGGCTGGCCTGATAACCGACATGCGCCTGCGCATTCTCGGTGTTGTCGCGCAGACTCGCGCCTATCGCGCCCCCTGCAGTGGTTATGCGCTCGTAGCGGACCGTCCCCGGCCCGGCGCTCTGATGGGTGACAGAAAATTCGACGATGTCAGCCGCGCCGTAAGTGTGGCTATCGACCGTCACGCCTGTCGCATCGACACGAATATTCTTGGGCTGGCGGCTTGCATTTTCGGCCAGCCACAGACGTTTGCGCTTACGGCCCTGCAAGACGGCGATCACGCCAATGATGACGAATGGGAATCCGATCAGGATGATCATCATCGGCAGGCCGAAGACGATCAGGATAACCCCACCCCAGAACAGCAAATTGGGGACGGCCTCCCCCGGATAAGGCGCAGGCGTGACGTGGAATATCGTGTCACGGCTTTCATCGCGTCGGTGGTAGAATGAACTCATAATTTATCTCCCCTTTCGGCGTTCAGCCCTTGGGGCGAGGAAAGTGCCGATCCGGTAATCAATTGCGGGTTATCGCGGCGACGCCGCGCAAGTCTTGATGGCGTTCTCAAGAATTTCTAAAGCCGTGACTGGGGGGAACGCATGCACGGGCACACTTCATCTTCGCGGCGGCGCAGGCGATTGTGGCAATTCGCGGGTGCCGAGTTCGACGAGGCGAGCTGGGCGCTGCGCGTCGAGGGGCAGGCGGTGGCGCTCGAAGGCAAGCCGCTTGAAGTGCTGCACGAACTGCTGTTGCGTGCGGGCGAGGTCGTCACCAAGGACGAACTGCTCGATGCGGTCTGGCCGGGCGTGGCCGTGGTCGAAGGTTCGCTGCCCACGGCCATTTCCAAGCTGCGCAAGGCGCTGGGCGAACGGCAGGACAATATCATCGAGACCGTGCCGCGCGTGGGCTACCGCCTGACCTGCTCGGTCAGGATCAAAAGCATCGAATCGCCGCTCGCGCCCCGCTTTACCTTCGCGGCGGGCGACGCCGTGCCGGGACGCAAGCAATGGCGGCTTGCGGCACCGCTTGGCGATACGGGTGCCGAGGATGTCTGGCTCGCCAGCCACGACAAGACGGGCGAACGCCGCGTGTTCAAGTTCGCCGATGCGCCCGACAAGCTGCGCGCGCTCAAGCGCGAAGCCGCGCTCGCGCGCGTCGTCTTCGCGGGACTCGGGAAAGGCGCGCCATTGCCCGCGCTGCTGGAATGGAATTTCGACGCCTCACCTTATTTCCTCGAATATGCCTATGGCGGGCGTGACCTGATCGCATGGGCGAATGATGCGGGCGGGTTTGCGGCAATTGCGCTCGAAGAGCGGCTGACTATCGCCGCGCGGATCGCGCGGGCGGTCGCGGATGTTCACGGGCTTGGCGTGCTGCACAAGGATTTGAAGCCCGCCAATATCCTGATCGGTGACTACGAGGATGACCGCGCTGTCAAGCTGGCGGATTTCGGCAGCGGGCGGCTGCTCGATGACACGGCGCTCGACAGCTTCCAGATCACCAATCCCGGCTCGCTCGATGCCGACCTTGGCAAAGACGAGCCGCGTTCGGGCACGCTCGCCTATCGCGCGCCCGAACTGACCGGCGACGCGATGCCGACGGTCAAGAGCGATATCTATGCGCTCGGGCTCATTCTCTACCAGTTGGCGGTGGGGGATTTCGGCAAGGCGCTTGCGCCCGGCTGGGAAGACAATATCGCCGACCCGCTGTTGCGCGACGACATCCGGCAAGCCGCCGAGGGCGATCCGCTGCGCAGGCTGGCAAGCGCAAGCGAACTGGCCGAACGTATCGAACGGCTTGACCAGCGGCGGCAGGACGCCGCCGAGGAAGCCAGGCGCGCTGCCTTCCTCGCCGAACAACAGCGGCTCGAAGAACGCCGCGCCGTGCGCCGCCCGTGGGTGCGCGCCGCTATGGCGAGCCTCGCGGTCGGGTTGCTCGCGACCTCGACTCTTGCGGGCGTGGCGCTCTATCAGCGCAACGAGGCGGTAAAGGCGGGGCAGCTTTCGCAAGCGAGCTACCGCTTTCTTGCCGAAGATGTGCTGGCGAGTGTCGATCCGGCGCGCGCCGGCGCCGCCGAAGAAACGCTGGTGCAGGCGATCACCCGCTCGGGCGGGACGATTGCGCAGCGGTTCCGCGACCGGCCCGAAGTCGCGGCCTATCTCTATGCAACGCTGGCGCGGGCATTCGACCTTCGGTCGGATTTCGCCAACGCCTTCCGCTACTATGCCGCCGCCGACGCCAGCTATCGGCAGGCTGGCCTTGGCGACAGCGCAGAGGCCGTCAACGCGCGGCTGCAACACGCAGGCGCGCTCGCGCTTTCAACCCAAGCGGGCAGCCTTGATCGCGCGCGCGCCCTCGTCTCGGCGGCGCAACAGACCATCGCAGCGCGAGGCATAGATGCGCCTGAAACGTCGGTCTGGCTCAATTCCGCGCTCGGAATGATCGCGCTGGCGGGAGAGGATGTGCCCGCCTCGCAGGGGCATTACGCGCGCGCCTATCAGGCGGCGCGGCGACTCCCCGACACATTCTCCGAGCGCCAGATCGTGAATTTCGGGCAACGCCATGCCTTCAGCCTGCTGCGGCTTGGCGAGGGACCGGAAGCCGAACGCGCGTTCCGTCCGCTGGTGAACAGGATGACCCGCCTTGCCGGGGCCGATCATCCCGACACGCTGTTGCTGCGTTTGAACCTCGCGCAATCCTTGCTCGTGCAGCAACGCTATGGCGAGGTCATCACCGCGCTCGATGCCCTGCTTCCGGTGATGGAACAGCGGCTCGGACGCGATCATCGCCATACGCTCCTGTTGCTGTCGGCCCGTCAGCAGGCGCTCGGGTCGGCAGGCCGCTATTCCGATGCGGCGGCGGATGGCGAGCGCGTCTGGCGCGCCGCCTCACAAAAGGACGGTCCATCATCCTTCGCGGCGGTCGCGGGCCGCGCTGATACAGGCATATCGCAATGCCGCGCGGGACAGCTTGCGGCAGGCTCCGCCAATATCAGCGCGGCGCTGGCCGCGCTGCGGCAGGATATGGCGGGTCGTGGCGCGATGGAAGATGCGGTTGAGGCGGCCCTCGCGGACTGTTTCATCCAGATGCGGCGCTTCGATGACGCGGAATCTCTGCTGCGCGGCGTTGACCGCGAGAAGGTCGCGCAACTGATCGGCGACCAGAACTTTAGCGCCCTGGTCGATCTCGCGCTGGCAGAAATCGCGCTCGGACGAGGAAACCGGAACCGTGCACGAACGCTGTTTGATGCTGCCAACGGGCCATTGAAAACTACCCAAGACCTGTTCGTGAAGAATCGAGTGGTCGCCCTGCAAAGGTCTCTGCATTAGGACTGACCCCTCCCCGCCGCCGATCTGAAACCGATCGCGAGATACGCCGGCTCGCTGAAAGCCAGTACAGAAGTTCTCTCTTTTGTTCGGGAATGCCTCGCCATGAATGGGGGTTTTCCGCGCTTCCGGCGGTATGGTGCACCAAAGATGATGAAGATGAGAACTGGGTGATCGTCGTGTAGCACGGGAGGTCTAACGACAACGACAGCCTCGCGCCCAAATTCAGCCGTTTCGGAGGTGACTTATGCGATCTCAAGAGCAACCGTTCTGCGTCATGCAGCAGCGGCGCGTCAGTAGTTCGATACTAGGCGATCATGTCGCCTGTCAGGTGCCGTAATTTGTCGGGGTTCCGAACGATGTAGACTGCCGTAATCTTGCCGTCCCGTATATCGAGTGCGGTCGTCTGCACGAGGTCGCGATCGACGCTGATGTAGCCGGGCAGACCGTCGATCTCCACAGTGCGCAGCAGTTGAGCGGTTGGTGCATTCTTCCGCCGCAGTCCAGCGAACAGGCGCAGCGCGCGATCAAGGCCGCGAATGACGTTGCGAAAGGCCAGGACCTTGCCGCCCCCGTCCGAGTGAATTTCGACATCTTGGGCAAGCAGCGAGGCAAGGGAGGCAGTGTCGCCGTCGCGAGCGGCAACGAAGAACGCTTGCGTAATCCGGTTTGCCTCAGCCGCTTCGACGCTGAAGCGTGGTCGTGCCGCCTGCACATGCTTGCGGGCGCGTGAGGCGAGTTGGCGCACCGCTGCCGGCTCGCGGCCCAGCGTCACGGCAATGTCGCTCAACGCGATGTCAAAAACGTCGTGGAGAAGGAAAGCAGCCCGCTCCAGCGGCGACAGGCGCTCCATCGCGAGCATCAGTGTGACCGTGATATCATCAGCGATCGGTTCATCGGGATCGACCGAGTCCATCAGCGGGTCGGGCAACCACGGGCCGACATAGGTTTCGCGTCGTGCGCGTGCAGATTTGAGGCGGTCGAGGCATAGGCGCGTAACGATCCGCGTCAGATAGGCCTCCGGTGAGTCGATGCCTGCCTCGACTTTTTCCCATCTAAACCAAGCATCCTGCACGACATCTTCGGCCTCGCTGAATGAGCCGAGCATTCGATAGCCCAGGCGGACGAGGCGCTTACGCTCACGCTGGAAATCAGCCAAGCGCTGTCTTTGTTCGATCGTTTGCCCAGCCGCTTGCTCTCGCTCCATCCTCGTCATCTTGCGTCACCTCCTTAGCTCCTCAGTTCTGACGAGCCAGCCGGGCCCAGTGTGACATGATCGCGGGCAGATCCAAAAATTGTTCCTGCATGTCACATCAGCGCGATCAGTCTCGTCAGAGCAAGCGAGCGTCGATTGGACGCCGCTGCAAAGGAATGACGACATGAATGAGATCAAGCGACTGGTTTGGCATGAAGTGGCGCCGAAGGGTGCGCAGGCCCTTTTCGGCGTGCATCATTACATCATCACCGGCACCAATCTGCCGGAAGAGATGATCCACCTCGTGTTCCTGCGGGTGTCACAGATCAACGGGTGTGCTCATTGCATCGACCTGCATACCCGCGACCTGCTCAAGACGATGCCGCTCGACAAGGTCGTACTTCTACCGGTCTGGGCCGAAGTGCCCCATTTGTTCGGACCGCAATATTGCGCTGCTCTTGCCTGGGCAGAAGAGGTGACACGGGTCGGTGAAACCCATGCTTCGGACGATGCCTATACCGCCGTAGCGACCGCGTTCGAGCCGCGCGATCTGGTCGATCTGACGATCGCGATTGCGGCGATGAATGCCTTCAATCGGCTCGGTGCGCCATTCCGCTTGCCAGTGAAAGCCAAGCCCTGACACCCTCAAACTTATTGGATCGACAGACTATCACCGAACGACTGGATCATATGCACCAAGTGCCGGCGCTGACGCAGAAGCTGCGGGGTCGGACCTTCTCTGCCATCCCCACTGGATTGCGGGACGGACAAAGCTACCAGCTAAAGTTCTCACTTTTGTTCGAGCACGGCCTCAGCAGGAAATGCTAGATTTCCGGGCTTTTTCCGGTGTGGCGCCCCGCGCAGGATAAACATAACGAATATATTTCGCCGTTCGTACTACTCTAGAGGCGTCCGCAATCGCCTGGTCCTGCCGCCTGCCGTTCTCCGCGGCCGCAAATGCTACGCTCGGGCGATTTTCGCTTCTCGCCACAGTGAGAAGCTGTCGCTATCGAAGGCTCGTGGCATTGGGCTGGCACCTCCGCTTATCGTGAGGTTATCCGCGGGAACCTGTGCGGGCGTAATCCGTAAGGCTTGCGCTTCAACGAACAGCAGCCCGAATCTCGGGCAGCATATCCTGCGTAACCTCGGCCGACCGCGCCGGCAGTGGCTGGGTGCCGCGTTCGCCGTTCCGATCGATGTCTTCGATGAGGAGCTTCATCTCGGCGATCTCGCGGACCTGGCTGGCGATGATCTGGTCGGCCAGCACGCGAACCCGGGGATCGCTGATGCTGGCCTTGCGCGCGTTGTTGATCGCGATCGAATGGTGCGGGATCATCGACTTCATGAAGGTGACGTCGGAGATAAGCGCCTGACTGCGATTGACCAGAAGCGAGGCCACGCCGAGGACCAGCGCAAACGCCAAGATCCCGAGCTTGATCGCCATGCCCTTGTACATCGACCACATGAAGCCGAGCATCACCATTGTCATCACCGCGCCCATCACCAGCGAGGCGACCAGCCGGTTGATGCTGAACATCAGATGCTCGGACGAATAGACGAGCTGGTACATCAGGAAGAACATGATCAACGTGGAGGTTGCGATCATCGCCGCAAAGCGACCCCACGACATACTCTTCATTTCGTGATCCTGTTCCATCGATTGAACCTTCCTATCTTTAGTGACGCGCGAACACTCGCTGGCCGTTCTCTCCGAAGGCGATGACGACGTAAGGCTGTCGCTTGGCGCCGGCGACTTCCATCCCGGGGGAGCCGATCGGCATGCCGGCCACGGCGAGGCCCTTGACACCCGCCGGGCGCGCGGCGAGCGCGCGCTTCATATCGGCGATCGGGACGTGCCCTTCGAACGCCATGCCATCGACGATCGCGGTGTGGCAGGACGACTGCGCGGCTGGGACACCGAGCCGGGCCTTAAGCGCCGCGCGGTTGGGATCGTCAATCATTCTGACTTGACGATCGAACCCGGCCTTCACTTGGCGTGCCCACTGCTCGCAGCAGCCGCAGCCCGGATCGCGATGAACGACGATGGGTCCCGCTGCCATCGTGACCGCCGGTGTGCCCAGCGCCAGTGCAAGAGCGAGAGTACGGAACATCTTCATCATTTATCTCCTTTCGACCTGGCGTGCCGTTCGCGCGCGGCTCGATCGTCCTGTCTAGTTCAGAACCAGGTCCTGATCCCAAACACGATGCTGGTGGATGACGGGTTCTCACCCGCCGTGCGCGCGAAGTCGGCGGTGTCGCCGATCTTCCTGTCCCACGACACGCCGATATAGGGCGCGAACTGGCGTGTGATCTCGTAGCGCAGGCGCAGGCCAAGCTCGATGTCCGACAGGCCGGAGCCGATGCCGGTTTCCGGCACATCCTGCGCGGCAAGATTAAACTCGGCGCGCGGCTGCAGGATCAACCGCTGGGTGATCCGCTGGTCGTAATAGCCTTCGAGCCGGCCGAGCACGTCGCCTTTGTCGGAGAGGAACAGCGCGCCCTCTACCTCGAACCAATAGGGCGCAAGCCCCTCGAAGCCGATCGTGGCGTAGGTGCGTGAGGGATTGGGTTTGAAGTCGTAGCGGATGCCGGCCTGGAGGTTGAAGTAGGGGCCGATCGCGCGCGAATAGAGCGCCTGAATTTCGGCATCCTCGACCCCTTCGCCGAACGCGCCCGAGCCTTCGATCTTCACCACGAGCCGGTTGACGTCGCCGCCGAACCAACCCTCGCCGTCCCAGCGGAAGCCGTCGGCACCCTCGCGCGCCTGATATTCCGCGAGGTTGAACATCACCTGATAGAAAGGCTGGCCGCCCTGCTCGAACATCATCTGGCGGCGGGCATCCGCCATCTCTTCGGGCGGAAACTGGCGATCGGCATAATGATCCGCCGGCGGCTGCGGCGGCGGGGCATTGCCGGCCGGAAGCGCGGTGCCGGTCATGTCCATCGCGGGCGCCGCCTGGGACGGGCCGGGCATGGCGTGCCCCGCGTGCGGATCGGTTGCTGGCTTAGGCGTGCAATGCCCCATCACCGCGTGCTCGGGCGGGCAATCGGGAGCGGCTGGGGCGGGGGCGGCATCTTGTGCCGCCGGAGGCGAAGGCGGCCGTTGCGCGGGCTCGGGCGCCGGCTCCGCTTGCGCCGGCTTTGCCGGCATCGTCATGCCGGGCATGTTGGAATGGTCCATCGTTTGCGCCGCGGCGGGCGCGGCCAGAAGGACGGCGGGAGCGGCGCCGAGCAGCAGCAGCGTCTTCATGCCGCGTCTCCCCGCGGCCGCACGCTCACGACGCGCATCATTCCCGCGTGCATGTGATAGAGCAGGTGGCAGTGGAACGCCCAGTCGCCGACCGCATCGGCGGTGAAGTCCCAGGTCACCTTGCCGCCCGGCTGGACGATGACGGTGTGCTTTCTCGGCGCATGGTCGCCATGCCCCGTCACCAGCTCGAAGAAGTGGCCGTGGATGTGGATCGGGTGCCCCATCATGCTGTCGTTGATGAGGTTCACGCGCACCCGCTCGCCTTCGATGAACGGGATCGGCTCGTGAACGTCCGACATCTTCTCGCCGTCGAACGACCACATGAAGCGCTCCATGTTGCCGGTCAGGTGGATGTCGATGCTGCGGGATGGCGCGCGGACGTCGGGGTTGCGGTCGAGCGCCATCAGGTCGCGGTAGACGAGCACCTTGTGCCCGACATTCTCCAGCCCCTGGCCGGGTTCGCCGGTGCGGTCCATCGGCATCGGCGAGATGGTCTGGACACCCGGGCCTTTCTTGACCTGCGGCGCATTGGAAAAGTCGCGCATGCTCATCGAGCCCATGTCCATCGAGCCGTGGTCCATGCCCGCCATCGCGCCGGACTGTCCGCCCATCGGCGAATGATCCATCCCGGCCATCCCGCCCGATTGGCCGGCCATGGCGCCGTGATCCATGCCGGCCATGCCGGAATGGTCCATCGGCATCGTGCTGTGATCCATATTGCCCACCGCCGCCGCGCCGCCGGCCATCGCGCCGGTCGCGAGCGCGGCCGATGGGTTCTGCTCGGCGGTGGGATCGACGCCGCGCATCCCGCCCGTCATGTCCATCCCGCCCATGCCGCCATGATCCATCGACATGTCGCCCATGCCCATGTCCTTCATGGTCGCGAGCGGACGCTCGCGCAGCGGCGGCACCGCGGCGCTCATGCCGGCGCGCGGCGCCAGCGTGGCGCGCGCCATGCCCGAGCGGTCGATCGCCTCGCCGACTAGCGTGAAGGCCCGGTCCTCGCTCGGCGTGACGATCGCGTCGTAGGTTTCGGCGACGCCGATCTGGAACTCTTGGACCTCGACCGGCATGACGTTCTGCCCGTCAGCCTGGACGATGCTCATCGGCAATCCTGGTATGCGGACGTTGAAGGTGGTCATCGCCGATGCGTTGATGAACCTCAGGCGCACGCGCTCGCCCGGCGTGAACAGCGCGGTCCAGTTGTCCATCGGGCCGTGGCCGTTGACCAGGTAGGTGTAGATCGAGCCGGTTGCGTCCGAAATGTCGGTCGGGTCCATCCGCATCCCGCCCCACATCAGGCGTTGCGATGCTGTCTGGTCCCGTCCCGCCAGCAGGCCGGCCAGGGTCTGCTTCTGGAAATTGAACCCGCCGGGATTGAGCTTCATGTTCCGGAAGATCGCCTCGGGCGACATCCGGCTGTGGTCCGAAAGCACGATGACGTGCTCGCGGTCATACTGGGCCGGATCCTCGCCGACGGGGTCGATGACGATCGGGCCATAATGGCCGAGTTGTTCCTGCAGCCCCGAATGGCTGTGATACCAATAGGTGCCGTTCTGCTTGATCGGGAATTCGTAGAGATAATTCGATCGCGGCTTGATACCGGGAAACGAGACGCCCGGCACGCCGTCGTGCTGCGGCGGAACGAGGAGGCCGTGCCAGTGGATCGAGCTGTCCTCGTCTAGGTCGTTCACGACATTGAGCCGCACCATCTGGCCTTCGCGCAGCCGAATGAGCGGTGCCGGCACGGTGCCGTTGATACCGATCGCGGGCGAGGATCGCCCGTCGATCATCATCGTCTGGCGCGCGATGGTGAGCGTGATGTCCTCGCCTGAAACGGTCGGGAGCGGCCTTACGAGGCCTTGCGAGACGGGCTGCGCCCAGGCGGGAAACCATGCGGCAAGCGCGGCCGTGCCGCCCAGCGCGGCGGTTCCGCGAAGCAGTGTCCGGCGATCAATCGAAGCGGTCATTCATCGTCCTGAAATCTTGGCGAGGCTTACCGAACCATACGCGCGCGGCGATCATGCCCCTCATGGCGGAGTCGAAAAAAGCTGAAGGCAAGATGGGGTCTGACACCATGTCAGGGTCAAGCGTCTATCGTTGCCGGTCGATCTCGGCCGCGAGTCGCAGCCGGGCGCGATAGAGGCGCGTCTCGACCGCCTTCTCGCTGATTCCCAGCGCCTCGGCGGTTTCCGCCTGGCTCATGCCCTCGATCGCGCGCAGCACCAGCGTCTCGCGCAGATTGGCCGGAAGCGTGGCGATCGCCGCGCCCACCTGCCGCAGTTCTTCGCGGTCGGCCGCGAGCGTGTCGACCGCGGGCTGGTCGTCGGCGATGTCCGATGCGTGCTCGATGGGCAGCACCGCCCAAATCAATCGCCGCACCGCTCGGCGTCGCCGCCAGTCGCGCGCCTTGTTGATCGCGATGCGCGCGAGCCAGGCACGCATCGGCCGCCCCATGTCGAACCGGCGCAGCGATCCGTGCGCCGCGACGAACACGTCCTGGAGGACGTCGAGCGCTTCGTCGTCATCGCCGATGATCCGGGCGATCAGGCGGTGGAGCGGCTGCTTGTGCCGGCTGACGATCTCGGCGAAGGCCGCCTCCCGGCCGCCCAGCGCCAGCGCGACGAGCTCGCCGTCCGTGCGGTCGGCCAGACCGTCGTTCACCGGGGTTCTTCGGTCAGCGCCCTGGTCACGGCGGCATCGAACTTTGCCGCCTGCTCCGGTTTCAACAGCGCGCGCATCGCGAAGATGTGCGCCAGCGTCTCCTTCTGGAGCTGGCCCATCGTCCGGTGCGAGGCGTCGACCGCGGCGGCGACGCGAGGGCCATTGCCGTGCTCGGCGGCGATGGCATCGGCAAGACGGGCATTCTCGGCGCGCATCTCGAGCTCAAGCGCACGGCGCCGAACCGCGAAGCTCGCTTCCAGCGCTTCAAGCCGTCGCTCCTGCTCCGGATCGAGCGAAAGCTGCTCGTGCAGCACCGCGTGGAGCTCGGCCGCCGGCTGCGGCGGAGCGGGAACGAAATACCGCCCGACCAGCACCCCGATGACCGCAGCAGCGAACGCGATCAACCCGATGAGGATAAGCTGACGCGCTCTCATCGCGGTTCGAGCAGCAAGGAGGAGGGCGCCAGCGGGCTCGGCGCGCCGAACGGCGCGAGCGTCGACACCGCGCGCGCTTCGGCCAGCGGCACGGCATTGCTGACGATGCCGAGCACCAGCGCGAATGCGGCCGCACTCAGCGATGCGCCCATCGCCAGACCCGAAGACGACGATCGGCTCGCGATCGCGCACATTACGCGGTCTTCGAGCCCGGCGAGGCCGGCATGCGGTTCCGCCCCGGCGAAGCGAGCCAGCGCGCTGTCGATATCGTTGTTCATCGCCTGACCTTTCCTTCTGCCTCCCTCATACGCATGGCGCGGATTGTGCCCTCATCCAAGCTGGCGTGAGGGATGCGCGCGGCAACTGCGTATCGCCTAACATGGATTGCAAAAGGAGTTTGATATGAAGTTCCGATCGCTGATCGCCCCGTTCGCGGTGATGGCCGCACTGAGCGTGCCCGCCGCCGCGCACGCGCACCCGAAGATCGTCGCGGCGACGC
>Ga0065721_10008856_pt1 | contig 14976 bp, 16 predicted proteins | sample Mesricmetagenome_FD_59108 | JGI IMG/M metagenome (GOLD analysis project Ga0065721, IMG submission 59108) | Mesophilic microbial community from rice straw/compost enrichment Sample: eDNA_1 v2 (version 2) | ecosystem: Engineered > Solid waste > Grass > Composting > Bioreactor | place: USA: Davis... | reverse complement strand
GATTCAATCAGCTGCGTTTCAATTTTCTGCTCCAGAGATTTACCGAATCGTTGTTCCAGCTCACTCATGGTCTTTATCGCTTCACGCAGCAATGACTTTGCCATAAGTGTGTTTTTGCGAAACAGCGCCAGCGTCGCCCGCGCAAAACCAGCGTGGTTTTCGATCCGGTCATAGAAGGAATTCTCACCGAGCCTGACGGTTTTCCGGTAAGCATTGGCTGCAGTCTCCGCATCGTTATTCATCATCGCAACATCACCCAGCTGCTGCTGGCGGAGAATGGATAACGGAGAAATTTCCACTGCCTGCTGCAACACATCCTGCAGGGGTTTGTGGAGATGCTGTTCGCGGTAAATTTCAGCCTGAAGGTCGTAGGCTTTCATGCACAGCGGATTGGTATTCATCACTTCTTCGAGCCATTGCTGCGCTCCCACCAGATCACCTTGCATTTTCTTCACCCGGGCCATCCCTACCTGGGCCCAGTCCAATTGACGCACCTCCAGCACGTCGCGGTAAACGGTCTCCGCTTTTTCGTAGGCTCCAAGCTGGATGTAAAGTTGCCCCAGGAGTTTCTGGCAAGGATTGGCATAACGGCCGCCGTTGATTTCCCGCAGGCAAAGGGCTTCGGCCACGTCCCAACGCTCGTTATCGATAGCCTGCATAATCGGCAACATACGCGCACGTTGCGCCAAGAGGCGGCTCAGACGCTGCTGCAGAGCCTTGGTGGTGACCGGCTTGGTGAGATAGGCATCCGGCTCATAGTCATAGGCGGCCATGATGATGCTTTTGCTGGACTCAGCGGAGATGAGCACAAACAGGCTGTAGCGATTAAGGTGGCCGTTCTCCCGCAGATCCTCCAGCACCTGCTGACCGGTTTTACCCCGTCCCAGATTGTGATCGCACAGAATCAGGTCATAAGACTTGCTTTTGCAGTGGCGTAACGCATCAGCACCGTTGACAGCACTGTCGATGTACTGGATTCCAAAGTCCTGCAGCATCTTGCTGACGGATACTCGAAAACTGTCAAAGTCATCTACTATCAAGGCGTGCAGCTTGTAGTATTCCGCCTCAGCCATAGAAACCGTCCCCCACGTCAAACCGTAGTCTGGAGCATAGCGCAATTTACTCTGGAGAGAAGGGGGTCAGGCGCTGGAATCGTCAGGAGCCCCTGGGTTTTCCCTGCTGTGAACTACTCTCTCTGCAGCTGTAGCGGTACAATGCGCGCCCACCTCTGTTATCAATGACGCCTATGTCCGAGCACAAGACTGACAACATTTACGCAAATCCTCTGGCGCAACCCGGACCCTTTGTCTTCGACAAGACGGTCGTGGACGTATTTCCGGACATGATCAAACGGTCGGTACCCGGTTATGCCACCATTATCAATATGATCGGCAACCTGGCGGAGCGGTATGTCCGGGCGGACAGCGTCTGTTATGACCTTGGCTGCTCCTTGGGTGCCGCCACCCTGGCAGTGCGCCATCGAATTCGTACGGCCAATGCCCGCATCATTGGTGTGGATAATTCGGCAGCCATGATCGAACGGTGTCGACAGGTTATTGCCGCTGACAGCGGCGAAGTCCCGGTAGAGCTGGTTTGCAGCGATCTTCAGGATGTCAGGCTGGAAAATGGATCCATGGCGGTGCTGAACTTCACGTTGCAGTTCATTCCGGTGGATCAACGGCCTGCTGTGTTGCGGACTATCTATGACGGCCTGCTGCCCGGTGGAGTATTAATTCTTTCCGAAAAGGTGGCTTTTGAAGATCAGCCGCATCATGAACTGATGATCGAACTGCACCACAACTTCAAACGCAGCAATGGTTACAGCGAGCTGGAGATCGCCCAGAAACGTTCAGCCATTGAAAATGTCCTGATTCCCGAGACCCTGGCCACCCACCGTCAGCGCCTGCGCGAGGCCGGCTTCGGCAGCGTGGATGTCTGGTTTCAATGCTTTAACTTCGCCTCGATGATTGCAATTAAACCATGATGGATTATCAATCCCTTCTTGCAGCCCTGCCCGAAACACCATTGGCCCCTTGGCTCTCTACCCTGCCCGGCCAGATCCAGGCAGGGCTGAGTGAACAGCGGTATGGCGATCTTCCCGGCTGGAAACAGGCGTTGATGCAAATGCCACTGATCAAGGCGTCACAGGTAGATCTACAGACCGGCGTATCCATTGGTGGNCCGGCGGATTGTGATGAGGCAACNCGCGCACAGCTGCGAACGACNCTGGAAGCGCTGATACCCTGGCGCAAGGGCCCCTACCATATCCATGGTATCCATATTGATACNGAGTGGCGCTCTGACTGGAAGTGGGACCGTGTGCTACCCCATCTGAGCCNATTGAAAGACCGTCTGATTCTGGATGTGGGATGCGGAAATGGTTATCACTGTTGGCGCATGCTGGGTCAGGGAGCCAGGCGGGTTATCGGTATTGATCCGTCACCGCGTTTCGTGGTGCAGTTCCACATGATCAAACAATTGATTAATAACGCAGCACCGGTGGACGTCTTGCCCGTGGGAATTGAAGACCTCCCACCTAAGCTGCAGGCCTTCGATACCGTATTTTCAATGGGGGTTTTTTATCATCGACGCTCCCCGATGGATCACCTGCGGGAGCTCAAGGAAGCGCTGCGCCCTGGAGGGCAACTGGTATTGGAGACATTAATCATTGAGGGTGAACTGGGAGATGTGCTGGTGCCCGAAGGACGGTATGCCATGATGAACAACGTCTGGTTCCTGCCCAGTACCGCCACACTGCTCTCCTGGATGCGCAAGATGGGATTTGCGAATCCCCGGGTGGTGGATGTCTGCCCCACAACACCGGAGGAACAGCGTTCCACTCACTGGATGCGTTTTCATTCCTTGCCGGAATTTCTCCACCCAGAAAACCCGGCGTTAACAGCCGAAGGGCATCCTGCACCCATACGTGCTGTCTTTGTGGCGGAAGCTCCCTGAGGCTTTAATCATCCAGCGACTGCAAGGGAGTGTCGAGACCGAACTCAGCGTGGATCTGGGCACACCAGCGGTTCAATCGATCCGCTGTCAGATGCTCCTGTTGATCCTCGTCCAGCGCCAGTCCGACAAACATACCCGCACCGGGAATCTCCGCTTTGGATGCATCAAATTCATAACCTTCTGTAGGCCAATGACCAATGATGGTGGGACCTGACTGAATGATGACGTCGTGCAGCATACCCATGGCATCCAGAAAGTAGTCACCATAGCCAAACTGATCACCCAGTCCGTAAAGTGCTACCGTCTTGCCGGAGAAATCTACTGCGGCGATATCATCCCAGAATTCCTCCCAGTCCGACTGAATCTGGCCGAAATCCCAGGTCGGAATTCCGAGAATGATACGGTCGTAATCGGCAAATTCCAGCTGGGTGACATCAGCAATATCCATCACATCTACGACATCTTTACCGAAGCGTTTCTGGATGCGATAAGCAACGCGCTCGGTATTTCCCTCGTCACTGCCGAAAAACAAACCTATCTTGCCCACATTCACCTCGGGATTTGCCGAATTAAAAGTCGAATTAACAGACCGCATGGAGCCTGAAAAGAGTGCGGATTTTCCCAACATTGCCCCTCAGGCGCAAGGCCCTCGCCTTCTGTTGCATTACCTCCCGCACAAAAACAAAAGGCCCTGAAACCTCAGGGCCTTGTTAAGACGGGAGCCGTTTCGGAAGATTTACGCTCTGGTGCGCTCGGCTTTTCCACGCCAGTGATGCTTATGGCCCGATTTCACCTGCTCCAGCTTTTCTTTCTGCTCCGGTGTCAGGATGCTCAGCAGAAACTGTTTTTCTTTNGCTCGTGCCACAATCTGTTGTGTATTCAGATCACCCAGCCTGTCTGCCAGCACCTTGATTTCTGTCTCATCGGCATTATTGGCGATGGCCTGTTGCAGCTCGCGCTGAGCCTCTCTCACCTGTTGGCGTTGCTCGCGATAGTCCGCGCGCTGCTCATCTTTATGAGCCGCTAATGCCTGTTTCTGTTCATCAGTCAGCTCCAGGAAGCGAGCCAGATGTTTAGATGAACGGTCTTTTTTCATATGATGGTGAAAGCCGTGTTTTCCCTTGCAGTCTTTACCTGAGTCTCCTCCTTCCTGTGCGAGGGCATGCCCTCCCAGAGAAACCACAGCCAATGCCGTGAAACCAGTGATGAAGTGACGCAGATTTTTGATGGTATTCATAATTGAATCTCCAGTGTTAGTCGGTCAGACTTGCTCTCCTGACAACGCGACCTATCATTCAAACAACATTAATCAGGTCAGCTGCCAACAGATTTCTTACGACCGGAGCCTTACTGAATGCCCCTGTTGTCGTTGGAGCCAGTATCTCTGATGCAATGTTAAGAAGGGTTAAACAATTCACAACAACCATGACACTTTGCATGGCGCTATAGCACACTAACTCCCACAGTATCTTCATTAATACGGACAACTCATGAATAAACTGCTTTTAATTGATGACGATAAAGAACTTTGCCAGTTACTTAATGAGTATCTTTCTACCGAAGGTTTCGTCGTTGACATGGTGCACGATGGACAACAGGCCGTAGATCTTCCCAACCACAGTCAATACGCCGCTATCGTGCTTGATGTGATGTTGCCGGTCCGTAACGGTTTTGACGTGCTGAAACAGCTGCGCCAGAAATGCCAGACACCCGTGTTAATGCTGACCGCCAAAGGCGATACGATCGACCGTGTCATTGGTCTGGAAATTGGTGCGGATGATTACCTGCCGAAGCCCTGTGATCCCCGGGAACTGGTCGCACGTATCCGCGCTGTCCTGCGCCGAGCTGCGCCAAACCAGGCGGCCCAGGCCGTCGAACGACTGACTTCCGACAAGCTTACCTTACACTTGGGGAGTCGTAGCGTGACCTGGGAGGAAACCGATGTTCCCTTGACCGGCACCGAATTCAGCGTGCTGGAGCTGCTGGTCCGCAGTGCCGGGCAGGTTATCAGCAAGGATGAAATGACTGAGCAGGCACTGAACCGTAAGCTCACGCCTTACGACCGCAGCATTGATGTCCACGTCAGCAACATCCGCAAGAAACTGACCGCTGTTGGGGCTCACAAAGACCTGATTATCAATGTCCGCGGTGCGGGTTACATGCTTACACTCAACGACTCTGAATAGGCTTCATGACCCGTCTTTATCTTAAGATTTTTATCACCTTCTGGCTGATTACAGCGCTCATCATTGTCGCGACTAATGTGGTGGTCCACTGGTTTGACATGGCGCCAGACCGGATGCAGCGCTCAGTGGATCGTGATGAAGAGCCGGCAAAGCGATTGCTGTTCCAGATGACCGGAGCNGCTATCAACCGTAATACTGAACAGGTGATCCAGGACATGCGAAACATGCCTGCCTGGTCCACCCGTTTCTTTTACGTGGTCGACAGGAGCAATAACGACCTGCTGGGCCGCCCTTTACCTCCAGGGGTTTCGGTATTGCTGCCGAAACTTACCAGTCGCCACCCCTACGATAAAGTGCAGGATCGCAACCGCAAGTTATTTGGACGTTACATCACGCTTAATGATGGCAACAGCGTCAAACTCATCACCATTTCACCCGGGCGAGACGATGGCTCGGACCGCGATATCCTGTGGGAAATGTTCATCGAAAACATCTGGCCGTTGCTGCTGGTCTCCATTCTGATCAGCGGCAGCGCCTGCTTTCTGCTGGCCCGTCACTTCACGCGCAGTTTGAACACCCTGCAGAAAGCTACCCAGCAGATTGCCCGAGGCGATTTGAGCGTAAGGGTCGGCAAACAGTTTTCCGGGAGAAACGACGAAATCGGAGCGCTGGGGCGCGATTTTGACCGCATGACGGAGCGTCTTGAGAAAGCCATGCAGGAGCAGAAGCGCTTGATTAAGGATGTTTCTCACGAACTGCGCTCGCCTCTGGCCCGGCTGCAGATTGCTTTAGGTCTGGCTCAGCAGCGCAGTAATGGCAGTGTGGATAAAGAGCTTGCCCGTATCAAACAGGCGGCTGATTATTTGAATAACGTCATCTCCGACATCCTCGCCCTGCCCGTTCTGGACAACGGAGAGTGGGAGCTGGATGATGCATTGGATATCCGTGCCTTGCTGGAAACCCTGCTGGAAAACTATCGTCAGGAGGCGGAGGATAAGAACATCCGCCTGCAGTTGAACTCAACCGTCGACGAAGCCTTGGTAAAAACCCATGGGAATATGCTGATCGGCGTGTTCGAAAACATCCTGCGCAACGCCCTGCACTACACACCGCAGGGCGGCGCCATTACCCTTGATCTGCACCATTTGAATAATGAACAGCATTTCATCGTGCATCTCTGCGACAGCGGCCCTGGTGTGCCCGAAGAGGCACTGGAAGACATCTTCCAGCCTTTCTTCCGTACTGATNAGGCCAGAGATCGGGAAAGTGGCGGCTACGGTCTGGGATTGGCGATTGCTCAGCGGACCGTTGCCCTGCACAAAGGCAAGATCAGCGCCCGCAATCTGATCGATGGGGGATTGTGTGTCAGCGTCCAGATTCCAGCCCAGAAAAAATCCTGATCTTCGCCATCTGCCGACGAACACATTTAACTTTAAGTAGCAATCAGCCGGGGTTTATTCCGGCTGTTTTTTACGCGGGGGAACTACTGGTCGGCGCGGTGCCGATGCAGCCCGCAGACGCTTCTCGTGGCGCTGGAGCTTGATGGCTTCGTCACGGGTCAAGGGTGCGGCCTTCGGCAGACTGCCTTTATCGAAACCGGCCGTCAGGCACAGATCGTGGATTTCCTTCTCGCTCAGCTCCATCCACTGACCCACGCGCACGTGGGAGGGAATAAAGATATTGCCATAACGAACACGCTTAAGCCGGCTGACCTTGACGCCTTGTGATTCCCACAGGCGCCGCACCTCGCGGTTTCGACCTTCCATCACCACGCAGTAGAACCAGCGATTGCGTGACTCACCAGCGCCCTCAACAATATCTGTAAAACGGGCAACGCCATCTTCCAGCAGCACCCCGTCCAACAGGCGCTCCTTCATATCGTCATCCACAGTTCCCTGAATCCGCACCAGGTATTCCCGGTCGATCACGGACGATGGGTGCATCAGCTTGTTAGCAAGTTCGCCATTGTTGGTAAACAGCAGCAGGCCGCTGGTATTGAAGTCGAGTCGGCCCACTGAAATCCAGCGTTCGCCCTTGATCGGAGGCAGACTGTCATAAACGGTGCGGCGGCCTTCCGGGTCGGAACGGGAGCAGATCTCGCCCTCTGGCTTGTTGTACAGGATGACTCGCAGTCGGGAGGCTTCGGGGCGGGAGACGACTCTTTGTCCGTTAAAGAAAATCTTATCCGAAGGGGTCACGCGGTCGCCAAGACTAGCAATACGATCATTAACTTTTACTGCACCGCTCTCGATAGCCCGCTCCATCTCGCGACGGGAACCGAGGCCAGCCCGAGCGAGCACCTTCTGAAGCTTTTCGTCGTCAGCGCCCGCTGTCTCGGCTGTCAGCTCTCGGCTGGTTGGTACTGATTTATCAGTTGCGCGGGGCTTACCCTTTCCACCAATGGGGGGTTGAGGACGCGTGGTTTTATCATCGCGTGAACGACCAGCAGCCGGTTTGCCGGCCTTACGGGGTTTGTCAGATAACTCTGGGTGGGATTTTTTTACCATAGATTAGTGCAACAAGATTAATCGTTGCGAGGCTCCTCGTCCTCGTTCGCGGCCTCGGCCGCAGGGTTAGCATCTGTTTCACCGGTTACCTTGTCGCTGTCCGCGACATCTGTCGGTGAATCTTCAATATCTTCAAAGGCATCTTCGCCTTCAACAAACTCTTCAAGCGCATCGTCACCCGCGCTGTCGATAATAACAGTGTCTGTGTTGTCCGGTATGGGCGCATCCGTATCCGGCTCCCCCAGACCTTCTTCATCGCCGCCGAGATTCAATACGGGATTCAGCTCATCCAGGTCGCGGATTTCACTTAGCGACGGCAGGTCTTCCAGACTCTTCAAATTGAAGTAGTCGAGGAACTGACGTGTTGTAGCGTACAGCGAAGGACGCCCGGGCACATCGCGATGCCCCACCACCTTGACCCACTCACGCTCCATCAGCGTCTTCATGATGTGAGAGCTCACCGCGACACCACGAATCTCTTCAATGTCGCCACGGGTGATCGGCTGGCGATAAGCAATAAGTGCCAGCGTTTCGAGCAGGGCCCGGGAATACTTCTGCGGTTTTTCTTCCCACAGGCGGTTTACCCAGGGAGCCAGTCCTTCACGCACCTGCAGGCGCCAGCCGGAAGCCACCTCTTTGAGTTCAAAACCGCGGTCAGCACAGGCAACATCTATTGCCTGCAGTGCAGCCAGGATCTCGTCTTTAGTGGGAGCAACCTTCTCATCAAAGAGCTCCAGCATCCGGGCTACGGTCAAAGGTTGGCCGGCAGCCAGAAGCACCCCTTCAATAATCCGGCGCAACTGTTCCTGGTCCACTGCCAGTGAGTGCGGGTTAACGCTGGGGCTTTCGTCGCCAACTTCAGACTCCGCCTCTTCTTCTCGAGTCTCGACGTCAAGTTCGTCGACTTCGGAGGTAATTTCGTCAGTATTTTCTATGGTCATGACATACGAGCTTTTACATGTATGGGGCCAAAAGGTTCGCTCTGTACAATTTCTACCAGCGACTCCTTGATTAATTCCATTACCGCCAGAAAGGTCACCACAACACCCAGGCGACCTTCTTCGACTCGGAACAGACTTACAAACGGCACAAAATGGTTGTGGGCCAGTTTGTCGAGAACCTGAGCCATACGTTCGCGGGTAGAGAGTTTTTCCCGTGACACATGGTGACTTTCAAACATATCGGCACGGCGGAGAACTTCAGACAGCGCCAGCAGCAGCTCCTGCAGTTCAACGTCCGGGTCCGGCCGGGTCAGGTTACGATCCGGCGCCTGCGCCGAGGCCTGATAAATATCACGACCAATTCTCGGCAGCTTGTCGACGTCTTCGGCAGCCTGCTTGAAGCGTTCATACTCCTGCAACCGGCGAATCAGCGACGCGCGCGGATCTTCGCCCTCTTCTTCCTCTTCAGCGGAGCGCGGCAGCAGCATCCGGGACTTAATCTCAGCGAGCATGGCCGCCATCACCAGATACTCAGCAGCCAGTTCAAACTGATGAGACTCCATCAGGTCCACATAAGCCATGTATTGACTGGTGATCTCTGAGACATTGATATCAAGGATATCGATATTCTGGCGACGAATAAGGTAAAGCAGAAGATCCAGTGGCCCTTCGAATGCTTCAAGGAATACTTCGAGAGCATCCGGCGGAATATAAAGATCCTGAGGCAGCTGGGTGTAGGCCTTGCCGTGGACAATGGCAAAGGGCATTTCAGCCTGGCTGGGGCGCTGGCTGGCTCCCTGGGATTCTTCCTGTGACGCTTCAGGCGCAGGAGATGCTGACGAATCGATAGTCGTTTCGCCGGTATCGTCGAGGGTTTCGCTGACAGGGTTGCTCACAAAGAAAAATCCGAATAAACCACAGGAACACCCGGCTGCCATAGGGCCGGGCGGATTGAGCGGGCATTATAGCTATTAATACGCAGTGGTGACAGCGCCGCAGAAATTATCTGATAACCATTTAAAATCAATCAATTAGCCGCGAAATCTGAGAAATCACCTTTACCCTGGCGAATCAGCTGCGGTACCTCGCCCGTCAGGTCAATGACCGTGGTAGGCTCTATTCCACAGTAGCCACCGTCGATTACCAGCTCCACATGGTGCTCCAAGGTATCGCGGATATCGTAGGGATCACTCAAGGGGAATTCGTCGCCCGGCAATAGCAGGCTGCTGGTCATCAGCGGCTCCCCCAGCTCCTCCATCAATGCCAAGGCGATGTTATTTGCCGGTACCCGCAGGCCTATGGTTTTGCGTTTGGGGTGCATCAATCGCCGCGGAACTTCTGCAGTTCCTTCCAAGATGAAGGTATAGGGGCCGGGTGTATGATTCTTCAGCAGCCGGAATACCCTGTTATCTACCCGGGCATAGGTTGCCAGCTCCGAAAGGTCGCGACACATCAGAGTGAAGTTGTGGTGTTTGTCGAGCTGGCGCATGGCGCGGATGCGGTCCAAAGCCATCTTGTCACCAAGGTGGCACCCGATGGCGTAGGCTGAATCCGTCGGATAGGCCACCAGCCCGCCTTTACGAATAATATCCACGGCCTGTGTAATCAGCCGTGACTGAGGATTGTCTGGATGAATCTGAAAAAACTGCGCCACAGGTTACTCCTTACATTTCTTGTTATATCGCTGACCTCACGGGCAGCCTTACCTTAATATCCCAACAACTGCCAGACCGGGCGACACTGCTCAGGCAAGGTGCCGAAATTGCCCAACTCCTGCCACGGCTGGTCCGGAACATGAAAATCGCTGCCGCATGATGCATAAAGACGATTAGCTTNGGCGATACGCGCCAGGTCGTCCGCTACGCCCGATGCCTGTTGACCGCTGATAACCTCCAGTGCGTCTCCTCCCTGGNCGGCAAAGTCGCCGATCAAAGCACACATTTTCGTCCGCGTCAGGTCGTATTTAAACGGATGCGCCAGAACCGCCACGCCCTCCGCCTCGTGAATCCACTCTATTATCTTGGACATCTCCGGCCATTGATATTTCACATCAGCCGGTTTTCCGGCCCCCAGATACTTTTTAAAAGCAGCGCCAGCATTGGCCACCGCGCCGACCTCTACCAGCCATTGAGCAAAATGAGGGCGTCCCACCAGAGCGTCTCCCGCCAGCGACCGGGCTCCTTCCAAGGCTCCGGGAAAGCCGGACTTCTGCAGGCGCTCTGCAATGGCAACCGCACGTTGTATCCGGGCTTCCTGCTGCGCCGCTATGGCTTCCTGCAGAGCGGAGCTTTGGATGTCGACGCCGAGTCCGACGATGTGCACGCCGTTTTTACCCCATTGGCTGGAGAATTCAATTCCATTGATAAGCTGCACACCTTCCCGATCGGCGGCTTGCCGGGCACTCGCCAAACCAGCTATCGTATCGTGATCCGTCAATGCCAGTACATTAACTCCTTTCGCTTTAGCCCTCGACAACAGGTCATCAGGGCTTAAAATACCGTCCGACTGGTTACTGTGGCAGTGCAGATCAAAAATCAAACTGGCTTCCTTATACGCCCAGATGCGTATATATGGATGGATTCAGGGGCGGATGAGGTCAAACCGGAACCGAGGTCCTGTTTGGCAAAAACCTATTATGACATCGGTAATGACAATGACTGAAACCGTTTCTGAAAGCAAAGTGGAAAATCCTGTGAATTCCGACAATCACTCCCCTGACGCTGCGGAATCAGCGCAAAAGCCAAACGCTAAAAAACCCCGGAAGGAAAACCTGCTGTTCAATATCCTGTTGAACATAGCTATCCCCACGTTGATCCTGATGAAACTCAGTGGCGAACAGCACCTGGGAACCCAGTGGGCTGTCGTCGTCGCCCTTGCCTTCCCCATTACCTATGGCTTGCGCGACTTCATCATCAACCGCAAATTCAACATCTTCTCGGCNCTGGGATTTATCAGCATTCTCTTAACCGGCGGTATCAGCCTGNTACAACTGGACCCGCAATATATTGCCATCAAGGAAGCNGCTATTCCCGGCCTCATTGGGCTTGTNACACTGGTGTCGATCAAGACGCGCTACCCGCTGGTGAAAACCTTCCTGTATAACGACACGGTGCTCAAGGTTGACAAGATTGCTGCCGCACTGAAGCAGCACGGCACCGAAGCGGCTTTTGAAAAAACGCTCAAAAACGCTTCACTGCTGGTCGCCGCCTCATTCTTTTTATCGTCTGCGTTGAACTATATTCTGGCCAANATACTGGTTGTCAGTGCGCCGGGNACCGAGGCCTTCAATGCCGAGCTGGGCAAGATGACAGCGCTGAGCTTTCCCGTTATTGCCCTTCCCGTCACCATTGTGATGATGGGCGCAATGTTTTACCTTTTCCGTAATATTCATCGATTGACCCACCTGACGCTCGAAGAAATCATCAACGATGGCAGCGCCAACTAACCAGTTAAGGAAACCTCATGCTCTACGCCATCATTAGTGAAGATGTCGCTAACAGTCTGGAACTGCGCAAAGGCGCCCGCCCGGATCACCTCGCACGTTTGCAGACACTTAAGGAGGAAGGACGCCTGGTACTGGCCGGCCCACATCCTCTGATTGATTCAGATAACCCCGGTGATGCCGGCTTCAGCGGCAGCCTCGTGGTGGCTGAGTTCTCTTCCCTGCAGGCCGCAGAAGCCTGGGCCGCAGCAGATCCCTATGTGGCAGCCGGGGTATATCAAAAGGTTGTCGTAAAGCCTTTCAAGAAAGTGTTGCCGTAACACTCGGTCCACACCCGAATCAGATTTATTCTCTTGCATCTAAAACCACTAACCTCACCTCGCTGACAACAGGAACTGAACTGCCGTGAAAAAGAAACCGCTTAACCTGCCATCTATAATGCTGGCTTTGATCTGTTCACTGACTTCGGTGATGGTTTCGTTGAATAGCTTTGCACAAGCCAACGTTCGTTATATTACCGATGTCTTGTATGTGCCTCTTCGGGCGGGAATGAGCAACAACAGTGAGGTTGTAAAAGCGGCGCTGACCAGCGGCACACGTCTGCGCCTGATCAGAGAGGCCCAGGACAGCAGCAATGATACCTGGGCCCTGGTAGAAACAACTGACGGTGTACAGGGCTGGATTCGGACGCAACATCTCATCAACGAACCTACTGCGTCCATCAAACTCGAACGGGTAAATGCTCAACTGGCTAAAGCGTCTTCTTCGGCGAAGGAAGCCCTTGAGCGACAGAAAGCCCATGACCAGCTGCAGGTTGAGCACGAAGATCTGCAGCAACAATATCAAGCACTGCTGGATAATACTGAGAGCCTGCGCCAAAGCTCTGCAGCGGCACTCGACCTGGAGCGGGAGAACCAGCGCATCCATGAAAACAATCAGCTTCTGCAGACGCGGGTGGATGTGCTACAGGCCGAGAATGAGCAGCTGCGTAACGCAGAGCGATACAACCAGTGGGTGTACGGTGCAGGACTGATGATTTGCGGTGTGATCCTGTCTTTCCTTCTGCAGGCGTTGGGAAAACGTAAACGGCAGTCGGAATGGCGTTGATGTAACAGGTGGAGATAACGATGACTGGCAAGATAACTGTGAAAGGTCTGATAACTACATTGCTGCTGGCCCTGCTGGCTTCCGGGGCAGTGGCCCAGAAAAATCCACAGGTGGCATTGAAGACCGACCTCGGTACTATTGTCGTAGAGCTGTATCCCAAAGAGGCGCCGATCACCGTGGCGAATTTTTTGGAGTACGTCGACAGCAAATTTTATGACGGCACGATTTTTCATCGTGTGATTCCGGGCTTCGTTGTCCAGGGCGGCGGAATGACCTTTGAATTTGCCGGCAAGCCTACGCGCGACCCCATAAAGAATGAATCCAGCAATGGCCTGAAGAACGAATACAAGACCCTTTCCATGGCCCGCACTAACGATCCGGACAGTGCGACCTCGCAGTTTTTTATCAATCTGCGCGCAAATCCTTCGCTGGATGCCAAAGAAGGTAAGCCCGGTTATGCCGTGTTCGGTATCGTGGTAGAAGGCATGGATGTAGTCGAAAAGATTGTGGCCGAGCCGCGCGGGATGTATCGTTCATTTCCCGATGCCCCCAACTACGCCGTCCGCATCCTCAGCGCTACCCGTGTTGATCCCGATGCGAAGAAATCCGCTGAGAACAACGATTCCTTGAAGAATACAAATGTGAGCAATGCACTGGTGCCGCGATCATGAGCCGAACAGCGCTGAGCGTTAATCTCAATAAGATCGCCTTGATCCGGAACTCTCGTCCAGGAAATTACCCGGACTTGATCAGTCATGCCCAGGTCTGCATTGCAGCCGGTGCAGACGGTTTAACCGTGCATCCGCGGCCGGATCAACGCCACATCCGTCCCGACGATGTTTACGCCTTGTCGGAGCTGGTGCGCGACAACAACTCCATCGAATTCAACATTGAAGGAAATCCTTACGCCGAATCGCTCGGCAGTTTTCCCGGCTTCATGAAGCTGGTGCGCGATACCCGTCCTCATCAATGCACTCTGGTGCCCGACAGCAATGATCAGCTTACCTCCGACCATGGTTTTGATCTGGTTAAATCAGGCCCCCAGCTCCGCCCGCTGATCCGGGAACTGCAGGACCTGGGCATACGGGTCAGCCTGTTTATGGATCCGGATATTGACCAGATCAGTCTGGCCAAGGATATCGGCGCCGATCGCATAGAGCTCTACACAGGCCCCTACGCTGAAGCCTTCAAACACCAAGGCGCCGAATTTGATGCTTTATTTAAGCGCTATTTTGATGCTGCCGTACATGCACAGAAAATCGGCATCGGATTGAACGCCGGGCACGACCTGAACCTGGAAAATCTGCCAATGTTTCGCATGGTTCCAGATTTGCTTGAAGTCTCCATCGGCCATGCCCTCACAGTTGATGCGCTTGCCATGGGACTGGCTAAAGCCGTGCGTGCCTACAAGGCGTTATGTGAGGACGATTAAGCATTCGCCTGCCTGAAAAAGATGGTGTTGTGGTCTAAGCTTTCATTGAGTCATCAATGGAGGATCTCGCAATGCCATCTTCTATCCTTGTTAAAGATTATATGCAGCATAATGCGCACGCGATTCCCGTTTCCGCCAATGTTGAGCAAGTCGTTGATCATCTACTCGCCAATCATTTGACCGGCGCTCCGGTTATTGATCAAAGCCGGCAAGTCGTAGGATTTGTTTCAGAACAGGACTGCATAAAAGAAATGCTTAATAGTGCATTTTTCTGCGCAGAGCCACCACCGGTCAGCAGCATCATGCGCACAGATGTTCTGACGGTCACTCCAGATACCTCCATTCTTGAAATAGCAGAGACCATGCTGCTGAACAAACCGAAGAACTACCCTGTTGTAGTGAATGG
>Ga0065721_10051389_pt1 | contig 14979 bp, 9 predicted proteins | sample Mesricmetagenome_FD_59108 | JGI IMG/M metagenome (GOLD analysis project Ga0065721, IMG submission 59108) | Mesophilic microbial community from rice straw/compost enrichment Sample: eDNA_1 v2 (version 2) | ecosystem: Engineered > Solid waste > Grass > Composting > Bioreactor | place: USA: Davis... | reverse complement strand
CCACTCTAACAATTAACGAGCTCTTGAATTTGTCCTTGTGACGATTCAGGAGCTTTTTGCATGATTGGGATTTGCAAAGTGATGCTCATGACCTGTGCCGACGAAATCTTTGAACTGTAGTCTAGATGAGCATAAATGTAAGCCGTCGTGGAGTAATGGCTATGCCCAAGCCATTCTTGAATGTCCTTCATATTAACGCCATTTGCCAGCAATAAGCTGGCGCAGCTATGCCGAAGATCGTGAAAGCGAATCCTTTTCCAATTATGCTTCTCTAGCACAATCGGGAAGTGCTGCGTAATATACCCCGGTTTTATCAATTGCCCTAGCCTATCTACGCAGTTATAGTCCTTGTAGTCATTGGAGTACGAACTTTTGTAGAACTGGATGGTAAGTGTCTGGTTCTGAAAGTTGATCGCCTGCCATTGGAGCCCTACAATCTCGCCGCGCCGTAAGCCATAGAAAGCGGCCAGTAGGACGGCAAGCTCGACTGGATCGCCTTTTACTGCCTCACAAGCTGTAGAAATCTTCACCGCCAAAGCCTTTGTCGAACCTAGCGTACTTCACCTTGCGTTCTCCGATCAGGCCAAACGTTTGTTTCAAGAAGTCGGCAGATCGGGGCAAGAACGACCTAACCTGATCAATTCCTTGTACAGCAGGCTGTGATGCGGGCAACGGCCACCGAGGAAGCGTCTGAGCAGTGCATCGCTTTGCAAACGGCGAAAGTGGAAAATCCGTTCACAGCCGAGCATCCAGCCGACGACGAGATAGAACAGGATACGATGAACGGGAAAGAGCGAGTTGCGCGCTTTACCACCGGAGAGGCTGCGCATGGCGTCAGCTAGCTTGATCTTTTCAAGAAAGGCCAGAAAGATTTTGACGCCTCCGAAGCTGGTCGCGTTTTGCAGTTAAAATTCGGTCTTGATTTTGCCGGTAGCTGTGTTAGACTTCACCTAAAAGGTGCTCCTCTCTTTGGGTGATGTTGTTCTGGACAAACACCATTCTACCAAAGATTTGGGGCTCCTTTTCATATTTTCAAAGTGAAGTACTTTCGAAATTCAGGTTGATTTCTTTGCGCTTGACAAAAGCCAAAGAAATGTTGGCGCACAGCGAACAAAGCATCAAGGAAATTGGAGTATCCGTCGTCAAGCGCCCAAAGGCAAATGGCTGGCCGACAATGCCTGGAAACACGGCTTCGTTCTGCGTTATCCGAAGGATAAGACGGCCGTTACCAGCATCATGTACGAGCCTTGGCACTTCCGCTATGTCGGATTGCCGCACAGCGCCGTCATGCAGGAGAAAAACTTGACGTTGGAGCAATATTTGGCCTATTTGAAAGAAAATTCGATCTCGACGACGATCGGAGGCCGCACGTACAGTTCTTTAATTTCTTTGGAAATCGAAGTGAAGCCTAGAATGGTGACAACAACAAGGAGTGTAGCATGTTTATAGAGTGTAAACCAGAGTATGTTGAGCATATGGTTATCATGCAAACATCCACAACCGCAGGAGGTTGTGGATGTTTGCATTTCCCCGACTTTTAGCTTCAGCGTAAGTTCCCCACGTCCATCCCGCATCAGGACGAAATGATGTAAGCTTTCTATCGATTTTTATCTTTAGTTTTTAATAGAATGATTCATTTTTACATGAAGTGATGTTTAAATTTCACGAGGTTCTTAGCCTTTTCTTCTTTATCTATAGCCCTTTGTAGCGGAAGATGAGGTTTACAACATTTGAGATGGAGGACCTAGTGATGAAGACGACCGGTACTGTAAATGTCATGCGTCAATTCAAAAAAAATTTGCCGCTGACATCCATGGCATTTCCCGGAATTTTATTTTTTCTAGCTTTTTCGTACGCGCCTATGTTTGGAGTAGTAATCGCTTTTAAAGATTACAAGTATGATCAAGGCATACTCGGAAGTGAATGGATTGGTTTGAAAAATTTCGACTTTTTATTTTCTTCCGGAGCGGCTTGGACAATTACGCGGAATACGCTTTTTTATAATTCATTATTTATTATAAGCGGGACGATTATGGCGATATTGTTGGCTTTGCTTCTAAATGAGGTTAAGAAGAAATGGTTTCGGGGAGTGCTGCAGTCCAGTTATTTAATTCCCTACTTCATCTCGTGGATTGTCGTCTCATCATTCACTTATGCGTTATTTAATGCGCAGAACGGCTTGTTGAACCCCATTCTTGAAAGCTTTCATCTTCGCCCAGTGGATTGGTACACTGATGGGACTTATTGGCCGTTAATACTGGTCATCATCAGTGCTTGGAAAGGGGTCGGGTTCAACTCTATTATTTATTTAGCTGCCATACTCGGGATTAGCCGTGAATACTACGAAGCGGCAGAAATCGATGGCGCCAATAAATTAAGGCAGATTTGGTATATTACGCTCCCGCATATCAAACCTCTTGTCATTATTTTAACGATTCTAGCAATCGGAAAAATTTTTTATGCCGATTTCGGACTCTTTTACTTTTTAACTGGTCACTCAGGGTTGCTTCAGCCTGTTACAGATGTCATTGATACCTATGTATTCCGTACACTTCAAGTCACAGGCGATGTTGGCATGGCCTCAGCCGCAGGGTTTTATCAGTCTATTGTTGGATTTGTCTTGGTGATTTTAACGAATTATATCGTTCGGAAGATGGACAACGAGAACGCATTATTTTAAGCGGAGGTTAATTAATAGTGGCTAAATTGATACGCACTGATGTACCGAGAACGATCCTTTCCGTCATTTTAAGTTTGCTTGCTATCTGCTGTATTATGCCTTTTATCATTATACTTTCATCCTCCGTTTCAGATGAGATGACGATTATTAAAGAAGGTTTTCGAATTTTTCCCAAAGACTTTAGTTGGACTGCTTACAAATTGATTTTTCAATATCCTGAAGATTTATTGCGTGCTTATGGCGTTACAATCGTGATCACAGCGAGTGGGGCAGTAGGAGGCTTGTTAATCACTTCATTGGTTGCGTACACCTTATCCCGCAGGGAATTTATATTGAGAGGTCCCTTAAACTTTTATGTTTTCTTCACTATGTTGTTTAATGGGGGGCTCGTCCCATACTATATATTGGTAGCCAATGTATATGATTTAAAGGGAACGCTATGGGCGCTCATTTTGCCTTTAATGGTGAATGCTTGGAACGTACTTATTATGCGGACATTTTTCGTTCAAATCCCGGAAGCATTAATCGAGGCGGCTAGAATTGAAGGGGCAGGGGAATACCGAATATTTTTCCGTATCATGATCCCGCTGTCGACGCCTGTATTTGCAACGATCGGCTTGTTCTTGGTGATGAGCTATTGGAATGATTGGTTTCAGGCGTTGCTTTTTATTGACGACAGAAAACAGCTTCCATTACAGTACTTACTATATAATGTATTGAGAAATGCGATGGAGGTTGCGAACCTCAGTCAAGTTGGCGGACAAACGATTAACGCGGTTATGCCTACTGAATCGTTAAAGATGGCTACAGTCGTACTTACCGTGGCCCCAATGACGATTGTGTTTCTGTCAATTCAACGCTACTTTGTGAGAGGGATTACAATCGGTTCTGTGAAAGGGTAGGGAAGATTGTATATGAAGAGATGGAGCTTTCCACGAACATATTTTACACGAATGCTCTTATCATTTACACTCGTTCTCGTCTTAATTATTTCAACGGTGTCCACAGCCATTTATTTTTATGTCGAAAAGGTTGTGACACAGACAGTTGAAAACATGAGTCAAAAAACGTTATCTCAAATCAGCTATAGCGCGAACTATATGCATGATTCCGCGAGAAATACGGCGTATACGTTATTTAATGATGCGAAAGTGATTCAATATATGTACCAAGAGCAAATCGACTATTCAGAGATGCTGCAAGGCGTAAGTCAACTGAGAACTTGGTCCGACACGAACTCTTTTATCTACTCGATCTATGTCTATAATGAGAAGCTGAATATGTATTTGTCTACAGTGGGTATGGATGTCGCTATGCCTAGTGATCAGTTTTTCGATACGGGAATTCGTGAACTCATGAAACAGCGAGCATTGGAATCCAGGAGCTTAATGCCGATTCCGCGCTCGACAAAGCTAAGCTTAAACGGAGTCATACAAGAAAATGTGGTAGATGTGTTCACGTACATTATTTATGACCTACAATCTGTGGATAATGAAATTCAAGGTGCGGTCGTGCTGAATATAAAGGCGGAGTATTTGCAAAATATAATTAAATCTCTGCTCTCCAAGAAGAAAACCGATCAGGGTCGTTTGATCATTGTAGATGAGAAGGGCGAAATCATTATCGGTTCCGATGATCAAGCAAAAGGGGCCAGTCTGGCCGAAAATGGATTTATCGAAAAAGTACTGCAGTCCGATTCCGAGTCTGGAAACTTTAAGGCTCAGGTGGAGGGGCAGGACATGAGGATTACTTACGTTAAGTCTGAGCAATTGGGATGGAGATTTATAGAGTTGGTACCCTATCAGCAAATCTATGCCCCGTTATATAAAATCAAGTGGACGACCATGCTTGTATGCAGCATTATGTTAATCTTAGGGATATTGTCTGCTTTCTTAGTGTCGCGTCAGGTTTCAAGCCCGATTCGCCAATTGGTAGGAAGAGTGACTCACTTAACGAAATCAGGAGAACAAGCACGAGATCGAGGTGAACTTGTATTCCTATCTGAATCGTTCGTAGAGACCTTTCATCAAAATAAATATTTAGATTTGGAAGTGAAGCGGCATAGAAAATCTGAGATGCTTCGGAATTATTTGATGTATAACGGTCAACCTTCGTTGAACTCCGTTTCTTTGTCTTTTCTAGATTATGAGGTGAAGCTAACAACGGATGAAACCTATGCAATGATTCTGTTACGAATTGATCACTACAGCGAATTGATTCAGACGTATTCACGAGGAGATCAATCGTTGCTTCGATATGGCATTCATAATACGGCTGTGGAAATCATGGCATCGTATGAAAAGCTGGAGGTCGTCGATATGGAGGGGGAGTACCTGGCCATTCTTCTAAATCCAACGGAAACCTCTGAAGAACACTATATTGATCGAGTAGCGAACTTATTAAAACAATTGCAATCTTGGTCTGCACAAAATTTGAAGCTATCGATTACTGCTGCAATTGGTGGATACCGAGATAATATCACGGAAATTAATGAAGAGTTTTTGGAATTACAGGAATTAATCAAGTACCGTTTTGTTTATGGTTATCAGAGTGTGATTAATAAGAGCATGTTGCCTAATTGCAATTCACAATTGGAAGCGTCTACAGAAGCGTTGGAAGATAAGATTATCGCTGAGCTAACCGGTGGCAATCTGAACTTGGCGATTCAGTCCTATGATGAACTGATCCTTATGCTGAAGCAAATGACGTACAATCATATTATTTCAGCTTTGATTCACTTTATTTACGTGCTTAATAACCGGATTATGACCATTCAGAATAATAGTCCGGCTAAGTTCGATGTCGATTTTCAATATTTTACGAGAGAAATTATTAATGCCGAAACGTTGGATGAGGTTAAAAATCGCTTTGTTCTGCTCTTTAAACAAATCGATATGGGTATTGAGCTTAAATCGACAGGCCGAGGACAGCTCGTTATAGACAGTGTCATCCAAATCATTGAGAGCCGATATATGGATCCTAATCTGAGCTTGAACGTTATTGCTGAGGAAATCAAATTGTCCAGAGTCTATCTAGGTAAAATATTTCGTGACGCGATGGGTCAATCTGTTGCTGATTATATTAACGAGGTGAGAATCCAGCAGGTTATTAAACAACTGCAGCATTCAGACTCCCCGCTGACAGAAATTATGGACAAAGTAGGGATTGAAAATAAGAGCTACTTTTACACCAAGTTCAAAAACAGAATGGGCGTTTCCGTAAGTGATTATAGAAAAAGACATCTTGGTCAGAAATAATCGAGAGATTCAATACTTTTTATATCATGATTACTTTTTAATGGCGATAAACCATTAAATTATGCATGTTTCTTTTTATTTCATGCTTCTATTCCCAAAGCTAAATCAGGTACAAAGGAATCACCGGCAAATACCCGGTGCGACACAATGAGGAGGTAGTTTGCATGATTAGAAGATCGACTGTAGTTTTGCTAGCCTCACTTATTTGTTTGACAATGGCATTATCTGCATGTGGGGGTACAACGAATCCAAAAAGTTCAGAGAGTTCCGCGAGTCCGTCAGCGCAACAATCAACTCAAAAACCGAGTGAAGCAGCTGCAGATCCTTCAAAGCTTCCGCCCTTAGAGTTGACTTGGTATTACCCGGGGACACCTCAGAAAGACGTGGATTTAATTGAAGAAGCAATGAACAAAATTACGAAGGAAAAAATTAATGCAACGATTAAGCTCGTTACGATTGACTGGGCGAGCTATACTCAAAAAATGAATGTGATGCAGGCGGGCGGAGAAGAATATGATTTGGCGTTTGTCGCACCTTGGGTAGGTAATTTTTATCAAGGGGTTGCAAAAGGGGCTTACCTTCCACTGGATGAGTTGTTGGAGCTATATGCGCCGACACTGAAGAAGACGATTCCAGAAAAAATTTGGGATGCAGCTAAAGTAGGTGGACAAATCTACGGTGCAATCAACTGGCAAATTGTTGCGGGTCAGGTTGGTTTTGAGGTAAGAAAGGACTTAGCAGAGAAATATAATCTAGATTTGGACAGCATTCAATCCGTCGCTGATTTAGAACCGTTTTTAACGCAGGTATCGCAGGGTGAGAAGAACAGTCCTTATATATTTGTTCCGGGAGCTGCAATCGGCGGTTTTGACAACATTGGCGATGATGGAAGTCCAGGTGTGGTCCGTATGGATGATGCTAGTCTGACTGTGCTTAATCAATTTGAATCAGAAGAGTATAAACAATTCGTAGAGCTTATGCGTTCTTGGTATACAAAAGGTTTAATTCGTAAAGACCAAGCTACGCTTACATTTTCTAATGAAATTTTGAAATCGGGTTCATTCTCTGGGGTTATTTCTTATCCAATTAAGCCAGGCGTCGAAGTTGAGGATCAGGCAAAATGGGGCCAGCCTGTGTTAGCTAAATCCTTGACGAAAGCCTTGATCACAACGAATAAAGCAAATGCGACAATGACAGCGATTAGTAAAACATCTAAAAATCCCGAACGTGCCATGATGTTCTTGGAGCTCATCAACACGAATAAAGAACTTTACAATATTATTTGTCATGGCATTGAAGGCGTACATTATACAAAAGTATCCGACAACCTGATTGCAAGAAGTCCAGACAATACTGGCTATAACCCATTGACAGACTGGATGTTCGGAAACCAGTTTAACGGTTATTATACAGATCCGTCCCAGGTTGGCGCTTGGGAAGCGAGTGAAGAAATGAATTTGGGAGCAGATATATCACCAACTTTGGGATTCAGCTTTGATCCTGAAAGCGTTAAAACGGAGCTGGCGCAATTGAATTCAGTTGTAACACAATATGCGTTAGCTTTGGAAAGCGGCAGTGTGGACCCAGCAACCATTTTGCCCGAATTTATCAGTAAGCTTAAGGAAGCGGGATCGGATAAGGTCATTGCCGAAAAGCAGAAACAACTGGATGCGTGGCTAGCCAGCAAGTAATAGATGAGTGTTTCTGAACATCAGCCTGGGGAAAGCTCTTCCAGGCTGATTGAAATACAAAAGTCGGGGGATGTATAGCATGAAAAATGGGGTTGGGATCATTGCCATTAGCCTATTTTTACTATTAAGCAGCAGCATTCTCATAAAACCTATTTATGGCAACGTCTCCATACAAGCAACCTATTATGTATCGCCTGACGGAAGCGACAGTAATCCTGGCACGTTAAGCGCCCCTTTCAAAACCATTCAGCAGGCTAGAGATGTTGTAAGAACAATAAATCATGAAATGACAGGCGATATCATTGTATACCTGCGTGGCGGTACGTACAGCTTAAGCAATACGCTACAACTCAATGAACTTGATTCGGGTTCGAATGGGTACAAAGTGATCTACAAAGCATATCCAACAGAGCTTCCCGTACTCACAGGAGGTGTACCCGTAACGGGTTGGACCCTGGATTCAGGCGGCATCTACAAAGCAACGATATCTTCAGTTTCGAATTTTAGACAGCTTTATGTAAATGGAGAAAGGGCACAACGAGCGCGTTCATCAGGAGTGAGCACAGCTCTAGCCTATCATTATGATGAGGCATCTAAAATTAATGGATTTATTGTGAGTGATAGCGTAGTAGAGTTTTACGATAATCCTGATCATGTTGAATTGAATTGGACACGCGAATGGGTAAATACTCGTCTTCCAGTCGGCCAAATTATCGCTGGAGAATCAGGTGAAAAAGTGGTCCTTATGCAGCAACCATACTTTGATTGGGCTATGACCATGAATGCAGTATTTGATAGCATTGCGGTAACAAATCCTTTTTATATTGAAAATGCAATAGAATTGTTGGATGAAGCTGGTGAATGGTATTTCAATCAAACGACTTCGACGCTATATTACTGGCCTAAACCAGGGGAAAATATGGAGTCTGCGGAAGTGTACATCCCAAAGGAGACTGTGGAGACTCTATTATCGATAGAAGGCTCTTCGATTACATCACAGGCTCAAGATATCGAAATACAAGGACTAACTTTTATGCATACAACGTCATTAAGAGCCTCAACGCAAGGTATAGCACCTCTGCAAGCGAGCTTCTGGGCAAATGAAGCGGATCAAACTGCATTTACGACGAATGGCGTAATTCCTCCTGCAGCGATCGTTGTGGAACATGCTAACCAAATTGTACTGGACAGCAATACCTTAAAACATTTGGGTGCTGCTGGCATTAAAATGGCAAACGATGTACAGAATTCAGAAATTACGAACAATGCCATTACGGATACATCTGCAGATGCAGTCATTATCGGCACATGGCTTCACCGTCATATCGATACCGCCTTGCAAGAAGGCTTGTGCACGAATATTTTAGTTAGAAACAATGTCATATCCAATGTATCCAACGAATATTGGTCATCTCCTGCGATTACTGTTTTTTTTGGCAAGCAAATTGATGTTCAGCATAATGATATTAGTAATATTCCATACACTGGAATCTCCATGGGCTGGGACGGCTGGGGAGGTGTCATGTGGGATGAGTTTACTCTCGGATCCAACAGGATTGCGTGGAATAAAATTAGCGATTATATGAAAAAAATGCGAGATGGTGGGGGGATTTATACTTTAAACACCCAGCCGGATACTGTAATTGAAGGTAATTATATATCGAATATGAATAATTCCTATGGCGGGATTTATCCGGACGAAGGTTCGGGTTATATCAAGGTTATTAACAATGTCATAGAAAATATGGGGACTGCGAATTGGTTGTATATCTGGCATCCTTCAATTAATCATATTAGGGTTGACAATAACTATACGAATTCTACAAACCTAATCAATAACGGTACAAAGATTTCCATAAGCAATACAAACTATTATACAGGTACTCGACCGGCGGCCGCACAATCTATTGTAAATAATGCGGGTGTAACAGCAGACGCCTATGTTCCACTAGCAGCTCCGCCTGAGCCTGCATTAGGCGATCTTGCTTATCAAAAACCATGTTATGCATTCTATATGGATGATTCGTATGCAACTATACACCCGGGTTCTGATGCTTGTCGGGCAGTAGATGGTTATGCAAGCACGTATGCGCAAGCATTCGGTCAATGGAAGTGGAAAGAGCTTATTAATTTAGGCAGTGTGAAAAATGTCAATAAAGTAGTCGTTACATTTCCGCAAGTGCCAATAGCAGATGTTACGCTCTACGCCTCTGAATATAATGTGAAGGTTTCGATTGATGGAACCAACTATACAACTGCAGCTGTCATTTCAGGTGCATCTGGCGGCATAGTTACAACAACCTTTAAGCCTGTGTCTGCTAGATATGTGATGATTGAAGCCGTCAAGCCAGATAATAGCGGACAAGCGGGGATACAGCTCGGAATCAGCAATCTTGAAATTTTCGGAACGGATGAGGAATTAAGCCAAATGGTTAACGACACCTCACCATATATATCGTACACGGGTAATTGGACTTACTCTTCTGGTCGAGGATTCGGAGATTTTAAGGATGATGTGCATCATGCGGTAGATAATAATGATTTTTTTGAAATTACATTTTCGGGTACGGGTATTGAGTTGATCAGTGAGAAGTATATGGACCGAGGCGATATTGATATTTATATCGACGGCATTTTTCAGGAAACAGTGAGCTGCTATATAAGTTCCGGTTCTTCGGTACAGCAAACGATTTATGCGGTGCAAAATCTAGTAAATGGTAAGCATACTCTAAAAGGCGTTAAACGGACAGGGGCCGTTATGGTGGTAGATGCATTTAAGGTACACAATCCTGAATTTAACGTACCGGTAAATGATAATGTGTCGGATATAAAGTATACAGGCTCATGGGTTTACAGCACGGATCGCGGGTACGGTAATGATTTGGATGACGTGCATTATACGAATATGATCAATGATTACTTTGAGTTTACATTTACCGGAACTGGAGTAGATTTGATTAGTGAGAAGTACTTTGACCGAGGCGATATTGATATCTATATCGACGGTAGTTTTATCGAAACAGTGAGCTGCTACAGCCCTGGGTCGATGGTACAACAGACTGTTTTTTCCTCGGGCGAACTGCCGAATGGTCTTCATACAATAAAGGGCGTTATGAAATCCGGAAGCGCAATGGTTATTGATTCGCTTAAGGTCTATGATCAAGGCTTCAATCCTCCGGCTAAAAGCAATTTAAAGCTTTGGTTACGAGCCGATGCAGGCTTAGAAAAGGACACAAGTGGATATGTCGGCACATGGGAGGATTTATCGGGAGCGGGTAATCATGCGGTTCAAACCAATGCAACCAACAAGCCGTTGTGGGTGGATAATGTAATTAATGGAAAACCGGTTATCCGGTTTGATGGCGTAAATGATTTTCTATCCATACCAGGTCTAACGGGGGTTATGAACGACTTTACAGTCATTTATATGCTACGGCCAACTTCGTTGAACAATTACAACCAGAAATTATTGGCGACAGGGGCATGGGGGCAGTTTGTTATGCATGCCGATGCGAATGGCGGACTCTATGCGGGCACAGATATCGCGACAAGAATCGAACCATCCACTTCAACCTATAAGAGAGGTAATTATTCTAAGGATGTTTTTCAAAGATGGGTATACACATATCATTCTGTTACAGGAAAAGGATCGATCTATATAGACGACTATAACGTACCCGAACCTAAAACGCAGACAGCTCCAAACAACTGGTCGGGATTTGAACTTGGCGAGAATGGTTCAGGAACAATCCATGGGGATATTACGGAAATATTTATCTACGATAAGGCGCTTACTGACGCAGAACGAATCCATATTATTAGCTATTTAAACACCAAATACGTGAATAACTAAAGAATAAGCAATCGGGAGGATCTCCATGAATCGTCTGGCAAGCAGGCAAGTGCATCTCGACTTTCATACTTCGGAATGGATACCTCAGGTAGGGGGAAGATTCGATAAACAACAATTTCAGCAAGCGCTTCTGGCGGGGAAGATTAATTCCATTACCGTCTTTGCTAAGTGTCATCACGGCTGGTCGTATTATCCAACACGTGCCGGGAAAATACATCCAACCCTGCAAAGGGATTTATTAAGGGCACAAATTGAAGCGGCTCATGAGATTGGCGTTCGGGCACCCATTTATATAACGGTAGGATTTTCTGCTAATGATGCGGAAACACACCCGGATTGGGTCGTAAAAAATCAAGATGGTTCAATGGTATCGATTGGAATTGATCCGCAAGCGAAGCAGGAGGATAAACGTCCCGAAGTATCGTGGAAGTTTCTGTGTCCAAGCGGAGGATATGCGGATTTAATCTATGCCCAAACGAAAGAGGTTTGCGATGCTTATGAAGTGGATGGACTGTTCTATGACATTTGCTTTTGGTCGTTGTGCTGGTGTGATACCTGTAAAGCCGGCATGGTTGAGGCAGGTCTAGATCCGACTAGCGAGATAAGCGCTAGACTCTACCATAAGTTGAAATGGCAGCGCTTCATGTCTGGGTGCACAAAGGTCATCCGAGAAAAACACTCTGATGCTTCTATCTTTTTTAATGGCAGTGCTTCGCCTTATGAGCCGGAATGGCACGATGGGCAAACCCACTTTGAATTAGAGGATCTCCCGACCACCTGGGGGGGATACGATAAAATGCCTTCTAGAGCGAAGTATTTCGCACGAAGCGGCAAAGATTATTTGGGGATGACGGGCAAGTTCCATACCTCTTGGGGGGAATTCGGAGGCTTTAAGTCGAAGAATGCGCTTCGCTATGAAGTCGCGGCTTTACTTACTTATGGAGCGCGTTGCAGTATCGGAGATCAACTGCACCCCTCAGGTGAAATGGATATGGAAACGTACCGTTTGATCGGCGAAGCTTATCAATACGTGGAACAAATCGAGCCTTGGTGTTACGACATCACCGAAACGACGCGATTAGGGATCGTACTCTCGCGAGAAGTAAAGTCCGATGAGGGACTAGTTAAGATGCTTCTTGAGGGACAGCTCGATTTCGACATCATACTGGATAACGAAGATTTAAGCCGCTTTGATACCGTCATCCTGCCTGACTGTGTCTTACTGGACTCAGAACAAGCAGAACGTATCGATGCCTATCTTCAACAAGGCGGCAGTCTCTTATTAACAGGGCAGAGCGGACTTAATGTAGAGAAGAATCGATTCAGGATCGATATCGGCGCGGAATATGTAGGGCCGTCGATGTTTGAAAATGACTATTTGCGATTACACGAACCGGGCTGGGAAGGGCTGGTGAAAAGTCCAGTTCTCTGCTATGAAGGTGCCGAACAATTAACGATGACGGATGGAGAAGTATTAGCATCTGTTTTGAAACCTTATTTTAACCGCACCTACGCACAGTATTGCTCTCATCAAAATACGCCTTACCAATTAGAAGCATCCAACCAGCCGGGGGTCATTCGTAAAGGGAATGTTGTTTACCTTGCGCACTCTGTTTGCAAGCTCTATTACGATCATGGAGCGCAATTTCATAGGGATTACTTCTTACAAGCATTAAAGTTAGTCTATCAAAATGCAGTGATGCAGGTAAATATGCCAAGTTCGGGTCGAGCACGCTTTGTCAAACAACAGGCCAACGACAGGTATGTGCTGCATCTGCTATATGCGACGCCGATTCAACGGGGTAGGACACTGGTCATTGATGACCTGCCGCCTCTCTATGATGTCGATGTAAGAGTAAATATTACGGAGACCGTAAGTCGGGTTTATCTGGTGCCGCAAGGACAAGAAATTTCATTCGTACAATTAGGGACACAAGTTGAGCTTATGGTTTCTAAGGTAGAATGTCATCAAATGATCGTTTTTGATTATAACATCTAAGTGAACATAATTGATTAGGGGGAAAACATACGATGTATGATTGGAAGCAACTATCTCAGATTGGAATGAAGCAAAGTAGACTGAGCTCATCGACATGGCCTTACGATAAGCATCCGGAGCAACAGGAATTGTTAGCAGGTAGTCGAGTAACCATTCTTCATGCAGAAGGGCCGGGGGTCGTTTCTTCTATTCATGCTTCTAACTATAATGATCGAAAAGTAATTACAGATGTCGAAATGACATTGCCAAGAGATAATCGCGCAATGCGGGAGATCATATTCAGGGTTTGGTACGATGATGAAGAAACACCTTCTATTGAACTTCCGTTCGTTGATTTTTTGGGTGATGTAGACTATGGTGCAGAATATTACAACACCGTATATTTTTCAAAGGTAATGTACTCTCATAATTTTCGGATCCCTATGCCGTTTAGAAAGTCCATTCGAATTGAATTAGAGAATCCGACGACAACGGATTTAATTGGGTACACCGATATTCAGTGGGAACAACAGCTAAGCGCATTACCTGAGCATACTGGCTACTTATATACTGATTATAGAAGCGGAAATCTGACGATACCGGATGAAACCTTAGAGGTTTGTTCTATCGACCGTCCAGGCGTCATCGTCGCGCATTGGTTTCAAATCGAAGGGGATCATCCGAACTGTCATCAGGGTGAGATTCTGTGCGAAGCCAACATGGAATTCTATATGAATGAAGATTCAAAACCGTCCATGGAATATTTGGGGATTGAAGATCTTTACGGTTACTCATGGGGGTTTCCAAATTTACAATCCGATCACTATGCTGCGATTATTCGTAAAGATGACCTGCCAAATGGAGGGGCACGAATTGGCATGCTACGCTGCAGAGGGAATGATGCCATACATTTTACAACATCCTGTGTTGTGAAACTCGATTATACACAGGAATATTTCTCAGCATTATCGGTAAATCCCAATCATGAAGCTCATCCAGAATTCAAGAAAAGAGGTAAAACGAAGTTGGATGCGACTTATTTAAGTTGCTATTATTACTATGCTTCACCCCATAGGCCGACCGCAAGAATCCGGTAATCGGCTGGATCATAAAAAAAGCTACATTGACGTCCAAGGACGCCGATGTAGCTTTACTTGTTTATCCGTTGTCAAGAAAACCCCTTTGCCATTCAGCTTGACAGGAACAGGACCGTGAAGCCACGAAACGGTCTATTCATTTGTGGCAGGTACAATCGTATCTGCTCAAATCAAGCAAACCTTCGATACAGAGGATAAAGTTGTCATTGTGGATGATTCGTTACTTGGTGCCCTTGGCAGCGCCGGACTGATCGCCGTACACCGTCTCCACCGTGGAATCCAGATCGAGAATCAGGTTCCCTGATCAATTCCTTGTACAGCAGGCTGTGATGCGGGCAACGGCCACCGAGGAAGCGTCTGAGCAGTGCATCGCTTTGCAAACGGCGAAAGTGGAAAATCCGTTCACAGCCGAGCATCCAGCCG
>Ga0065721_10006203_pt1 | contig 14979 bp, 16 predicted proteins | sample Mesricmetagenome_FD_59108 | JGI IMG/M metagenome (GOLD analysis project Ga0065721, IMG submission 59108) | Mesophilic microbial community from rice straw/compost enrichment Sample: eDNA_1 v2 (version 2) | ecosystem: Engineered > Solid waste > Grass > Composting > Bioreactor | place: USA: Davis... | reverse complement strand
TTGCTCCGCCCCCCTTCACCCCCCCACCACCTCTCCCTTCCACTTTCCCCTTCCGTCCCGCGGCCGGGGTGGGTCCACTTCTGAAGGCGCCCAACTTCATCGGTCCAGGAGTGAACCTCGCTGCAGCAACCGCAGAGAGGAACCACCTTGGAGCTCTTCCCCGAAGACCGCCTACCGCTCGTGCCTGAACCCCTGCTGAGGGCTCATAGAGTTCATCACCCCTACGACAGTCGCTTCCGCGCATGCGCGCGCTTGCTGCAGGCGCTTCATCGGGAAGCGGCCGGGTGGAACATCGGCGCGTACACCACCGCCTCCGGCCGGAAACGCCGCATGGGACATCTGGTCGGCGCCTACGATGGCGCCGCTGGCGCCAACTTCCTCTCGCAGGATGTTCATCGGCTGGCTCGGCGGGAGCTCGCCTACCGAGAGCCTGGGGCGATGTTTGAGGAGAAGCGTCTGTACGAGAACCTGCTCTCGTCTACGCCGCTGGCGCTCAACCTTCTTGGGCCTCTCAAGCTGAATCGCGACCTCGCTGAGGCCTTCGTGCGCGAGATCGCACCCGACCTCGCCGGCCGGGTTTGCGCCCTCACCTTCGAACACAGCCCAGGACGCGGCGACCCGACCTTCACCGATGACGCAACCGCCTTCGACGGCTTCATCAGCCTGCGCCTGGACGATGGGCGCAAAGCGTTCATCGCCATCGAGATCAAGTATTCCGAAGCGGCCGCGGAACCGGAGCCGCGGATGCGTCCTCGGTACGACGACCTCGCGAGTACGAGCGAACTGTTCATCGATGCAGACGACCCGGCCCTGCGTCGCAATCCTATCCAGCAGTTCTGGCGACTTCATCTGCTGGCGCAATCGATCATCGCCGCCGGCCTCTACGACGCCGGCCGCATCGTGGTGATCGCCCCCCGCCTCAACGAACAGGTGCAACGGGCGCTGGCCCGTTACCAACAGCACCTTGCCCCGGCCCAGATGAACAAGGCCGGGTTTCTCGGTCTTTCTCTGGAGGACGCCATCGCCTGCATGGCCTTGGCAGGCGCTCCCGACACCGCGCGAGACCTCGCTACCCGCTACATCGATTTCCGCCCGATCCACGCGCTGATCTGATGTCGACTTCGCCTCTCTTCCTTGAGGAGGATCCGAACCGGGATCGTGCGGTGGGCCTAATCCTCGGGGCGCTGCACGGCGCCCGCGCCGCCGCAGAATGTGACGCTGCGTCCACGGATTGGCCGCGAGCTGATGATGTGCTGCTTCATCTCGCTGAGAGCCTCGTCGAACACGACGAGTTGCACACGCCTGATCTGCTGCGCCGTCTCATCACTGCCTGGGCTTCTCGGGCCGGACGCGGCACCTTGGTTGGCAGCGTTGGCGCTCGCCGCCAACCGGGGCCGGCCGCGGACTGGGTCGTCGGTTTAGCTCCGATTTGCGTAGCCGCTCTGGACGATCAACGCGGGGCGCAGTTTGCCGCGGCTCAGCTCGCGAAAGCCTTCAACGCCTCCTCAGCTGAAGGCGAAGCACTGGAGGTGCTCAGCCACTTCCTTGGCCTCGCCATCCTGACCCGTGACCGACGCCAGGCGCTCGCGCCCTGGGAGTGGCTTGGCGACACGCGGGTGGGGCAGATGGCCTCCGGACGAAGCCTGCCGATTGCAACAGCCCGCGATCTCGTCGCGTCAGTCGATCAAGCGCGTTGCGTGACCCTCTGTCACGTCAGTTTCCCGACCATGCTCGAAGCCCTCAGATCCGTCGCTGCGCCCGCCGCGACCTTCATGATGACGGGTATGCTCCTAGGGGCGCTCGAGGGGCGCTTAGCCTTCGTTGGGCAGCCGGCCATTCAGGTGCCTACCCGGCTTGAAGTGGCCATCGACCGTCTGCTTCACTGGACACGCATCCGCGTACGCAGATGGGGGGCTCGCCGATGACCCTTCGCCTCACGGCGCGCCACAAGGCCAAGCTTCTTCGAAACTGGTCCCTCCTGGAGCAAGGACGGAGAACCGGCGCCGGTTTCGATCCACCTCCCGCCGTCAAGGTCTTCACGCCCGACGCCGGCGCGACCTGGCTACTCGCCGCCTTAAGCCCGGATGGAAGGATCGCTTACGGATTGGCCGACCTGGGTCTCGGGTTCGTCGAGGCCGGCGAGATTGACCTGCAAGAACTCGGCGAGGTCAAAGGTCGACTAGGCCTGCCGGTGGAGGTGGATCGCTGGTTCACGCCCGCCGGTCCCCTCAGCCAGTATCTCGAAGAAGGTCGACGTCAGGGGCGGCTAGTCGCCTAGGCCGCGGACGATCGCCCCTAGTTCCCCTTCAAACCTTTCCCAGCGGGAAGGAACAGGTCGAAACGCCGGGTTTTGGTTGCGCGTCGTGAACGTGGAGCGCCTGACGCCTCGCGGTCCTAAGGCGGGCCTTGGCCTCGGGCAAAGAAAAAGCGGAGCGACCAAACCGGTCGCTCCGCTTTTTCGCCGCCCTGCAATGGGTGGTCAGTACCAGGTGGGTTCCGTCACGATGTGCCTGGGATACACGAAGCCGCGGTTTTCGATGTGCAGGCTGATCCACTCCGGCGGCCGACCCAGGAGGGCCGAGAACTCTGCCCAGTCCTTTTCGCCAAGGGCACAGGTACTGTGGCCCCACCGCTTGCCCACGATGGCGCCCTGCGGGCGCGGCGTCATACCGGTAGGGGTCACGCCCCGGCTCGCCGCGGTCGACGGCTGATAGCCCTTGAAAATGTAGCGCCACAGAACCCACTGCCGCTTCATCTCGCGGTACGTGGACGAGTCGCCATTGCTACGAGGCGGCGGCGCCGTCATCACCACCGCCGCGGACTTCGGCTGCGTTTCATCTTGTTCCGGGCAGTCGTGACGGTTCGAAATGTCCTCTCTTCCCGTGAGCCGCGTCAGGATCTTGACGATCAAGCGCAACAATCGGGTCCGCCGGTTCGGAGGGCAGGCGAACAGGATGTGCGAGTGAAGGCCGCGCTCCTCGCTCCGCTCAAGAACCCAGATCCAGACGACCCTGGAGGTGTCCCGGTCGTACCCCGGGGCGGGTCGCCAGCGCTTCGCCGCGTCACGCAAGCTGTCGAGCATGGCTCGCTGCACGCGGCGAACGGCGGCTTCGTTCACGAGGCCCAAGGTCTGCCAGGTGATCGTCACGTGCGTCGACATCGGAAGCCACTGAGCGTTCGCCCGCAGAAGGCATTCGTAGGACCTCTTCAGATCCTCAAGCGAGAAGCCGGTCGTCCAGCGGGCCGCCGGCTTCGATCGGCCAAGCTTGTCAGTGACAATGAACGGGTTCTCGTAAGGCGCGGCAGGCCCCTGATCTTCATGAACCGACGCGGTCGGAAACAAGCTGCGCCAGGGCAAGATCTTCGGCCGCAGATGGGTAACCGCCGGCGACGACAAGGTCGTCTCGTGGGCGATCTCATAGTCGAGGTCGGCCTGATCTTCCGGAAGCCAGCAGTCGACGGTCTCAGACTGCAAGCGGAAGCGGCGCTTCTGCGCGGCCATCAACTCCCGGCTTTCATGCTTCTCAGGTTGAGGCGCATCGAAGCTCGCGTGTTCCGGATCGTGGGTGTGGGGGGGCGCGGCGGCGGCGTGGGACGTGGTCATCGAAGATGTCTCTATTGGCCGAGACCGCAGCGGGCGGCAGGGTCGACGGCAGTTGTTGATGGGCCTGACTAGTGATCCAGGTTGAAGGCGGCCCAGACATTGAGCGTGGGGTGGGGCAGCTTGGTGCGCGCAGTACGCCGGCGCAGTTCGCGGCAATCCGGAGGGCCTGGGGACACCGAGGCTTCGGGCTCCTCGACCAGGCAGGTCTGAACGGCGAGCGAGAAAGGCGAAGGCTCCTTGCTCGCGAACTCGATGAGCGTGCGGGCGCACGCACAGACGGGGCGTTCTTTGTTCGCGTAGAGCGCAACAGCGAGATCCGCGGGATCCGCAATCTCAGCGTAGTCTTCCCAACCGGGAGAGACGACGACATGGGCGCCATTCATAAGGTCGATGCCACGGCGAGCCTTCGGAAAGACGACCGGCTCAGGCGGGGCGCCGGAGGCAATCAGGTCGAGAAACTGCTCAGACGCCGTCCCGTCCGGCGCCAGGTTGACGCGCGCTCGGCGGTGGTTCTGAGGGCAGTTCCCGCACGACTCCGGCAAGGACGGGCGCGAGGGCGAGGCTTGGGTATCGGACACTACAGAGCCTCCGCGCGCGACAGCGCGGCGGCGACCGCTTCCATGTCCCACACGGTCACGCCGGGGCTAAGCTTAATCCCGCGAGGCAAGCGGCCGGAAGCGACCCAAGCGTACCAGGTGCTTTTCGAAACGCGGGCCCAGCGGGCGGCTTCCGCAGCGCGGAGAAGGTGGGCGTCGGCGTAGAGACGCGCAGGCGTCGCCACGCTGTGGCCGAGGTCAGAGGTGTGGTGGAGGTTCAAAGGGAGGCTCCTGGGTTGAAGGAGCCCCAAAGTCCTCGGCTGCAGCTCAGGAAAAAGCGCAACAGGCGCGCCTGGACTAGGAGGGCGGCTAATGCACCTTTTTCTTCCTCCCCGGACGAACCGCAGGTTCTCGGATCACGCTTCTCTGCTCTTCAAGCCATCGCTGCAGGGAGCTTTCATCAGGGGCTGTCCACGCTGCTAAGGGGAGGCCTTTCGCCATTCGCTGCTCGTTCAGCTTCGCGAGACTGTCCTCCATCAGCTTTATCAGCTTGGCCGCCGCCGGACCCTTCCCATCCCCAGTTTCCCACCCTTCGCTGACCGCCAGCAGGTACAAGATCGGGCCTACCCGTGCGACCTGGCGCGCGAGTTCCTCGCTCTTCCTCTTATCCCTCTCCAGGAGATCATTCTTGTGGTGCACGAAATCCTGAGCAACGGTGCGTCGTGCAGCCCAGAAGAGCGTGATTAGCTCCGGTGTCTGTTCAGCTCCCTCACTCAGCCGCAGAAGCACTCGCGCCGGATCGAGGCCGAGCAGCTCGTCCGCAATCACCTTGAGGTCCTCGTAGCGAGCAAACACCTTTTCGGTCGCCGAGCTCTGGTACCTGAAGGGCTTCAAGCGGTGGAGAGCCGGGCCAGCTTGGGCTGGATCAATCTTATACCCCTCGAGTAGAAACGCCGCGAACGCGGGGGACCAGGACGGGAACGCGACGCTCTTGAGGTACCATGCGGAAGGTGCGGCGTCCTTCCTCAGGTCGGACACATCAAAGCCCCTTCCAGGCAGATCTCGCCCCAGTTCGTTCCCGAAGCGCTCTGACCACTCCTCCTCGCCGTCGCCCGGCAGCGGAGAGCGAAGAAGCGAGACAAGCAGATCGCGCGGTTCCATCGCGGCGGGGCCACCCGCCGGTGCTGAGAGCTTTTTTCGCATTACATGCCATCTCCCGACTCAGCCGCGCTCGTTTGAGCGATAAACTCGGCCCATTCGTTCATGAGTAGTCTGCGCTTCTCGAACAGATCGCCACGCCTGTAAGCGGCCTCGACCTTGTTTGAGATGGCGTGAGCCAGAGCGGCCTCAACGACCTCAGCCGGGTGCGTGGTCCGCTCCGCCGCCCAATCTCTGAATGTGCTCCGAAATCCGTGGACAGTCAGGTCCGTTGCGCCCATCCGCTTGAGCAACGCAGGCATTGCGTTGATGCTCAGCCGTCGCCCTGTCGTGGGGTCGGCGAAAACAAGTTGCTCTGGCCGTCCTGCCGGCACTCGGGTCAGCACGGCGAGCGCGGCCGGCGGAAGCGGCACCCGGTGTTCTTTACCGGCCTTCATCCGCGCCGCTGGAACCGTCCAGGTGGCTTCGGCAAGGTCAACCTCGCTCCAGCTGGCCGCCAAGACTTCGCTGGTCCGTGCCGCCGTAAGGATGGTGAACTGCAAGGCTAGGGCCGATGCTGCGGATCGTTCTTTCAAGTGGCCGAAGAAGGCCGGAAGGTCCCGATAGGGGAGGGCCTTATGGTGCTGAACCTTTCTGACTCGACTGCTCGCAGGAAGAACCTTGTCCAGGTTGCCACGCCAGCGAGCTGGATTCTCGCCGGAGCGGTGCTTGAGCACGGTGGCCCAATCCAGGACCGCTTCGATACGGCCGCGAACGCGCGAAGCTGTCTCCGGCTTCGTAGTCCAGATTGGCTCTAGCGCAGCCACGACGGCCTGAAGGTCGATGTCTGAGACCGCTATATTGCCGAAAGCGGGCGATGCGTACGCTTTCAGCGTGTTCGTCCACTGTTGAACGTGCTTGGCGTTCTTCCACGCTGCAGAGTTGGTTTTCAGGTAGCTGGCGACCGCTTCATCAAAGGTCGGGACCCGCTTGCGGAGGCTGGCGCGAACAAGCGCACGCTGTTCCCGCTTACGGTCAATCGGATCGATCCCAGCCTGCTTCAGCTTCCGGGCTTCCAGGGCCAGTTCCCGCGCCTCGGCCAAGCTTATTGCCTGCACAGACCCAAGCCCGAGCTCGCGTTCACGACCTCCCAGCCTGTACCGGAAGATCCACGACTTTGATCCTGCTCCGCGGACTTGCAGGTAAAGCCCGCCGCCGTCGGCATACATTCCGGGCTTTGTTTGTCGCTGAACGCCGATCGCCGAGAGCCGTGCAATCCCCCGCCCGCTACCCACGCATTTACCCCCGCATTTCGATCCGGTTAGGCTGATCTGCCTCGGACCACTTTGGACAGCGCATGCGGCGAAAGTCCAGCAAACACAGACATATTCACGCGCCCCCTGGAGGGGAATGGACTTCGCTGGAGGGGAAAATGGCGGAGAGGGTGGGATTCGAACCCACGGTACCCGTAAAGGCACGCCGCATTTCGAGTGCGGTACATTCGACCACTCTGCCACCTCTCCGCGGGGCCGAACGCTTTGGTCGAGCGAGCGGCTTCTCTAATGGCGTCGGGCCTGGGCCGCAAGCCCTTCCGGGCGGCCAAATTGCTCAGCGCTGGGCGGGCAGGGGCAGGCCGAGGGCGTCGGCCGCGGTCAGGTCGCCTTCGATGGTGCGGAACAGTTCGGCGGGACGGCCGCCGGTGGTCGAGGACAGCCGGCCCGTCGGCTCGACCAGGCCGGTTCGCTCGACGCCGCGGCGGAAGTTCTGCTTGTGCAGCGACAGGCCGGAAACCGCCTCGGCCGCGGCCTGCAGTTCGGACAGGGTGAAGGCCGAAGGCATCAGGTCGAACAGCACCGGGCGGTAGCGCAGCTTGGCGCGCAGACGGCCCAGTCCGGTGGCGAGGATGCGGCGGTGGTCGGAGGCCATGGCCCGTCCCGGCGCGCCGGGCGGGACCGGCTGGCCATGGTCGCGCGCCGCCTCGGCGACCAGCCCGGCCTCGTACAGCAGCTCGTAGCGCTCCAGCACCCGGCCCTCGCTCCAGCGGTGCGGGGGGGCGGGCGCGAACAGGGCGTCGACGCGCGCCCGGCGGCGCGGATCGCGGCCGGCCCAGGCGGACAGCCCCTCCAGCAGGGGGGCGAGGCAGGGGGCGGCCCCTTCGCGGCGATCCTCCCACGGAAAGATGTCCAGCACCGGCGTCCAGCGCGCCTCGGCCATGGGCGCGTCCGCGGCGTCGGCAGTCAGGGCCAGGTAGCCGACCGAGACCTCGCGCCGCCGCTCGGGACCTTGGGTCGCCCGCGGGCTGTCACGACCGAGGTCGCCGAAGGTGTAGAGCTGCTCGACAAAGCCGAGGCGGAAGCCGGTCTGGGCGGTCACGAAGGCGCGCAGGGCCAGTTCGAAGGTGCGGTCGCGGACCGGGTCGAAGGGGCCGAAGGGCAGGGCCAGCTCGCCCTCGTCGCCGCGAGTGGTGAGCACGCAGGCCTGGCGGTCGCGGAGCGCGATGACCACGGCCGAGAGGCCGATGCGCACGCCCTGTTCCGCCGGCAGCTCCATGCCTACTCCGTGTGCCAGGCGTCGGGCGCCGGGACGAGGCCGACCGCCTCGGCCAGCACGCGATAGCGCTCAAGGTAACGCTGCTGGGCCGCGGCGGCGGGCAGGGGATCGATGACCAGGTCGTAGCCCGCCGGCGGCTTGCCGAAGAACCCCAGCGCCTCCTTGCGGGTGAAGCCGGCCAGCTGGGTGGCCTCGAAGAAGGCGCAGGCCTTGTCGGCCTCCTTGATCAGCTTCTTGATCTCGACGGGCGTCTTGGCGGGCAGGCCGAAGCGGATGTGGATGGCGTGCTCCAGCCGCGCCTCGAAGTCCTTGTAGCTGACGCCAAGCGCCGCCTTGAAGGGCGAGATCATGTCGCCGATGACGTATTCCGAGGCGTCGTGCAGCAGAGCCGCGAGCCGCCATTTCGGCTCCAGGCCGGGGCGGATGTGGGCGGCGATCTCCTCCACGACGCAGCTGTGCTGGGCCACCGAAAAGGCGTGTTCGCCGATGGTCTGGCCGTTCCAGCGCGCCACCCGAGCCAGCCCGTGGGCGATGTCCTCGACCTCGATGTCGAACGGAGAGGGATCCAGCAGGTCCAGTCGTCGGCCGGACAGCATCCGCTGCCAGGCGCGGGGGGCTTTCTTGACGGACGGGGTGCGGGGCGTGACGGCCAATGGAGGTTCCTGATCGCTGGGCAGGTCAGGTGACGCATCCGGCCGCCGCGATCAAGCCTGACCGCGGCTATTCCCCGACGTTGAGCGCGACCAGGTCCTTGGCGTCTTCAAACACCCGGCCGCGTTCGCGGTCGCGGGCCCGCACGGTGGCGACGACGATCGGACCGCCCGCCGGACCCCGCGCCTCGTAGCCGACCAGCCGCCAGCCGGCCTCCGACGGCCGGTTGTCGGTCAGGATCCAGTTGGCGCGCGTCGCCCCGCCGCCGGTGCTGGTGCGGATTTCGGCCGCGTCCTGGTTCGCCTGCACGCTGACGTTGTCGCCCTCGGCCGAGCCGGTGATGTCGACGTTGCTCCCGTCCTCGTTGGCGTCGATGTGGAAGCCGCCGATGCGGACGCTGGCCTGGTCGCCCCGGGATTCGATGTGCAGGCCGGGCAGGCGCACGGTGGCGTCGTCGCCCTCGGCCCGGATGTCGACGCCGGGGGCGCGCACCACGGCCCGATCTCCCGTCGTGGCAGTCCCGGTCGCGGCCGTCGCCGAGGCGGCGGCGCTGTCCTTATCGGCGGCGGCCCGCAACTGGGCCACGGCCTGCGGCATGGCCGCCGACAGCCGGTCCTCGAAGGCTTTCAGCGCCTCGGCGGGGTCGCCGCCGTCCAGCTTGACCAGATGAAGGCTGACCTCCGAACCGCGGGGTCCGGCGTAGGTGCAGACCGCTCCGCCGTCGCTGGCCGAGCCCTTGCGGGTCAGGGAGCCCATGGTCTGCGGACACTGCAGCGTCTCGACCACCTTCAGCGCCCCCTTGGCGTCGGGATTCTCGGTGCGCGTAGAGGTGATCCGCACCGCGTCGCCGTCGCAGGCGGCCGTCAGGCCGGCGGCGCAGAGGGTGGGGATGAGCAACGAACGCAGGGTCATGGTGTTGGTCCTTGTCGCCGTCATCCTGCGCCCGGCCTCCCCGGAATCCAGTGAAATCGCGGTAATCGCCATGACGAAACCCGACCGTCGGCGTGTCACGCCCCGGGCCGGGCGCCTTCGCGGCGGGCGAGGAAGGCGAGGCGCTCGAACAGGTGCACGTCCTGTTCGTTCTTCAGCAGGGCGCCGTGCAGGGGCGGGATCAGCTTGCCGGGGGTCTTCTCGCGCAGGGTCGCGGGATCGACGTCGTCGACCATCAGCAGCTTCAGCCAGTCCAGCAGTTCGGAGGTCGACGGCTTCTTCTTCAGGCCCGGGGTGTCGCGGATCTCGTAGAAGGTCTTCAGCGCCTCCGACACCAGCCGTGGCTTGATGCCGGGGAAGTGGACCTCGACGATCGCCTGCATCGTCTCCGCGTCCGGGAAGCGGATGTAGTGGAAGAAGCAGCGGCGCAGGAAGGCGTCGGGNAGCTCCTTCTCATTGTTGGAGGTGATGACCACCACCGGGCGACGTTCGGCGCGGATCGTCTCGTCCGTCTCGTGGACGTAGAACTCCATCCGATCGAGCTCCTGCAGCAGGTCGTTGGGGAACTCGATGTCGGCCTTGTCGATCTCGTCGATGAGGAGCACCGGCCGCGTCGGCGAGGTGAAGGCCTCCCACAGCTTGCCCTTCTTCAGATAGTTGCGGACGTCGTGGACCCGCTCCTCGCCCAGCTGGCTGTCGCGCAGGCGGGAGACGGCGTCGTACTCGTAGAGGCCCTGATGCGCCTTGGTCGTCGACTTGACGTGCCAGGTGATCAGCGGGGCATCCAGCGCCCGGGCCATCTCGTAGGCCAGCACCGTCTTGCCGGTGCCCGGTTCCCCCTTGATCAGGAGCGGCCGCTCCAGCGCCACGGCGGCGTTGACGGCGATCTTCAGGTCGTCGGTGGCGATGTAGTTCGAGGTGCCCTCGAACCGGTCGCTGGCGCGGGTCATGGCGGCTCCGGTGCTGACCCCTCAGGGGTAGCGAAGCCGTCCCGGGTTAACAACGATCATCTTCCCCGAGGCCGGGCTTGGGCGCGGCCGGAAAGAACCGCCGCGCGCCCCTTCGCCACCGGACATTTCTGCCGGGCTACAACGCTCGCCGACGAAAAAAGCCAATAAAACCAAATCTGAAGAGGGTTGGCGGGCCCGGCCCGATCCTTGCGTCAGCGGGCGCGAACCAGAACCGGTTCCGCGGCCAGAAGGCCGTCTCACCCGACCAGAATGGAAGGAAAGCCGATGGTTATGTCGGTCAACACCAACGTGGGCGCGATGATCGCGCTCCAGAACCTGAACGCGACCAACGCCCAGCTGGCGACGACGCAGACCCGGATCAACACCGGCAAGTCTGTGGCCAACGCCAAGGACAACGGGGCCATCTGGGCGATCGCCCAGGGGCAACGAGCCGAAATCGGGGCGTTGAACGCGGTGAAACAGTCGCTCGATCGTGGCGTCGCCGCGGTCGACGTGGCGCTGGCGGCGGGCGAGACGGTCTCCGACCTCTTGCTCCAGATGAAGGAGAAGGCACTCGCGGCGACGGATGAGTCGCTGAAGACTGCGGCGCGTGAAGCCCTCAACGAGGACTTCATGGCCCTCCGCGACCAGATCGCCTCGGTCACCGCCAACGCCGAATTCAACGGGGTCAACCTGCTGAAGACGGGGGCGACGGGGTTCGAGGCGCTGGCCAACGTGCAGGGCGGGACGCTCACCGTCGCCGCCGAAGTCATGGCTCTCGGCGGCGGCATCGTCTCGATCACCGCGTCGCAGGAAATCGACACCCAGGCAGCCGCGTCGACCGCATTGTCGGACGTCACGGACTCCATCGACGCTGTCTCGAGCGCGCTTGCGCGTCTGGGCACCAGGTCGAAGGCGCTCTCGACCCACATCACGTTCGTCGGCAAGCTGTCGGACGCGCTGGAGTCGGGGGTGGGCAACCTCGTCGATGCCGATCTGGCGAAGGAAAGCGCCAAGCTCCAAGCCCTGCAGACAAAGCAGCAGCTCGGGGTTCAGGCGCTGGGCATCGCCAATCAGACTCCTCAGCTGGTCCTGTCGCTGTTCCGCAGCTGATTCACGCCAGGTTCTCGCAGGCGTCGGAGGGTCATCCCTCCGGCGCCTCGCGGACCGCCTCAGCCGCCGAACAGGGCGGTCAGCCAGGTCCAGGCCGCCGTGGGCAGGCCCTGAAGCCATTCCAGCGCCGGCAGCAGGTAGGGCGACACCCACCGCCAGGCCAGCCAGACGACCAGACCGGCCAGGCAAAGTACGGCGATGGCGCTCCACGCCGCCACGACCGCCAGCCCATCCCGCTGCATCAGGCCGAACCCGAAGCTGGAGATGATCAAGGCCGGGATCAGATTTCCGCCCCAGATCGGCAGCATCAGCACGATCGCAAGCAGACAGGTGGCGAGGCCGATGAGGATCTCCGAGACCTCGCTGGTCATCATCATCAGGCGCGGGCGGGAATGGCGCTCGACCCGACGCAGGCGCGGAAGCACGGCCTTGACCCCCTCGCGATAGGTGTCGCGGTCGATCGAGCGTTTGAGCACCCATTTCGGCAGCCACAGCTGGTCCTGACGCGTGACCAGCTGCACGCCCATCAGCAGGAGCGGCGCGCCCAGGATGGTGGTGGTGCCCGGGATGATGCCGATGGCGATGTTCATCAGCCCGAAGAACAGCATCAGGGCGCCGAAACCGCGCTCGCCGAAGGCGTCGACCAGCTCGCCGAGGTACAGCTTGTGATCGTCCTTGCGGCCGATGTCCTCCAGCACCTGCGAAAATGGCCGGGTGTCGCTCTGGTAGTCGTAGTCGGGCATCGCGGCGACGGCTCGGCGTGACGGTGATCCAGACGATCTATGCACGTCGTGGCCGAAGCGCCACGTTAACAAACGTCCATCCCGGCGGACTGGCCGCGTCAGTTGCTGACGTGCTCCGGCTTGCCCTTGCGCTTGGTGTGGGCGAACTCCTCGAGCTGGTTCTCGGTCATCGACTCGGCCATCGATTTCGATGCGCCCTTCAGCTTCGACTTCGGCGTATCGCCGCGCTTGGCGGACAGGGCGGCTCCGGCGGCCTTCTGCTGGGCGGCGGACTTGGCGGGCATCAGCGGATCTCCTGTATTGGAGAATGGCAACCCGACCAGATCGGCTCGGTTCCATTCAGCGTATGAGCTGAATTTCCAACCCGACCCCCACCTCCAGCCAAGCGCGATCACTCGTGACAACGGGCCATTGGCCTCGGCGAGCCAAGGCCAGGCAGGCCCGGTCGCCGAGCGACAGTCCTGACGTTCGGGTGCCCGAACGAAGATCGGCGGCGGCGGAAGCATCGGCACGGTCGAAGGGTGACTGAGCTATGTCGAGGTCGGCGAACGCCGCTTCAGCCCGCTTCATCCCATATCCCATATCCACGAGGCGGGTCAGAACCTCGCAGACATTCACCGTGGACATGACAGCCCGATGGCGGATGGCGTCGACGCGGTCGCCGCCGGGCTCGCCAAGAAGCAGTGCAAGCACGGCCGAGGAGTCAAGGACGATACTATTCACGCGCGGCTTCAGCGCGCTTGTCGGCAATGAACTGGTCGACGACGCTTACGCCCGGCGGAACGAGGGCCCGCAACTCTGCCTGTATACGTTTCAGGGCGCGGTCCGAGGAGCTGATCCGTACATCATCCCTTTCGGGGCGAACTACGAGCCTTTCACCGGGCGCGAAGCCGAGCGCCCTGACCATTTCCGAGGGCAGGAACAGAGACCCGTCGGACGAGACGATCGCACCCCATCGGCCATCGTTAAGCGGCCTTGGCGGCGCGTGGTGCTCAAAGGCGGCCCCCGTCTCTGATAGACCCAGCAGAGATGCGGCGGACACCTGACCTTCTGTCGCCGCTTCTATTCGCTTGGCCAAATCGGGCGAAGGCCGGGATTTGCCAGCGGCCACCCGCGATAGTTGGGCTTGGGATATGCCGACGCGCACAGCCAGCGCGGACAGCGAGCCGCGCTTTTGGCGTACATACCTCGACAACGACTCCATACGCGAAATGTACAGTAAGGCGGTTCGCCGGGCAATCAGCTCCCAAGCAGTTCCCGCCCGATCAGGAAGCGGCGGATCTCGTTGGTGCCGGCGCCGATGTCATAGAGCTTGGCGTCGCGGACAAGGCGCTCGACCGGCCACTCCTTCGTATACCCCGCGCCGCCGAGAGCCTGGACGGCCTCCAGCGTGACCTTCACGGCGTTCTCCGAGGCCAGCAGGATGGCGCCGGCGGCGTCGTAGCGGGTGGTCAGGCCGGCGTCGCAGGCCCTGGCCACCGAATAGACGTAGGCCCGGGCGGAGTTCAGGGCCACGTACATGTCGGCGATCTTGCCCTGCATCAGCTGGAAGCTGCCGATGGCCTTGCCGAACTGCTTGCGCTCGCGGACGTAGGGCAGGACCACGTCCAGCGCCGCCTGCATGATGCCGAGCGGTCCGGCGGACAGCACGGCGCGCTCGTAGTCGAGGCCGGACATCAGCACCGCCGCGCCGCGGCCCTCGCCGCCCATGATGTTCTCCTCCGGGACCTCGCAGTCCTCGAACACCAGTTCGGCGGTGTCCGAACCGCGCATGCCCATCTTGTCCAGCTTCTTCGAGACGCTGAACCCCTTCATGCCCTTCTCGATCAGGAAGGCGGTGACCCCGCCGGTGCCCTCGCCGGTGCGGGCGTAGACCACCAGGGTGTCGGCGTGCGGCGCGTTGGTGATCCAGAATTTGGTCCCGTTCAGGACGTAGCGGTCGCCCTTCTTCTCGGCGCGGGTGCGCATCGACATGACGTCCGAGCCCGAACCGGCCTCGGACATGGCCAGCGAGCCGACGTGCTCGCCCGAGATCAGCTTCGGCAGATAGCGGCGCTTCTGCTCCTCGGTCCCCCAGCGGCGGATCTGGTTGACGCACAGGTTGGAGTGGGCGCCGTAGCTGAGACCGATCGAGGCNGAGGCGCGCGACACTTCCTCCATGGCCACCACGTGCTCGAGGTAGCCGAGGCCNAGGCCGCCGTACTCCTCCTCCACNGTGATTCCGTGCAGGCCCAGCTCGCCCATCTCGGGCCACAGCTCGCGCTTGAACTCGTTCTTCTCGTCGATCTCGGCGGCCAGNGGGGCCAGCCGGTCGGCGGCCCAGCGGGCGGTGGTNTCGCGGATCATGTCGGCGGTGTCGCCGAGNCCGAATTCCATCGACTGGGGGGCGTTGGGAATGCTCATGNNGGCGGACGTAGCACCGGCCCCGCCGTCGGCAAAGTCAGTCGCGCCGTTCGACGCCCCGGTACAGGTTCCAGGCGGCCACGCCGACGCTGGCCAGGCCGATCAGCGCCAGCACGCCGCCGATGACGCTGAAGTCGACGAGGAAGGCCTCGTCGCTCATCGCCTTGCGGAAGGCGGCGGCCGCCGCCGCGCATGCGCCCAGGCCCACCAGACCCATGACGAGAAAAGCGCCCGTGGCGGCCCGGCCGTTGGACGGGGTCGTCGTCGGACCGACTTCGGAACGCAGGACCGGCTGCGGGAGCGTCTCGTCGAAGATCCCCGGCTCGGCGGTTTCGGACGCGGGCGCCTCAGCCGGTTCCGCG
>Ga0065721_10051391_pt1 | contig 14980 bp, 13 predicted proteins | sample Mesricmetagenome_FD_59108 | JGI IMG/M metagenome (GOLD analysis project Ga0065721, IMG submission 59108) | Mesophilic microbial community from rice straw/compost enrichment Sample: eDNA_1 v2 (version 2) | ecosystem: Engineered > Solid waste > Grass > Composting > Bioreactor | place: USA: Davis... | reverse complement strand
CTTGACCTCGGCCGATAAGGCCGACCCGAAGACGGTCACTGCCAACCCGGGAGCGCGGCCGTTACCGCCTCCCGGGAACATTTAAACAGACTTCACCGATACAAGCCCGAGGGTGACGAGCGGTGGGTGGCGGGATCATGCGGCAAACACCACCCCACCTCCCCCTTGATGGGGGAGGTAGCGCAGCTTGGCCGAAGGCCTAGCGGAGCTGGGAGGGGGTGCCGGCACGCACGAGACATTTGCCCATATGCGATAGCCCTCTCCTCAAGGAGACGTGCAGGCCGGCGCCTGGGACAAAGTCCCGCCCAAAAACAAAAATCCCCGCCGAAGCGGGGATTTTCAAATTTGCGAACCCGGCCGGCTCATTCCTCGTCGGCGCTGTCCGACTTGAGCGACTTGAGCTTGGCGAAGACCGAATCCGCGTCGATATCGCTGTCGGCGGGCTGGGCCGGGGCGCGGTCCTCGCCCTCGAAGCCGTCCTCTGCCTCATAGGAGGAGCGGCCGCCGGCGCGGGCCAGGGCCTCCTCGGCGGTGAGCAGGGTCGTGCCCTCGTTGAGTTCGCTCTGGGCGGGGGCATCCTTGCTGGCGCGCTTGACCTCGAGGTCGAGATCGATCTGGCTGCACAGGCCCAGCGTCACCGGGTCCATGGCGGTCAGGTTGGCCGAATTCCAGTGCGTGTTCTCGCGCACCGATTCAATGGTCGACTTGGTGGTGCCGACCAGGCGCATGATCTGCGCGTCCTTGAGCTCGGGATGGTTGCGCACCAGCCACTTGATGGCATTGGGGCGCTCGTTGCGGCGCGAAATGGGGGTATAGCGCGGACCTTTGCGCTTGACGGCGGCGACGCGGACCTTGGGCTCGGACACCTTCATGCGGTAATTGGGATCGGCCTCGGCCTTCTCGATTTCCTCGCGGGTCAATTGCCCGTTCTGGATCGGGTTGACGCCCATGATGCCGCTGGCCACGTCGCCATCGGCGATGCCCTGCACTTCCAGCGGATGCAGCGTGCAGAAGGCGGCGATCTGCTCGAAGGACAAAGCCGTGTTGTCCACGAGCCAGACGGCGGTCGCCTTGGGCATCAGAAGGGACTGGGACATGGTTAAATTTCTCCTGCTGGCGCGGCCGGTTTTCCTCCGGGCCGCTCCGCCTCTTGGCCAAATGCTGAGGGGGAACTGACCGATAATATAGGGAAAATGCCGCCGATCCGCAATGATTAAGTCGGCTTGTCCTCGCCGTCCTGCAGGGTGAGCAGGATCAGTTTCCCGCGATGGGCGCGGCTTTCCATCAGTGCATGGGCCCGCGCCGCCTGCTGCAGCGGAAAGGTGGCGATGGCCGGGCGGATCGCGCCGGGCCGGGAGAGCGCGGGCAGGAAATGCTGCCCGATATGGGCGGCGATTCCGGCCTTGGTGGCGGCCGATTGCGGCCGCAGGGTCGATCCGGACAGGGTCAGGTCCTTGGCCATGAGCAGCCGCAGCGGCAGGCTGGCATTGCCGCCCTCGAGCGTGGAGATCTGCACGATATGCCCGCCCCGCGCCGCGGCCTCGATATTGGTGCGCGCCATGTCGCCGCCCACGATATCCACGATCCGGTCGGCGCCATGGCCTTGGGTCAGGGTTTTGACGCGCTCGACGATATCCTCCCGGCTGCGGTCGATCACCGCTTCGGCGCCGATGGCGTGGCAATAATCGGCCTTGGCGCCGTCCGAGACCACGGCGATGGCCCTGGCGCCAAGGAGTGCCGCAATCTGGATCGTGGCGCTGCCGATGCCACCGGCGCCGCCATGGGCCAGCACCCACATGTCCTGTTCCAGCCCGGCGCGCAGCACCAGGGTCTGCGTCATGGTGAACCAGGTCTCGGGCAGGGCGGCGGCTTCGGCAAAGCGCCAGCCCTGGGGCATGGGCAGGACCTGGCCGGCGGGCACGGCGACATATTCGGCATAGCCGCCGCCATTGGTCAGCGCCATCACCCTTTCGCCGGGGGCAAAGCCGGCCGCTTCCGCGCCCAGGGCGACGATCTCGCCGGCCACTTCCAGGCCCGGCAGGGGCGAGGCGCCGGGGGGCGGATCGTAATGGCCGCGTCGTTGCGCCAGGTCAGGGCCGTTCACCCCCGCCGCCGCGACGCGGATCAGCACCTCGCCGGGGCCGGGCTCGGGCCGCGGCACGCGGCGCGCTTGCAGCATTTCGGGGCCGCCGGGGGCGGCTATGGCGACGGCGAGCATGTCGGCGGAAAGGGTCATGGCGCGATGCTGGCGCAACCCGGCTTGCCCCGCAAGGCCAGAGCGCTAAACTTCGACCGCTTTGTATCCGGGAGACGAAAATGGACGACGAAGAGCGCAGCAAGCCCAGGAGCCATGAGGTCGGCATGGTGCTCGACACCCTCTCGGTGGAAGAATTGCACGACCGGATCGCCCTGCTCGAAGCCGAAATCGCGCGGCTGCGCCAGGCCATTGATGCCAAGGGTTCGTCCCGCAAGGCGGCGGAGGCGGCGTTCAAGTTCTGAAGGTGAGCGCGACATGAAAAGCACAATCGCGGGCTCGTGATCGGACAGGGTTAAGAAATCGAGTTCTGTTAAGGTCGAATTAAGCTTTGCGCGTTAGGGTCTCGTTATTCAGATTGTTCTGAATTTTTCAGAGTGGTTTCTCCCTCTGTTTGACGCCTCCCTGTTAACTTCGAGAGCCGCAAATGCTGTGGCTCTTTTTCTTTTTGCACAACGGGGTTTGGCTGCCACGCTTAAACCGGATTTTTAGGATAGGCGGAACCTTGGGGTGACGGCTGGCGGCATTGCGCCTAGCATGGGCCCATTGGAGGACGATCCTTGGCCGAAACGGGCGAGACCAAATCCGCGATATCCATCGGCCCGCGCATCGTGGCGTCGGGCGGGTTCGATGCGCTCTATCGCGAAGGCATGGGCCTGATCGAGGCGGTCGCCGCCTATCTCGACGACAGGGGGCGCCTGGAAAGCCGGGTGCTCTCGCGCGAGGCGGGATTTCTCTATGCCACCGAATCCATGCGGCTGACGACGCGGCTGATGCAGCTGGCGTCCTGGCTGCTCTTGCAGCGGGCCGTCAATGAAGGCGAGATCACCCGCGAAAATGCCCGGGCCGAGAAGGAAAAGGTGCGGTTTTCCGCCACGCCCAGCGAGCGCGGCGGCCCCGGCTATGACCAGCTCCCCGCCACTTTGCGCGATTTCATCGACAAGGGCGACCGCCTGTTCGAGCGCGTGATGCAGCTCGATGCGCTGGAAAAGGGCGATCTGCCGGACAGGGTACCGGCCCAGGCCAATGGCGTCGCCGACCAGCTCGCCCGCATCAAGGCCGCCTTCGCCCGCGCCTAGACGTCTCATCCTTCGCCGGCGTCCCCCAAGCAAAAAGCCCGGCACGATGGCCGGGCTTTTCGAAATTCCGCAAGGCTGGCTTAGATGCCCAGGCCCTTGAAGCGCTCCTTGAAGCGCGAGACGCGACCGCCGCGGTCCATCAGCTGGCCCGTGCCGCCGGTCCAGGCGGGATGGGTCTTGGGGTCGATGTCGAGCTGCAGCGTGTCGCCTTCCTTGCCCCAAGTCGACTTGGTCTGGTAGGTGGTGCCGTCGGTCATGACCACGTTGATGACGTGGTAGTCGGGGTGAATATCGGTCTTCATGGCGTCGCCTCAAATCAAACGGGCGCCGCAGCGCCCGGAGAGCAAAACTGGTATTGGGCGGCTTCCTACATGAGATGCACCGGCTTCGCAAGTCCGGCGGGGCGGCAAATTTGCCGCTTGTGCACGAGGTTGCGGCTCCCGGGGGCAGGGCCTATATGGAGGCGGTCGCCACGGGCGGCGGCTCCAGCAATAAAGACGGCTTCATAACGCCATGACAGACCAGGCCGTGCCCGTTGAGGCCGATCCCGAAAAGATTGTGCCCGAAACCAGCGTCGAGCCCAGGCGGTTGCGCCCCCTGCGGCGGCTGGTGCCCTTCATCCTGGCCTATCCGGTGCGGCTGACGCTGACCGTGCTGTTCCTGCTCACCTCGGCCATTTCCTCGCTCGCCATTCCGGCGGCCCTGGGCGGGGCGATCGATGAAGGCTTCGTGGCGCAGAACCTGGAAAATGTCGGGCGCTATGGCTGGCTGATCGTCACCATCGCCGCCATCATGGCCATAGCCAGCGGCGCGCGCTTCTATTTCATCTCGGTCATCGGCGAGCGCGTTCTGGCCGATCTGCGCCAGGCGGTGTTCAGCCACCTGCTGCGGCTCGACGCCAAATATTTCGACACCAATCGCATCGGCGAACTGACCAGCCGGCTCAATGGCGACGTGGCGGTGATCCGCGGCGCGGTGGGCTCCAGTTTCTCGCTGGCCCTGCGCTCTCTGGTCACCATTATCGGCGCGCTGGTGATGATGATCCTCACCAGCCCGGTGCTGACCCTGGCCGTGGTCATCGCGCTGCCGGCGGTGCTCGTGCCGGTCATGGCCTTTTCCCGCCGGCTGCGCGGGATGTCGCGCAAGACCCAGGATGCGCTGGCCGACCTCTCGGCCATGGCGACCGAGATGCTGGGCGCCAACCGCACCGTCAAGGCCTTCACCCAGGAAGGGGTGCAATCGCGGCTCTATGACGAGCGCAGCGAAGCCAGCTATCGCGCCGAAACCCGGCGCCTGGCCGCCCGCTCGATCATGGTGGCCATGGTCATCTTCCTGGGCACGGCGGCGCTTGTCGGCCTGGTCTGGTGGGGCGCCCGCTCGGTGTTCGAGGGCTCGGTATCCGCCGGGCAATTGGCGCAATTCCTCGTCTATGCGCTGATGGCGGCCGGCGCCCTCACCAATGTGTCGGAAGTGCTGGGCACCTTGCAGATGGTGGCCGGCTCCACCGAGCGGCTGACCGAAATTCTCGATACCACGCCCCGCATCCAGGACCCCAAGAAGCCGCTGCCGCTGCCCCAGCCGCCGCTGGGCACGGTGGAATTCGACAATGTCACCTTCTCCTATGACGGACCGGAGGGCGAGCCGGTGCTCGACGGCATCAGCTTCTCGGTCGCCAGGGGCCAGACCGTGGCCCTGGTCGGCCCGTCGGGCTCGGGCAAGTCGACCGCCCTGTCGCTGTTGCAGCGCTTCTACGATATCGATGGGGGAATCATTCGCGTCGATGGCCTCGATATCCGCGACGTGGCGCTGCATGACCTGCGCTCCCGCTTCGCCTATGTCGAGCAGGAGCCCATCATCTTCGCCGGCACGATCGAGGAGAACATCCTTTTCGGCAAGCCCGATGCCGGCCGCGACGAGGTGATCGCGGCGGCGCAGGCGGCGCTGGTCGACGATTTCGTCGCCGACCTGCCGCTCGGCTATGACACGGTGGTGGGCGAGCGCGGCGTCATGCTCTCGGGCGGGCAGAAGCAGCGCCTCGCCATTGCCCGCGCCATCCTGCGCAATGCGCCCATCCTCCTGCTCGACGAAGCCACTTCGGCGCTGGACGCGCAGAGCGAGCACCTGGTGCAATTGGCGCTCGAACATCTCATGGCGGGCCGCACCACCCTGGTCATCGCCCACCGCCTCGCCACCATCCGCGACGCCAGCACCATTCTGGTGCTCGAAGGCGGCCGCATCATCGACCAGGGCTCGCATGACCAATTGGTCGGCAAGGGCGGCCGCTATGCCGAACTGGCCAAATTGCAGTTCCGGACGGGATAAGCCATCGGCCCACCCCTCTCCCCTTGTGGGAGAGGGACAGCGCAATCCGCGTTCAGCGGATTGTGCAGGGTGAGGGGTTCTCTCCTCCGCAGAGGAGTGCGGGAAGCCTCTGGACACCCCTCATCCGCCCTTCGGGCACCTTCTCCCACAAGGGGAGAAGGAAGATCAGAGTTAAACCAAAGCCCCCACCAGGTCCCAGAGCCGTTCCCGGCCCAGGATCAGCAGCCAGGGCGTATCGTCCTTCGGCACGATCTCGACGCGCCCCCCGGTGCCCTCGTTGGAGGTGCCCAGCCGCCCCGCCGGATCGAGCAGCAGGTCGTTCATCGGATAGAACAGCCCTTCGGTGCGGTCGAAGACGATGGGCACCAGCGGATGCATAGATATGCGCTCGCCCTTTTTCGCCGCGAAGGCGAAGGGGCCGGAAACGGCCAGGGCCACATCCACCTCGTCCACCAGGATCACGTGGCGGGTCCGGGCCACTTCATGCAGGGCGCCCAGCGCCGCCAAAGTATGGTCGAGCCGCTTGCCGGTCATGCCCAGGGCCAGGGTCACCGGGGCGCTGGTCGAATAGAGCGCTTTCTGGAAATCGGTGCTGATCTGTTCGGGGATATGGATGACGCGGGTGCGGGCCTCCCAGCCCGCCCGGTCCGCCAGCGAATCAAGGTCGCCGAGAATGGCCTCGGGCACGAGCCCGGCCGCGTCCAGCGCCTCGGCGCCGCCATCGGCGGCGATCAGGGCGACATTGCGGGCTGCCAGCTCCCGCAGCAGGGCGGAATCGACAGTGCCGCCGCCGATTATGGCCAGCGGATGCTTGAAGGTCAGCAGCACCTTGCTGCCGCTATCGGGAAAGGGGGATTGCACTTGGGGAAGTCTCTCAATATGGTCCGCACCGTCTCGCTGGGGTGTTCCGGTTGCCGCCGGAGCTGAGAGTTACCCATAGAACCTGAACCAGGTCATGCTGGCGGAGGAAGTTCGAGATGGCAAGGGTGCTTTCTCGCGCCCCCACCATTGACCACGCCCCTTCCCCCATGACCGCAATTGAATGAAGGGATGACCCATATGGTCAAGTTCTCCTCCATCGCGCTTGCGGTCCTTCTTGCCGGAGTTTCCGGCATGGCGCTCGCGCAGGACAAGCCTGTCCTCACCATCTACACCTATGATGGGTTCGCTTCCGATTGGGGCCCCGGCGTGCCGCTCAAGGCGGGCTTCGAAGCCGATTGCGAATGCAGCGTCAATTTCATCGCCGCCGACAGCTCCATCGGCACGCTGCGCCGCGCCCAGCTCGAAGGCGAGAGCACCGAGGCCGATATTCTGCTCGGCCTCGATACCGCCATTGCCGGGGAGGCCCGCGCCACGGGGCTCTTTGCCGATCACGGGCTGGACCTGAGCCATCTGGTCCTGCCCGAGCCCTGGACCGACGCGCAATTCGTGCCCTTCGATTATTCGCATTTCGCCTTCATGCACGACACCGACAATATGCCGGTGCCGCCGGCCTCGTTCGAGGAGCTGATCGCGCTGCCCGACAGCGTCAAGATCGCCATCCAGGACCCGCGCTCGGCCACGCCGGGCCTGGGCCTCTTGCTCTGGGTCAAGGCCGCCTATGGCGAGCGCGCCCCCGAGATCTGGGCCGGCCTCAAGCCGAAAATCCTCACCATTACCCGCGAATGGAGCGAGAGCTATTCGCTGTTCCTGGAAGGGGAGGCCGACATGGTGCTCTCCTACACCACCTCGCCGGCCTATCACATCCACGACGAGGACGATCATACCATCAAGGCGGCGCTGTTCACTGAGGGACATTTCCCGCAGATCGAGGTGGCCGGGATTTTGAAATCCTCCGACCAGCAGGAATTGGCGCGCGACTTCCTCGCCTTCCTCGCCTCGCCCGACGGCCAGCAGCATATCCCCACCACCAATTGGATGTTCCCGGTGGTGGATCTGGGCGACAAGCTCGACCCGGCCTTTGCCGGCCTGCCGCAGCCGGAAAAGACGCTGACCCTGCCCGAAGAAGAGATCACCGCAAACTCGGCCGCCTGGATCGACGAAATGCTGGCGGCGGTGCAGTAGGGGCGGCACTCGTGAAAGCATCCCCCTCACCCGTCTCGCGCTGCGCGCGATCCACCCTCTCCCCGAGGGGGAGAGGAATGGAGTGCGGTATGCGTCCAGGCACGATGCCATTCTTCTCCCCCTCGGGGAGAAGGTGGCGCGAAGCGCCGGATGAGGGGGATGCCGGAGCGAACACAAAATGCTGACCCTTCCCCACCGTCCCGCCCGCATCGCCATCGCTACGGCGCTCTCCATCGCCATTGCGGCGCTCATCGCCGCGGTGCTCTGGGCCATCCTGGCGGCGGCGACCGATGCCGGCGGGCATTCGCGCGTCGATATTCCGCACCTGTTGCGGATGACCGCCATTCAGGCCGGGCTCACCACCATCCTCTCGCTGCTGGTCGGCATGGCTTTGGCCTGGGCGCTCAATCGGCTGCGTTTTGTCGGCCGCGATCTCATGGTCGGCCTTTTCGCCGCTGCCATCGTCACCCCGGGCATGGTGGTGGCTTTCGGCCTCCTCTCCATCTGGGGCCGCAATGGCTGGATCAACCAGCTCAGCCAGTCGCTGTTCGGCGTCACCTTCGATTCCCCCGCCTACGGGCTTTCGGGCATCCTGCTTGCCCATGTCATCCTCGATGGCGCCTTCGCCGCCCGCATCCTGCTGGCCCGGCTCGATGCCATTCCCGCCAATCGCCTCAAGGTGGGTCAGTCGCTGGCGCTCTCCGCCGGGCGGCGCTTCCGCCTCATCGACTGGCCCGCCATGGCCGGCAGCCTGCCGGGCCTGGGCGCCATCATCTTCCTTCTGGCCTTCACCAGCTTTCCCATCGTCCTGCTGCTCGGCGGCGGCCCGGCCAACCAGACGCTGGAAGTGGCGATCTTTTCCGCCGTGCGGCTCGATTTCGACCTTGCCGGCGCGGTGCGCCTGGCGCTGACGCAGATCGGGGTCTGCGCCCTTGTCATCCTGCTGGCCTCGGCCTTCACCCCGGTGCCCGCCGCCCTCGGCCGCTCGCTGCCGCCGACCTGGCGCGATGGCCCCGGCGCCCGCGCCTTGCAATGGCTGGTGCTCATCATCGCCACCCTCAGCTTCGCCCTGCCGCTGCTCTCGGTGCTCTATGACGGCATTGTCGGCGGCTTCGGCCGGGTGCTGGCGCAGCCCGCCTTCTGGCGCGCCACCATCACTTCGGTCGGCATCGGCACCGCGTCGGCCCTGCTCACGCTGATGCTCGCTCTGGCGCTGGCGCTGGGCCGCAGCGCGGCGGGTCATCCGCTGGCGCGGACCGGGCTCGGCATACCCGCTTTCGCCTATCTGGCGGTGCCGGCGGTGGTGCTCTCGCTCGGCTTTTTCCTCCTGGTGCGCAATTTTGGCGTTTCGACCAGCCTTGCGGCCCCATTCGTGGTGGTCGGCGCTAACAGTCTGCTGGCCTTACCCTTCGCAATGGCAACGCTGGGCCCACCGCTCGACGCCATCGTGCGCACGCGCGGCAAGCTCATCCGCTCGCTCGGCATCGGCGGCTGGACGCAGTTCGCCCGCATCGAATATCCCTTGCTCGGGCGCGACATCGGGCTGATGCTGGCGCTGAGTTTCTGCTTTTCCCTCGGGGATTTAGGCGTCATCGCCCTGTTCGGCACCCAGGATTTCCAGACCCTGCCGCTGATGATGTACCGGGCGCTCGGCTCCTATCGCAACAACGATGCCGCCGCCATCGCCGCGATCCTCTTGATCGGCACCATCGCCGCCTTCATCTTCCTGCCCCGCCTCATCGAAAGGCTCGCCCATGCTGGTCGCCGATAGTCTCAGTTTCGCCTATCCGGAACAGGCGCCCTATCTGTTTTCTCTGGAGGCAAGTCCCGGAGAAATAACGGCAATTTCCGGCGCCAGCGGTTCGGGAAAATCGACTTTGCTCGATCTGGTCGCCGGGTTCCAGCGCCCCCGATCCGGCGCGCTGACCCTGGATGGCGCCGACCTCCTGCCCCTGCCGCCCGAACGTCGTCCGGTCTCGCTCCTGCTGCAGGCGGACAATCTCTTCGATCATATCAGCGCCGCCGAGAATGCCCTTCTGGGCCTGCCCAGGGGCACGCCGAAACAGCAGGAATCGGCGGCGGTCAAGGCCGCCTTGGCGGAGGTGGGACTGGCCGGTTTCGAGGATAAATCGGCCGCCACCCTGTCGGGCGGCCAGAAGCAGCGCGTGGCCTTGGCGCGGACGCTGCTGCGCGACCGCGCCGTCCTGTTGCTGGACGAGCCGTTCTCGGCGCTGGACGACGAGACCCGCAGGACCACGCGGGATCTGGTGGGCGAGCTCACCCGCCGCCATGGCTGGCACACGATCCTGGTCAGCCACCATGCCGACGACATCGCGGCGCTGGCCAACCGGCATTATCGGCTGGTGGACGGCCGGCTGGAGCGCGTCTGACGCGCTCCCCTTACTCGGCCCAGGCTGCCAGCGCCCGGTCGAACAGGACCTGGGCGTCTTCATCCTTTTCCAGCGTCAGGATGGCATTGCGGCCGGTGCCGTAAATCACGGCCAGGTCGATCCAGCGGCGGCTGCGCAGCAGGTCGGAATTGGCCGCCACGTCATTGGGCGAAGCGCTGAGGGCGAAGAGGAAGGAATTGCCCACGACCCGCGCGGCGGCGCCGCTCAGGGCCGTGCCCGGCACCAGTTCCTCGTTCTTCAGCAGCACCCCGGCCAGCGTGGCGATCGAGCCGCCCATGAAGGTATCGGGCACGTCGAAGGAAATTTCCATCAGATGGCTCGCCGGCAGGATCGGGTCGCTGTTCTTGCGGATGGTGATCGAGACTTCGAGATTGCGGGCGGGAATGCTGGCGCGGGCCTGCAGCGTCGGCAGGCCGATCTCGTCGACGCCCTCGGTCCAGTCCACCGTGCCCGAGAAGGGAACGGCGCCGCTTTGGCCGTCGCCGGAGGCTTCGAGCAGCAGCGATTGATTGCCGGCCAGGTTGACCGGATCGACGCTGGCTGCCGGGTCATTGGCATTGGCGATGGAGGTATCGCTGCCGGACAGGCGCTCTTCGGTCTTGTTCTCGCCGGTGCCGATGGAGGGCAGGATGCTTTCCCCGCCGGTCGGGGTCACCGGTTCGGGCGTGGGCTCTAGGCGGTCCTCGGCGACGCCTTCCAGCGCGCTGGTCGGCTCGGAGGCGGTATTGGTGGCGGTATTGCCCGGACCCGCCGCGCCTTCGCTGTCGCCGGTGGGATTGGCGTCCAGGGTCGGCAGGGCGGGCTGGTCGGCATTCTGCGCCGTCTCGGTGATTGCCGGCTGGTTCTGGCCGAACATCTGGTCGAGATCGACATAGCCCTCGCGCCAGGCCCAGAAGCCGGCGCCGCCGACGCCGACCAGCAGCAGCGCGAAGACGACGAGGAAAATGGTCAGCCCCGCGCCGGAGCGGGTTTCGGCTTCGGCGGCGGCAAAACCGGATTCGTCGGGGCGGTCCATGCCGTCGGCCAGGCTGGCCGGGGGCGGGGGCATGGGCGGCAGGGGCTCGGCGGGCTCGCCGCGCGCCTCGCGGTCCAGCGTTTCGATGGCGCGCTCGATGGCGCCTTCGGCCTCGCGGGTTTCGCTGCCTTCCAGGTCGACCTCGCGCACGCTGGAAAGGGCGGGCTCGACCGACAGCGGCGGCTCGATGATGACCGGCTCGGCGGCCGGCTGATGGGCCAGCGCCGTGCTGCCCAGGACGGGCTCGACCACCGGCGCGCCGGGCAGGATGGCCGGCTTGTCGTCGGGCCTGGCGAGGAAGGGATCGCGCCGAGGCGTGAAAAAGCCCGAGCGGGTGGGGACCGGCTCGGGCGCCGTGTCCTTGTTCGCAACCAGGCTGATGGCGGCGCCGGAGGTTTCGGCGGCCTCGGCGATAATGTCCTCGATGGATTTCTGCGCGGCGGGCGCTTCCGGCTCGGGCTCGGGTTCGGGCTCCGGATCGGCCGGGGCGGGCGCTGCCTCTTCCGCCTGCGGTTCCGGCTCGTCGGCCTCGGGGGCCGGGGATTCTTCCGGCGCCGTCATGGATGCGGGCGGCTCCGGCGCTTCGAGGGGCGCGGCGACCGGTTCCGGCGCGGGCTCCTCGCGTGGCGGGGGCGGCTTGGGCGCCTGGACGGGCGGCGTCATGGCCGAACGCACATTCTGGGGCTCGCGACCCAGATTGATCACGGCCTCGCTGGCTTCCTGCTCGACCTGGCGGATGCAATCCTCGAGCTGCAGGCGATGTTGGGTGATGTCGCGCGCGGGCAGGGGGGGCTGGATGGCGCGCAATTGCCCGACCAGGGCGGAGCGCGCCTTCTCATAGACCGCGCGCCGCGCGGCCCCGTTATTCTCGGGCAGCGCCGAGATCGCCCGACGCAACAGCTCCTTGTAATCCGCCATTGGCTATTTGGTACTCACTCTGACAGCGCAGTCTTGTAGCAAAATTTCTCAATCTTGGAATGGGTCAACCACGAGGATCGTGTCGGCCCGTTCGGGAGAGGTGGACAACAAGGCCACCGGCGCCCCGATCAGTTCTTCGATATAGCGCACATATTTGACCGCCTGGGCCGGCAATTCGGCCCAGGAGCGCGCGCCCGCCGTGGTTTCCGACCAGCCTTCCAGCGTTTCGTAGATCGGCTTAACGCGGGCCTGTGCCCCCATTGAGGCGGGCAAATAATCAATCCGTGATCCGTCCAGCTCATAGCCGACGCAGACCTTGATCTCCTTGAGCCCGTCGAGCACGTCGAGCTTGGTCAGGGCGATGCCGGTAATGCCGCTTGTCTTGACGGTCTGGCGCACCAGCACGGCGTCGAACCAGCCGCAGCGGCGGGGGCGGCCGGTATTGACGCCCACTTCGCGGCCCACCACGGCCAGGTGCCGGCCGATCTCGTCATCGAGCTCGCAGGGGAAGGGGCCTTCGCCCACCCGGGTCGTATAGGCCTTGGTGATGCCCAGCACATAGCCGATCGCCGTGGGGCCCAGGCCCGAGCCGGCGGCGGCCTGTCCGGCCACGGTGTTGGAGGAGGTGACGAAGGGATAGGTGCCGTGATCGTTGTCGAGCAGCGCGCCCTGCGCGCCTTCGAACAGGATGCGGGCGCCCTCGCGGCGCTTGTCTTCCAGCACGCGCCAGACCTGGTCCATGAAGGGCAGGATGTCCCCGGCGATCGAGCTCAGTTCCTCGTGGATGGTCTCGGCGGCGATCTCGCTCAGGCCCATGCCGCGGCGCAGCGCATTGTGGTGCGTCAACAGCCGCTCGATCTTGGGCATCAGGGTGTCGGGCTCGCTCAGGTCCACCAGGCGGATGGCCCGGCGGCCGACCTTGTCCTCATAGGCCGGGCCGATGCCGCGGCGGGTGGTGCCGATCTTGAGCCCGGCATTGGCGTCCTCGCGGATGCCGTCCAGCTCGCGATGCAGCGAGAGAATCAGCGGCGCATTGTCGGCGATGCGCAATATTTCGGGGGTGATCTTGACGCCCTGGCCACGCAGCTTGGCCATTTCCTCGACGAAATGGTGCGGGTCGACCACCACGCCATTGCCGATGACCGAGAGCTTGCCCTGCACCAGGCCCGAGGGCAGCAGGGCGAGCTTATAGCTTACTCCGTCGATGACCAGCGTATGGCCGGCATTGTGGCCGCCATGGAAGCGCACCACCACATCGGCGCGCTCGCTGAGCCAGTCCACGATCTTGCCCTTGCCCTCGTCGCCCCATTGCGAGCCGACGACAACCACATTCGCCATAATCCAGTCTTCCCCAAGAAAACGCGGTAACAGGCCCGCTTCTGCCGGACCCTTCGATGAGCGGACGCCTATCCCCTCGGCCGCCCTTGTCTGGTTTGATTGCGGCCGAATAGCTGGTAAGTCCAATTGTCCTTACATCACCGGGGCGTCGATGACAAAGCCGCACGAGACCCAAAATAGCGGCATTTTCGCCCGCATGCTCGATCAGCCCTATCTGCTGCTGGTTCTGGCGCCGCTGTTCTGGGGCGGAAATGTCGTGGCGGCCAAGCTGGTGGTGGGGGAAATCGACCCCTTCCTGCTGCTGGCGGCCCGCTGCGTGCTGGCGACCCTGTTCATCTGGCCCTTCGCCCTGCACCACCTGCGCGCCGATTGGGCCGAGGTGCGGGCCAATTGGCTGGTGCTCATGGTGTTCGGGGTCGTCGGCTATGCGCTGTTCAACGGCTTTCTCTATCTGGGCCTGCAAACCACGAGTGCGGTGAATTCGGCCATCGAGCAGGGCTCCCTGCCGATGCTGATTCTCGGCGCCAATTTCCTGTTCTTCCGGGTCCGGGCGCGGCCGGTGCAGATCGTGGGCGTGCTGCTGGCGATTTTCGGGGTCATCCTCACCGCCACCCATGGCGATCCGGCCCGGCTATTGCGGATGGACCTCAATGTTGGCGACGGCTTCGTCATTCTCGCCTGCCTGTCCTATACCGGCTATACGCTGGCGCTGCGCTTCCGCCCCAAAGTGCATATCATGAGCTTCATGGCGGTGTCCTTTGCCGGCGCGGCCATCACCGCTGTGGTCATGCTGGCCGTCCTGGGCGGCGGGTTGGGACAGGTGGCGACGCTGGGCGATGCCTCGCTCAATGTCTGGCTGGTGATCGCCTATGTCGCGGTCTTTCCCTCCATGTTCAGCCAGGTCGCCTATGCCCGCGGGGTGGAACTGGTCGGCGCCAATCGCGCCGCCCCCACCCACAACCTGATCCCGGTCTTCGGCACGCTGGGCTCGGTCCTGATCCTGGGCGAAGCGCTGGAGCCCTATCACTTCGCCGCCGCAACCATCATCATCGCCGGCATCGTCCTCGCCGAATGGGCCGCACGACGGCTTTAGCTCCCTGCAAGGGAGGCGCTCCGCCGAGTTTGCCGAACGATCCAACCTCAACCACCGCTCGTGGCCCCGCGGCAAACGCCGGCCCCCACCTCCCCCTTGACGGGGGAGGTAGCGCAGCTTGGCCGATAGGCCTAGCGAAGCTGGGAGGGGGTGCTCCCACACACCGGCGCCTGATTTCCGCACCCTGCCGCCCATCCCCCCACCCCAGCCAGCCATTCGCGCATAGCGCTCATGGCCTTCCCGCTTAAATTCGCTCCACTGGAGCGAATTTGCCTGCGGCCAGCGGGAAGCCCGCAAGGGGGAGGGTGCCGCATCGCGTTTTCCAGGAAAACTTATCCCCGCCCCCACCACCTCCCTTATCCTCCCCTCATCAGCCGGGTGGAGATGGGGTTGCAACGATCAACCGTCCGGCGACAGTCGGGAGGCCTCTGCATCGTTAACGGAGGCTGGGTCCGGGGATGGGAAATTCCGGTGAGAGCCGGCCCT
>Ga0065721_10005507_pt1 | contig 14982 bp, 13 predicted proteins | sample Mesricmetagenome_FD_59108 | JGI IMG/M metagenome (GOLD analysis project Ga0065721, IMG submission 59108) | Mesophilic microbial community from rice straw/compost enrichment Sample: eDNA_1 v2 (version 2) | ecosystem: Engineered > Solid waste > Grass > Composting > Bioreactor | place: USA: Davis... | reverse complement strand
GTGCGTGCCGATCTCCCGCCTCGCCGAATGCGTCGACGAGACGAAGCGCGACATCGAGGCCAGCGGCCTCATCTCGCCGATCGCGGGCCATGTGGGCGACGGCAATTTCCATTGCCAGCCTCTCCTCGACCTCGACAATGCGGACGAGGTGGAGCGGGTGAAGGGCTTCATCGACCGGCTCGTGCGCCGCGCCATCGCCATGGGCGGCACGTGCACCGGTGAACACGGCGTGGGCCAGAAGAAGGTGGCCTATCTGGTCGAGGAGCACGGCGCACCGGCGCTCGAGGTCATGCGCACGCTCAAGGCCGCTCTCGACCCCCTCGACATCATGAATCCGGGCAAGATGCTGCCGCCGCGGGCGTGAGCGCCGGGGGCGGAGAGAGGCCTCGCTTCTCCGCTTCCCTCGCGTGGCAATCACAAGACCGGGAGCCGGCATTCCGCTGTTTCTTTATGTCATCCGGTTGGGCTATAGAGGCGCGCATTACCAGTGCCCTCCATTTTTCAAAGCAAGATCATTTTCAGATGAATGCAACGTGTTTCTGGCAGCAGCAGGCGCTCGGCGCCGCGGTTTCCCTGCTGCCGCGATCGCCGCGGTATCGCGACATGCGGCTCAAGGACGTCGAGCGGCGCCTCGTACCTGCCATCTCGCGCGGGCAGATCAAATTCTACGTCGCCGACGGGGAACCGCAGGCCTTCGCCACCTGGGCCTATCTGACGCGTGAGGCGGCCGACGGGCTCCTGACGGGCGAGCGCGAGCTCGTCGATGCGGACTTCGATGCGGGCGAGGAGACCTGGCTCATCGATCTCGTGGCCGCGCCGGGCAAGGCGCTGCCGGTTGTCCGGGACCTGCGGGGCACGGTCTTCGCCGGCCGCAGCCTGCGCCGCCTGCGCCGGGGCGCCGACAGGAGCTGGCGCTGCGTGCACATGTGGCGGGTGCAGGAAGCCGGGACGGCGAGACCCACGTCCGGCGAAGCGCTTGCGGCGCTCGTCGCTCGCCACGCCCGCTTCATGGCGAGCGACGTGGCGAGACGGTGGCTGCCGCCCGGCGGCGCGGGAGACGCCAACGGCCGGCGCCCGGTCCATTGAGCTTGCCCGGTTGTCGTGCCAGAGATGAAAGGGCCAAGGCGCGGTTGGCGACGCAAGGCTCGCCACAGCCGCGCCGTCAAATCCGCTAGAGTGAGGTGAAAACCTCGATCAGCCGAGCCCGACGAGCGTGCGCGACTTCCTGACGGTTATTGCCTTCCTCCTCATCCTTGTGCTGAGCGCGGCTCTCGCGGTGCCCTATTTCATCGATTGGGAGGCGCGCCGCGGCGAGGTGGAGGGCGTGCTCGGCGAAGCGCTCGGGCTGCCGGTGCGGACGGGCGGGGCCATCGCCCTGCGCCTTCTGCCGACACCGGAGATCGTGTTGAGCGAGGTGAGCCTGGGCGAGAGCGGCGGGGCCATGCTTGCCGCCCGGCAGCTGTCGGTCGAGGTTGCGCCGATGCCTCTCATCAAGGGCGAGGTGCGGGTGATCGAGGCCGGGCTCGACGCGCCCGTGCTGACCGTACGCGTCGCCGAGGACGGGGCCCTCACGGTGCCGCGCCCCCGCTCGGTCTCGGCCGCCAATGTCGCGATCGCGATCGAGCGTCTCGGCATCACGCGCGGCGAGATAAGGATCGAGAATGCCGCCGGCGCCGAAATTGCGCGCATTGGCGATATCGGTGCGGAGATCGTGGCAGCGAGCCTTGCCGGGCCTTGGCGCATCGAGGGCGAGGCGGCCGGCGTTCCGCTGCGCGTGTCGACCGGCGAGCGTCAGGCGGGCGGCGACATGCGGCTCAAGGCCCTGCTCGGCCGTGCCGGGGGCGGGGGGCTTCTCGATATCGACGGCGCGCTGAAGCTCGCCGACGAGCCCGGCGGGAGGCTGCTGCCCGGCCTTGCGGCTGCGGTGCGCTACAGCGAGCCGCTGGCCGGCGACGACGAAACGCGCCAGCTGGTCCTCTCCGCTGCCGTCGAAGGCGACATCCGCAGCCTTTCGGCGCGCGACCTCGCGCTCGACCTTACCCACGGCGAAGGAAGCAAGGATCTGGCGCTGACGGGCACGGCGACGCTGGACCTCGCGGGCCGTCCGGCCCTTCGGGCAAGCCTCAGCGGGCGGCGCGTCGACCTCGACGTGCTGCGCGAGCGGATGCGTGAGGGCGCGCTCGGGCTGCGGGCGCCCGCGTTGCTCGCGCAACTGCCGCTTCGCCTCGATCTCTCGCTCGAGGCCTTGGCCGTCGCCGGGGAGGAGTTCGGCCCGCTCTCGGCCGCCTTGAATCGGGACGGGGACGTCCTTGCCCTCTCCCGGTTCGATCTCGGCCTGCCGGGGGAAACCCGCGTCGCCGCCCGCGGCGAGGGGCTCATTCCCCTCAGCGGGCCGAAAGAAGACCTCTCGGGAACCGGCTCCATTTCACTCGACAGCGGCCAGCCACTCATGCTCGCGCGGGCGCTCGTGCGCATGGGGGCGTCGCAGTCGTTCGCCGAAGCGCTCGCGAATCTGCCGCGATTGTCCGTCAGCGCTGAACTCGCGCTCGATCACGGCAGCATCGCCGCGCGCAACATCGCCGTGAAGGCGGGCGAGGCCGAGGTCGGCGGCGCCATCCGTTTCTTGCCCGCCGACGGCAATGGCGGGCGGCCCCGTTACGAGGCCGAGGTGACGGCTAGCGGGGTGGACATTGCGGCCCTGCCGCAGTTCGACGGGCTGCTTGCCCTTGCTTCCGGTGCCGACATCGGCCTGTCGCTCGATGCCCGCGACCTCGGCCTCGGCGCTTCCGGCGGCGACGCGCTCGGGCGCCTCAGCGCGTTGGTGGAAGCCGGATCGCAAGGCATCGTCGTCGAATATCTCAATGCATCGGGTTTCGGTGGGGCGCAGATCGACGCGCAGGGACGCATCGATGCCGCCGGCGGGCGGCTGGGCGCGACGATCGACGCCGACCATCCGCAGGCGCTCGCCGCCCTCGGCTCGCGTTTCCTGCCGCCGCGCGCCGCGGCGGCGCTCACGCGCGCGGTTGCCGATGGCGGGCCGCTCCGTCTCACGCTCGAGGCCGGGCGTGTGGACGCGGGTGCGCCGCTCTTCGTCAAGGCCGAGGGCAGGATCGGCAGCACCGATGTCGACATGGGGCTCTCGCTGCCGCCCGCCTCGGCGGTGGGAGCGGAACTCGACATCAGCCTCGCGGCCGCCGACGGGGCGCAGCTGCTCGGACAGCTCGGCTTCGACATCCTGCCGCTGCCGGACGGGGAGGGAGGGCAGCTGTCGGTCTCGGCGCGCGGCCCTTCGGTCAACGACATGGCCGGACGCTTCTCGCTCGCGGCCGCCGGCGCCAGCCTGTCGGGCGAGGGCGCCTTCAGCTTTTCCGAAACGGCTCCCCTCTTCGCAGGACGGGTCTCGATGACGGCGGGCGATATCGGCCGCCTCGCGGAGGTGCTGGCGCGACCGCTGCCGGGCGCGGGAGCACTGCCGCTCGAGCTCACCGCCGATGCGACGCTCGGCGGCGGAGGCCTGTCGCTCGTCAATGTCGCTGCGACAGCGGGCGGCGTTCCGCTGCACGGGCGCCTGACCGTGGGCGAGGGCGGTCGTGTCGAGGGGGCTGTCCATTTCGAGCGACTGGCGCTCGCCAATATCGCGGCGCTCGCGCTGGGCCCCCTGCCTATGGCGCCCGAAGGGCGCGCATGGTCCGGCGAGCGCCTTGGTGCCGCCGCCCCGCCCGTCGACGGTGTCCTGACGCTGACCGTCGGCAGCCTCGGCCTGACGCCGACGCTCACTTTGCGCGATGCGGCGCTGCGGTTGTCGCTGCATCCGGCCGGGCTCGCCATCGACGACCTTAATGGCGAGCTCTCGGGCGGCCGTATCGAGACCAGTCTGACGATGCGCCGGGAAGGCTCCCTCGCCGCAATCTCGGCGCGCGGCAAATTCACGGCTATTCCGCTTTCGAGTATCGCCGGCGGCGGTCTTCCCGGCACCCTCAGCGGCGATTTCGAGATGGGCACAGCCGGGGAAAGCCCGGCGCGGCTCGTCGCCAACCTCGCTGGCGGTGCCACCATGACGGTGACGGACGCGTCGATCCCGGGGCTCGATCCAGCAGCCGTCACCCGCATGGTGGCGCAGGCGCTCGCCGCCGACACGCTGCGGCCGGACCTGCCGGTCGTGACGGCCGCGCTTGCCGAGGAGCTCGACGAGGGCGAGTGGCCTTTGCCGCAGCTGTCCGGCCCGGTCAGCCTGTCCGGAGGCGTCCTGCGCTTCGGCCCGGTGACGATGCCGTCGCAGGCGGGCGTGGCCGAGGGATCGCTCTCCGGCACGCTCGACCTGCGCAACCTCACCGTCGACCTGCGGGCGAGCGTCATCGCCGCGACCTCGCCGAAGGGCTGGACCGGGCCGTCGCCACAGGCAGTGGCCATATGGTCCGGGCCACTCGATGCGCCGGAGCGCAGCCTCGATGCGGGCAGCCTCGCCAACGGCCTCGCCGCCATCGGTATCATCCGCGAGCTCGAGCGCATCGAGGCGATGGAAGCCGATGCGCGTGAGCGCGCCTTCCATAACCGCCGCCTCCGGGCGGAGCGCGAGCAACGGGTCCGCGAGGCCGAGCGACGCGCAGCGGAGGAGGCGAGGCGTCGCGAGGAGGAGGCGCGACGGCAGGAGGAATTGCAGCGCCAGGAGGATCGGAGGCGGCTGGAAGAACTGCTGCGCGAGGAGAACCGGCGGCAGGAGCAGGCGCCGGTGCCGTCCGAAACACCGTTCCGGCTGCAGCCGCAGTCGCAGGAGGGGCGCGGGCCGACCCAGCTGCAGCTACCGGCCATCCACCGCCTGCCCGAGTTCGAGCCGGACGGGGCCGAGGAGCCGGCGCTGTCGCCCACGGGCGGCAGCGCAGGCATGCCGGACCGTTCGACGGCGCCCGTGCCGGCGGAGCGCACGCCGCCTCTTCCGGGCGGGCCGCTCGACATCCGGCCGACGGCCCGCTGACGAAGGGTCAGCCACGCGCTGCTGCGCGCACGTAGTCGAGCACGGCGACGCGAATGGCAGAGGACAGGTTCTGCTCGCCGCGCGCTTCGTCGATCGCGGCTACCGCCTGCGCGACGGAGACACCCCGTGCGGCGGCCATCTCCTTCAGCGCTGCCCAGAACGGCTCTTCCAGCGACACGCTCGTGCTGTGGCCGGCGATGACCAGCGAGCGCTTGACGATGCCGGCGGGGCCGGGGCGGGTCATGTCTCCTCGTCGGGCGAGCCCAGGCGGTGACCCTCGTGCGCCCGCGCCGCCCGCTCCTCCTCACGCTCGGCCTTGAGGCGTTCGGCCTTCGGACGGCCGAAACGGGCGCGGTTGGCCTCGGCCTCGGCCTCCTTCCGGCTCCGGGCCTTGGCCTTGCGCGCCATGCGCAGGTTCACGATCTCGGCCATGGCGCCCTCCTCACCGCGGGCCGAGCATGCCCGACGGGTCGACCCAGCGGTCGAAGTCCTCGGCGCCGACGAGGCCGGAGGCGAGCGCCTCTTCGCGCAGCGTGGTGCCGTTCCTGTGGGCCGCCTTGGCGATCTTCGCCGCATTGTCGTAGCCGATATGCGGCGCCAGCGCCGTGACCAGCATCAGCGAGCGGCCCATGAGCTCGCCGATGCGTGCCTCGTTGGCCGTAATGCCGGCGACGCAGTTGTCGGCAAAGCTCGTCGCCGCGTCGCCGAGGAGGCGGATCGACTGCAGCAGGGCCTGGGCGATGACCGGCTTGAAGACATTGAGCTCGAAATGACCCTGGCTCGCGGCGAAGGCGACGGTGGTGTTGTTGCCCAGCACCTGGGCGCAGACCATGGTCATGGCCTCGGCCTGCGTGGGGTTGACCTTGCCGGGCATGATCGAGGAGCCGGGCTCGTTCTCGGGCAGCGACAACTCGCCGAGGCCCGAGCGCGGCCCCGAGCCGAGCAAGCGGATGTCGTTGGCGATCTTGAACAGGGCGGTCGCGGTGCTCGCCAAGGCGCCGTGCGCGAAGACGGCGGCCTCGTGGCCGGCGAGGGCGGCGAACTTGTTGGGCGCCGAAGTGAAGGCAAGGCCCGTATGCTCGGCGATGCGCGCCGCAAAGCGGACGGCAAAGTCGTGGTGAGCGTTGAGCCCCGTGCCGACGGCGGTGCCGCCCTGGGCGAGGGAGAGAAGGCCCGGCTGGGCTGCGCGGATCTGGTCCATGGCGAGCGCGATCTGCGCCGCATAGCCCGAGAATTCCTGGCCGAGCGTGACCGGCGTCGCATCCTGCAGGTGCGTACGGCCGATCTTGACGATGCCGGCGAAGGCGCGGGCCTTGGCGTCGACGACTCCGCCGAGATGGGCGAGGGCCGGCAGCAGATGGCGCTCGATCTCGATGGCGGCCGCGATGTGGATCGCCGTCGGGAAGGTGTCGTTCGACGACTGGCCGAGGTTGACATGGTCGTTGGGGTGGACCGGGCTCTTGCCGCCGCGGCCGGCGCCGAGAATCTCGTTGGCCCGGCCGGCGATGACCTCGTTGACGTTCATGTTGGTCTGGGTGCCCGAGCCGGTCTGCCAGACGACGAGGGGGAACTCCTCGTCATGCCGTCCTTCGAGGACCTCGTCCGCTGCGGTGGCGATGGCCTCGGCGAGGCGTGGCTCGAGAAGGCCGAGTTCGCCGTTGGTCTCGGCAGCGATGCGCTTGATGAGGGCGAGGGCGCGGATGAGCGGTCGCGGCATCCGCTCGCCGCCGATGCGGAAGTTCTGGATGGAGCGCTGGGTCTGGGCGCCCCAGTACCGGGCGGCGGGAACGGCGATGGGGCCGAAGCTGTCCTGCTCCTGCCGGACGGCGCCGTTCTCTGCTTCAGTGAGCTTTCCGGATGCGTCGGACATGGCAGTCGCCTTTCATCTCAAAGGGCGAGCAGGCGCGGGTCGTCGCAGCGGCCGGACGTACCGCTACAGCAGGAGCGGCCCGCCCGTCAGGTCTTCTTGCGGAAGGCATCCAGGCTGACCACCTGGGCGCCCTTGCCGTCGGCGTTGTCCTCGGCCTTGTGCTCCTCGGCCGGCGCATCGGCGGCGGGAGCCTTTTCCTTCGCCTTCGGCGCCTCCGCGGCCGGAGTCTCCATCTTCGCGGCGGCGGGCATCGCCTCGGCTGGCTCGGGATGGGTATCGTGCGCCTCCGCAGCGGCCGGGACCGGTCCGCCGCCGTCGGCCTCGCCCGCCTCGCCGTCCTGGCCGAACTTCAGGCCGAACTGGACGGAGGGATCATAGAAGCCGACCACCGCCTCGAAGGGAATCATCAGCCGCTCGGGCACGCCCTGGAAGGAGAGGCCCACCTCGAAGGCCTGGTCCGTGACGGCGAGATCCCAGAACTGGTGCTGCAGCACGATCGTCATTTCGTGCGGGTAGCGTTCGCGCTGCCGGCTCGACAGCCGCACGCCCGGATGGTCGGTGCGGAACGAGATGTAGAAATAGTGGTCGCCGGGCAGGCCGTCGCGCACCGCATCGGCCAGCAGCTTGCGCACGACGCCCCTGAGCGCCTCTTGGACGAGCAGGTCGTAGCGGATGAGATCCTTCGCCATGTGATCTGGAGCGATGCCTTCTGAGCCGGCGATTGACAAGAAAGTGGAGGCTTCTGTTGCCAGGTGCCTCCGAACCCCGCCTGCCGGGGCTAACCGTCAGGACTTTGGATCGGTAACCTAAGCTGCGTTACGCAGCCGCGGCGACCGGAGCATAGTTGTCGTTGGCAACTATAAGTTCGGCCCGATAACGGCGGAACCATGCCGAGCGAAAGCGCACCCTTTACACCCTCGTCGATCCTATTTCGCCCCCGCCGAAACGCGAGGCCCGCTCGCGTTTGGGTGGAGGCGCCGGGTACCGCCCCCGGGTCCGATGGGTTTATTGCGATGGCCGTTTATCGCCATAGCCGCCTTGCGACGGCACCCAGAATATAAGGACCTTCTCGGCCCGATGGAAGGGCTTGACCGCCATTCTCGCGCACTTGCCGACAGGAAGCAGGAGGCCGGCAGATGCGCCCTCGAACCCTGGTTTCCAACCGCCTCCAATGCGACTGCACGCATGCAGCTTTTGCGATGCGGCATGTAAAAGATATGTTTCCTTCATTCTCTTATAGATAAATTCTCATTATACAACCACATCAACGTTGACATGGAGTATGTAGAAAGTATTACTTGGGCGCCGTTCGGCGCTATGTGTGTATGCTGCTTCAACAATAACATTCATGCGATTGCGGCCGGGCCGGATCGCTGTCGCGGCGGCCATTCGTGCATTGCGGCGTCGCGGCTCCATTGCGAATGTCAGTTGCTTCCGAGCGCAGGCGGATGACGTCTGCGCTCGCCTTTCCGCGCCATCCGCCGGCCTTCGATGACGCCGGAGGCATTCACCGGCGTGGCTGCCGATGCTATGCCTCGACGGGACGGAATCACGTGAGGCGACGATGCGCGCTTATCTCGACCTTCTGCGCCGTGTGCTCGATGAGGGCGTGCGCAAGAGCGACCGGACCGGAACGGGCACCTTGTCCGTCTTCGGCCACCAGATGCGTTTCGATCTCGCCGAGGGCTTCCCGCTCGTCACGACCAAGAAGCTCCATCTGCGTTCCATCGTGCACGAGCTGCTGTGGTTCCTGAAGGGCGACACCAATGTGCGCTACCTTCGGGAGAACAAGGTCAGCATCTGGGACGAATGGGCGGACGAGAACGGCGATCTCGGCCCGGTCTACGGCAAGCAGTGGCGCGCGTGGGAAGGCGCCGACGGGCGCACGGTGGACCAGATCGCCTGGGTGGTGGACGAGATCCGCCGCAACCCCGATTCGCGGCGCCTCGTCGTCTCGGCCTGGAACCCTGCCGAGATCGACAGGATGGCGCTGGCGCCCTGCCATTGCCTCTTCCAGTTCCATGTCGCCGACGGGCGCCTGTCCTGCCAGCTCTACCAGCGCTCGGCGGACGTCTTCCTCGGCGTGCCCTTCAACATCGCGAGCTATGCGCTGCTGACCCACATGATGGCGCAGGTCACGGGCCTCGCGCCCGGCGATTTCGTCCATTCCTTCGGCGACGCCCACCTCTACCTCAACCACCTCGACCAGGCGCGCGAGCAGCTTGCACGCGCGCCGCGGCCGCTGCCGCGCCTCGTGCTCAACCCGGCGGTGCGCTCGATCTTCGACTTCACCTTCGAGGACATCGTCATCGAGGACTACGATCCCCATCCCGCCATCAAGGCGCCCGTCGCTGTTTGAGGGCTCCGTCGGCGAAGAAGGCTCCCGAAGAGGACCAAAGATGTCCCTCGTCATCCGTCCTGCACAACCGGCCGACCTCGGCCTCGTCTCGGCACTCGTGCGCGAGCTTGCCGAATACGAGAAGCTGGCCCACGAGGTGGAGGCGACCGAGGGCGATCTCGGCGCGGCGCTCTTCGGTGCCAATCCGCGCGTCTTCTGCGACATCGCCGAGTGGCGGGGCGAGCCGGCAGGCTTCGCCCTGTGGTTCTACAATTTCTCCACCTTTCTCGGCCGGCACGGCCTCTATCTCGAGGACCTCTTCGTGCGTCCCGCCTTCCGTGGCGAGGGCATCGGCAGGGCTCTCCTTTCCCATCTCGCCCGGCGCTGCGTCGATGAGGGGCTCGGGCGGCTCGAGTGGTGGGTGCTCGACTGGAACGAGCCCGCGATCGGCTTCTACAAGCGCCAGGGCGCGCGCATGATGGATGAATGGACCGTCTGCCGCGTCACGGGCGAAGCGCTGGCGAAACTGGCGGAGCAGGCGCCGTGAGCGGGGACGGTTCGCCCGTTTCGGTCGCCATCATCGTCGCGGCGGCTGACAACGACGTCATCGGCCGGGACAACCGGCTGCTCTGGCGGCTGCGTACGGACATGCGGCGCTTCCGTACCCTGACGATGGGCCATCCCGTGCTGATGGGACGCAAGACCTTCGAATCGATCGGCAAGCCTCTTGCGGGCCGGGAGACGATCGTGCTGACGCGGGCCGGCGGCGCGCTGCCGCCCGGCGTCTTGCGGGCGTCCAGCCTCGACGAGGCGCTGGCGCTCGGGCGGGAGGCAGCGCGCCGTCTCGGCGTCGCCCGGCTGATGGTCGCCGGCGGCGCACAGGTCTATGCAGAGTGCCTTCCGCTCGCGGACGAGATCCTGCTCACCCGCGTTCATGCCGCTCCTGCCGGGGATGCCGTCTTCCCGACGATCGACCTCCATTCCTTCGATGAGGTGAGCCGCGAGGCGCACCCGGCCGGCGCCGAGGACGAGCATGCGTTCACCTTCATCGACTACAAGCGCAAACGTGAACGGTCGCGAGGGGTCCCAACCGTCGAAAACCGTTGACGTTCAGCGCTTCATTCCCCACTTCCGACCTTGACAGGCCGGGGATGGACAACCCATCAACGCTGGCGGATCGTTGCAACGTTGCGGCTGCGGCCGCTCCGAAACAGGTGAGGAACGTCTCAGCATGCCTTGGAGCAACCAGAGCGGCGGACCGTGGGGCCAGAAGCCCGGCGGCCCGTGGGGTACAGGACCGCAGGGCGGGGGAGGCAACACGCCTCCGGACCTCGAGGAATTGCTCCGGCGCAGCCAGGACCGACTGAAGACCATGCTGCCCGGCGGCGGCATGGGCGGGCGAGGCATCGCCTTCATCGTGCTCGGCGCCGTCCTCCTCTGGCTCGCCACCGGCTTCTATACTGTCCGGCCCAACGAGGTCGGTCTCAATCTCATCTTCGGCAAGTACGTCGGCAAGACGAACGAGGGCCTGCGCTACAACCTGCCGTACCCCATCGGTACGGTGGTGAAGCCCGAGGTCACGACCGTCAACACCATCGAGGTCGGCCTGCGCACCGGGGACACGACGCGCCGCCTGCCGGCGGGGCGCGAGGTGCCGGAGGAGAGCCTGATGCTGACGGGCGACGAGAACATCGTCGACATCAACTTCGCCGTGCAGTGGCAGATCGATCCGGCGAGGCCCGAGGACTACGTCTTCAATCTGCAGAACCCCGACGCCGCCATCAAGGCGGTGGCGGAGAGCGCCATGCGTGAAATCGTGGGGCGGCGCAATATCCAGACCGTGCTGACGACGGACCGTGTCGCCATCGAAGGCGAGGTCCGCCAGCTCATGCAGGAGACGCTCGACAGCTACGGTGCCGGCGTGCAGGTCCGCCTCGTGCAGCTGCAGAAGGTCGACCCGCCGCAACAGGTCATCGACGCCTTCCGCGACGTGCAGGCGGCCCGGCAGGACCAGGACCGCATGCGCAACGAGGCCGAGACCTACGCGAGCCGCATCGTGCCGGAGGCCCGAGGCCAGGCGGCGCAGATCCTGCAGTCGGCCGAGGCGTATCGCGAACGTGTCGTCGCCGAGGCCCAGGGTGCGGCATCCCGGTTCACCCAGGTCTATGAAACCTATCGCGCCGCGCCCGAGCTGACGCGCGAGCGCATTTTCCTCGAAACCATGGAGCGCGTGCTCGGTGGCATGGACAAGATCATCATCGACCAGAAGGAAGGGGGGCAAGGCGTGCTGCCGTACCTGCCGCTGAACGAGCTAAACCGGCCGCAGCCGCAACAGCCGCGCGGCAACCTGCAGCAGGGAGCGGCCCGATGAACGGCAATGTCTGGAAGATGGGCGGCCTCATTCTCGTCGCCGCGGTCCTCATTCTNGTCTACGCCTCCACCTTCATCGTCTACCAGACGCAGTCGGCGCTGGTGNTGCGGTTCGGCGGCGTGCGCAAGGTNGTCATGGAGCCCGGCCTCTACTTCAAGGTGCCGATGGTCGAGAACGTCGTCTATGTCGACAAGCGCGTGCTCGACCTCGACCTGTCGGAGCAGGAGGTCATCGCCGCCGACCAGAAGCGTCTCGTCGTCGATGCCTTCACGCGCTACCGCATCACCGATCCGGTGCGCTTCTACCAGACGGTGAACAATGTCGCCGGCGCCAACCTGAGGCTCGGCAACATCGTCAACTCCACGGCCCGTGCCGTGCTGGCGGATGCGACCTTCACCGACATCGTGCGCGAGCAGCGCGCTAGGCTGATGCGTGAGATCCGTGACGACGTGAACACGCAGGCACAGGGCTTCGGCATCACCGTCGTCGACGTCCGTCTGCGCCGGGTCGACCTGCCGCAAGCCAACAGCCAGGCGGTCTTCCAGCGCATGCAGACGGAGCGCCAGCGCGAGGCGGCGGACATCCGCGCCAACGGGTCGCAGATCGCCCAGAGCATCCGCGCCCGCGCGGACCGCGACGTCGTCGTGATCAAGGCCGATGCCGACCGCCGGGCGCAGGAGTTGCGCGGTGAGGGCGATGCGGAGAGCAACCGCGTCTTCGCCGAGGCCTACGGGCGCGACCCCGACTTCTTCGCGTTCTACCGCTCCATGCAGGCCTACGAGACGAGCCTGCAGGCTTCGGACACACGGCTCGTCCTGGCGCCGGAGACGGACTTTTTCCGCTACTTCGGCAATGCCTTCGGCCGCAACACGGCTCCGGCCGGGGCCGGCCGGCCGGCGGCACCGCCGCCGCAGCAGCAGCCGGTTCCGGGGCCCCAGTCGGGCCTGGCGACGCCCTGATGACGCGAGCGAGGGGGGCGCTGGCGTATGATGGATTTCCTCGCGGCGCTCGGCCTCGTTCTGGCCCTTGAAGGGCTCATCTTCGCGGCCTTTCCGAGCGCGGCCAAGCGGGCGCTGGCGGAGGCCTCCGAGGCGCCCGTCGAGCGCATGCGCGTCGTCGGCGTCGTCTCGGCGGTCGTGGGCGTCATCATCATCTGGTACGTAAGGTGGGGCGGCGCTTGAATCGGGAGCGCCCCGCGCCAGCCAGGCGGCAGCCGTTCCGGCATTCCGCTCTGCGCCTGGCGCCTTGCGGCAGCGGGCCCGATCACGCACAGTTGCGTGTGCAAGCCGCCGTTCCGCCGTATTTGAAGAATGAAACCTCGGAAGACCGGAAGGTTCGGCGGTGCGGGCCGCTGCCGGGGCAACCAGCGACACGGCGGCGCGAGCCTGCGCCCCAGGGAACGAGGATCACAATGACATTTCTTCCGCCCATTCCACGCGCTCTCGGCGGCACGGGGCTGCGGCGCGCGTTCTCGGCCTTTGCGGTGGCGGCCGTCATGGCCGTCCAGCTTCCGGCCGCTGCCTTGGCGCGCGGGCCGGAATCGCTGGCCGATGTCGCCCAGGATGTCATCGATGCCGTGGTGAACATCTCGGCCTCGACTACCGTGGAGGCGCGCAGCCCGTCCTTTCCGCAGCTGCCGCCCGGCACCCCGTTCGAGGACCTGTTCGAGGAGTTCTTCAACCGCCGCGGACAGGGCGACAACGCGCCGCGCCAGCAGCGCCGCTCCAATTCGCTCGGCTCGGGCTTCGTCATCGACGCCGAGGGCATCATCGTCACCAACAACCACGTCATCGGCGAGGCCAACGACATCACGGTCGTTTTCACCGACGGCAGCAAGCTGAAGGCCGAGATCGTCGGCAAGGACGCCAAGCTCGACCTCGCGGTGCTCAGGGTGAAGCCGGACAGGCCNCTCAAGGCCGTGCGCTTCGGCGATTCCGAGGCGCTGCGNATCGGCGACTGGGTGCTCGCCATCGGCAATCCCTTCGGCCTCGGCGGCTCGGTGTCGGCCGGCATCGTCTCGGCCAACAAGCGCGACATCGATTCCTCGGCTTTCGGCAACTACATCCAGACCGACGCGGCCATCAACAAGGGCAACTCGGGCGGCCCGCTGTTCAACATGAACGGCGAGGTCATCGGCATCAACACCGCCATCCTGTCGCCCACCGGCGGCTCGGTGGGCATCGGCTTCGCCGTGCCGTCCTCGCTCGCCGAGCCGACGATCCGCCAGCTCATCGACTTCGGTGAGACGCGCCGCGGCTGGCTCGGCGTGCGCATCCAGAACGTCGACGACGCCACCGCCGAGGCGCTCGGCCTCGACAAGGCGCGCGGCGCGCTCGTCGCCGGCGTCGACGACAAGGGGCCGTCCAAGGCCGGCGGCATCGAGGTCGGCGACGTCATCGTCTCCTTCGACGGCAAGCCGGTGGCGCAGTCGCGCGACCTGCCCCTGATGGTGGCGCAGACGCCGGTCGGCAAGGAGGTCGAGGTCGTCGTCATCCGCAAGGGCAAGGAGGAGACGAAGCGCATCACGCTGGGTCGCCTCGAGGAGGCGACCGACGAGACCACGCCCAGCGAAGGGGGACAGACCGACAAGCCGGCGGTCAGCCAGGCGCTGGGTCTCGAAATGTCCAGCCTCAACGGCATGCTGCGCCAGCGCTACAACATCAAGGAAGACATCAAGGGCGTCGTCGTCACCAGCGTCGATCCCAATTCCGCCGCAGCCGACAAGCGCATCCAGGCCGGCGACGTCATCGTCGAGGTCAACCAGGAGCAGGTGGCGAGCCCGCAGGACGTGACCAAGCGCATCGACGCGGTGAAGAAGGAGGGCAAGAAGTCCGTGCTTCTGCTCGTCTCTTCCGCCCAGGGCGAGGTGCGTTTCGTGGCGCTCAGCCTGCAGTGAGCGCTGTCGCGCGCAACGAAAAAGGGCGGCCCTCGGGCCGCCCTTTCTGTTTGGGGCGCGGCTCAGGCCACGAATTCGTCGCGGCGATAGCCCTGGAGATAGAGCAGGGCGCTCAGGTCGCCATGGTCGATGCGCGCATGGGCGGCGGCCGCGACCGCCGGCTTGGCGTGATAGGCGACGCCGAGGCCCGCTTCGGCGAGCATGGCGAGGTCATTGGCGCCGTCGCCGACGGCGAGCGTCTCGCTGTCGGCGAGGTTGAGACGGGCCCGCAGCTCGCGCAGCGTCGCCAGCTTGGCCTCGCGCCCGAGAATGGGCTCCTCCACCCGTCCGGCGAGGGTACCGTTCTCCTCGACGAGGAGATTGGAGCGGTGCTCGTGGAAGCCGATGCGGGCCGCGATGGGGCCGGTGAACAGGGTGAAGCCGCCGGACACGAGACAGGTGTACGCCCCCTTGGCACGCATGGTGCGCACGAGCTCGGTGCCGCCCGGCGTCAGGGTGATCCGCTCGGCGATGATGCGGTCGACCACCGATACCG
>Ga0065721_10051390_pt1 | contig 14987 bp, 12 predicted proteins | sample Mesricmetagenome_FD_59108 | JGI IMG/M metagenome (GOLD analysis project Ga0065721, IMG submission 59108) | Mesophilic microbial community from rice straw/compost enrichment Sample: eDNA_1 v2 (version 2) | ecosystem: Engineered > Solid waste > Grass > Composting > Bioreactor | place: USA: Davis... | reverse complement strand
CAGCAGCAAATCGACGAAGAAGACCAGCAAGTCGGCGCGCTGATCCTGCCGCGCGGCATCGTCACGCTTGCTGCTGACTCGCCGCTGACTTGCCGCTGTAATGCGGCCGACTTGGCGCTGAACTGGCGCCGACTTGCCGCTGAATCGCCGCCGCATCCCGCGGCGGCGTGGCTCAGTCCAGCTGCGCCAGGATCGCCTGCAGCATCGCCGCGCCCAGCAGCGCGCTGCGGGCCCCGTTCCAGCCCACCTCCGGCTGCGGCAGGTCGGCGTTGTCCTTGAACGGCATCTCCAGCGTCAGCGACAGGCAGCCGAACGCGTGGCCGATGTACTTGGAGGCCAGCTTCAGCGCATCGGCGTTGTACTTGCTCGCCGCATAGCCATGCACGTCCTGGAAGTCCGGCGTGGCGCGCTTGAACGCCTCGACGAAGCGCGCCTGCGCGACGCGCTGGGACTCCGTGAAACTGGGCAGCATCTCGCTGCCGGCGACGAAGTTGTACGGCAGGCCCTCGTCGCCGTGGATGTCGAAGAACAGGTCGCAGCCGGTCGACTCGATCGCGCGGCGCACGTGATAGACCTCGGGGCTGGTATCGAGGCTCGGCGCCATCCACTCGCGGTTCAGGTTCGCGCCGGCGGCGTTGGTGCGCAGATTGCCCAGCGCCGAGCCGTCCGGATTCATGTTCGGCACGATATGGAAGACGGCCTTCTGCAGCAGCCGCTCGGCCACGCCGTCGCCGGCCCAGATGCCGGTGCCGGTCAGCCGCTGCAGCACGCCCTCGATGAACCATTCGGCCATGGTTTCGCCGGGATGCTGGCGCGCGATCATCCAGATGGTCTTGCGGCCGGCATTGTCACCGTCTGCCGGCGTACCGATCGTCACCGCCGTCATGGCGCGGCCCTGGACCGTGCTGCCCAGATGCGTCAGCCGCGCGCGCGGCGAACGCTGGCAGGTGCCCAGCAGGGCCAGGTGGCGCTCTTCGGGATACGGCTCGAAATAGGCGAACCAGACGCTGTCATGCGCCGGCGTGAATTCGACCGTCATCACCTGCCCGTCGAAGCGGGTCGGCACGCGGAACCACTGCACGCGGTCGTACGAGGCCACGGCCCGGTAGTCGCGCCAGCCGTCCGGATAGGTGCAATCGCCGGCGTTCAGGAATTGCAGCCGGCAGGCCTGGCCGGCCGCGCCGTGCAGCCCGAAATGGAACCACTGGCGGAAGTCGGCATGCGAATCGGCGCGGATGCGCAGCCGGATATCGTCGGCGCGGTCCAGCGCCTCGACTTCGATCGCGCCGGAATCGAACCGGCTGGAGATATGCAGCGCTGCGGTCTTCATGTCTGAGCCTCGCAAGACGAATTTGTTGTTGGCCGCGTTATTGGCCGCGTTGTTGGCCGCGTTGTTGGCCGCGCTGTTGGCCGGCCCGGCGCGTGGCCATCGGCCCGACGCCCGCGCGCGCGGCGTCAGTCTTCCAGCCGGCGGCGGAACACCCAGCGCGCCGCGTCGGACGCCTTCGCGTCGTAGGCGTAGCCGTCTTCGGCGAACTTCTTCAGGCCGGCCGCTTCGGTGATGCGCCGGGTCACCGCGAAGCGCGCCATCGTGCCGCGCGCGCGCTTGGCGTGGAACGAGATGATCTTGTAGCGGCCGCCCTTCCAGTCCTCGAACACCGGCGTGATCACGCGCGCGTTCAGCACCTTGGGACGGACGACCTTGAAGTATTCCTCGGAGGCCAGATTGACCAGCGTCGGCGCGCCCTCGCCCTTCAGCGCGGCGAGGTCCTTGTTCAGCAGTTGCGTCACGTCGTCGCCCCAGAACGCGTACAGGTCCTTGCCGGCCTCGTTGGCCAGCCGCGTGCCCATCTCGAGGCGGTACGGCTGCATCCAGTCCAGCGGCCGCAGCACGCCGTACAGGCCCGACAGGATGCGGACATGGCGCTGCGCGAAGGCGAGGTCGTCGTCGGACAGGCTGGGCGCGTCGAGCCCTTCGTAGACATCGCCGTTGAAGGCCAGCGCCGCCGGCTTGCTGTTGCGCGCGGTGAATTTGGGCGACCAGTCGGCGTAGCGGTTCGCGTTCAGCACCGCGAGCTTGTCCGAGATGTCCATCAGCGTGCCGATTTCCTGCGGGGACAGCGCGCGCAGGCGTTCGATCAACTGCGCCGAACGGGGGATCAGCCGCGGCAGGTGGCTGGCATTGAGCGGGGGCCGGACGCGGGGCGGCGTCTCGTAGTCCAGCGACTTGGCGGGCGACAGAACGATCAACATGGCAGAATGCGGCAGAAACAAAGTTCCGATTGTAACGAATGCTCAACCCCTCTACCGGACCCGCGATCGGGTCCAACGCCGGGTCCAACGCCGGGTCCAACGCCGGGTCCGCCACAGGACCCAGCGTCGCACCCAACCCCGCGCCCGCGCTTCCGAACGCAGCGCCCGACGACGCCTCCCCGCCCCGCGTGGTGCTGGACTCCAACGTCTGGATCGACCTGCTGGTATTCCGCGATCCGCATGCCGAGCCGATCCGCACGGCCCTGCGGGACGGCACCATCGCGCCGCTGATCCGCGCCGATTGCCGCGAGGAATTGCGCCGCGTGCTGGCGTATCCGCAGTTCGCGCGCTTCGAGGTCGATATCGACGAGGCGCTGGCGACCGTGGACCGGCTGACCACCGCGGTCGCACCGCCCTGCCCGACGCAGGCCGAGGCGATCCGGCTGCCGCGCTGCCGCGACGGCGACGACCAGAAGTTCATCGAGCTGGCGCACTTCGCCGGCGCCGAATGCCTGGTGTCGAAGGACAAGGCGGTGCTCAAGCTGGCGGGCCGGCTGCGCCGCAGCAGCGGCGTCGCGGTATTGACGCCGCAGGCCTTCGCGCCCTGGCTGGCCGCGCGGCCGGCACGCTAGAATCGCCTCCGATTGCCAGCCTGCCACCCCGCCTCCCCGCCATCCGATTGACGTTCGACCATTTGACGATTTGACGATTGACGCCATGTCCGCCGACGCCCCGCTGAGCCCTCCCCCATCCCGCCTGCCCAACGTGGGCACCACCATCTTCACCGTGATGTCGGCGCTCGCCGCCGAGAAGAATGCGGTCAATCTGGGCCAGGGGTTTCCGGACTTCGATTGCGATCCGAAGATCGTCGACGCGGTCACGCGCGCGATGCGGGGCGGCCTGAACCAGTATCCGCCGATGGCCGGCGTGCCGAGCCTGCGCCAGACCATCGCCGCCAAGATCGGCAGGCTCTACGGCCGCGCCTACGATGCCGACAGCGAGATCACGGTGACCGCGGGCGCGACGCAGGCGCTGCTGACCGCGATCCTGTGCGCGGTGCATCCGGGCGACGAAGTGATCGTGCTGGAGCCGTGCTACGACAGCTATCTGCCGGCGATCGAACTGGCCGGCGGCAAGCCGGTGCCGGTGATGCTGGACGCGCCGCACTTCCGCATTCCGTTCGACCGCCTCGCGGCCGCGATCACGCCGCGCACGCGGATGATCCTGATCAACACGCCGCACAACCCGACAGGCACGATCTGGCGCGAGGACGATATGCGCCAATTGGCCGCGCTGCTGGCGGGCACGGACATCCTGCTGCTGTCGGACGAGGTCTACGAGCACATGGTCTACGACGGCCAGTCGCATCAGTCGGTGGCGCGCCATCCGGAACTGGCGCGGCGCAGCTTCGTCGTGTCGAGCTTCGGCAAGACCTATCACGTGACCGGCTGGAAGGTCGGCTATGTCGCCGCGCCGGCCGCGCTGATGGCGGAATTCCGCAAGGTCCACCAGTTCAATGTGTTCACCGTCAACACGCCGGTGCAGCACGGCCTGGCCGACTACATGGCCGACCCCGGGCCCTATGTCGAATTGCCGGCCTTCTACCAGGCCAAGCGCGATTACTTCCGTGCGGGACTGGCCGATACGCGCTTCAAGCTGCTGCCGTCGGACGGCACCTATTTCCAGTGCGTCGACTATTCGGCGATCTCGGACATGAGCGAAGCGGATTTCGCGATGTGGCTGACGCGCGAGATCGGCGTCGCGGCGATTCCGGTATCGGCGTTCTATTCGCAGCCGCGCGAATCCGGCGTGGTGCGCTTCTGCTTCGCCAAGCGGGAGGAGACGCTGGCGCTGGCCTTGGAGCGGCTGCGCAAGCTGTGAGGCAGGGCGGGCGGTCTGCGCCATGCGACCGCCCGTTGCCCTCTCCCCGGCCCTCTCCCGCAAGCGGGAGAGGGAGTACACCGAGGGTTATGAACACCGGCGCGCTACGAAGGACCGGCAACGAATGCCCGGCCCGGCGGAGTTCTCCCTCTCTCCTCAGGGGGAGAGGGTTGGGGAGAGGGGGGCTCCAAACCGCGATCGCCCTCTTACGGCTTGTTCCGGCTCAGCATCAGCTCGGTGTTGGTCTTGCGGTCCGCGTTGACCTTCTGCACCGTCGGCCGCTCGCTCATGCGCTTCAGATAGTCCTTGACCGGCAGGTCGGCCAGCATGTCGTTGCCGTAAATGATCTTGGTGCAAGCCGACACCAGCGGCAGGTGCACCACCGCGGCACAGTCGGCCAGCGTGAAGGTGTCGCCGGCCATATATGGTGAAAACTTCGCCAGCCTGGCGAAGGCGGGAATGTAGCGGGTCAGCAGCTTGTGCTGGCGCTCCTTGACCCCATCGCTGACCTTGCCGCCGAAAAACGCCTCGGGATAAAGCTCCCGCGCGGTCAGTTCCAGATACAGTTCCATGTAGGTGACCAGTTCGCGCACCTTGCCGGCGGCGAGCGGATCGGCCGGCAGCAGCGGGGTCTGCGGATAGGCGGCCTCCAGGTATTCGGCGATCACCTCCGATTCGCACAGCGTGCCGCCGTCCGCGACGATGTACGGCACCTTGCCCAGCGGCGAGGCGTTCAGGTCGGTCTCGCCGATCCAGGCCAGCACCTCCTCGAACGGCACATTCTTTTCCAGCAGCGCCAGCTTGACCTTGTTGTAGTAGTTGCTGGCGGCAAAGCCGCAGAGCTTCAGCATGGGTATGTCTCCTTTGTTGTGCTGCGTTCTCCCGGACGGGATCGGTGGCCGCGCCCCGGCTTTTTTGGCCGATCAGCGCACGCGCCGGCGCGGCAGTGTTCACGCAACGAGTGCAAAAACCGCACGAGCGTGCTAATTTAACCACAACTTTTTGGAAGCACGATGAGCACTTTGACTATCGACACCCTCGGCATCGTGGGCACCGGCGCGATGGGCCGGGGCATTGCCCAGATCGCGGCGCAGGCCGGCCTGACCGTCCGCCTGTTCGACACCAATCCCCAGGCCGTCGCGGCCGCCCGCCAGTATCTGCAGGACACGCTGGCCAAGCTCGCCGACAAGGGCAAGATCAGCAGCGACGATGCCGCCGCCACGCTGTCGCGCGTGCAGCCGTGCGGCGCGCTCGAGGAAATGGCCGATTGCGACATGGTGCTCGAGGCCATCGTCGAGCGGCTCGAGGTCAAGCGCGAGCTGGTCGCCAAGCTCGAGGCCATCGTGCGTGCGGACGCGGTGATCGCGTCGAACACCTCGTCGCTGTCGATCACCGCAATCGCGGTCGGCGCGAAGCACCCGGGCCGCGTCGTCGGCTATCACTTCTTCAACCCGGTGCCGCTGATGAAGGTGGTCGAGGTGATCGACGGCCTGTCCGGCGATCCGGCGGTCGGCGATGCGCTGATGGCGCTGTCGCGCCGCATGGGCCATACGCCGGTGCGCTGCAAGGACATGCCGGGCTTCATCGTCAACCATGCCGGCCGCGGCATGAACATCGAAGGGCTGAAGGCCGCGCAGGAAGGCGTCGCCGAGTTCGCCGACATCGACGCGATCATGCGCGAGCAGGCGGGCTTCCGCATGGGCCCGTTCGAGCTGATGGACCTGACCGGGCTCGACGTCTCGCACCCGGTGATGGAGTCGATCTACAACCAGTTCTACCAGGAGCCGCGCTACCGCCCGTCGCCGATCACGGCGATCCGCCAGGTCGGCGGGCTGCTGGGCCGCAAGACCGGCGCCGGTTTCTACCGCTATGTCGATGGCCAGAAGCAGCTGCCCGCCGCTGCGCCGGCGCCCAGCGCGCGCCCGGCCAGCGTCTGGGTCAGCCGCGACAGCGAGCGCGGCCATGCGATGGTGGTCAAGCTGCTGACCGCGATGGGCGTCACGCCCGAGGGCGGCAACGCACCGTCGGCCGATGCGCTGATCGTCGTCACGCCGCTCGGGTTGGATGCCACCACCTGCGCGCTGCAGCAGGGCCTGGACGCCAGCCGCGTGGTCGCCATCGACACGCTGCTGCCGTTCGAGGCCACCAGGCGCCGCACGCTGATGACGACGCCCGCCACCAGCGCGGCCATGCGCGATTGCGCCCACGGCCTGTTCGCCAGCGACGGCGTGCCGGTCACGGTGATCCGCGATTCGGCCGGCTTCGTCGCCCAGCGCATCGTCTCGTGCATCGTCAATATCGCCTCCGATATCGCGCAGCAGCGCATCGCGACGCCGTCGGACATCGACCTCGCCGTCAACCTGGGCCTGGGCTATCCGAAGGGCCCGCTGGCGCTGGGCGATGCGATCGGCCCGCAACTGGTGCTCGAGGTGCTGCGCAATATGGAGCGGCTGACCGGCGACATGCGCTATCGCCCGAGCCCGTGGCTGTGGCGCCGTGCCAGCCTGGGCCTGTCGCTGCTGACCGAGGAAGCCTGACGCTCCCCGGCCCCTTCCCTTCCATCACACCACCGAGCCGCCATGCCTGCCCAACTGCTGTCCGAACGCGTCGATGCGACGCTGGTGCTGACCATCTCCAATCCGGAAATGCGCAATGCGCTCGGCCCGGAGATCTACCTCGCGACCAGGGAAGCGCTGCAGGCGGCCGAGCAGGACAGCGGCATCCGCTCGGTGGTGCTGACCGGCGCCGACGGCATGTTCTGCGCCGGCGGCAACCTGAACCGGCTGCTCGGCAATCGCGCGCAGCCGCCGCAGGTGCAGGCCGACAGCATCACGATGCTGCATGCCTGGATCGAAAGCCTGCATGCCTTTCCGAAGCCGATCATCGCGGCCGTCGAGGGCGCGGCCGCGGGCGCGGGCTTCTCGCTGGTGCTGGCCTGCGACTTCGTGGTGGCGGCCAGCAATGCCAAGTTCGTGATGGCCTACGTCAAGGTCGGCCTGACCCCCGACGGCGGCGGCTCGTATGAGCTGGCACGCGCGCTGCCGCGCCAGCTGGCCTCCGAGCTGCTGATCGAAGGCAAGACCGTCGACGCGCAGCGGCTTGCGCAGTTCGGCCTGGTCAACCGCGTGACGGAGCCGGGCGAGGCGCTGAACGAAGCGCTGCGCCTGGGCCAGTCGCTGGCCGCGCAGTCCTCGCACGCGATGGGCCGCATCAAGGGGCTGATCAACCAGGCCGGCACGCTGTCGCTGAACGCGCATCTGGCGCAGGAGCGCGAGAACTTCGTCGCCGCGCTGCATCACCCCGACGGCGGCGAAGGCATCAGCGCCTTCCTGGAGAAGCGCAAGCCGACCTATCGTTGAAGCCCACGGCCCAGCGCGGCCGACCGCGGTCCCACCCGCACCGATCCCGATAAAAAAGATACCGGAGACAGCATGAGCAGCAATCTTTCCCAGTTCGAGGGCACGCGCCCGGTCGCCGAGCAGCAGCGCTTCGATACCGCCGCGCTCGAAGCCTGGCTGCGCGACCATGTCGAGGATTTCGCCGGGCCGCTGACGGTCGAGCAGTTCAAGGGCGGCCAGTCCAACCCCACCTTCAAGCTGATCACGCCGGGCCGCACCTACGTGATGCGCGCCAAGCCGGGACCGAAGTCGAAGCTGCTGCCGTCGGCGCACGCGATCGAGCGCGAGTACCGCGTGATGGCCGCGCTGGCGAACACCGACGTGCCGGTCGCGCGCATGTACGCGCTGTGCGAGGACGAGGCCGTGATCGGGCGCGCCTTCTACATCATGGAGTACGTCAACGGCCGCGTGCTGTGGGACCAGTCGCTGCCGGGCATGAGCCCAAGCGAACGCGCCGCGATCTACGACGAGATGAACCGCGTCATCGCCGCGATGCATACCGTCGACTACCAGGCCATCGGGCTGGGCGACTACGGCAAGCCGGGCAATTACTTCGCGCGCCAGATCGAGCGCTGGACCAAGCAGTACAAGCTGTCCGAGACCGAGAAGATCGACGCGATGGACGCGCTGATGGACTGGCTGCCGCACCATATCCCGGAAGAAGACCAGGACCTGACCAGCATCGTCCATGGCGACTACCGGCTCGACAACCTGATGTTCCACCCCACCGAGCCGCGCGTGCTGGCGGTGCTGGACTGGGAGCTGTCGACGCTCGGCCATCCGATGGCCGACTTCGGCTACCACTGCATGAGCTGGCATATCGCGCCGGGCCAGTTCCGCGGCATCGCCGGGCTCGACTACGCCGCGCTCGGCATTCCCGACGAGGCGACCTACCGCCGCATGTACGAGCAGCGCACCGGACGCCAGATCACCGGCGACTGGAACTTCTACCTGGCCTTCAGCATGTTCCGCATCGCCGGCATCCTGCAGGGCATCGCCAAGCGCGTGGTCGACGGCACGGCATCGTCGGCGCAAGCGGTCGACGCCGGCCGGCGGGCCCGCCCGATGGCCGAGATGGGCTGGCAGTACGCGCAGAAGGCGAAGCAGCGGATCGCGTGAGCGCGGTACGTACGACCCAGGCTGGGCCCGACAAGGGCTGGCGCGGCGACGAGCCGCCCCAGCCCTTTTTCTTTGTGCGCCATCGGCTCGAAGCATCCGCCACATTGTCCGATGACATATGACCAGAGCCCGCGCCACCACCTCCGGGATTTCCCTGAATCTGGCAAAAAATCCGGTCTTGACCGCTAGACGGCCGGGCATTCCGGCTCTTATGATGGCGACCATTGTTGTATGACGACTGACAAATAACTCGTTCCGGAGACTTCATGCACGCACGCCGCCGCTTCCTCAGACTGGCCTCCACCGCCGCCCTCGCCGCTGCCGCCGCCCCGCTGGCGGGCCCGGCCCTTGCCGCCGATACCTGGCCGAACCGCCCGATCCGGCTGGTGGTGCCCTATCCCGCCGGCGGCTCGTCGGACATCATCGCGCGGCTGATCAGCAAGCAGCTGGGCGAGGCGCTGGGCCAGCCCGTCGTGGTCGACAACCGTCCGGGCGCCAACGGCAATGTCGGCGCCGCCTTCGTGGCGCAGTCCGGCGGCGACAACCACACGCTGCTGTTGTGCGATGTCGGCGCGCTGGCGATCAGCCCGTCGGTCTACACCAAGCTGACCTTCGATCCGGCCAAGGACCTGAAGGGCGTCGGCATGCTGGCCTATTCGCCGCACATGCTGGTGGTCAACCCGTCGGTGCAGGCCAATACGCTGAAGGACCTGGTCGAGATGTCCAAGCGCGGCGAGCTGAATTTCGCCGTCACCGCGATCGGCAGCGCCCCGCATCTGGCCGGCGTGGCTGTGCAGCAAGCCACCGGCGCCAAATGGCAATACGTGCCGTACAAGGGCGGCGCGCAGGCGATTGCCGATACCGTCGGCGGCACCGCGCAGGTGCTGATGAACGGCATGCTGGCGACGCTGCCGCATGTGCAGAGCGGCAAGCTGAAGGCGATCGCGGTGTCCAAGCGCACCCGCATGCCGCTGGTGGGCAATCTGCCGACCATCGCCGAACAGGGCGTCGCCAATTTCGAATCGGGCACCTACCAGGGCGTGATGGCGCCGGCCAGGATGCCGGACGCCGCGGTGACGCGCCTGAACGCCGAGCTGGTGCGCATCATCCGTTCGCCGGAGGTGCGCGCGCAGCTGGCCGGCCAGGGCGCCGAGGTGGTGACGATGACGCCCGCCGAGACCAACCGCTTCTTCGCGGCCGAGAAGACGCGCTGGGCCGCGGTGGTCAAGCAGGCGGGCATCAAGCTGGACTGACGGCGGCCAGCCGGGAGGCTTTCGGCACTCTCCTCCCGGCCCGGATGAGCCCGGGCGTGGCCCAGGCGGCAAGCGTATACTGGCCGTTGCTATCGATTTTGACCGGTTCACGCTGTCCGCTACCTTGTCCGCCGCTGTGTCCGCCCCCTCCCCTCACTCTCACGACGATCCCCGCCCGCTGCCGCCCAACCGGCCCGACGACGACGCCTGTTGCGGGAGCGGCTGCAGCCCCTGCATCTTCGATTTCTATTACGAAGAAATGGAGCGCTACCGGCAGGAACTGCGCGCCTGGCTGGCGCGGCATCCCGAGGAGGCGCCCTCGCCGTGACGGCCATGACCACCGCGGCGACGCCGGGCGCTGCCGCGCCGATCGCGGTCGACGGTCCGCCGCATGGCGACGACGACGCGCTGATCGGCCTCGTACGCCGGCACCCGCGCCTGCTGGTGCTGACCGGCGCCGGCATCAGCACCGATTCGGGCATCCCCGGCTATCGCGATGCCGATGGCAACTGGCGTGCGAGCACGCCGATCCAGCATCGCGAATTTCTCGAATCGCACGCGCGCCGCCAGCGCTATTGGGCGCGCAGCATGGTGGGCTGGCCGCTCATGTCGCGCGCCTTGCCCAACGACGCCCACCGCGCGCTGGCCCGCCTGCAACAGGCCGGGCACGTGGAGGCGCTGGTCACGCAGAACGTCGACGGCCTGCACCAGGCGGCGGGCAGCACCGGCGTGATCGAGCTGCATGGCAGCCTGAGTTCGGTCGTCTGCCTGTCCTGCGGCGAACGTCACGCCCGCGCCGACATCCAGCACGAACTCGAAGCGGCCAACCCGGCCATCGCCGGCCTGTCGGCCGTGCCGTCGGCCGATGGCGACGCGCATCTCGAGCCCGACGACCTGCACGGCTTCACCGTGCCGCATTGCCGCCGCTGCGCCGGCATCATCAAACCCGACGTGGTGTTCTTCGGCGATTCGGTGCCGCGCGATCGCGTGGCCGCGGTCCACGAGGCATTGCAGCGCGCCGACGCGCTGCTGGTCGTGGGCTCCTCGCTGATGGTCTTTTCCGGATACCGCTTCTGCGTCGCCGCTGCGCAGGCCGGCAAGCCGGTCCTCGCGATCAATCTCGGCCGCACCCGCGCCGATCCCCTGCTGACCATGAAGATCGCCGCGCCCTGCGGCGCCACGCTGACGCGCCTGGACGCCGCGCTGCGCAACATCGCCGCCTGACTTCGCAGCAATTTCGATACGAATAAGTCGCAAATCAGAAACGGCCGTAAACCACCGACAGTTGAGACACCAATTCGGTAGCAGCATGTGACCCGTCGTTGGTTGTGGCGTCGGCGTGGACTGGGGATGTCCGTCGCGATCGTCGACCACCGCCACGCGCGAAGGGTCCGGTGCACGGTATGTACATGCCGCCCGGACGTGAACCTCCCCTGTCACAGGCGAATACCATGAAAGTCTCCTATCTGAATTCGATGTCGACCGGACACAGCCATGCGGCCAAGGACTTGTTCGCGGCGCCAATCAGTGTCCCCGGGCTGACGGCCGACGAGTTGCCGCAGCTCCTCGATGGTGCCGAGCGGTTGTTCCTCTCGGACCCACGCATGGAGCCACGCGTCAAGTTGGAGATCGCGGGCGAAGCCGTCCCCCTCGAGGACATCGCAAGACACAGCCATGACAGGCAAGGGGCTGCCATCCTGGAGGGCATCGCGGCGAGGCTGCCCCGCACGTTTGCCGGCCAGGCGCCGACTTCCGCCATCGAGGAATCGGCCTACTATGCGGTGGCAGCGTTGATCGCCAGCCCAGCCTTTTGGAATACGACCGAAACCACGCTTCGGTCGACGCTGAACCACGACACCACTTACGGCGAAATCCGCTTGGCGAGCCCTGCCCAGTTGGGCATGAACGTCGAGATGTCGAAGGACGGCAAATCGATGGAATGCCATTTGAGCGCGGCCTGGCATGAATACCAGTCCGGTGGCCAGTGGCATTGCATGCGCGAGCACGGCGCGGTGCTCACCGCCAATGTCAAGGTCGTGATACCGCTGAAGCGCAGGGCCGGAAATCAGTGGCTGGAGGGCAGCTTTGTTTCGCTGCATGTCAACAGCCCGCTGCCCGAGATCCGCGACAAGCTGATGAAGCATGGCACCCGCGGGTTCGTCACCGCGCTGCTCGATGCGCTGGCCAGTATTCCGCTATTGGGGCGGCTGTTTCGCGGCGTGCAGATCAAGGTGCGGGTCGGAGGCGTGGACTTTCATCGTCACCGCCTCGCGAAGGTCCCCAAGAGCCTGGGCAATTGGTCATGGGCAGGCAGCCAGCATGTCGCGCACGCACCGGATCCCGAAGCAAGCGGCCAGCATATCGTCATCAAGAAGCTCGCGCATCGGCCCAACTGGATCCATCGCATACATGGCCCGGCTGCCGGCGATGCCCCCTCTTCCTTGAGGACACTGCTGGAGCAGCGCGACCCTGCGCTTCGGCAGAGGGTCGCCATCGGCGACTGGAACCAGCAAGGGCCCATCGAGCATCAGGAGCACCGTCAGCCGGACGCCCCGATCGCTCCCCCTGACCTTCCGCTACCGCCGCCGGACTTCGTCCCGCAACCGCCGCTCGGCCCATCCCCGGAGGTCCAGGCGGAACTGGAAGCACTGCGACAAACCGTGGCAAGGGAACGTCGATTGCGGGAGGGGATCGAGGGCGAGCACAACACGGTGCTGGCAGAGCGGAACACGCTTCTCGCGAGCGTTGCGAACCTCGAGCAAAGGTTGACCGCCGCGGAGGGCGAGCGAAACCGCCTGCGGCCCCGGCTCGAGCAGGTGACAAGCCAGTACGAGGAAACCCAGGACAAGGTACGGGAACTGCAAGCGAAGGTCGCCAAATACGAGGCGGGCCTCGCCGCTGAAAACCTCGCAAAAATACCGATGGATCTCGTCTACCAGCAGCGAAAGGGAACGGATGAGCGGAAGCCGAACGGCGCGCCGACCCCGGGGAAAAGGGGCCGCGCGATGACGTTTTCGGGGCCGGAGAAGGGCTCTTCGCCTACGGTCCCCAACAACGCCGCAGCCGGCACCGGGTCGCCGACCGGGGCAGACGACAAGCCATAAGACCGGCTCGCAGCACGTCACCGATGCGGTGCGGACGCTCTGCGCCGCATTTGCATCGCCTGTCCAGGTCGCCCGGCCGACGCCGCATCGGATCGAAATCTTTCGGCATCCCGCAGATCATTCGCCCCGGATCGCGGATCGGCCAGCGGCGTATTCCATACCGATCGCTGCTACCCGATATGCCATTCTCCAAACCCTTCATCGATCCCTGTGCCATGCTGCACGCCGTCACGCATGCGCCGATGCCCATCCCGACGGCTCCGTCCGAGCACATTGCGCGTGCCAACTTCGGCATGGCCTTTGCCCAGACCGCATGGCGACTGTTCGAAGATGAGCGGTGCCGCATCGAATTCGCGGGCGCGAGCCATGTCAATTCCGATCATCTCGTCGAACAAGCCAGGCTGAACAATCGCATCCGCGACAGGCGCGCGCGCGAGGCGGAGCCCTACAGCAGAACCCAGGCCGGCCACGAACTGATTGCCGCGATTGCCGGCCAATTGAAGGCGCAGGCGGCGCCCGGACAGAACATCGACAATCTGGCGCACGCCTATACCGCCGCGGCGACCCTTTGCACCGACGAGTTCTGGAAGGCCGAGGCGGTGGCGCTGCAAGCGATTTCCGTGCGCAACGGAATCGATCTGCCGCTGCTGCCCTCGGTGGTCAGCGCACGCATCACGCCGCTGGAAGACGGCACCGGCTGGCGCATCAACAAGCTGATGAAATGGCATTCCTACACCGGCCCGGACGACAACACCTATTACATGTCGAATCTGCGCCCCGTGCTGACGATCGATCATCAGATCGAGATCCATTGCGATGCCAACGACCCGCCATTGCGCAGCTTGTTGAATTGGCTCCAGGGACGAGAGCCCGAGCGATACAAGCTGGGCGAACGATCCGACGCCATTCACGTGGCATGCCTCGCGCCGGCGCTGGACCAGGCCCTGACGACGATGCAGCCAGGGAGCGGCAATCTGTTGATACGCCTGTTGTCCCGGCTGCTTGACTACCTCTCCGACCTCTTTCACGACATGCTGGACGAATGCCGCCGCCGCGAGGGAGTGGCCTACCGCATCATCGCGGCCGGCGAGGCAGAGTCCTTCCGATGCGAGCGCCCCTGCGGAATCGGACAATATCGCAGCGATGACGCCGCCGAGGATCAGTCGCTGACCCCGATCCAGCTGCATCGGCAACGTGAAGCGCGGGACAGGAGTCTCAAACCGATCGAATACAGACGTGCCAATGAACGCCACTATGTCGCCCGCAGGACGGACGGTCAGATGAACGGCTCCGGCTGCTATGTCTTCGAAGCGCTCGACGCCGAGCACCATGTCATGCGGCAATCGACCACCGACGGCGACCTGCGGCCTTGCATGCAATCGGTTCTATACGACTCGCGCGGCATGGAGCCGCCCAAACCGGTGCATGGCGAACAGCCGTCCGACGAAGCGTCGGACCTCAGCGACGATGACGACGGCGAAGAGCGCGCCGGCGGCGAGTCGTCCGCACGCGACATCGCCGAACAGGAATCCGCGCCGGTCGCCGACATCGCAGAGGATCCGGCCCCCATCCCGGACTCGGGCACCGCGGCGGCCGCACGCCGGCGGTTTTCGCTATTCGGTGGCAGCTGGGTCATGGTTCCGCGGATGGCCGACTGAGCGCGGGAAGCGCCGGCGACACCGCCTCTACCGACGGTGCCGCCGACGCAACGGATCAGGAAGTTGCCGGCGCGCCCTTCTCCAACCCCGTCATCACCGCCATCAGCTGCTCCCGCAGCCACCGGTTCGCGCCATCATTCTCCCCGCCCGCATGCCAATACAAGTGCAGCTCCAATGACGGCACCTTGAACGGCAGCGTCAGCAGGCGATTGCCATAGGCCTCGTTGGCGATGCGCGCATAGCGCAGCGGCAGCGTCGCCAGCAGGTCGGTGCAGCTGACGATGCGGCAGGCCGCCGCATAGTGCTGGCAGCGCAGCCGTA
>Ga0065721_10051387_pt1 | contig 14989 bp, 15 predicted proteins | sample Mesricmetagenome_FD_59108 | JGI IMG/M metagenome (GOLD analysis project Ga0065721, IMG submission 59108) | Mesophilic microbial community from rice straw/compost enrichment Sample: eDNA_1 v2 (version 2) | ecosystem: Engineered > Solid waste > Grass > Composting > Bioreactor | place: USA: Davis... | reverse complement strand
ATCCGCGAGCACAACAGGGCATCCAAGCCCTTCGTCTGGACCAAACCGGCCGAGGAAATCCTCGATAAACTCAGCCGTTTGCCTGCATCTTCTGAATGAGTCAGTGCACTAGCGATTATCGTCGTGGCAATTCCGCCACATAGGACGGATAGGACGCTCGAGCCTCCGCCGATCGATCGACATCCAGCTCGAAGATCGACAGCGCCCGTTCTCTGGACGTGGTCGCGATTAGTCGCCCTCCGGGAGCAAAGGCAAACCCTCCCCCGCCAAAGGTTGGACTATCGACGTTCGCTCGGCCCACCCGGTTCGAGCTGACGACGAACGCGCCGCTAACTAGCGCGGCCATCGCTCCCGCAATCTGCCACGACTTTCTATCGATGCCCGTCGCACGTGGCACTGCAATCAGGCTCGCTCCCGCACGTCCATATCCCCGGGCATGTTCGTTGAACATCAGCTCGGTACAGAGCAGAGCGCCGGCGGTGATCCCGCCCAAGGACACGGTCCGGAATCCAGAGGCGTTCGGGTTGAACCACTGAGTTTCGTGCCATCCTGGCTCTTCGGGGAAATACTGCTTTCGGTGAAGTGGCCGGACCTGCCCAGCCTCGATCACGATTGCTTCGTTTGCGAGGCGGTCACCTTCCCAGACCGGGCGCGAGGACACAACGGCCGGAATGCCGAGCTCGAGCAGCGCCTCGACGCCGTGCCTGTGGACCTCAACGCTCGCGGCGGCGATGTCAGCATCGAAAGCGGGGCACGACGCGATCCACTCCCCGAACGGAAGCTCGTTTGTAACGAGCACATCTGGACGTGCGGTGGCCAAGCCGGCGGCGATCTGGTCCCATGCCGCGCCTTGCGGCTGCAGCCCGTCCGGCCATTCGACGAATCCAACTCGCATCAATTTCCGAATCTCCGGTGAAGGTCTGGCGGCCCGCTGACGCTGAAGCCGGTCGCCTGGCTGTGACGTCAGAATCCGAGCGCGGTCAGTCCGGGATGATCATCCGGACGGCGGCCGAGCGGCCAGTGCAACTTGCGATCGCCTTCGGCGATCGGAGCGTCATTGATGCTGGCAATACGGCGGCCCATCAGTCCTCTCGCATCGAATTCCCAGTTCTCGTTGCCGTAGGATCGAAACCAGCTGCCAGCGTCGTCGTGCCATTCGTAGGCGAAGCGCACGGCAATACGGTCATCGTTGAAGGCCCACAGCTCCTTGACCAGTCGATACTCGAGTTCGCGGTCCCACTTCCGCCGTAGGAAGACCGTTATGGCGTCGCGACCCTCGAGGAACTCGGCCCGGTTACGCCACTGGCTGTCCGGTGAATAGGCGATCGCGACGCGCTCCGGTTCCCGGCTGTTCCAGGCGTCTTCGGCCAGTCTGACTTTCTCAACGGCGGTCTCCAGGGTGAAGGGCGGCAAAGGGGGACGTTCAATCATTGTTGCTCTCCTGCAATGGGTTGGCTCGCCCGCGACAGCGAGGCGGCGTCGTCGCGGTCACGCAAAGGACGTGCTGTGCGACAGATCCCTCCAGGCTTCGTATTCTGCGTGCCGAGCATCCAGCGCAGTCGTGATCCCGGCCCAGCTGTCCGCACCGAGTATGAGGCGCCGTGGCATGTCTCCCGATTCTACCAACCGGACCAGAATCTCGCCGATGCGAGTAGGGTCGCTGGGGGCCAACGCACCGTCCTTGTCATTATCCAGAAGATTAACGATCACGTGGGCGCTCTCGCCATAAGCGTCGATTCGTGGACTGCGAAGATTGCGTTCGACGATCCCCGTACGGATGCCGCCGGGCTCGATCGCCATCACCTTGATGCCGAAGGGCGCGACTTCTTGCGCCAGAGCCTCGGTGAGTCCTTCGAGCGCAAACTTGGTGGCACTGTAGTAGCCGAGCGACGGCATCGCGACGACACCGTTGAAGGAGGAGACGTTGATGATTGCGCCTCTGCTTCGGCGCCGCATGCCTGGAAGGGCGGCGCGGATGGTATGCGCCACCCCCAGCACATTGGTCTCGAAGAGCGTGCGGATCTTTGCATCCTCCCCTTCTTCGATCGCTGCGAGATAGCCCAACGCAGCGTTGTTCACGAGGACGTCGACACCGCCATGCCAGCGCTCGGTCGCCGCGACGCTCGCCTCGATCTGGTCCGGAGCGGTCAGATCCATCGACAACGCCAGCACGCGCTCGGGCGCGGTGTCGACCAAGCTTTCAAGACGAGCACTGTCACGGGCGGTCGCAGCGACGCGGTGGCCGGCGCGCAGAGCCGCTCTAGCAAGCGCCGCGCCAAGGCCGCTGGAAGCGCCGGTGATGAACCACGTTTGAGGAGTCATGATAGTTTCCTTTCGGGATGGCGGACGAGGCGGTAAAGCCGCTCCCCATCCTCTACACACCTGCCGCGAAGCTATGCCTTCACGAAGGCGAGCAGGTCGGGGTTGATGATGCTCGCATGCGTCGTCAGCATCCCGTGTGGGTAGCCCTTGTAGATCTTCAGCGTGCCATTACTGAGCAGCTCGATCTGCTTGAGCGCTGCCGCGGAGTAAGGCACCACCTGGTCGTCGTCGCCTTGGATGACGAGAGTGGGAATGCCGATCGCCTTTAGGTCTTCGGTCTGATCCGTCTCGGAGAACGCCTTGATGCCTTGGTAGTGAGCGAGCGCGCCGCCCATCATGCCCTGGCGCCACCAGTTGTCGATGGTCCCTTGCGAGACATCTGCTCCAGGCCGGTTGCAACCGTAGAACGGCCCCGACGCAACATCGCGAAAGAACTGCGCGCGATTGCCGGCGAGCGCCTCGCGAAATCCGTCGAACACCTCAATCGGCGTACCTTCCAGATTTCCGGCAGTCCTCAGCATCAACGGCGGAACCGCGCTAACGAGCACCGCCTTGGCGACGCGGCCCTGCGACTGGCCATGCTTGGCTACGTAACGCGCGACCTCGCCGCCGCCGGTCGAATGACCAATATGGACTGCGTTCTTCAAGTCGAGGTGCTCGACGACGGTCGCCGCATCAGCGGCATAGTGATCCATGTCGTGACCGATGTCAGTTTGGGAGGAGCGGCCATGGCCGCGCCGATCATGGGCAACCACCCGGTAGCCGTTGGCCAGAAAGAACAGCATCTGGCTGTCCCAGTCGTCGGAGGACAGCGGCCAACCATGGTGGAACACGATCGGCTGGGCGTCCGTCGGCCCCCAGTCCTTATAGAAGATCTCGGTGCCGTCGCTCGTCTTTACGAAACCACTGCTCATGTCATGTCTCCTTGGGATCTTGTGGTGGTCGCGGCGCATCAGGCCGCGATGTTGAGGACCACGCGGCCAAGCGTTTCGCCGGCTTCGAGCGCATCATGGGCGGCGCCCACACCATCGAACGAAACGATCCGGTCGACGTGCGCCCGAAGCTCGCCGCGATCGACCATCTCGGCCACGCGCGTCAGGATTTCTGCCTTTCGAAGACGCCGAGCGTGATCGCCCGCGATCTGCGGCTGGCCGATGTTCACGAAGCGGATGTCGAGGTTGTTCCACTCCGCCAGAGCGTTATCTCCCGTGGGCCACGGGGAGACGACGGTGTTCACCAGCGTCCCGAAGGGCGCGACGTGGGCAAAGCTGCGCGCGAAGTTCTCGTGGCCGACGAAGTCGAACACCGTGTCCGCACCCTCCTTGCCCGTCCAGCGGCGCAGCGCTTCGAGCACGTTATCGGAACGGTAGTTGATGGCGAGCTCGGCGCCGAGCGATCGGACGAACTCGGCCTTGGCGTCGCTGGATACCGTCGCCGCAATGCGCGCGCCCAGCGTGCGCAGATACTGGATCGCGATGTGCCCGAGCCCGCCCGCGCCGCCGTGGACCAAGACGAAGTCGCCGGGCTGGACGTTCGCCTTGTCGAACACCGCCTGCCACGCAGTCAGAGCCACGGTCGGCAGCGCGGCGGCGTCCAGGTAGCCGAGATTGACTGGCTTGCGGGCCGCGTAATGGCCGTTCAGGACCTTGTATTCGGCATAGCTCCCGAAAGCGCCGGCATAGCCACCGTCGACGTACCAGACGGCATCGCCCGGTTGAAGGTGCGTGATGGCTGCGCCGACGGCTTCGACTACGCCAGTGCCGTCGATCCCCAGGATCGTGAAGGTGCCGGTCGGCCCGTCGCCATAGACGGCGCCATTCTTGCGGCTCTGCCAGTCGGCGGGATTGATGCCCGCCGCCATCACTCGGACGAGAATATCGGTATCGGCCAGTATGCGCGGCCGCGCGATCTCGCGCAGCTCGAGCACCTCGGGCCCTCCGGCGCGAGCCATGACCAGCGCCTGCATCGTCTCGGCCTGGATGGTATCTTCCTTCATCGCCGCCTCCTACTTGTCGGTGAATTCGAGGATGGTGCGGCGAAGCTCGAGACGCGCGATCCGCCAGCCGTCGGACCCCAGGCGCCAGAGCTCGTGGTAGTGCCCGTAGCCGTGCATCCGCCCCGGTCCTTCCGATCCCGGGCGGAAGATGATCATGTCTTCCATCGACCAGATGGCGGAAATCTCTGTCTCAGAGATCTGGTCGATCTCGTCGTTGTGCATCTGATGGATGGACTGCCCGCCTTCCAGTCCGCTCCGCGCCGCCTCTACGAAGCTGTCACGGTCATCGTGAGAAACGATCGTGTTTCCCGCAGGGTCGTACATGCGCACCTGGACCGTCGGCTCAAGGAGCCTGGCGAACCCTTCCCAGTCTTTGGTGTCGAGGAAGCGGGCGTAGCAGGCCTTGGCGCGCCGTACCTGAGCGATGTTGTCTATGGTCGCATCCATTTATCAACCTCCTTTTCTAAAACTATTATTGCGCTGCAAGCGCCGAACGTATAGATACATGAACGCCATATTTATTGCTCTATCGTCCAGAATGGATGCGCCGTATGGACCCTTTAGCCGAAATTTTCACGCAAATGCGCGTCCGCAAGGCGAGCTTTACCCGGCTCGACGCGTCGGCCCCCTGGGGCTTTGTGTCTAAGGGAGAACAAGCGGTGAAATTCGTCATGGTGGTGCGGGGATCGGGGATCCTGACCTCCGGCCACAGCCCCGATCCCATCCCGCTGCGCAGCGGTGACGTATTCATCATGCTCGATGACGAGCCGTATCGCCTGTTCGATCACGAGGGCTCACAAATGATCGACTGTGTCGACGTGGAGAAGCTGCGCGTCGGCCACCACATCGAGCTCGGCGGAGGCGGAGCCCTGACCACGTTCGTGAGCGGTGCCTTCGAGATCGATGCCCTTGATGCGCAGCCGCTTCTTACAGTCTTGCCGAAGCTGCTCCACCTGAAGCTGGATCAGAACCGCTCGCTGGCCTTCCAGTCTGTCCTCGAGCTACTCGCAGCGGAGACCGAAGCGCCCGGCCTTGGGTCCGAAGCCGTGACCAGCCGGCTGTTCGAGCTGTTGTTCGTGCACGCCATTCGCGCGTTCGCGTCTCAGCCGAAGGGCCCCACACACGGTTGGCTTGCAGCGGTTGTGGACCGAAATCTACTACACGCGATCAAAGCTATTCACGCAGAACCCGCGCGCAACTGGACGGTCGAACTCCTGGCGCGAGAAGCCGGATTGTCGCGATCAGCCTTTGCCTCCCGGTTCAAGGCTGTGGTTGGCCGTACGCCGCTGGAGTATCTGACCCAATGGCGCATCTACAGAGCAACGAGGATGATACAGCGGCGCGGCGCAGCCTTGGCGGAGGTCTCGCGCAACGTCGGTTACGACTCACCGGCCGCTTTTAATCGGGCCTTCAAGAAGGAAACCGGCCAGACGCCGGGCGCCTTCCGAAAGGAAACCGGACGAGAAGCAACATCTGCATGAGCGCGTTATGAAATTGGTCACCATCCTAACGGCGTCAGAAGCTCCGACATAGAAGCCCCTCTGTGCCAATGTCAGGTGAAACAGCCGCTGGGCTTCCCCCGGGGGTTTCGTCAGACCTCGCGCCAGACTTGAGATGAGCGCGTAGAGCCGCCTTGATGACCGATGGCGCAGATTACGCGACGGCGAGCATGTCACGCAGGGCGGCGACCCTTTGGACATGGATCGTCCGTCGCCGCGCCGCTGGGACATGCTGCTTGCCGGCCTCAGGAAGTTGCGCACCTCATCGTGAGCCCGGCAGAACCGGGCAGCACTGGGGAAGGACTTGAACCCACGCCGGCTTGTCGCATCGAGCATTTCTTGAACGGGCGGTCGAGCTCCGCCTGGGCGAAATACGCCGATGCCTTGCGCAGGATCTCGTTCGCTTGGCGCAACTCGCGGTTCTCTCGCTCCAGTGCCCTGATCCGCTCCTGCTCATCCGTCGTCGGCCCAGGCCGCTTGCCTTGATCACGCTCGGCCTGCCGGACCCAGCCCCGCAGCGTCTCCGCCGTGCAGCCGCTCTTCGCCGCGATCGAGCCGATCGCCGCCCACTGCGAACCGTGATCCCCCTCGTGCTCGAACACCATCCGCACCGCGCGTTCGCGGACTTCAGGAGCGTATTTGCGTGATGCCGCTTTCGTCATGATGACCCCATTTTCTCTCAAGAAACAGGGCCTCCGGGAATCCCGGCGCGGTTCAAGCAAGTATCCAAACACCAGCATGGCTCTCGATGAAGAGACAACACCCAACTGCATGGTGAAAGGGCTCGACCGCTTCACCGGCGACTTCAAGCGATATGAAGACCAATTCGTCCTGATCGGCGGAACGGCGCTCGTCGTTGCCATGGAGGACTGTCGTTGGGACCGGATACCCCGGGCATGGCTGAGCGCATCATTCGTTGTGGGCCGGTCTCCCGGTGGGAATACCGCTGAAGCGGCCAGGCCCATAGGGTGCTGTATCGACGGTGGTCGGGCGTCCACCGATCAGGTCGGCGACGAGGCGTCCGGAGACGCCGCCCAGTGTCAGACCAAGGTGGCCGTGGCCAAACGCATAAACGACCCGGTCGTTGCGTGGGGAAAGGCCGATCACCGGCAGCGAATCTGGCATCGAGGGGCGAAAGCCCAGCCACTCCGACGCGGGCTGGTCCAACTGCGGGAGCAGCCGGCGCGCGCCGTCGGCGATGAGCTTGGTGCGCCGCGGGTTCGGTGGCGCGTCGAGCCCGGCGAACTCGACCGTGCCGGCAGCGCGCAAGCCGCCTTCCAGCGGCGTCATGTAGAAGCCGATGTCGGCCCAGCCAACCGGCCGCCGCAGCAGCCCGGCGCCTTCGGGGAACATGACGTGGTAGCCGCGTTCGGTGTCGAGCGGAATGTGGTCGCCGAGCGTGCGGGCCAGCGGGCGCGACCATGCGCCGGCGGCGACAACGACGCGATCGGCCGTCAGCGGTGCGCCGCCGGTGCGCACGACCATGCCGTCCTCGCCCCGTTCGACCGCCCGCACCTCGCCGAGAACAAGAGTGCCGCCGCGCGCCCGGAATGCCTCGGCGAAGCGCTCCACCAGCCGCAGCGGATCGCGCACATGCGAGGCGCCGGGGAACAGGATGCCACGATGGTAGATGGGGGCGAGGTTGGGCTCCAACTCGGCGATCCGCGCCGCGTCCACCTCCTCCAGCGGGAGGCCGTGGCGGCGGCGCAGCTCGATCTCCGGCCGTGCGCGGGCGTAGCTGTCCGCGGAGCCGTAGAGATACAGGCTGCCGTTGCGCAAGATCAGGTCGCCAGCGCCGGCCATCTCAAAAAGTGGGCGGTAATCCTCGTCGACGCGGTGCTGCAGCGCGGCCAGAGCGGCGGCGATCTCGGCGACCCGGCCAGGTCGGCTGGCGAGCAGGAACCGCACCAGCCATGGCGCCAACGTCGGCAGGTAGGTCCAGCGGATGGCGAGCGGGCTGTCGGGGTTGAAGAGCAGACTCGGCACCTGCCGGATGATCGCCGGGTTGCCGAGCGGGATGCAGTGGTAGTTAGCGATGGTCGCCGCGTTGCCGCACGAGGCGCCATGGCCCGGCGGCTGGCGGTCCACCACCGTCACGGCGTGGCCGTGCCGCTGCAGCCACAGCGCCACCGACATGCCGACGATCCCCGCGCCGACCACGACGACGCTGGAGGCCGGAACGGATGGAGGGCCGGCGTCGCGCGGCCGGGGCTGGGAGCGGACGCCGAGGCCTTCGGAGGGGACGGTCATGGTCGGTATCCCGGTCGCAGGGGTCAGGGAGAGACGGAGGCAGGCATCGGCCGCGGCCGTTCGCGCAACGCATCGGCGATGATGCGCAGCCCGGTGGCCAGCTGCTCGCGCGAGCGCGCCGCGCTGACGTTGATGCGGACGGCGTGCGGGATCTCGCCGCGCCCGACGGCGAACACCTCCGAGCCGATCACCTTGACGCCGCGGCTCAGCGCCTGCGCGGTGAACTCGGCGACGCGCCACGGCGGCGGCAGGTGCAGCCACAGGTGCGTGGACACCGGGTTGCTGTCGACCTCAAAGCCTTCCAGGATGCCGGCCGCCAACTCCTGGCGGGCGATCAGTTCGCGCCGCTGGGCGTCGAGCAGGACGTCGGCGGTGCCACCCTCGATCCACCGGGTGGCGATCAGCACCGGCAGCGGCGCCGTCATCCAGCAGGTGGACCGGATGACCTCGGCCACCGCCGGGACGAACTCCTTCGGCGGCATGACCCAGCCGACCCGCAGGCCCGGCGCCAGCGTCTTCGACGTGCCGGTGACGTAGAAGGTGCGCTCGGGATAGAGGGCCGCCAAGGCCGGTGGCCGGTCGGGCAGCAACGGCCCGTACACGTCGTCCTCGATGAGGAACAGCCCGTGCCGGCGGGCCACCGCGACGATCTCCTCGCGGCGCTGCTGGGGCACCGTGATGGTCGTCGGGTTGTGCAGGCACGGCACGCTGAAGACGGCGCGGACGCGGTTGTCGGCGCACGCCTCCTCGATGGCGTCGGGGCATAGGCCGTCCCGGTCGAACGCCACCCCGCGGATCTCCAGGTGCAGCAGGTTGGCCAAGGCCTTCAGGCCGTAGTACGTGATCTGCGCGGTGACGATGACGTCTCCGGGCCGGGTGATCGCGGACAGCGCGGTGAACAGGCCCTCCTGCGTGCCCGAGGTCACCACCACCCGCTCGCCCGTCACCGCCAGGCCGCTGCGGGCGATCCATTTCGCCCCGGCCTCGCGTGCCCACGGCGCTCCTTCCGCCGGGTGGTAGTCCTGAACCTGGGGGAAACGGGGGTCGCGCACGACGCGGGTCAGACTATCGGCAAGGTGTTCGTCATACAAGTTGGTCGCCGGCCGATTGATCGACAGGTCGATGAGGGACGGATCGCGCGCCGTGTCGGCCGAAACCGGCGGAAAGTCGTGCGCTTCGCCGCGCACGTAGGTGCCGCTGCCGGTGCCGCTGACGACAATGCCGCGCTTCTGCAATTCGGTGTAGGCCCTGGAAACGGTCGTCAGATTGACGCCGAGCGACTGCGCGAGGTGGCGCTGCGGCGGTAGCTTGGTGCCGGCCGTCAGCTGCTTGGACGCGACCGCCTCTTCCACCGCCAGTGCGATCTGGCGATACACCGGCACCTCCGCATCATCCCGGCGAAGTTCGAGGGAGGGGAAGCTGTTCGTCATACGCATTGACATCGTCATGTCACTCAATTAGGCTCATACCCGGTTGTTGTCGAGATTGTATGACTATTTGATCGACAACGCAACGCCGCATTGCGCGACGACCCGCGACGCCGCCGGGTGGACTGTACGACAGGCGTGCCCACAAACGAGGAGGGATGATCATGTCTGAGTTTGGGATGAGGGGGTTGAGGCGCTTGGTCGCGGTCGCGCTGGTCGCGTCTGGGGCGCTGATGGCCACGGGGGCCGACGCCGCCGAGAAGATGCGCATCCGTGTGGCAACGCAATACGCCAAGGGTCATCCGGCCCTCACGGCGCTCAACCAGTTCAAGGAGCGCGTCGAATCCGCGACCGGCAAGCGCATCGCCATCAACATCTTCCCGGCCAACCAGCTCGGCGACTACACGCAGGTCTACGAGGAGCTGCGCCGCGGCACCATCGACATGGGCCTGATCTCGGTGCCCAGTCAGTTCGACCCGCGTCTGGAAGTGACCTACGTCCATTACCTGGCGAGCACCTACCCCGAGGCGCGCAAGATCTATGCCCCCGGCTCCTACCTCTGGAAGACGGTGGAGAAGCTGCACGGCGATCTCGGCGTCAAGTTCCTCGGCCTCAACGTCGAGGGGTTCGGCGGGCTCGGCCTGACCAAGAAGCCCGACAACCTGACCGACCCCACCGCGCCGAAGAACATCCTGCTGCGCGTGCCGCCGATGGACGTGTTCAAGCTGACCGCCGACGAGGAAGGCTTCCGCACCGTCACCGTCCCCTTCGCCGAACTGTACACGGCGCTGCAGACCGGTGTCGCCGACGGCTGGAGCGGCGGGCCACCGGTGGTCAACTACCTGCAGTTCCGCGACGTCATCAAGTACTTCCTGGTCAACAACAACTTCTTCGAGAACACCGCCTACCTGATGAGCGGCAAGGTGTGGGACAAGCTGTCGGCCGAAGACCGCACGGTCATCCAGAACGCCGTCAACGACCTCGCCGCCGCCAGCTTCGACGTCGCCCAGAAGGCCGACGAGGAGAACCTGAAGAAGATGAGCGACGCCGGCATCGAGGTGATCCGGCTGAACGAGAACCAGCTCAAGAGCTGGGCGACGCAGTCCCGCGAGAAGACCTGGCCGAAGCTGGCCGACCGCCTCAGCGCCGAACTGATCAACGGCCTGCGGGCGCAGTACTGAGCCCCGTCGCCGGGGGGGAGGCCGTCCTTCCCCCGCGGTGCCCCCTGCGACGGCCCTACGGAGGCCATGACATGCCCACCTCGCTCCTGCGCTTCGGCCGGACGGTGCTCTGGCTGCAAAAGGCGGTGATGATCGTCACGTCCGCGTTCATCGTGGTCAGCGTCGGCTCGATCGCCATCCAGCGCTACGTCTTTCGCGGCGACCTCTACGGCATGGAGGAGTTCATCACGCTGGCCGCGTTCTGGATGTACTTCATTGGCGCCGCCTACGCGACGCACATCCGCAGCCACATCTCGGCCGAGATTTTCTCCATCTACTGCACCCACCACGGACTGCGCCAGGCGGTGGCACTGGTCCGCACCGGCCTGACCGTCGCGCTGGCGTTGCTCTACACCTACTGGGCGGGGCAAATGTTCGCGTGGAGCCTGGCCGAGGGCGGCCGAACCACGGTGTGGCAGATCCCCCTGGTCACCACGCACACCGCCATCCTGGTCGGCTTCGTGCTGATGTCCTGGTACTTCCTCGTCGAATTCGCCTGGGAGGTCGCCCGGACGCTGGGTACCGACGTGCCGGCGCTGGATGCGATGATCGCCTTGAGCGAAGGCGATGAGGCTCTCGAGCCGGCCGCCGCCATGCCGATGCCGATCCCCCTGACCGAGACGCTGGAAAGGCCCGTGAAATGATCACCCTGCTCGCCCTCGTCATCCTGGTGGTGACGCTGGTCATCGGCGTTCCCGTCCCTTTCGCCTTCCTGGCCTCGGTGACCTACCTGATCTTCACCTTCGACTACGACCCGAGCTTCCTGCTGCCCTACGGCTTCAGCCGCATGAACAACACGGTGATCCTGGCGATCCCGCTGTTCATCATCGCCGGCGGCCTGATCAACCGCGCCCATATCGGCGACCGGCTGGTCGGCATGGTCGACCTGTTCGTCGGCCGTATCCGCGGCGGCCTAGGGGCGGTGTCGGTGGTGTCCTGCGCGGTGTTCGGCTCGATCACCGGCAGCGCCGCCGCGACCCTGTCGGCCATCGGCACCATCATGTTCCCCAAGCTCTACACCGGCGGCTACCCGCGCGGCCATTCGGCGGCGCTGATGGCCAACGCCTCGGTGCTGGGCATGCTGATCCCGCCCAGCTCGATCATGATCCTCTACGCCTGGGTCGGGCAGCAGTCAGTGCTGGCCGCCTTCCTTGCCAGCGTGGTGCCGGGGCTCATCCTGACCGCGTTGCTGTGTGTGGTGAACATGGTGCTGGTGCGCGGCAACCGCGACATCGTGGTGCGCGAGCCGATCGCCGATTTCCCACGCGAACTCGGCGTGCGCACCGGGCGGGCGATCCCGGCGCTGACCATGCCGCTGCTGGTGCTGGGCGGCATCTACGGCGGCTTCGTCACGCCGACCGAGGCGGCGGCGCTGTCGGTTCTCTACGCCATCCCCATCGGTTTCCTGATCTACCGCGGCCTGACGCTGCGCGGCGTCGGCGAGGTGTTGCTGCAGTCGGCGGTGACCACCGGCGTCATCATGGTGATGCTCTACGCCGTGATGATCCTCAGCCGCCTCTACGTCATGGAGGACGTGCCCGGCCTGATCATGGACTCGCTGACGGCGCTGAGCGAGAACCGCGTCGTCTTGCTGCTGATGATCAACCTGTTCATGATCATCATCGGCATGCTGATGGACGACGTCAGCGCGGTGCTGCTGGTGACGCCGATGCTGCTGCCGCTGATCATCCAGTTGGATGTCGACCCCGTGCAGTTCGCCGCCATCGTCGGCGTCAACCTCGGGCTCGGCAACATCACGCCGCCAACGGCGCCGCTGCTCTACCTCAGCGGCAAGCTGAACGGCGCGCGGCTCGACGAGATGATGGCACCGACCCTGTGGATGATCCTGTTCGCCTGGATGCCGACGCTCGTCCTGACGACGTTCGTCCCCGAGCTTTCGCTCTGGCTGCCCCGCGTCCTCCTGGGCGTCAATTGACCAAACCATGGATTCAGCAAGGAAAAAGCGATGACGATCACCCGCATCCAGTGTGCCACCCGCATGAGTCAGGCCGTGATCCATGACGGCCGCATCTACCTGGCCGGCCAGGTGGCGGACGACACCGACACCGATGTCGCCGGTCAGACCCGGCAGGTGCTGGACAAGATCGACGGCCTGCTGTCCGAGGCCGGCTCGGACAAGACGCGCCTCCTGTCGGCCACCGTGTGGCTGCCCGACATCGCCGACTACGACCGGATGAACACGGTGTGGGACGCCTGGGTGGCGCCGGGGCACGCACCGGCCCGCGCCTGCGTCGAATCCCGGCTGGCCGGGACTCGGTACCGGGTCGAGATCGCCGTGATCGCCGCCCGTTAGGAGACCCCACATGCCAGTTCGCCAGCACACCATCGCCGGCACCACCCACCGCTTCGACGACTTGCGCACGCTGCTGGCGAAGGCCAGCCCCGCCCGCTCCGGCGACGCCCTGGCCGGGGTGGCGGCGCGCGACGGTCAGGAGCGGGCGGCGGCGCAGTTGGCGCTCGCCGAGGTGCCGCTCGCCGACTTCCTCAACGAGGCGCTGGTCCCCTACGAGGAGGACGAGGTTACCCGACTGATCATCGACGGCCACGACGCGGCGGCCTTCGCCCCGGTGCGCTCGTTGACGGTGGGCGGCTTCCGCGACTGGCTGCTCTCCGATGCCGCCAGCCCGGAGGCGCTGGCCGCGCTGGCGGCTGGGCTGACGCCGGAAATGGCGGCGGCGGTGTCGAAGATCATGCGTGTGCAGGACCTTGTGCTGGTGGCGCGCAAGGCGCGCGTGGTCACGCGCTTCCGCAACACCATCGGCCTGCCGGGGCGGCTGTCCACCCGCTTGCAGCCGAATCACCCAACCGACGATCCCGCCGGCATCGCCGCCTCGATCCTCGACGGGCTGCTGTACGGCAGCGGCGACGCGGTCATCGGCATCAACCCGGCGAGCGACAGCGTCGCCGCCGTGACGACGCTGATGCGCATGCTCGACGAGTTGATCCGACGCTACGAGATCCCGACGCAGACCTGCGTGCTGACGCACGTCACCACGCACATCGAGGCGATCAATCGCGGCGCGCCGGTGGATCTGGTGTTCCAGTCGATCGCCGGCACCGAGGCGGCGAACCGGTCTTTCGGCGTCGATCTGGCGCTCCTCGGCGAGGCACGCCAAGCGGCGCTGTCGCTGAAGCGCGGCACGGTGGGCGACAACGTCATGTACTTCGAGACCGGCCAGGGCTCGGCGCTGTCGGCCGGCGCGCACCATGGCCTGGACCAGCAGACCTGCGAGGCGCGCGCCTACGCGGTGGCGCGGGCCTTCAAGCCGCTGCTGGTCAACACGGTGGTCGGCTTCATCGGTCCGGAGTATCTGTACGATGGCAAGCAAATCATCCGCGCCGGGCTGGATGACCATTTCTGCGGCAAGCTGCTCGGTCTGCCGATGGGGTGCGACATCTGCTACACCAACCACGCCGAGGCCGACCAGGACGACATGGACGTTCTGCTGACGCTGCTGGCGGCGGCCGGCTGCACCTTCATCATGGGCATCCCGGGATCGGACGACATCATGCTGAACTACCAGACGACGTCGTTCCACGACGCGCTGTACGCCCGCGCGCTGCTCGGCCTCGAACCGGCGCCGGAGTTCGCCGCGTGGCTGCACCGCATGGGCATCCTCGACGGAGCGGGAGGCTTGGCGGTGACCGACAGCGTGCCGGCGCCGCTGCGCCCCGCGCTCACCCATCTGACGTAAGAGGAACGCGCCATGGCCGACCGGCCCGAGCCCGTGATCGCCAACCGTTGGGACGTCCTGCGCCGGCACACCAGCGCGCGCATCGCGCTGGGCCGCGCTGGAGTGAGCCTGCCAACAGCGGCGCACCTTGCCTTCCAGGCCGCCCACGCGCAGGCGCGTGACGCCGTGCACCAGGCGCTGGACCACGACGGCTTGGTCGCCCGGCTGGCCGCCGCCGGCCACGCGGTGGCGCCCGCCCGCAGCGCGGCACCCGACCGCGTCGCCTATCTGCAGCGTCCTGATCTCGGACGCCGTCTGAACCTAGGGTCGCGGGAGCGGCTCGCCGATCTGGGCGCGGCGCAGGGGGAGACCGACGTTGCCTTCGTGATTGCCGATGGCCTGTCGGCGCTCGCCGTCGAGCGTCATGCGCTGCCGCTGCTGGAGGCCATCCGGCGTCGGCTGGCGGAGGAGGGCGACTGGCGCGTCGCGCCGGTCGTCGTGGTCGAGCAGGGACGGGTGGCGGTCGGCGATGATGTCGGCGCGGCCCTGCGGGCCGGCATGGCGGTGGTGCTGATCGGCG
>Ga0065721_10005453_pt1 | contig 14991 bp, 16 predicted proteins | sample Mesricmetagenome_FD_59108 | JGI IMG/M metagenome (GOLD analysis project Ga0065721, IMG submission 59108) | Mesophilic microbial community from rice straw/compost enrichment Sample: eDNA_1 v2 (version 2) | ecosystem: Engineered > Solid waste > Grass > Composting > Bioreactor | place: USA: Davis... | reverse complement strand
CCGCGGACGAGATGCGCGCTCCGCTGATCGCCAGCGCGCGCACGAGCTCGCCCTTCGCGTGCTTGTTGAAGTGGTTCAGCGCGCGGACGGCGCCGCCCTCCCCCGCGGTGACCACGCGCACGTACGCCGATGCCACCCCATCGGGCACCGGCCCGAGAGCGACGTACGCCTCGGAGCGCAGGTCGAGCACGAACGGCGCACCGGCATCCGCCAGCGCCGCCCCGACGGCGTCCGCCCACACGCGCCGGAGCGCCGGCAGGCCGGGAATCGACGTCCCCGCCGCCAGACGGTACGCGGGGATGCCGTCGAGCGCCGCCACCGGACCGAGCGGTGCCGAATGGATGACGACGTGCCCCGCGAGCCAGCCGCGGGCCTGCTCGTCGAGGCTGCCGGCATCCAGGGCGTCGAACAGGACGCCGGTGTAGCGGTCGACCGCGGGCATCGTCGGCGCCGATCGCAGAGCGGCGTTGTCGGCGATCTCGTGCCGGCGCTTCGCGCTGAGCTTGAGCACGCGCGCCGCCGCGTCTTCGTCGGCGCTCAGTGCGACGAGGGCGTCGATCACGGCCTCCCGCTGCGGCAGAAGCGAGGGAGTCCACAGCGACGCGAGCGACAGCGGCGCGCCATCACCGCCCGGCGTCTTGGTCTCGGACGGCGGCAGCAGGACGAGCATGGGTCCTCCGGGAAAAAGCGACGCGCGCCGCCCGGAGTCGGGCGACGCGCGTCGGCGATGAAGCGGTGTCAGGAGACGAGAGCGGCGTTTCCCGCGACGATCGTGAGTTCGTCGTCGGCCATCGACAGGAAGCCGTCCTCGGCGTTGGCCAGGATCTTCGTACCGTCGGCGCGGGTGATGCGCACCTCGCCCTGGGCGAGGATCGCGAGCACCGGCTCATGACCCTGCATGAAGCCGATCTCACCCTCGACGGTCTTGGCCACGACGAGCGAGGCCTCCCCCGTCCACACCTCGGCGTCCGCCGACACCAGGCTCACGCGCAACGACATGTCAGCCGTTCTCCTTCTGGATCTGCGCCCACTTGGCCTCAACGTCGGAGATGCCACCGACGTTGAAGAACGCCTGCTCGGCGACGTGGTCGAAGTCACCCTTGACGATCGCGTCGAACGACTCGATGGTCTCCTTGATCGGGACCGTGGAGCCCTCGACGCCGGTGAACTTCTTGGCCATGTAGGTGTTCTGCGAGAGGAACTGCTGGATGCGACGTGCACGCGACACGACGATCTTGTCTTCCTCGGAGAGCTCGTCGACACCGAGGATCGCGATGATCTCCTGCAGTTCCTTGTTCTTCTGCAGGATCTGCTTCACGGCGGTGGCCACGCGGTAGTGGTCCGCACCGATGTAGCGCGGGTCGAGGATGCGGCTGGTCGACGTCAGCGGGTCGATGGCCGGGTACAGACCCTTCGACGCGATCTCACGCGAGAGCTCGGTGGTGGCGTCGAGGTGCGCGAACGTGGTCGCCGGGGCCGGGTCGGTGTAGTCGTCGGCGGGCACGTAGATGGCCTGGAGCGACGTGATCGAGTGACCGCGGGTCGACGTGATGCGCTCCTGGAGCACACCCATCTCGTCGGCGAGGTTCGGCTGGTATCCCACGGCCGAGGGCATGCGGCCCAGCAGCGTGGAGACCTCGGAACCGGCCTGCGTGAAGCGGAAGATGTTGTCGATGAACAGCAGCACGTCCTGCTTCTGCACGTCGCGGAAGTACTCCGCCATCGTCAGCGCCGACAGGGCCACGCGAAGACGCGTCCCCGGCGGCTCGTCCATCTGGCCGAAGACGAGGGCGGTCTTGTCGAAGACACCCGCCTCTTCCATCTCGCCGATGAGGTCGTTGCCCTCACGGGTGCGCTCGCCGACACCGGCGAACACCGAGACACCACCGTGGTCCTGCGCGACGCGCTGGATCATCTCCTGGATGAGGACGGTCTTGCCGACACCGGCACCACCGAACAGACCGATCTTTCCACCCTGCACGTAGGGCGTGAGGAGGTCGATCGACTTGATGCCGGTCTCGAACATCTCGGTCTTGGACTCGAGCTGGTCGAAGCTGGGCGCCTTGCGGTGGATGCCCCAGCGCTCGGTGACCTCGATGGTCTCGCCGGGAGCGCCGTTGAGCACCTCGCCGGTCACGTCGAAGACCTTGCCCTTGGTGACGTCGCCGACGGGCACCGAGATGGGGCCGCCGGTGTCGCGCACGTCCTGACCGCGGACGATGCCGTCGGTGGGCTTGAGGGCGATGGCGCGGACGAGGTCGTCACCGAGGTGCTGAGCGACCTCGAGCGTGATCTCGGTCGACTCGTCACCGATGGTGATCGTGGTCTTCAGCGCGTTGTAGATCTCGGGGATCGCGTCATGCGGGAACTCGATGTCGACGACCGGGCCGGTGACGCGCGCGACGCGTCCGACGACGGCCGCGTCGGTCTTCTCGGCGGTGAGGCTCATGGCTTCTTCTCTCCTTGGGAACTTACTTGCCGGATGCCAGGGCATCGGCGCCGCCGACGATCTCGGCGATCTGCTGCGTGATCTCCGCCTGACGCGCGTTGTTGCGCAGGCGGGTGTAGTCGGTGATGAGCTTGTCGGCGTTGTCGCTGGCCGACTTCATGGCCTTCTGCGTCGCGGCGTGCTTGGCGGCCGACGACTGCAGCAGGGCGTTGAAGATGCGGCTCTGGACGTACGTCGGCAGGAGCGCGTCGAGAACGGTCTCGGCGTCCGGCTCGAACTCGTAGAGCGGGTAGACCTCGGACTGCGCGGGGGCCTCATCGGCCTCGAGCACCTCGAGCGGGAGCAGACGCACGGATTCGGGCGACTGGGTCATCATGCTGACGAAGCGGTTGTAGACGAGGTGGATCTCGTCGACGCCGCCCTCGTTCTCGCCGCTCTTGCGGTACGCCTCGATCACGGCATCCGAGATCTCCTCCGCGGTGGAGAACTGCGGGGTGTCGGTGTCGCCGACCCACTGGGCGACGCTCGGCATGCGACGGAACTGGAAGTATCCGACGGCCTTGCGCCCGACCAGGTAGTAGACGACCTCTTTGCCCTGCGAGCGGAGCAGCTCGGCCAGCTCGAGACCCTCGCGGAGGATCTGCGAGTTGAACGCGCCGGCGAGACCGCGGTCGGAGGTGAAGATCACCACGGCCGAACGGCGGATGTTCTCGCGCTCGGTCGTCAGCGGGTGATCGACGGAGGAGTGCGTGGCGACCGCCGAAACGGCGCTCGTGACGGCCCGCGCGAAGGGGGATGCCGCGCGCACACGCGCCATCGCCTTCTGGATGCGCGAGGCCGCGATGAGTTCCATCGCCTTGGTGATCTTCTTGGTGGTCTGAGCAGAAGAGATCTTCTGCTTGTAGACCCGCAGTTGTGCGCCCATGATTTACGTCCTCGTGTCGCCGCTACTCAGCGACGGCCCTTGACGATTCGCTCCTGGTTGACGTCTTCGGCCTCCGCGGCGTCGACCTTCTCGGCGCCGACGACGCTCTGGTCCTTGCCGGGCTGGAACTCCTTCGAGAACGCGTCGACGTGCTTCTCGAGCTCCGCGAGCGTGTCGTCGCCGAGCACGTTGGTCTCGCGCAGCGTGTCGAGCACGGTCGAGTTGCGGCGCAGGTAGTCCAGCAGCTCGCGCTCGAAGCGCAGCACGTCGGACACCTCGACCGCGTCGAGCTTGCCGTTGGTGCCGGCCCAGATCGAGACGACCTGCTCCTCGACGGGGTACGGCGAGTACTGCGGCTGCTTGAGCAGCTCGGTCAGGCGCGCACCGCGGGCGAGCTGACGACGCGAAGCCGCGTCGAGATCGCTCGCGAACATCGCGAAGGCTTCGAGCGAGCGGTACTGCGCGAGCTCGAGCTTCAGCGTTCCGGAGACCTTCTTGATCGACTTGACCTGGGCGTCACCACCGACGCGCGACACCGAGATACCCACGTCGACCGCGGGACGCTGGTTGGCGTTGAACAGGTCGGACTGCAGGAAGATCTGGCCGTCGGTGATCGAGATCACGTTGGTCGGGATGTACGCCGAGACGTCGTTGGCCTTGGTCTCGATGATCGGCAGACCCGTCATCGATCCGGCGCCGAGCTCGTCGGACAGCTTCGCGCAACGCTCGAGCAGACGCGAGTGCAGGTAGAAGACGTCGCCGGGGTACGCCTCGCGACCCGGCGGGCGACGCAGGAGGAGCGACACGGCGCGGTAGGCCTCGGCCTGCTTCGACAGGTCGTCGAAGATGATCAGGACGTGCTTGCCCTCGTACATCCAGTGCTGGCCGATGGCCGAGCCGGTGTAGGGCGCGAGGTACTTGAAGCCCGCGGGGTCGGAGGCGGGGGCGGCGACGATGGTGGTGTACTCCATCGCGCCGGCGTCCTCGAGCGCGCCCTTCACCGAAGCGATGGTCGAGCCCTTCTGGCCGATGGCGACGTAGATGCAGCGCACCTGCTTGTTGACGTCGCCCGACTCCCAGTTGGCCTTCTGGTTGATGATCGTGTCGATCGCGATGGCCGTCTTGCCGGTCTGGCGGTCGCCGATGATGAGCTGACGCTGGCCGCGGCCGACGGGGATCATGGCGTCGATCGCCTTGATACCGGTCTGCAGGGGCTCGTGGACGCTCTTGCGCTGCATGACGCCCGGAGCCTGGAGCTCGAGGGCGCGGCGGCCGGTCGTCGCGATCTCGCCGAGACCGTCGATGGGGTTGCCCAGCGGGTCGACGACGCGGCCGAGGTAGCCCTCGCCGACGCCGACCGAGAGGACCTCGCCCGTGCGGGTGACGCTCTGGCCCTCTTCGATGCCGGAGAACTCGCCGAGCACGACGACACCGACCTCGTTCTCGTCGAGGTTCTGGGCGAGGCCGAGCGTGCCGTCCGCGAAGCGGATGAGCTCGTTGGCCATGACGCCGGGAAGGCCCTCGACGTGAGCGATGCCGTCGGCCGCGTCGACGACGGCGCCGACCTCGGTCGCCGCGGCGCCGGTGGGCTCGTAGGCGTTGACGAAGTCCTTCAGCGCGTCACGAATGACGTCGGGGCTGATAGAGAGATCTGCCATTGTCTTCCTTCGTTCGTGGGGCCCTCGGCCCCCAAGATCACGCCCGCTCGGGCGGAAAGTCTTCAGCCGGCGATCCGCTGGCGGAGGTCGGCGAGACGTGCGGACACGCTCGCGTCGATGACGTCGTCGGCCACCTGCACGCGCAGGCCTCCGAGCACGGTCGGGTCGATCACGGTGTTCAGCGTGACAGCTGAGCCGTAACGTGCGCTGAGAGCGTTCTGCAGACGGGTCTGCTGGTCGGCGCTCAGGGGGGCGGCCGCGGAGACCGTGGCGACGATGCGCGAACGCTGGTCGGCGACGATGCGCTCCGCGCGACGGAGCAGGGCACGCACCCGACGGCCTCGTGCGTGCTCGACGAGCGAGGACACGATGAGGGCGGTTCCGGCGCTCGCGCGTCCGTCGAGCAGGGTCGAGACGAGCGTCCCCTTCGCCGATGCGCCGCCCATGCGTCCGCCGAGGGCGAGCTCGAGCTCGCCGTTGGAGGCGACGGTGCGCGAGAACGAGAAGAGTTCCGCCTCGATGTCGCCGGTCTCGGCGACCGAGGTCGCGCGGACGGCGAGCTCTTCGAGACCCTCGACGAACTCCGCCGCGCTCGACCAGCGCTGCTGGGCGGCGCTCGTGAGCAGCGACACCGTGGCGGGCCGATACGACGGACCGAACACGGCCGACACGAGGCCCGCGCGGGCCTCGGGCGGGACCGACGAGTCGGACAGCGCGCCGCTCAGCTGCGCCGATCCGCTCACGGCGGCCACGGCAGCGAACAGCTCGCGTGCGACGTCGAGATCGACACCCGACGCGGAGGCCAGGGCCTCCGACGTCGCGCTCCGGGCCTGAGTGGTCGCGCTGCCCATTACTTGGCCGCCTTCTCGGAGGCCTCGAGCTCGGCGAGGAAGCGGTCGACCACGGCGTTGGCGCGCGCGTCGTCCGACAGGGTCTCACCGATCACGTTGCCCGCGAGGTCGACCGCGAGGGTCCCGACCTCGGAGCGGAGCTGCACGAGGGCCGTCTGACGCTCGGCCTCGATCTGCGCGTGAGCGCTCGCGGTGATGCGAGCCGCCTCGGACGCGGCGGTCTCCTTGGCCTCGGCGACGATCTTGCGACCGTCCTGGGTCGCGGACTCGCGGATCTCACCGGCTTCGCGGCGCGCCTCGGCGAGCTGCGCGGTGTACTCCTCGAGGGCGGCCTCGGCCTGGCGCTGAGCCTCGTCGGCCTTGGCGATGTTGCCCTCGATGGCAGCACTGCGCTCGTCGAGCAGCTTCGCCATCCGCGGCAGGGCCACACGCCACACCACGAAGATGATGACGACGAAGCACACCGCCGACCAGATGATGTCGTACACCGCCGGGATCAGCGGGTTGTGCGCCTCTCCCGCGGGCTCCGCGGCGAGTGTGACAAGAGCGTTCAGCATCCTGTCTCCTTACAGTGAGTCGAGAGCGGCCGGATCAGGTGAAGATGAAGCCGGTCGCGATACCGATGAAGGCGAGCGCCTCGGTGAAGGCGATACCGATGAACATCAGGACCTGCAGGCGGCCCGCGAGCTCGGGCTGACGGGCGACGCCCTCGATCGTCTTGCCGACGACGATGCCCACGCCGATGGCGGGGCCGATGGCGGCGAGGCCGTAGCCGATCGTGGCGACGTTACCGGTGACCTGGGCGAGAACCGTAGTTGCGTCCACGGGTTTTTTCCTTTCGTTGGGTGGCTCGGCGTGCGCCGGGCCGCTCAGTGCTCTTCTGCGACCGCGAGCTGGATGTAGACCGCGGTGAGGATCGCGAAGACGTACGCCTGGAGGAAGGCGACGAAGATTTCGAACAGGGTGAAGGCGAAGCCGAAGGCGAGGGAGCCGGCGCCGAGCGCCGTCCACCAGCCGCTGAGCCCGACCACGAAGAACTGGGTGGCCGAGAAGAACAGCACCAGCATGAGGTGGCCGACGACCATGTTCATCAGCAGACGCAGCGTCAGCGTGACGGGGCGGATGATGAAGGTCGAGAGGAACTCGAGCGGGACGATGATGATGTACAGCGGCCACGGCACGCCCGAGGGCAGCAGCGCGTTCTTGAAGAAGCCGCCGGGGCTCTTCTTGATGCCGGCGTAGATGAACGTGACGTAGGCGACGATCGCGAGCAGCAGCGGCACGGCGATGACGCTCGTACCGGCGATGTTCAGGAACGGGATGACACCCGTGATGTTCATGAACAGCACCATGAAGAAGATCGTGGTGAGGATCGGCAGGAACCGCTTGCCGTCCTTGCGCCCGAGGATGTCTTCGGCGATGTTCACGCGGACGAAGTCGAGGCCCATCTCGGCGACGCTCTGGAAGCGACCGGGGACGATCTTCATCCGGCGGGTGCCGAGGACGAGGAAGAGGACGAGCGCGAGCGTCGCCAGCATCTGCGTGAGGTTGATGCGGGTGATCGCGAAGATCGTGCCCTCGAACAGGACCGCGTCGGGGAAGAACTCAGAGATGGAGGGCGGGTGGAACTCCGCACCCGCAGACGCGAAGTTCGTGATCAGGGTCGCAGCTTGAGTGGACAGCGCTGGCTCCAGCTTCGGGGCATCGGTGTGAACCGTTGCGACGATGGTCGGTGATGGTACCCGAAGTGCGAACCTGGAGAAGATTTCCCATCGCGGGCGGGTACTTATGCCACCCTATCAAACTCCCGGCGGATCCATGAGTCCGCGGGAGCCGATCGTCTCGTCCGCGGACTAAAGGGCGCGACGAGACGCACGGGTGGGTTATGGAATCCGTCAGGCGCGCAGGTCGCCGGCGTCGGGGTCGGTGGGCAGCGTGATGTCGCTGACGCTCGGGATGCGCATGCGCAGCAGCACCACGACGTCGACGGCGAGAGACGCGATCACGCTGACCACCAGCGCGACGTAGAAGACGACCGGGTCGACCCAGCCCTGCCCGCGCAGCACGACGATCGCGACGATGAAGAGAATCAGCTTCAGCAGCCACCCGCCCAGGACGATGCCGAAGAAGATGGGCACGTACAGCGGGTCGCCGAACCACCGGTTGGCGACGAGGATGCTCGTCGCCGTGACGGCGAGGAAGATCGCGCTGACGGCGACCCCCGCCAGAGCGCTGCCGAGACCCCCCGCTCCCCCGACGGCGAAACCGACCACCGCGCCCACGACGAGCAGCACGGCCGTGACGATCCCGCCCCAGACGAGAGCGGTGCGCAGGACGGGCGTGCTGGAGAGAGGACGACGGGGGGCGGGAGAGACGCTGCTCATGAGGGGGACTCCGGTCGGGTGGGTCGGACGCGACGGGAGAGCCGTCGCAGACGGTGCGATGAGGGAAGGAGGGTCAGGACGGCGCACGCGAGCACGCCGGTGACGCCGAAGGCGATCCCGATGGCGTAGTCGCCCGGCCAGCTCTGCTGGGTGCCGATGTACATCAGCAGGAACGCGAGGCTGACCACCGCCGTCCAGCTGTAGAAGATCAGCACGGCGTCGCGGTCGGAGTGCCCCATGTCGAGCATCCGATGATGCAGGTGCTTGCGGTCGGGCGAGAACGGGGACTTCCCCGCCCACTGCCGCCGGGCGACGGCGAGGCCGAAGTCGAGCAGGGGCAGCAGCACGATGACCACCGGCAGCAGGATCGGGATGAAGGCACCGAGCAGCTGGGAGCGACCGATCTTCTCGGGGTCGAGGACGGCGGGGTCGAGCTGCCCGGTGATCGCCACGGCGGAGCTGGCCATGAGAAGGCCCAGCATGAGGGCGCCCGCGTCACCCATGAAGAGCTTGGCGGGGGTCCAGTTCATCGGCAAAAAGCCCAGGCAGGCACCCACCAGGACCGCCGCGATGAACGACGCGAGATTGAAGTAGGTGCTCGCCCCGGTGTCGCGCACCAGCAGGTACGAGTAGGCGAAGAAGACGCCGTTGGCGATCAGGCACACCCCCGCGACCAGACCGTTGAGCCCGTCGATGAAGTTCACCGCGTTCATGACGACGACGAGGGCGAAGACGGTCAGCAGGAAGCTCACCCAGCTCGAGCCCACGGTCAGGGCGCCGATGGGCAGGGAGAGGATCTGCAGCTGTCCGAACCAGGCGATGACGCCCGCGGCGACGAACTGCGCCCCGAGCTTGATCATCCAGTCGAGGTCCCAGAGGTCGTCGGCGACGCCGACGAGGACGATGAGCAGCACGGCCCCCAGCAGGGANAGCACCGGGACCGGATCGGTCCAGAAGATCGAGAANTAGGGNTTGCGGCTCGACAGCGCGAANGCGGCGACCACGCCGAGGAACATCGCGACCCCGCCCAGGCGCGGCGTGGGNGTCTTGTGGACGTCCCGGTCACGGATGCCGGGGTAGAGCTTGAACCGCAGCGCGAGCTTCCACACCACCCACGACAGCGCGAGTGTGACCGCCGCCGTGAAGAGGATGGTGAGGAGGTACTGGGTCACGGACCGGGAGCCTCGGCATCCGGGGCTGCGTCGGAGGGCGCGTCGGCCGGATCGGCCGGGGCGGCCGAGGCGTCGCGATCATCGGCCGGATCGGGCTCGAGCAGGTCGCCGAGCACCTCGCGCAGCCGCTCCCGCGAGATCGCTCCCTCGCGCAGCACGCGCACGACGGGATCGGCTCCCCCGACCAGCAGCGTGGCGTCGACGATCGTCGAGGCGACCCCGGTCTCGCTCACGCCCGCGTCGAGGTAGGCCGCGACGCTGTCGCCGAGCATGTCGCGCGCGGCGTCGATGTCGACGGCGGCGGGCATGCCGGTGAGGTTCGCACTCGACACCGCGAGCGGCCCGGTCTCTTCGAGCAGCTCGAGCGTCATCTTCTGCGCCGGCATGCGCACGGCCACCGTTCCGTGGGTGTCGCCCAGGTCCCACGACAGCGACGGCTGCGCCGGGAGGACGATGGTGAGGCCTCCGGGCCAGAACTCGCGGACGAGGTCCTCGACGGCGGCGGGGATCTCGGCCACCAGCGCGCGGAGCGTGCCGACGCCCGCGACCAGGACCGGCGGCGGCTGCTGACGGCCGCGCCCCTTCGCTTCGAGGAGCCCGGCGACGGCGCGCGCGTTGAACGCGTCGGCGGCGATTCCGTAGACGGTATCGGTGGGGAGCACGACGAGTTCGCCTCGGCCGATCGCCTGACGCGCATGGCGCATTCCAGACAGCAGCTGCGACTCGTCTCGGCAGTCGTAGACGGGTGACATGACGCGCGCCAGTCTAGTCGCGCCGCGCGCGCTGCACGCTCACGCTCGAGCGCTCCGGTCAGGGACGGACGGCGGTCGTGGCGCGATCGCGCGTGGTGAGGTCGGGATGAGTGGATGCCGAGAGCCAGCCGTCCGCCGTGAGGATCTGCCGGATCGCCTCTCCCTGCCACTCGCCGTGCTCGATGACGATCGTCCCGCCGGGATGCGCGAGGCGCAGCCCCACGCGGCTCAGCCGACGCACGGCATCCAATCCGTCCGCCCCGCCGTAGAGCGCGGCCGGCGGGTCGTAGAGGCGCACCTCGGGATCGCGCGGGATCGCGTCGTCGGGCACGTAGGGAGGGTTGGATGCCACGACCGAGACCGTGCCGTCGAGCTCGGGGAAGGCGTCGGCGAGGTCGATGAAGGCGAGGGTGAGGTTCTCGGCGCCCACGAGGGCGTGGTTCTGCTTCGTCCAGATGAACGCGTCGACGCTGTTCTCCGCGGCGTACACGCGTGCGTGCGGCACCTCGGTCGCCATCGCGAGGGCGATCGCGCCGCTGCCGGTGCCGAGGTCGACGGCGACGGGGGCGTCGGAGGCGACGGCCCGCAGCGCGTCGATCGCGAGCTGCGCGACCATCTCGGTCTCGGGTCGCGGCACGAACACGCCCGGTCCGACGGCCAGCTCGAGGGAGCGGAAGGGGGCGCGTCCGGTCAGGTGCTGCAGGGGCTCGCGCGCGCAGCGGCGGTCCACGAGCGGAGCCAGGGCGACGGATGCCGCCTCGGGCAAGCGATCCCCGCGGATCGCGGCGGCCTGCACGCCTCCGCGCGAGGAGTCGAGCACGTGGGCGAGGAGGAGTTCGGCATCCACCTGGGGGTCGGTGACGCCGGCGGCGCGGAGACGCTCCGCGGTGTCGCGGAGGACGTCGGAGACCCGCTCGGGGGCGGGGACCGGGGGGCGGGGAGGCGAGGCGGGCTCAGACATGACGGGCACCCAGCCTATCCACGGCACGGCTCCGGCTCGCGCGGGCTCGGGACGGGTGCACCCCTCCGCGTCAAGCAGCGTCACACGAGCCGCCGTGTCGGAGGGCTCGCCTAAAATGATCGCGTCCCGACCGACGGCGAAAGGCGAGCCATGCCCGGCATCCACTCCGACATCACCTCTGCATTCGGCGACACGCCGCTCGTGCGGCTGAACCGCGTGGCCGAGGGCGCCGGGGGGCAGATCCTCGCGAAGCTCGAGTTCTACAACCCGGCCTCGAGCGTGAAGGACCGCCTCGGTATCGCGATCGTCGACGCCGCCGAAGCCTCGGGCGAGCTCAAGCCCGGCGGCACCCTCGTCGAGTCGACGAGCGGCAACACGGGTATCGCGCTGGCGATGGTCGGCGCGGCGCGCGGCTACAAGGTCATCCTGACGATGCCGGCCTCGATGTCGAAGGAGCGCCGCATCCTGCTCAAGGCCTTCGGCGCCGAGCTCGTGCTGACCGATCCCACCAAGGGCATGTCGCACGCCGTCGACGAGGCCAAGCGCATCGTCGCCGAGACGCCGGGCGCGGTCTGGGCCCGCCAGTTCGAGAACGAGGCCAACCCGGCGATCCACCGCAAGACGACGGCCGAAGAGATCCTGCGCGACACCGAGGGCAAGGTCGACTACTTCGTCGCCGGCATCGGCACCGGCGGCACCATCACCGGCGTCGGCCAGGTGCTCAAGGAGCGCAATCCCGACGTCAAGATCGTGGCCGTCGAGCCCGCGGACTCCCCCGTGCTGACCAAGGGACACCCGGGACCGCACAAGATCCAGGGCATCGGACCCAACTTCGTGCCGGCGATCCTCGACCGCGACATCATCGACGAGGTCATCGACGTCGAGTTCGACGACGCCATCCGCCTGGCCCGCGAGACGGCCGCGAAAGACGGCATCCTGGTCGGCATGTCGTCGGGTGCCGCCATCTGGGCGGCCCTCGAGGTCGCTCGTCGGCCCGAGGCCGCGGGCAAGAACATCGTCGTGATCATCCCGTCCTACGGCGAGCGGTACCTCTCGACGGCGCTCTACGAGCACCTGCGCGAAGACTGACGTGGGAGTGCTCTCCCGCATCCGAGAAGACATCGCCTCCGCCAAGCTCCGCGATCCCGCGGCGCGCGGCGGGATCGAGATCGCGCTGCTGTACCCGGGGCTGCACGCCGTGTGGGCGTACCGCGTCGCCCACCGCCTGTGGCGACGGGGGCTGCGCTTCCCCGCGCGGGCCCTGTCCCAGGTGACCCGCTGGCTCACCGGCATCGAGATCCACCCCGGCGCGACGATCGGTCGGCGGTTCTTCATCGACCACGGCATGGGCGTCGTCGTCGGCGAGACCGCGGAGGTCGGCGACGACGTCATGCTCTACCACGGCGTGACCCTGGGCGGTCGGCAGCGCGAGGGCGGGAAGCGGCACCCCACGCTGCACGACGGCGTCGCCGTCGGCGCGGGGGCGAAGATCCTCGGGCCGATCACCCTCGGTGCCCGCTCGGTCGTGGGGGCGAACGCCGTCGTGACGCGCGACGCCCCGGCCGACAGCGTGCTCGTGGGCGTCCCGGCCAAGGCGCGCACGCGCCGCAACGGCGAAGACACGCGCGCGCTGCTCACGACGCCGGAGTACTGGATCTGACCGGCGGGCGGCCCGACGGAACCCCGACGTAGGCTCGGTCCATGACCCGCCTGCACGACCTGTCCCTGACCGCCCAGGTACGGGGGCTGCGCGACGGCGACCTCTCCCCCGTCGATGTGGTCGGGCACTACCTCGACCGCATCGAGCGCCTCGACGACCTCGGTGCGTTCGCGGAGGTGACGGCGGATGCCGCGGTCCGTCGCGCCGCGGGGCTCGAGCGGCCCGCGCGGGGGTCGCTGTGGGGCGTTCCGCTCGCCGACAAGGATCTCGTCGCGCGGGCCGGCGTGCCGACGCGGTACGGGTCGAGATCGCGGGAGGACCACGTCCCGGCGGCATCCGATCCACTGGCGATCGCGCTCGACGCCGCCGGCGCGGTCAACGTGGGCAAGACGAGCACGTCGGAGTTCGGGCTCACCGGGTTCACCGAGCCGCTCATCCACGCCCCGGCGCGCGATCCCTGGCGACCGTCGGCGGGCGCGGGCGGATCCAGCGGCGGCGCGGCGGTCGCGGTGGCGGCGGGTCTGCTCCCCGCGGCCGTCGGGTCGGACGGCGGCGGTTCGATCCGCATCCCCTCGGCCACCGTGGGGGTGGTCGGGCTCAAGCCCTCGCGGGGTCGGCTGCCGATCGGTTCGGGGCTGGACTCCCCCGATCAGCTGTCGGTGACCGGGCCGATCGCCCGGACCGTGGAAGACGCCGGCCTGCTGCTCGACGCCCTCGTCTCNCTTGCGCCCTTCCCCTATGCCACGGGCGCACCCGGGGCGGGCCCNTTCGTCGACGCCGCGCGGCGCGATCCCGGTNCCCTGCGCGTCGGCATCACCACGGTNTCGCCCTGGGACGACAGCGAAGACATCGTCCTGGATGCCGCCGCNCGCGACGCGTTCTCGACGGCGGCGGCGTGGTTCGCGGATGCCGGACACGACGTGACGGATGCCGATTGGCATCCGGTCGGATACCCCGATCTCTTCCACATCCTCTGGCGCGCGAGCGCGGCGCGCATTCCCCTCGACGAGGCGGACGCCGCCCTCGTGGAGCCGCTGACGGCGTGGTTGGTCGAGGAAGGACGCCGCCTGTCGGCGGTCGAGCTGCTCGGGGGTCTCGCGGCCGCCCGCGCCTTCGAGAGGCGGACCGTGGCGGACTTCTCGCGCTTCGACGCCGTCCTGACGCCCGCTCTCGCGCAGCCGCCGCAGCCCGTCGGCGCCTACGCGGGCCACAGCCCCGAGCGCACTTTCGCGATGCAGGTCGAGTACGCGCCGTACTCGAGCTTCGTCAACGTCGCGGGTCTGCCCGCCCTCACGCTGCCGGTGACCGCCGACCCCTCCGGCCACCCCGTGTCGGTGCAGCTGGTCGGTCGGCCCGGCGGCGAAGCCGTGCTGCTCTCGCTCGCCGCGCAGCTCGAGCGCCGTCGCGGCCCGCTCCCCCACCCGCCCGTGTGGGACGCCTGACCGCGCGCAGCGACACGACGCAGGACGTTCCGGGCGGTCGGCCGATCCGGCGTTGTGGCCCCGGCCCTTTTGACTCAGCGTCGAGCACCCGGACCCGTCAGGGAAGCAGGCCGGCCGCGGCGAACGCGCGCGCGTAGATCTCGCGGACGACGCGCTCCTTGCGGGCGTTGTAGGCGCTCATCAGGCCGTCGGCGGCGACGGCGCGCTTCGTCTCGGCGTAGAGCTCGCGGTCGGCCGCATCCGCGCGCAGCCAGTCCCGGAAGATCCGGTGTCGCGCCGCTTCGGGGCTGTCCGGGGGCCAGACGTGCAGGTTCGCGGCGGGCGCGGTGCGCACGAGGCAGCGGTGTCCGAGCCACCAGGGCTCGCGCACGCGCAGCACGAAGCCGAGGTTCTCCAGCGCGGGAACGTACGCCGCCTCGTCGTCCGTGTCGCCGACGGTGAGGTCGATGTCGATCACCGGTTTGGCGGCGAGACCGGGCACCGACGTCGAGCCGACGTGCTCGATCGAGAGGGCGCGTTCGCCGAGGGCCCCGCGGATCTGCGCGCGGAGCGTGTCGAAGAGCTCGGGCCACGCGGCATCCGGTTCCACGACCTCGATCCGCCGAGGCTGCTCCGCCGCACCGACCCACGGAGACATCCCGGGCGGCGGGGGCGTGTCATCGAACGCGACGATCTCGGCGGCGGTGGGCATCACCCGATCCTAGGAGTCGGCGAGAGCGGCGAGCCGCGCCTCCTCG
>Ga0065721_10005259_pt1 | contig 14992 bp, 15 predicted proteins | sample Mesricmetagenome_FD_59108 | JGI IMG/M metagenome (GOLD analysis project Ga0065721, IMG submission 59108) | Mesophilic microbial community from rice straw/compost enrichment Sample: eDNA_1 v2 (version 2) | ecosystem: Engineered > Solid waste > Grass > Composting > Bioreactor | place: USA: Davis... | reverse complement strand
GCCCGGATCGGGCTCGAAGGCCACCGCGGTGCCGTCCAGACGGCGAGCCGTAGCCTGCGCCAGCCACTCGTATTCTGCAGAGCTGTGGTGCTGGTGGCCATTCAGAATGGCAATCTGGCGCCAGAACTCCTCGAGTAGCCCATGATCCGCCCAGACTTTCCGCACCCGGCTCCTGAATGTGGCGTCATCTTCCTCCCCCCGGTTCCAGGCCATGAAGGCGATATAGGTGTCGGCGAGCTGTTCGGCTTCGGGAGAACTCACCGGCACCTGGCGGCGCATCACAGACCCCACTTGGGCAAGGATCTGGTCTTGGCGAGCGTGCCACTCGTTCGGGTTGTCGCGCGCCCGCAGGAAGGTCTCTGTTCGCCCTGTATCCGTTGCTTGAGCCCTCAACACTCGTTGGAGCCTCTCGTCTGAGAGGAGCTCGTTCACACGCAGCCAGGCATCCAGTTGCTCCGGTGATGGCTCATCCGGCAAATCTGGAGCCGAGATGAGATCCTGCATCTTCACCCTCCAGCGATCATCGACGGCGACGCCACCGGTGACGGATTTCATGAACGCGGATGCAGTGAGGTGCCGCTGCTGGCGGGTGTGCTCGATCATCTGACTGATCCTGTGCAGGTCTTCTATGGTGGGAGAGCCCGACGCAAGTGCCAGGCGCAGCGTAGTGGAGAGAGCCTTTTGACGGCCGATACTCGCCTCCAGTTCCATGAGCCGCATCGACAGCATCTCTCCGATCGACGTGTCGCGGCGCAGGACTGCCTGAATGTCCGGAAGCCCCACACCGGCGCCGCGCAGGGCCTGGATCAGGTCGAGAGCGATCACGTCCCGGTCGTCGAAGATCCGGTAACCTGCCTCAGTGCGAAGGGGAGAGAGTAGCCCGGCATCCGCATAGAACCGGATCTTGCGAGCGGCAACGCCGCTACGTCGGGCAAGTTCACCTATAGTGTAGGATTGCTGGCTCATGACGAAGCTGTAGGGCTTCCACCAAGTGGAGAGTCGAGCAGCTGACTGAAAAGGGAGCACTAGCCTGGGTGGGGATCGATGTCCCGGATCAGCCGGGGCACAGCCGCGGCATTGGGCATGTCCACGTAGCGGTCATGGACAAAGCCTGTGGCAGCGTAGAACCCGAGCGCGAGCGGGTTTGCCAAAACCCCGAGCCTTGTTCGCCCCCACTCGGAGGCGAGTGTCGTGAGAGATTCAACAAGCGCCCTTCCAACTCCGGTTCGCCAGTCATCGGGGTCGACGAAGAGGGCGGCGATCTCCGCCTCTGGAGCTTCGGATCGCTCAAGAACCGCAAAGCCAACAATGCATTGTCCCTTGGTTGCTACCCGCACCCGATCGGTACTGAACCACTCATATCTGAAGCTCTCCGCAATGAGCTCAGGTTGAGAAGTCAGAAGGCGGCGTGCCGGATCGGGGTATCCGGCAATGGAAGCGCGGCGCTGAAGCTCAACGAGTATCGGGAGGTCTTCGACCCCACCTGCGCGGATCAGCGTTTTAGGACTAGATGCGATCGCTGGCTCCCAGGGATGCAGATGTCCCATTCACTGTCAGAAAAGCAGGATGCGCCAGCTTCTGAGAGCAATGGCAGTGTGGGGGTGGGTTAATTAGGGCAAGGACGCTGTTGCAAAGCGGTCAAGCTCTTCGCCCAGTGCGAACTTCATTAGTGCCTGACTAGATTGCAGAGTGGCACCAACGATCGGAGCCGTCAGATAAATGAACTTTCGCAGGAATTTCAGGTTCTCCAGCTCCTTTTCTAGTATGGCGCGCCTAAGAGCCGAGTGGTCAAACGCCGGCAGACGCACGGTCGAATAACCACTCAGGAATGCGCGAAAAAGGTCAGCGGCGTTCGACGAGGTGGCTGGGGACAGGCTCCAGAGGAAGGTTGCTATGTCATAGACCTGAAGGCCTCTTTTCGCCCATTCGAAGTCAATCAGCACGACCTCAGCGCCGGACCGTATTCCGTTGCCCATCCACGCATCGCCATGGCAGAGGCCATAACTACTGTTACCCGTAGGGAGGCTGTGGAAGGCGTCCGAAATAGTCCCATACTGCTCGGCCAACTGGTCCCTCGGCATAGGGTCATCTGCGACAGAACGCTCGGGAGCAGCCCCTGCGAACGTATGTATTTTGGCGAGGCTCCGTCCAAAGGCATGAGCGTCCGCAGCATTTGGCGAAAGGCCCGTTCCCACCACCTCGCGGGTTACCAGCCAGTTATAGGTAAGGCCTGCCAACTGCATAGGCCCCCCAACGAGCGTATCGCCTACTTTGATGACTTCGCAGCAGGGCAGGCTTTGCGACCGGGCTGTAGCTAGCAATGCTGCTTCACTCAGTAGGTCGCTTCGGGGATGGAGCGACGCCGGAGAGAAGCGGACAAAGACCTTGCCAGAGTGGGAAGGAACGCTAAGATTCTTGTTCACGCCGTGGGATACCATCTGTACGTTTCCAGCATCGGCACCCAACCATTTTGCCGCCACCTCAGCAAAAGCACTCATACCTTCATTCTTTACCATCCTGCCCTTCGTCCCCAAGGCCAGCACAAATTTGATAATGGGACAGTGTCCGCTTTAGGAAAGTGTAAGCGACCTGGTTACGGCTAAAAGGGGGTTGTTGACCCATTGGCAACTTGGGGGTGGGTAGCGAACTGCCCGGTTGCACCGGCAGCCGCACGAAAAGCGGACATCGACAATGAGCCCCAAGCGGAGTTTTATACCCACCCTTTCGGTCAGTAGACGCCTGCGGCTTGAAGATAACGAACTAGATCCTCGGGAAAAACCTGCTCGCTCGTTGTGGCGAGCTCCTCCCGATCCCACCAGCGATACTCCGCCATCACTTCACGCTCGATATCGGTCCACCCTTGCTGTGATATCTGCTGGTTGGGCGACCGAACGAGAAAGAACCGTTCGTCGGCTTCAACCATCTCACCTGAGGCCAGTGGGAAGATGGTGGTGCGCTGCCCCACTTCTTTCCCCACCTCCAGCAGCAGCCCCGTCTCCTCAGCAAGTTCGCGCTTAGCCGCTTGCTCGAAGGTCTCACCCTCGTCTACCGCACCGCCCGGAGTGGCCCAAAATACCCGACCCGCCAAAGCGCCAGAATGGTGCACGAAGCGAAACAGCAACACCCGATTGTCGGGGTCGATAATCAGGAGGCGCGATGAAGGGCGCTGAAGAAGTTTGGACCCCATCGATGCTCCTTTCCTTGCAAGTAGGGGGTGGGTAGCTGACCGGCAGCTTTTCGGCGCCTACCAAAGTAAGCAGCAGGGTCAGACAGTGATGGACTTCTCGTATTGCACCATTCCATCCGACATGCCGACCTCATTCCAAAGGCTCTTCTGGAGCAAAGACTTCGCTGGGGAATTGCGCGGGTTTACGAAAGCGGTCCACTTTGAAGTGGGCGGATGACCTGGCCAGTGCATCGCAAGTTGCAGCGCCTTGTACGCCAAGCCTTGGCCTCGCAGAGTGGGAGCCACTGCAATATCAGTAATGTAATGGGACGGATGCTGATCGGTACCCCAAACACAACCGATGAGAACGGTCGGCGTAGTTTTGATGGTCGCGACCAACTGTACACCGTTCCGTTCGGCAAGGACGGCGTCTAGCCAGTCGGTGTCCATCGGTCCAAGCTCACGATTAAGGGTCTGGTCCTTGAACCATTCCTGCACCCACAACCAATCGTCAGCAACGAACTCACGAAGCTCCATTCGTTGATCATGCCCTAGAGCGGCGCCCTTGTCAGTGCGCTTCGCAAAGGGGGTGGAATGCGGACAGGCCGCTTTCCACCACGTCCGCAGGAAAGCTGCCGGTCGTCCTGTGCGTTGGTAGTATAATGGGCTAAAGGTGGTTGGTACGTGTCAGCGCATTGGGGTCGATCTTGCAGCAGGACCTATCCGGTGATGCTCGCCCGGCTAAAGGCCAAAGGCTATATCAAGTTGTGGCCAGGCGCATCGCTCGCCTGATAGCAGAGCACAGCGAGGATCCGGATTGGAGCTTGCCTTCGGAGAGGGAGTTGGCCGAGGAGTTGAAGGTAAGTCGTCCATCCGTCAGAGAGGCAATCATAGCTCTGGAGATGCGCGGCATTGTGGAGGTGCGGGGCCGAACTGGCATTGTCGTGTTACCGACCTCCGCTACGCTCATAAACTTCGACTCCATCAACACCGATGTTGGCGCAGGACCGTTTGAGATCCTGGAGGCGCGCATGGCTGTAGAGGCGAGTGCGGCCGCGATAGCGGCGACCCGTGCTACCAGCTACGACTACATGCATCTCGAGGAGAGCATCCAAGCGATGCAGAGCCGCCCCGAACTCAAGGACGGTAAGGATCCTGCGGATCGAGAATTCCACCGCGCCATCGCTACCATGACTGGCAACGCAGTGATCACCAGCATGGTAGAAGCGTTGTGGATTCAGCAGGAATCATCGCGCATGTGGAAGGCCATTCATCAGCGCATCTACAAGGATGATATGCAGCCGATCTGGATAGGGCACCACTACGGCATTCTTGCCGCTCTGAAGACCCGAAACCCGGATGCGGCTTACAAGGCGATGTGGCAGCACATCGCCAGCGTGGCAAATGAACTGCTCGACGCAAGTACGGTCGAGACTGTGACCGGGACTATGGCCGAGAACCAAAGGAGCGACACGTGATCGGCAAGTTCGCACACGTAGGGATGACGGTTTCGAGCATCGACCGCAGCCTGGCCTTCTATGTGGATCTGCTGGGGCTGCGCCTGGTCGATCGCCGCCCGGGCACGCAGGGTGACGAGGTCTGCTTCATCGATGCCGACGGCTGCATGCTCGAACTCATCGGTCCGTCCACCGGTGCGCTGTTTGCGGAGGACGTCGCCGCCGGTCGGGCCGGGCTGCTGCACCTGACCTTCAAAGTCGAGGACGTGGACGCTACTGTGGCCGCCGTACGCGCTGCCGGTGGTGAGGTGGTNGAGGGACCACGGGATGCCTACAATACCGCGATCGCGAAGCGGGTCGCGTTCTGCCGCGACCCCGACGGCATCCTGGTGGAGTTCCTGGGCGAGTAGCTATTTCGCCTCCATGAACCGCATGAAACGCGTCCAGTCATAGGGCGTGAGCTCATGACCACCCTCGCGCAAGTGCCAGCCGAGAGCACCGGCTTTCACCTGCGAACCCGGCGTGAAGGCCGGCTCTTCGGCAAACTCCGAAGGGATGCCGAAGGCGCTCCAGAACGGGGCGGCTGCCTTGAGGCCGAGATACTCGCCACGAGGATCGCACCACAAGTCATCGGCGGCCGAGGCGACATAGAGCCGGCGCGGTGCCATCAGCGCCAGGAGCTGATGCTGGTCCACATTGTCGAGACCAGCGCGGGTGGCGCGGTCTTCCGACAGCAGCCAATGCGGGAAGGCCTGACGGTTGTGGGCGAAGCTCTCGCCGAAATTGCGGCGCGACAGCGAGGCGCCACCGCAGCCGGATTCGTTGAGGAACAGGGCGGAGATGCGCTCGTCGTTGACCGAGGCCCAAAGGGCGGCCTTGCCGAGCCGCGAATGGCCGGCGACGACAATGGCGGACGCATCGACGTCCTGAAGCTGAGCGGCGATGTCAACGAGCCGCAGCAGCGACCATGACCAGAGGCAGACCGTGCCGGGCGCGGTTTGTGGATCGTAGAGATCGAGCAGCGGGCGCACGCCATGCTCCCTGGATGTCACCGGATCGTCGGGCACCCAAGATCCGTAGCAACTGGTCAGCACGGCATAGCCCGCATCCGTCAGCAGCGAGACGGGGAAGCGGTGGGCGGCGGTGCCGCGCAGCACCTCGGCGAGTGAGCCCTGACCCCCGCCGAGCCATTGCGGCAGGGCGACCCTGGCGTCAGGATCGAGCGGGAACTCTTCACCCTGGAGCGAGCCGACCGGCCCCAAGAAATCGAGACCGATCACGATAGGGACGGGGCCGGTGCGGTGCGGCGGCAGCCATAGCGCAGCGTTGACCTGAAACTGGCGCTCATCCGCCTCGAGCCGGATAGCGATGCGTTCGCAGTCGCCCTCGGCGAGCGGGTGACGCTCCCAAGCCAGGCGCGTGGGCGGCGGCGGCAGTTCGCCGAACAGACCCTCGGCGAAGACTCGCCGCCAGGCCCGCTGCGCCGTCCGTGCTTCTTCCGGATCAGCCGCTGTAGCCCGCGCGCCATCGAGTGAAAGGGGAGGCAGAACGTAATCTCCGACCAGCCCCTCGTCATAGTTGGCCGGCATGCCGGCAGCAGTGCTCATGCTGCAGCTCCAGTTGCGCGTTCCGGCAAGGCGGTCTCGTCCGGTCCGAACAGGTGGCAGTGGGCCGCCGGGATGTCCACTGCGAGTTTATCGCCGCGCCGGGCGGTCGATTGCCCCGGTTCGTGCACCAAGAATGGAGTGCCGTCCGGAAGGCGGCAATGCAGGTAGCTGCTGGCGCCATAGTGCTCGGCGACTTCGACTTCCGCCGTCCAAGGACCGCCCAGTGAGATGTGCTCGGCACGGATGCCAAGGGTCTGCGTGGCGCCCTCGGCAATGGCGGCAGCGCGGGCGGGAAGCCGGAGCGGCGGAAGCTGTGGCGCCACGAACTCGAAGCTCTCGGAGGTGACATTGGCCGCCTTACCCTCCACGAAGTTCATGCGCGGCGAGCCGATGAAACCGGCGACAAAGCGGTTCACCGGGGCATTGTAGAGCTCGAGCGGCGAGCCGACCTGCTCGATCTGGCCCTTGCGCAGCACGACGATCTTGTCGGCCATGGTCATAGCCTCCACCTGATCGTGCGTCACATAGATCATGGTATTGCCGAGGCGCTCGTGCAGGTTGGTGATCTCGACCCGCATCTGCACCCGCAGTTCGGCGTCGAGATTGCTGAGGGGCTCGTCGAAGAGGAAGATCTTGGGGTCACGGGTGATGGCACGGCCGATGGCCACGCGTTGGCGCTGGCCCCCGGAAAGCTGCTTGGGGCGACGCTCCAGCAGTTCGGTGATCTGCAGGAGTCGAGCGGCCTCGTTGACGCGCTGCGCGATCTGCGCCTTGGGCATACGGATGTTCTGGAGTCCGAAGTCGAGGTTTTCGCGCACGGTCATGTGCGGGTAGAGCGCGTAGGACTGAAACACCATGGCGACGCCGCGATCAGCAGCGGCGACATCGTTCACCGGCTGGCCGGAAATGACGATCTCGCCCTCCGATGCATCCTCGAGGCCGGCGATGATGCGCAGCAGGGTCGACTTGCCGCAGCCGGAAGGGCCGACGAAGACGACGAATTCGCCTTCCTCGATGCTCAGATTGACGTCGCGAATGATTTCGGTTGGGCCGAAGCTCTTTCGGATGTGCTTCAGCTGCAGGCTAGGTACCGCCATTACTTAATCCCTGTGGAGGCAATGCCGCTGGTGATGAACCGCTGCAGGAAGACGAAGACGAGGATCACCGGCAGTGCGGTCATCACTGTCATCGACAGCAGGTATTCGTAGCGGATGATGTTCTCGCCCTTGAACGAGTTGAGCGCCAGCTGCAGCGTGAACACGTGCTCGCGGCTCAAGACCACCAGCGGCAGCAGGAAGTCGTTCCAGCGCCAGATGATGGAGAAGATGGCGACGACGGCGAGTGCGGGCGTCGACAGCGGCAGAATGATGCGCCAGAAGATGCGCCACTCGCTGGCATGATCCATGCGTGCCGCCTCGATAAGTTCGTCCGGTATGGTGAGCATGTACTGGCGGAGCAGGAACACGCCGGTCGGGGTTGCGACGGTGGGCAAGATGACCCCCCAAAGATTGTTGACGAGCCCCATAGCCGCAACGGTGATGAACACCGGCACCAGCAGCACAGTCGCGGGAACCATGAGCGTTGCGAGGATGGCGACCAGGGCCGCATTGCGCCCGCGAAAGCGGTACTTGGACAGGGCGAAAGCCGCCATGGCGTTGATGATCAGCGTGATGGCTGTCGCTACAACCGTGATGAACACGCTGTTGAAGGCATATCGGCCGATGTTGACGTTGCGGGACGGTTCGAACAGGTCGGTGTAGTTGGACCAGTTGATGCCGAGGTCACGCACGGGAGTCGCCTCGCGCGTCGATACCGGGATCAGCTTGTCCGGCTCGGCGGGGTCGACCATCTGTGCCTGGATGCCAACGCGGCGCACCTGCGCCAGTTGGCGCACGGTGCCGTCCTCCATGGTGACCTCATAGAGGTTGAGCGGCTTGTCGTAGCCTTCGACCACCACCGAGCGGTAGGCATAGGGGAGGGGTGTCGGCGGGTATTCCGACAGATTGCCGGGGCTCTTGAACGAGGAGACGGCGAGCCACACCACTGGTCCGAGCATCACCACGACCCCGAGGAGCAGGTAGAGATAGCTCACCCAGTCGGTCCAGTCCCAGCCGGTGCGGCCGCGACGACGGGTCAGGATATTGCCTTGCGGCATGGAGAGGGCGTCAGCCATCGTAGCTTCTCCGGGCGAAGCGGAACTGCAGCAGGGTGAGCAACAGCAGCACTACACCCACTAGGAGCGAGGCGGCTGCGGCCAGGCCGAGATTGCGGGGGCTGGCGGCAAAGCCGGTCTCGTAGATGTGCTGGATCAGCAGCAGCGTCGCCGAACCTGGGCCGCCGCCGGTCAGCACGTAGAGTTCGTCAAAGGTCTGCACGGCGCCGATAGTACCGAGCACCACCACAACCAGCAGCGTCGGCTGCAGCAGTGGCAGGGTGATCTTCGAGAATACGCGCCAGGGGCTGGCGGAGTCCATCTTGGCGGCCTCGTATACATCGCGCGGAATGGCCTGCAGACCAGCCAGCAGGATCAGTGTGTAGAAACCCATGCGGGCCCAAACCGTGACGAAAACGGACCAGAAGAAGGAAAAGCTCGGCGTCCCCAGCCAGTCGAACGGGCCGAGACCAACGCCGCCGGCAAGTCCATTCAGGAGGCCCTGACGCTGCAGGATCCAGCGCCAGACCAAGGCTACGACCACCGGCGACAGCATCACCGGCAGGAAGAATATGGCGCGGAAGAAGCCGAGGCCGCGCAGTGGTCGGTTCAGCACCAGCGCCGTAATCAGCGACACGATCGTGAGCGCAATCACCTGCACCGGGACGAAAGCAGCGGTGTTGTAGAGAGCGCGCCAGAACAGATCGCGGGTGCAGCTCGAGGGATTGGTATAGTCACCGCAGTTCAACAGGATGCGGAAATTGTCGGTGCCAACGAAGGGACGCTCGCCGGGGTAGACTCGGTCGCTGCCGGTGAAGGCGTAGTAAACGTTCAGCAGCACCGGGAACAGCGCGAAGACGCCGACGGCCACCAGATTGGGGGTGAGAAACAGCCAAGGCATCCGCTTGATGCCGATGAGCCGCTGCACGGTTGCCATCAGCGGCTCGATCAGACCGGCTAGAAAGCTGCCGATAGATCCCAGAAGCGCCTTGACGATGATCCCCACGATACCCCCTGAAAGTTCCGGGACCGGGGGAAGGCTCCCGGTCCCTTTCTCGACGATCGGACCGCTATTGGGCAGTGGCGGCCGAGTCGATTGCCAGATTGACGTCGTCGACGACACGCTGCAATGCCTCGTCCACGGTGAGTTCGCCGTTGATCGCCTGCGACAGGCGTGAGGCGAAGGCATTGATGTACGCGAGCATGTAAGTAGAGCCCTGTAGGCGATAGGCAGCCGGTGCTATCTTTGGGATCTGCGCGGTGAACAGCTCCAGGCCAGCGGCTTGCGCATCGTCTAGGTCCTGGTACTCGATGCCTGCTTCAACCAGCTCGGCGTTCTGAGGGATCTCAGCGGTACGCGCCAGGACTTCCCCAATCACCTCGGGCTGGGACATGAAGTCGATGAGCTTGGCCACTTCTTGTGGATGCTCGGTGGTGTTAATGGCTACGATAGCACCGCCGCCGGGCATCACCGAACAGTACTCGTCACCGCACGCGGAGGGGACAGCCTGCCACTCGAACAGGTCTCCAATTTCCTGCATACGCCCGAGCGTCCAAGAGCCTGAGAAGTTATACACCGTCTGCCCGTTGCGGAACTGGTCGAAGAACTCGCCATAGGTGGTCCCGCCAATGTCGCCCCAGAGCTCCTTCGGCATGATGCCGTCGCGGTGCCACTGGACGAAAAGCTCGGCAGCTTTGCGCATACCGTCGTCTACGACTGGGCGGCCGTCTTCGCCGAAGAGCTGGGCACCATAGCTGGTGGCGATTGCCGCGAAACGATGGCCCGAGCGGTCCATCGACATGGCATAGGGGGTCTCTGTAGCGTCGGCCACCTGCTTGGTTGCTGCCGCCCAGTCTTCCCAGGTCGCGCCTTCCGCCGGGATTTCAACGCCAGCCTGCTCGAAGAGGGTCTTGTTGATATAGCCGCCGCCGACGGTCAGGCTGGTGCCGAAGCCGTAGATTTCGCTGCCGCCGGCATCACCGCGTAGCCAGGACAGCGACGGACCGTACTGGGCCTCATAGCGGGCTGCATCCACATAAGGAGTGAGATCTAGGTAGTAGCGCTTCAGGCCAGCAAGATCGGTGACCGCGGCGATATCCGGGCCTTCGCCAGCCGCCAGCTGCACCGGCAGGGTTTCGAGCTCGGCGCGATAGGGGACATGGTCCACAGTGACGTGGATGTTTGGATTCTCTTGCTCAAACTCACCGAGCAGTTCACCCCATATGTCGCACCCGCCCGTATCGCTCGTGCAGAAGAAGCGAAGCTCGACATTGTCCTGCGCGTGCCCGGCAGTCGTGCCGAAAAGCAGGGGTACCGCAAGTGCGGCCATCACACTGTTCATACGTAGCATGTTCAACCTCCAGAGCCGCAGCTCATACCCAGACGTGATCCACGCTATTTCTGGTCTTACCAACATGTCAACACCGTTTTGCGGCAGTGCAATGTTGGAAAGCTAGCCGCGGATTTTCTGGGGTTGACGCTGCTAAAACTACGACTGTATCTGGTTTGACCAGAAGGCGGAGTTGCCCGCCGTCCTGCCAAACCAATGAGGCTGAATGTTGCGTTTCGCGGCAATCGGGCTGGATCACGCCCATATTTTCGATCACGTCCGCGGCCTTCGCGCTGCCGGAGCCGAATGCGTGGGCTTCGATCCCGCGACCACAGATCCCGGAGTACTGCGCGGCTTCCGCGAGCAGTTCCCGGACGTCCCGGAGGTCGAGCGCGAGCGCCTGCTCGATGATGCAGGCATCGACGTCATCTGCACCGCAGCCATCCCGCGTGACCGGCCGCTGGTGGCCATCGAGGCGATGCGCCGCGGCAAGGATGTGATGGTCGATAAGCCGGGCTGCATTAGCCTCGATCAACTTGAGGCGGTGCGCAAGACGGTAGCGGAAACCGGCCGCATCTTTTCGGTGTGCTTCTCCGAGCGGCACTGCGTGCCATCGGCGGTTCTGGCGGGCAAGCTGGTGGCGGACGGCGCTATCGGCGACGTGGTACAGACGGTGGGTCTTGGACCGCACCGGATCAACCGGCCCGTCCGTCCGTCCTGGTTTTTCGAGCCGGACGCTATTGGCGGCATCATCAACGACATCGCGTCGCATCAGGTCGATCAGTTCCTGTTCTACACCGGCTCCCACACTGCTGAGGTGGTGGCGAGTAGCGTCGGCAATTTCGCCAATCCGCAGAACCCGGCTTTCGAGGACTTCGGCGAGATGACGCTGCGCTCGAGCTCGGCCACCGGCTACATCCGCGTTGACTGGTACACCCCGGACGGGCTGCCGGTCTGGGGTGATGGCCGCCTGACCATCCTTGGCACCAAGGGCTATATCGAGCTACGCAAGTACATCGATATCGCTGGCCGCCCCGGCGACAACCACCTGTTCATCGCCGACGGCAGCACCGCCCGGCATATTGATGCCTCCGGTGAACCGCTCGACTACTTCACGCGCTTCATTGCCGATGTGCGGGATCGCACCGAGACGGCGATGACGCAGCACCACACGTTCGAAACCACCCGGCTGGCGCTCGAGGCCCAGCGCGATGCCGTGCGGCTGGCGCCGCGAGGGACGGAGAACTGAAATGACGAAAGCCTTGCGCGTTGCCCTGGTCGGGGCGGGAATCATGAGCCGGCACCTTGTCGGCTACCGCTGGCGGCCGGATCTGTTCGACCTGAAGGTACTCTGCTCTCTTGATGTGGAGCGCGGTCGGGCGCTGTGCGACGAGTACGATGTTCCCGAATTCACAGAGGACTTTCAGTCGCTGTTGCGACGCGACGATATTGACGTGGTCGATATCGCCACCCCGCCGGGCCTCCATTTCGAAATGTGCCGGGATGCCCTCCTCGCCGGCAAACATGTGATCTGCGAAAAGCCGCTGTTCGGCTCGGTGGCGGAAGTCGACGAGATGGAGAAGATCGTGGCCGGCACGGACCGTCAACTGATGCCGATATTTCAGTACCGCTACGGCATGGGATTGCAGAAGCTGAAGCACCTGGTCGACAGCGGCATCGCCGGTAAGGCCTATAGCACCACGATCGAGACGCATTGGTGGCGACCTCCAGCCTACTACGAGGTACCGTGGCGCGGCAAATGGGCAACTGAACTCGGCGGCGGCTTCCTAGGGCATGCCATCCATGCCCATGACATGCTGAACTACATCCATGGGAACACGGCGAGTGTCTTTGCATATGGGGCGACGCTGTTGAACGCCATCGAGGTGGAAGACACCATGGTGGCCGCCGTCAGGATGGAGAACGGCTCGCTCGCCACCCTGTCGATGACACTGACGTCGCGGCAGGAAATCTCGCGGCTCCGCTTCTGCTTCGAGAACCTCGTGGCCGAGAGCACTCTCGAGCCTTATACGATGTCGCGTGATCCCTGGACCTTCGTTACCAATGATCCGGCGCTGCAGGTGAGGATAGACGCGGCCTTAGCCGAGATACCGACGACCGAGGACGGCTATACTCGCCAGTTCGAGCTTTTCCATGAGGCGGTGACCACCGGAACGGAGCTGCCGGTTACGCTCGCCGACGCACGTCGGTCGCTGGAACTGGTCACCGGGGCGTATTACTCTGCCCGCACCGGACAGCCGGCGCAGCTGCCGATCACCGCTGAGCACCCGCTTTACCGCTCCTGGGTGCCCCAGGCCAATAGCCGCGCGGCGTAGGATCGCCATGCTGGACAGGCAGAAACTGATCGAACTCATGGGGCCGCTGCCGGAGCGGTCCCAGCTTGCGCCGGTGGTGCTCGAGAGCGTCCGCTGCGACGGATATGTGCGCGAGCTTGTGGAGTATGGGCTCGATCCGGGCGAACGCATCCGTGCGTACTTCCTGCTGCCGGAGCGGGTCGATGCTCCGCTGCCGCTGATCTTCGCCCATCACCAGCACAATGCAGAGTTCGCCATTGGCAAGAGCGAGGTGGTTGGGATTGCCGGTGATCCAGACCAAGCCTACGCCGCGGAGCTGGCGCAGCGCGGATACGCTGTGATAGCGCCCGATGCCATCGCCTTTGAGGAGCGGAATTGGTCCACCCCCACCGGCTACGCCGAGTATTTCGAGCTGGTCTCCCGTTTGGTCCGCGGCCATACGCTATTGGCGAAGATTCTGAGCGATGTGTCTGCGGGACTCGACTATGCCTCATCGCGGCCTGAGGTCGACGCGGGCCGAGTTGGTTTCATCGGGCACTCTTACGGCGGCCGAATGGGCCTCTGGGCGCCAGCCTGGGACAGTCGCATCAAGGCGTCAGTATCCAACTGCGGCTGCGTCAACTACCGCAACTCGATGCGACGAGTTTCCGGTGTGCAGGCGGAGTTCTGCGTCCCCGGAATTATGCAGCATGGGGACATGGAGGACATCCTTCGCCTTGCAGCTCCCCGGGCCGTGCTAATTCAAGCGACTACAGATGATGTTTGGTCGGACAACGCTCAGGAGCTTTACAGCGCTGCGCGATCTAGCTTTCCGGAGGGGCACCTGCGGTTGAAACTGTGGCCGGGGGGGCATCAGTTCACACCGGAAATGCGCGCCAGTGCCTATGATTTCCTCGATCAATGGTTGTCTGGGGGTCACTAAGTTCGTCGCGATCCAGACCCGGCGGACCAACGGGCACCGGGAGTTTAGTGGCGCATTCCAGACTCAGCTGCACAGTTAGGTGCGGCGGATATGAAGGGAGGCGTGTTCTGGCCATGCTAACAGCGGAGCCAAAGCTTGGCGACGGATCCGACACTCTATCGCGCCAAATTTATCGCGTGTTACTCGAGAAGATCATCTCTCTCCAGCTAAAGCCGTTTGAGGTGCTTTCAGAGGTCAGCATCGCCAACGAGTTTGGGGTCAGTCGTACGCCGACCCGAGAGGCACTAGTGCGCTTGGCGGATCTTGGTTTGGTTGAAGTCGTCTCTCAGCGCGGTACATTTGTGGCGCCCATGCGCGAGCTTGATCTCGAGCGGTCGCAGTTTGCGCGGGAAGCCATCGAAACGTGCTTGCTCGAGCGCGTGATTCAACTTGGCCGTTACTCGGACTTGGCTTCGCGGCTAGAGGTCGAGATCGGCATCCAGGAAACATCTGCTCGTATGGGCAATATGAAGCGCTTCTGTCAGTCGGACGACGCTTTTCACGCCCTTATTGCCGAGACAGCCGGCTACCCGCACGTCCAGAGCGAAATAGATCGCGCGAAGGTCCATATGGATCGGATCCGCCACCTTGTGCTCAAGGGAGTGGGGGACATGGGACTGGTAGTCGACCAGCACAAGGCCATTGCGATGGCTGTTGCCTCTGGTGAAACCGGCAGAAGCCAAGATGCGCTTCAGGTCCATCTTCGCCGAGTGTTGCGACTCATCGAAGAGGCGAAAGTTTCGTTTCCAGAGTACTTTGGTTCTAGTCTGCAGCGGAGACTGGTACGGCAGCGACTTCGAAGAGACTGCCTTCGGTCGGCACACAAACAATCCGTCTGTGCTTCGTCACCTTAGCGGTGCGCCATCTCTCGGACAGCTTGAGGACGGCAGGGTAGGGGTGGAAAACGGACTGTCCGCTCTTGTCACCACGCGTATGTATTGCGGACACCCACCGTCGCCTACTAACGAGCTGGCATCGCTGATATTGAAGGACGACAACGGCGC
>Ga0065721_10005258_pt1 | contig 14992 bp, 12 predicted proteins | sample Mesricmetagenome_FD_59108 | JGI IMG/M metagenome (GOLD analysis project Ga0065721, IMG submission 59108) | Mesophilic microbial community from rice straw/compost enrichment Sample: eDNA_1 v2 (version 2) | ecosystem: Engineered > Solid waste > Grass > Composting > Bioreactor | place: USA: Davis... | reverse complement strand
TTCTCGAACGCTCGCGCCCACGATCAGGCCGGCAAGCGGGCACAATGCCGGCAAAATTACGTTGCGAATAGAACTGTTTTCGCGCCGGAGAGTTGCGCCGCGAGCAACGCTGCGCCGGAAGCGGCCGCCCGGAGGGCGACCGCAGGTGTCGGCGTCAGGTCTTGAGGCGATAGCCGGTTCTGAAGATCCAGCTGACGACGGCGAGGCAGATCACGAGGAAGACGAGGGTCATCGTGACGCTCACCGTGATGTTGACGTCGGAGATGCCGTAGAAGCTCCAGCGGAAGCCGCTGACCAGATAGACGACCGGGTTGAACAGGCTCACCGTGCGCCAGAAGGGCGGCAGCATGTCGATGGAATAGAAGCTGCCGCCGAGGAAGGTGAGCGGCGTGACGACGAGCAGCGGCACGAGCTGCAGCTTCTCGAAATTGTCGGCCCAGATGCCGATGACGAAACCGAGCAGGCTGAACGTCACCGCCGTCAGCACCAGGAAGGCGAGCATCCAGAAGGGGTGCTCCACCCGCAGCGGCACGAAGAGCGCGGCCGTCGCCAGGATGATGAGGCCGAGGATGATCGATTTCGTCGCCGCCGCGCCGACGTAGCTGACCACGATCTCCATCGGCGAGACCGGGGCCGACAGCACCTCGTAGATGGTGCCGACGAAGCGCGGGAAATAGATGCCGAAGGAGGCGTTGGAGATGCTGTGCGTCAGCAGCGTCAGCATGATGAGCCCCGGCACGAGGAAGGCGCCGTAGCTCACGCCGTCGATCTCGGCCATGCGCGGGCCGATGGCCGCGCCGAAGACGACGAAATAGAGGGAGGTGGAGATGACGGGGGAGACGATGCTCTGCAGCAGCGTGCGCCCGGCGCGCGCCATCTCGAAGCGGTAGATGGCGCTGACGGCGTGGATGTTCATCGGGCGTTCCTCACGAGGCTGACGAAGATTTCCTCGAGCGAGCTCTGCCGCGTCTGCAGGTCGCGGAAGCGGACCCCTGCCCCCGAAAGGTCCTGCAGCAGGGTCGTGATGCCGGTGCGCTCGCCCTGGGTGTCGTAGACGTAGGTCAGCTCCGTGCCGTCCTCGGAGAGCTCGAGCGCATAGCCGTCGAGGCCGGGAGGCAGCCTCTCGAGCGGCACCTGCAGGTGCAGCGTCAGTTCCTTGCGGCCGAGCTTGCGCATCAATTCGTCCTTCTCCTCGACGAGCACGAGCTCGCCGCGGTTGATGACGCCGATGCGATCGGCCATCTCCTCCGCCTCCTCGATGTAATGCGTGGTGAGGATGACCGTGACGCCCGTGTCGCGCAGCGTGCGCACGACGTTCCACATGTCGCGCCTGAGCTCGACGTCGACGCCGGCCGTCGGCTCGTCGAGGAAGAGGAGCCGCGGCTCGTGCGCCAGCGCCTTGGCGATGAGCACCCGGCGCTTCATGCCGCCGGACAGCGTCATGATCTTGGCGTCGCGCTTGTCCCACAGGGACAGGTCCTTCAGCACCTTCTCGACATAGGCAGGGTTCGCCGGCTTGCCGAAGAGACCGCGGCTGAAGCTCACGGTGGCCCATACGGTCTCGAAGGAATCGGTCGTCAGCTCCTGCGGTACGAGGCCGATGATGGAGCGCGCGGCGCGGTAGTCGGCGATGATGTCGTGACCGTCGACCCGCACGGTGCCGGCGCTCGGCCTCACGAGCCCGCAGACGATGCTGATCAGCGTCGTCTTGCCGGCGCCGTTCGGCCCGAGCAGCGCGAAGATCTCGCCGCGCCGAATCTCGAGGTCGATGCTCTTCAGGGCCTCGAAGCCGGATGCATAGGTCTTCGAGAGATTCGCGATGGAAAGAATGGGCTGCATGCGCGGCAAGATAGCGTCGGCGCGTGCCGTTTCGACCGTTTTTTCCGGCGTGCCGGACGCGGTGCGCGGTTCGGCCTCCGCGACAGCCGCATCGTGGCCATGGATGGTGGGCATGGATCGGTCCTTGCGAGGGTGCAGGTCCGACAGGTGGGGTCACGCTTGCGTGATCGCAACCCGTTCACCGGCTGCAACGGCACGTTGTCCGCGCTTCAGCCAGGCGCGCGGCGCTTCGCCCGTCATGCGCCGGAACATGGTGATGAAGGCGGCGATGCTCTCATAGCCGAGGTCGAGCGCCACATTGGTCACCGGCTCGCCGTCGGCGAGGCGCGGCAGCGCGGCGAAGAGGCAGGCCTGCTGCCGCCACAGCGAGAGGCTGAGGCCGGTCTCGCGCTGGAAGGTGCGCGTGAAGCTGCGGCGGCTCATGCCGGCGGCCTTCGCCCAGGCGTCGATGGTCACGTGCGGCGAGGGATCGGCGAGGAAGCGGCGGCACAGCGTGGCGAGCTGGGGATTGGCCGGAAAGGGCAGAGCCAGCGGGCGCTCCGGAAGGCGCGGGATCTCGTGCAGGATGAGGTCGAGCAGCAGCGCGTCGCGGCCGCTCGCCGGCACGTCGCGCGCCAGCGCCATCGCCTCCACGATGAGGCTGCGCATGAGGCTCGTGACGGCGACCACGCGCAGGTCCTGCGGCAGGCCGGGAATGGCCGCGGGGCGGACATAGACCGAGCGCATCTCGACGTCGCCGAGCATGTCGACCGCATGATCGATGCCCGCCGGCAGCCAGATCGCATGGTCGGGCGGCACCATCCAGCGGCCGCTGTCCGTATGGACCATGGCGACGCCGGACAGCGCATAGAGCAGCTGCGCGCGTGTGTGGTGGTGGCGCGTGACGTGGTAGCCGTCCGGATAGTCCGCCGGCAGGGCGATGACCGCCGCATCCCCGCTGTCGATCCACGCCCGGCGCTGCCGATCGACATGCAGCGGTTGCATGTCGTCATGCTCATTCATGCACCGTCCTCACCCTTGGCCCACTCACGAAACTTTTGGACCAAAACACGAAAGCAGTACGCCCGCAACCGGCCTATGGAAGAGGCACCAGCCATCGGAGCCGTCCCCGTGACCGACACGCCCGCCGTCGCCGCCAGAACCCATGCCGAGAACACGGCCTTCCTCGTGATCGCGGCGGTGAGCCTGTGCCATCTCATCAACGACGTCATGCAGTCGCTGCTGGCGGCGATCTATCCGATGCTGAAGCGCGACTACGGGCTCGACTTCTGGCAGATCGGGCTCCTGACCATGACCTTCCAGGGCACGGCATCGCTGCTGCAGCCGATGATCGGGCTCTATGCCGACAAGCGGCCGATGCCCTATTCGCTGCCCGTCGGCATGGGCTCGACCTTCGTGGGCCTGATGGTGCTCGCCTTCGCCAGCGACTACCTCCTCCTCGTCGCCGGGGCGGCACTCATCGGCATCGGCTCGGCGATCTTCCACCCGGAGGCCTCGCGCGTGGCGCGTCTCGCCTCAGGCGGGCGCTATGGCCTCGCCCAGTCGCTGTTCCAGGTTGGCGGCAATTTCGGCTCCGCCCTCGGGCCGCTGCTCGCCGCCTTCATCGTCGTGCCCCGCGGCCAGGCGAGCGTCGCCTGGTTCTCGGTCATCGCCTTCATCGGCATGGCCATCCTCTGGCAGGTCGGCAGCTGGTACGCGCGCTATCAGGCGCGGGCGACGCAGCGCCCGAAGGCGACGCGCACGGTCACCGTCGCCCGGCACAAGATCGTCATCGCCCTCGTCGTCCTCGCCATCCTCACCTTCTCGAAGAACGTCTACATGGCGAGCATCTCGAGCTTCTACACCTTCTACGTCATCGACCGGTTCGGCGTCTCCGTGCAGGTGTCGCAGGTGATGCTGTTCGTCTTCCTCGGGTCGGCAGCGGCCGGCACGATCCTCGGCGGGCCGGTCGGCGATCGCATCGGCGCCAAGGCGGTGATCTGGGTGTCCATCCTCGGCGCCGTGCCGTTCACGCTCGCCCTGCCCTACGCCAGCCTCGAATGGACGATCGTGCTCTCCGCCGTCATCGGCCTCGTGATGGCCTCCGCCTTCCCGGCCATCGTCGTCCTCGCGCAGGAACTCGTCCCCGGCCGCGTCGGCATGGTCGCCGGCATCTTCTTCGGCCTCGCCTTCGGCACGGCCGGCATCGCGGCCGCGCTGCTCGGGGTCGTCGCCGATGCGAAGGACATCGCCTATGTCTACTGGCTCTGCTCCTTCCTGCCGCTGCTCGGGCTCCTCACCATCCTCCTGCCCAATCTGAAGCGCGGCGAGGCCGCCGCCTGACGAAGCCGTTTGTGGGGGGACCGCCGGTCAGCGGTTCCCCTTGCGCGCGAAGACCTCCCCGAGGGCGATGACGCAGGCGCAGATGGCCATGAGGACGATGGAGATGACGGCGGCCGAGGGCATGTCGGTGCCGGTCTCCGAGATCTTGCTGTAGAGCAGCAGCGGCAGGATGTTGACCTGCGTGCCGACGAGGGCGAGCGCCGTGCCGTAGGCGCCGATGGCGACGGCAGAGGTCAGGCAGAAGGCGGCGACGATGGCCGGCAGGATCTGGGGCAGCAGCACCTGCACGAAGGCCTGAACCGGGCTCGCCCCGAGCGAGCGGGCGGCCGCGATCTGGGTGTTGTCGAAATTGCGCACCGCCGGCAGGACGACGAGCACGACGCGCGGCACGAGATAATAGGAATAGGCGAGCCCGAGGCCGAAGGGCGAGAAGATGAAGCCGCCGACGACCGCCGGATCGAGCCCGAGCTGTGCCAGCAGCAGCGTGACGAAACCCGCCCGGCCGAGGAGCAGGATGAAGCCGTAGGCGATGATCAGCCCGGAGAAGGTGAGCGGCAGCGAGATCGCCACCAGCAGCGAGGTGCGCAGCCCGGGCGGCAGCCGCGACAAGGTGATGGCGACGGGCACGCCGATGGCGAGCGAGAAGAGCGGCGTCACGAGGCCGAGCAGCGCCGTGCCGCGCAGGCCCGCCCAGAAGACGGGATCGGCCCAGACGCGCCCGAAGGCGCCGCCGCCGTCGCTCACCGCCTCCGCCAGAACGAGGCAGAGCGGCAGGAGGAAGAAAAGCCCGAAGACCGCCGCTCCGGGAGCGGCGAACACGCCGAGCGGCGCGGCGGTGGGGGAAGGTTTCGTCATCGCTTGAGGGAACGGTGCGGCACGGATGCCGCACCGTCACTGTCCTTATTGTCCAAGAACCGCCTTGGCCCAGCCGGCGTCGATCTCGGCCTTCTTGGCGGTGGCCTTGGCGATGTCGATCGGCTTGAGCTGGGGCGCGGCCGGCAGCTTGTCCGCGACGCTGTCCGGCAACTTCACGCCGGGCACGGACGGGCGCACGAAGCCCTCGGCGAAGATGCCCTGGCCCATCTCGGTCATGATGAAGTTGAGCCACAGCTTGCCGGCGTTGGGATTGGGCCCGTTCTTGACCAGCGAGATGGCATAGGGCGCGGCAGCCGAGGCTTCCTTCGGCATGACGACGGCGATGTCGTCGCCCATGCCGTCGAGATACTTGGCCTTGAGGCCGTCGTTCTCATAGCCGATCCAGATCGGGATCTCGCCCTTGAGGAACTGCGCATAGGGCGTGGTGCCCACGGTGCGCAGCACGTTGCCGGCCTTGGAGAGCTTGCCGAGATAGTCGACGCCCGGCGTCACGTTGTCCATGTCGCCCCCGTTGGCGAAGGCCGCGGCGAAGGCCACCACCTGGCCCTGCCCGGTCGAGCGCGGGTCCTGATAGACGATGGCGTTCTTGTACTCGGGCTTCAGCAGGTCGGCCCAGCTCTCCGGCACGTCCTTGACGAGCTTGGTGTTGACGAGGAAAGCCACATTCAGCGTGTGCACGGTGAACCACTGGCCGGAGGGGTGGCGGAACGGCTCCGGCAGCTTGTCGAAATTGACCGGCTTGAAGTCCTCGACGAGGCCCTGCGCGGCGGCATCGAGCGCCGAGGCGGCGAAGTAATAGGCGGTGTCCGCCTGGGGGCGGTTCCGCGACTTGTTGAGCGCCACCACCGTCGCAGCGGAGCCGAGGTCGTTGTAGACCATCTCGACGCCCGGATAGCGCTTCTGGAAGGCCTTGAACTGGGCGGCCCAGTTGGCCCAGGTGGGGCCCGTGTCGAAGGAGACGACGATGCCCTCCTTCACCGCGGCCTCATAGAGGGCCTTCTCGCCCTCGTAGAGCTCAGGGCCTTCGAAGGCCGCAGCCGGCGCCGCGAGGGCGACGAGGGCGGCCAATGCCGTCGGAATAAGCTGTCTCATGTCGGTTGCCTCACTGTTGGTGCCATCATCTGTCCCTGCGCAGCAGCCGGATGGCGCCCGGCGGGATGGACACCGCCGTGACGGCGGCGCGCTGCTGGGTCTCCATCCGGATCACGCCTGCCTCGAGAGCGAGGTCGACCCGCCGTGCCGCGCCGAGGAAACGGTCGGCGACGACGCGGCCCTCGAAACGGTTGGGGTGCCCGGCACCCGTCGACGGCGCGGCGATCACCGCCTCTGGCCTCACCAGGATCATCACCTCGGCGCCCGGATCGTGACCGGCCGTGTCGCAGGCCAGCTCGCCGAAGGGCGCGCGCACGCTGCCCTCGCCCGTCACTTTGCCGGGCCACAGGTTGGCGTGGCCCACGAAGCGGGCGACGGCCTCGTCGGCCGGCGCGTCGTAGAGCTCCTGCGGCGTCGCGAGCTGGGCGAGACGTCCGTTGACGATCACCGCCACGCGGTCGGAGATCGACAAGGCTTCCTCCTGATCGTGCGTGACGAGCAAGGTGGCGATGCCCGCCGCACGCTGCACGCGCAGGATCTCGTCGCGCATCTCCACGCGCATGTGCGCGTCGAGCGCGGACAGCGGCTCGTCGAGCAGGAGCCCGCGCGGCGAGAAGACGAGCGCGCGCGCCAGGGCGATACGCTGCTGCTGGCCGCCGGAAAGCTGGCGCGGGCCGTGCTCGGCCCTGTCGGCGAGGCCGACCCGCGCCATCGCGTCGAGCGCCTGCCGGCGCCGCTCCTCGCGGCCGAGGCCGCGCAGCTTGAGCGGATAGGCGACATTCTCCCACGCCCGCATGTGCGGGAAGAGCCCGTAGGACTGGAAGACGACGCCGAGCTGGCGCTTTTCCGGCGGCAGGCCGGTCACGTCCGCGCCGTCGATGCGGATGCGCCCGTCCTGCGGCTGCAGGAAGCCAGCGAGCAGGTTGAGCAGCGTCGTCTTGCCCGAGCCGGAGGCGCCGATCACCGAGACGAGCTCGCCCCGTGCGATGCGCATGGAGACGTTGCGGACGCCGCCGGCGCCGCCGGGATAGGTGAAGGTGACGTTGTCGAAGTGGAGCATCAGCCGGCCCTCGCGAGATCGGCGAAGCGCGCCGTGAGGGAGCTTGCGATCGAGGCCACGGTGGCGAGCACCAGGAGCACGACCGTCGCGGCGCAGGCGAAGCCCGTCGCGCCGTAGAAGGCCTGCAGCAGCACCACGGGATAGGTACGGGACAGGAAGCCGGCGATCAGGTTCGACATCTGGAACTCGCCGATGGACAGCGCGGCGACCGTCAGGAGCGCCGACGTCAGGCTCGTCGAGACGAGCGGCAGCGCGACGTCGCGCTGGCGAGCGGCGAAGCCCGAGCCGAGCGAGGCGGCGATGCGCTCGTAATCGGCGAGGCGCAATTGCTGCATGTCCGCCACGAGGGTGGTGACCGTATAGGGCAGCGTCAGCACGAGATGGGCCGCCACCAGCAGCCAGAAGCTGCCGAGCCACGGCAGCGTGTCCGACGAGAAGGCGAGGATGAAGCCGAAGGCGAGCACCAGCTCGGGCGCGGCGATCGGCATCAGCGCGGCGAGCCGGGCGACGAAGCGCAGCCTGGCGTGCTTCGTGGCATAGATCGCATAGGCGAGCGGATAGCCGACGACGATGTTGAGGACGCAGGTCGCGGCCATGACCTGGAAGCTGACCAGGAAGGCACGGCGGAAGGTCGGGTCCTCCCAGATCTGGAGATACCACCTGCCCGTGAAGCCCTGCGGCAAGAGGGTGTTGCTCCAGCTCTCGCCGAAGGAGCCGACGAGAAGGAGTGCGATCGGCGCCGCCAGAAAGACGAGATAGAGAGCCGTTATGAATGGCACGGGCAGCCGCTCCGCCGGTCACGCCGCAGCGTGTGATCGTGATCTTCCATAGTGTAGCCGCATGTTAGATTTATGACAGTCCCGCATCGTCGCCCGCCCGCTCGAGGACGAGGGCGCAGACACGGTCCATCACCTCCTCGGCATCGGCGCAGACGGTGGCGCCATCGACCGGCGGGGCATCGCACAGGGCCAGGACCGGGCGGTTGAAGTGAAGGCCGTAGGCCATCTCGGAGAGCGTGCCGTAGCCCCCGCCGACGGCGATCAGCACCTGGCAGGCCCGCGCGATGAGCGCGTTGCGGGCCGGACCGATGCCGGTGGCGAGGGGGATGGCGACATAAGGGTTGGCGAAGTGCCACTCCTCGTCCGGAATGAGGCCGACGGGCAGGCCGCCGGCCTCGAGGCAGCCCTTGCAGGCGGCTTCCATGACGCCGTTCTTGCCGCCGCACAGCAGTTGCAGGCCATGGCCGGCGATGAGCCCGCCGAGGACTTCGGCCGTCGCGAGCTGGGCGGCCGTCGCCTCCTTCGGGCCGATGATGCCCACGGGCACCCGGCGCAGGGCATGGGAGGCGGCAAGGCGCTTCAGTGCCTCGCGCGGCGTCACGGGATCAGCACCCGCGGGAACGGGACCTGCCGCCCAGGCGAGCCGCCACGGATCGAGCCGCCCCCGTTGCCCGTGAAGGGTGCCGTTCTCCTGCGACCAGAAATATGTTTCAACCAAGACCGTCTTCCTTGTCCTCGGACATCCGCCGTGTCATCACGGCGACATGGAAGATATCTTCCATCATCGACCGGGCATGTGACAAGAGGCCGAGATGCACGAGAACCCGCTGACCGAGCGCCAGCAGGCCATCATGGCGATCGTGGGCGAGCAGGGCTTCGCCACTGTCGAGGCACTCGCGCGGCACTTCGGCGTCTCCGCCCAGAGTGTCAGGCGCGACATCATCCGGCTCGATGCGGACGGTTTCCTGCAGCGCTTCCACGGCGGCGCGGGCATCCGCGAAGCGAGCGTGCGCCTGGGCTATGCGGAAAAGCGCGTCATCGCCGCGGACGCCAAGGAGCGCATCGGCGAGGCGGCCGCCGCACTGATCCCGGACGGCAGCATCGTCTTCCTCGATGTCGGCACGACCGTCGAGGCCGTCGCCCGCGCGCTTCGCCAGAAGCCCCGCCTCCACGTCTTCACCGTGAGCCTGCCCGCCGCCGCGCTCCTCATAGGCCGGCCGGGCATCGACCTCTTCGTGCTCGGTGGCAGCGTGCGGGGCGCCGACGGCTCGCTCGCCGGCGAAGCGACGCTCGCCGCGGTCGGTCGCTTCCGCTTCGACCATGCCGTCATCGGCTATTCCGGCTTCGACAGCGACGGGGCGCTGATGGATTACGATATGGAGAAGGTCGCCGTGAAGCAGGCCGCGATCGCACGCGCGGACATGACGATCGCCGTCGGCGACAGCTCCAAGTTCCGCCGCTCCGCCATGGTGCGCATCGCCCCGCCCGACGCCGTCGCCAGCATCGTCTCCGATGCCCCTCCCCCGCGCGAACTCGGCGACCTCCTGAAGAAGAACAGGGTGCGACTTCTCGCCTCCTGAAGCGCGACCGCTCCTCGCGCCGCACCAGCCGGACCGGGCCCGCGTGCTCGCCTGCGGGCGGCGCCGAAGGTCTTCCCATGACCGCCCGGCCGGATGCCGATCGGCCAATTTGATGCGCCTCAAAGTGCCGGAAGCCGAATACGCCCAAACAGGATGCACGCCCCGACCCGACGGCGGCGTGACGATCCTGACGGGACATGATGCGCTTTCGCAGCCCTTTCGCCCTCCTGGCCATGCCGCTCCTCCTCGCGGCGTGCCTCCTTCTTGCCGCGGTAGGGCAGCCGGCGACAGCGGGCGAGCTTGACCGCTACCTCGGCAAGGTCACCCCGCAGGAGATCTTTCCACAGGCCGAGCGCTTCGGCCCGCCGCAGGGGGAGCCGCCGATCGCGCCGGTGATGCGCGGCGAGGAGCGGCTCGGCTTCGTCTATCTCAATTCGGACTTCGCCAATGCCGTCGGCTATTCCGGCAAGCCCATCAAGATGCTCGTGGGCATCGAGACGAGCGGCGTCGTGCGGTCGATCAGGCTCGTCGACCACAAGGAGCCGATCGTCCTCATCGGCATTCCGGAAGAGCGCATCGTCGCCGCCGTCAACAGCCTCATCGGCAAGGACATGGCCGCCGTGGCGCGCGGCGCCGAGCGCCCGCCGCAGGTCGACATCGTCAGCGGCGCCACCGTCACGGTCCTCGTCATGGGCGACAGCATCGTGCGCTCGGCCGTGGGCCTCGTGCGCAGCGGCCGCCTCGGCGGGAGCACCGATGCGGAGCCTGTCGCAGCGCCTGCGGTGCGCGCCATCGACATGTCCGCGAGCGAGATTCGCTCCTGGGAGGATCTCGTCGGCGACGGTTCCGTGCGGCGCCTCAACCTGTCCGTCGGCGAGGTGAACGAGGCCTTCGCCGGCGCCGGCCAGCCGGAAGCGGCCGCCCATGCGGAAGGGGAGAACGAGGACCTCTTCATCGACCTCTATGCCGCGCCCGTCTCGGTGCCGGCGATCGGCCGCAGCCTCCTCGGCGATGAAGGCTACGAGCGCCTGACGAAGCGGCTCGCGCCCGGACAGCACGCCCTCCTCGTCGCGGGCGAAGGCGCCTATTCCTTCAAGGGCTCCGGCTACGTCCGCGGCGGCATCTTCGACCGTATCGAGCTGGTGCAGGACGGCAGCACGACGCGCTTCCGCGACCGCAACCACACCCGCCTCGGCGACCTTGCGGCCGAAGGAGCGCCGGACCTGCCCGAGATAGCGCTCTTCGTGGTGCCCGAGCATTTCCCCTTCGATCCGGCGCAGGAATGGGACCTGCAGCTCCTCGTGCAGCGCCCCGTCAGCGCCCGCGACAAGGCCTTCCTCACCTACGACCTCGCCTACCGGCTGCCCGAGCGCTATCTCGTCGCCGAGGCGCCCGCCGCGCCTACCCCGGCGCCTGCAGGGGCTGAAGCACTCCCGCCGGCGGGCATGGAAGACGTGCTCGCCATGCCGCTGTGGGAGCGCATCTGGCGCGACAACACCGTCAACATCTCGATCGCGGCCGTCGCCATCGCGGTGCTGACGCTGATCTTCTTCTTCCAGGACTGGCTCGTGTCCCGGCCGCTGCTCTTCACCTGGGTGCGGCGCGGCTATCTCGCCTTCACGCTCTTCTGGCTCGGCTGGTGGATGAATGCCCAGCTGTCGGTGGTCAATGTCATCACCTTCACCAATGCGCTGATCACCGGCTTCAGCTGGGACTATTTCCTCGCCGCGCCGCTCGTCTTCATCCTGTGGTCGTCGGTGGCGGCGGCGCTCCTCTTCTGGGGGCGGGGGCCGTTCTGCGGCTGGCTATGCCCCTTCGGCGCCCTGCAGGAACTGACCAACAACCTCGCGCGCTTCCTCAAGGTGCCGCAGCTGACGCCGCCCTGGGGCCTGCACGAGCGGCTGTGGCCGCTGAAATACATCATCTTCCTCGTGCTCTTCGGCCTGTCGCTGCATTCCGTCGGGCTCGCGGAACAATGGGCCGAGATCGAGCCGTTCAAGACCGCGATCATCCTCAAGTTCGCGCGCGAATGGCCCTTCGTCGTCTATGCGCTGACGCTCCTGTCCCTCGGACTGTTCATCGAGCGCTTCTTCTGCCGCTACCTATGCCCGCTCGGCGCCGCGCTCGCCATTCCCGGCCGCATCCGCATGTTCGAATGGCTGAAGCGCTGGCCGGAGTGCGGCTCGCCCTGCCACCGCTGCGCCAAGGAATGCCCGGTTGAGGCGATCCACCCCGAAGGGCACATCAACGTCAACGAGTGCATCTACTGCATGCACTGCCAGGAACTCTACCACGACGACCAGCGCTGCCCGCACATGATCCAGGTGCGCGTCAAGCGCGAGCGCTGGCTGGCCCAGAACGCTCCCCGCCCGGCGGGAGAAGCCCCCAACAAGCCCATCATCACGCGCAACGGCAAGGCCGTGGCTGATGCGGCCCGGCCCGCCGAGACGGCGGGTGCCCCCTCATGAGCGAAAAGGAGGCTCTGATGGCACAGGAAGACACGAAGTCGGTGGAAACAATGGCCGGCGTCAGCCGGCGGCAGCTGCTCGGATCGACCGCCTCCGTCGCGGCGGTGGCGGGCGTTGCCGGCGCCGGCGGCACGGCCGCACTGACGACGCTCACCGGCCCCCTCGCAACCCCCGCCGAAGCCCAGACGCGGCCCGCCGCGCGCGGCGGCCAGAAGGCGGAGGTGCATCCCGGAGAGCTCGACGAATACTATGTCTTCTTCTCGAGCGGCCAGACGGGCGAATTGCGCATCGTCGGCCTGCCCTCCATGCGGGAACTGATGCGCGTGCCGGTGTTCAATCGTTGCAGCGCCACCGGCTGGGGCCAGACCAACGAGAGCCTCAAGGTGCTGACCGAGGGCCTCCTGCCCGAGACGCGCGAATTCCTCGCCAAGCAGGGCCTCAAGACCTACCTCAACGGCGACCTGCACCACCCGCACATGTCGTTCACCGACGGCAGCTATGACGGGCGCTACATCTTCGTCAACGACAAGGCCAACACGCGCGTCGCGCGCATCCGCTGCGACGTTATGAAATGCGACAAGATCATCCAGCTGCCGAACCAGCACACGGTGCACGGCCTGCGCGTGCAGAAATATCCGCGCACCGGCTATGTCTTCGCCAATGGCGAGGACCGGGCGCCGATCCCCAACACCGGCGAGGTGCTCGACGACCACAAGCAGTACCACGCCATCTTCTCGGCCATCGACGGCGACACCATGAAGGTCGCCTGGCAGGTGATGGTCGACGGCAACCTCGACAACGTCGATGCCGACTACCAGGGCAAGTACGCCTTCGCCACCTGCTACAACTCGGAAGAGGGCGTGACCCTGCCCGAGATGATGGCGAACGAGCAGGACTGGATCGTCGTCTTCAACCTCGCGCGCATNGAAGAGGCGGTGAAGAAGGGCGACTTCAAGGAGATGGGCGGCGTGCCGGTCATCGACGGCCGCAAGGGCTCGCCNTACACGCGCTACATCCCGGTCTCNAACAGCCCGCACGGCATCAACACGGCGCCCGACGGCATCCATGTCGTCGCCAACGGCAAGCTCTCGCCGACCGTCACGGTCTTCGACGTGCGCCGGTTCGACGACCTGTTCGACGACAAGATCAAGCCGCGCGACACCGTCGTCGCCGAGCCGGAGCTCGGCCTCGGACCGCTGCACACGGCCTATGACGGCAAGGGCAACGCCTATACGACGCTGTTCATCGACAGCCAGGTCTGCAAGTGGAACATCGAGGCGGCCAAGCGCGCGTACAAGGGCGAGAAGGTCAACCCGATCATCCAGAAGCTCGACGTCCACTACCAGCCCGGCCACAACCACACCTCCATGGGCCAGACCAAGGAGGCGGACGGCAAGTGGCTGATATCGCTGAACAAGTTCTCGAAGGACCGCTACCTCAACGTCGGCCCGCTGAAGCCGGAGAACGACCAGCTCATCGACATCTCCGGCGATCGCATGGTCATCGTCCACGACGGCCCGAGTTTCGCCGAGCCGCATGACGCGACCATCGTGCACCGCTCCAAGGTCAACCCGGTGCACGTGTGGCAGCGGGAGGACCCGCTCTTCGCCGATGCGGTGAAGCAGGCCGCGGCCGACGGCGTCGACCTGATGGAAGACACAAAGATCGTGCGCGACGGCAACAAGGTGCGCGTCTACATGACGTCGGTGGCGCCGACCTTCAGCCTCGAGAGCTTTCAGGTGCAGCAGGGCGACGAGGTCACGGTCTTCGTCACCAACCTCGACGAGATCGAGGACCTGACGCACGGCTTCTGCATCGTCAACTACGGCATCAACATGGAAGTCGGGCCGCACGCCACGGCATCCGTCACCTTCACGGCCGACCGGCCCGGTGTGTACTGGTACTACTGCAGCTGGTTCTGCCACGCCATGCACATGGAGATGAAGGGCCGGATGTTCGTGGAGCCGCGCAACGTCTGAGCCGAAGACGAGGCCGGGGGGCCTCATCCCCCTCTCCCCGCGGGCTGGCCGGGTCTGCCCGACCTGCCCAGAAAGCGGCGGAACCCGGAATCCCGCGTTCCGTCGGGGAGAGGGGGCAAGGCTATCCCGCCCCGTTCCAGAAGGACCTTGAGCGATGCGTGAGCTCGCCATCATCCTGCGCGGCCTGCCGGCGACGGCCCTTGCCGCCGGCCTTTCCTTTGCCGCCACGGCGGGGGAGATCGTCGTCTCTCCTGGCGAGGCGCTGCAGGCGGCGCTCGACCGGGCTGAGCCCGGCGACGTCCTGCGCCTTCAGCCGGGCGTCCATCGCGGGCCCGTCACCATCGGCCGGGCGGTGACGCTCGACGGGCAGGATGCGGCGACCGTCGCGGGCAGCGGCGAGGGCAGCGTCATCACCGTGACCGTGCCGGGTGTCACCTTGCGCGGGCTCACCGTGCGCGGCTCGGGGCGGAGCCTCGAGACGCTCGATTCCGGCATCCTTTTGACCCGCACGGCGGCCGGCGGCGCGCTCGTCGAGCACAACCGCATCGAGGACAATCTCTTCGGCGTCTACGTGCACGGCGCTGCGGGGGCGCTGGTGCGCGACAATGTCATCGTCGGCCAGACGAGCGGCCGCTCGAGCGATGCGGGCAACGGCGTCTCGGTGTGGAACGCGCCGGGAGCGAAGATCATCGGCAACGACATCAGCTTCGGCCGCGACGGCATCATGGTGATGTCGAGCCGTGACAACGTCTTCCGCGGCAACAGCTTCCACAACCTGCGCTTCGGCGTCCACTACATGTACACCAACAGCAGCGAGGTCTCCGGCAACATCTCGCGCGGCAACGCCATCGGCTTCGCGATCATGTTCTCCAACCGGCTCACCGTGCGCGACAATCTCTCCGACGGCGACCGCGACCACGGCCTCCTCTTCAACTACGCCAACGGCTCGGTGATCGCGGGCAATGTCGTGCGCGGGCGCATGCTGCCGGCGACGCGC
>Ga0065721_10051386_pt1 | contig 15003 bp, 12 predicted proteins | sample Mesricmetagenome_FD_59108 | JGI IMG/M metagenome (GOLD analysis project Ga0065721, IMG submission 59108) | Mesophilic microbial community from rice straw/compost enrichment Sample: eDNA_1 v2 (version 2) | ecosystem: Engineered > Solid waste > Grass > Composting > Bioreactor | place: USA: Davis... | reverse complement strand
CTGGCTGTCGGCTGAACGAGATCATGACGCTGAAATGGGCATACGTCGATCTGGCCGAGCGCGTCCTGCGCCTGCCGGATTCCAAGTCCGGCGCCAAGGTCGTCCATCTCGGCCAGCCCGCCGTGGAGGTCCTGGAAAAGATCGAGCGGGTCGAGAAGAACCCGTGGGTGATCGTCGGTACGAAGCCAGGCGCGCGCCTCAGCGACCTGCAGCCGTTTTGGCAGCGCGTCCGCGCCCGGGCCGGGCTTAAGGACGCCCGCATCCATGACCTCCGGCACACCTTCGCCTCGACCGCGGTGGCCGCCGGCCAGGGCTTGCCGATGATCGGCAAGCTCCTGGGGCACACGCAGGTCCAGACCACGGCGCGATACGCCCACCTCGCCGCCGACCCGGTGCGGCTGGCGGCCGACGCGGTGGCGCAGAACCTCAAGCAATCCTTGGGATAATCGCGCGCAGCCGCGCCCTTTTTCGATTGATCGCGCAATGCCGCACGGCTACCTTCCGAGAAAGCCCAGAAATTGGGCGCGCACAGTTCACGTGCGCGCAGGGGCAATCGGGAGCGGAACGTGAACAGGGACAGGAGCGAACTTCGCTGGGGCGTCGAGCAAAGGCTCGAGTTCATCGAGTTTCGCCTGTTCTGGGAGGGGCGCGTGAATCGCAGCGATCTGATGGATCAGTTCGGGATCTCGGTGAACCAGGCCTCCTCCGACCTGAACCGCTACATCGAGATGGCGCCCGACAACATGGTCTATGACAAGAGCGCACGGACTTACGTTCGGACGCCGGATTTCAAGGCCCGTTTCAGCGAGCCCGACGCCAGCAGATATCTGGCGCAGTTGCGTTCTGTCGCCGATGGCATCCTTGACCGTGAAGACGCCTGGATCACGGAGCTTCCGCCCTTTGCGGCCGCCCCGACGCCGGTGCGTGGCGTCAAGCCTGAGACGCTCCGCTCGGTCGTCGACGCCATTCGCCGGTCCGAGGCGATCGAGGTGAAGTATCAAAGCCTCTCCCGCCCGGAGCCGCGCTGGCGCTGGATCGCGCCCCATGCCATCGCCTTCGACGGCTTCCGCTGGCACACGCGGGCGTTCTGCCAGGAAGACGAATGCTTCAAGGACTTCCTGCTGTCCCGAATGCTCAAGATCCGCGGATCGCGGGAGAGCGACGCATCGGCCGCCGACGACATCGACTGGCATACCGAGGTGACGCTGGAAATCGCCCCCCACCCGGACCTCTCGGAGACGCAGCAGAAGGTCATTGCGCTCGACTACGGCGTGCGCGGCGGCAAGGCAAAGATCCCCGTCCGCAAGGCCCTGCTCTACTACGCGCTCAAGCGGCTGGGGCTGGACACCGACCCATCTGCCCGCCGGCCACAAGACCAGCAGATCGTGCTGCTCAACAGGGATCAGATTAGCCATTCGGCACAAGGAATTATGCAATGAGCGATACTGTCCAGACCCTCCGCGATCTCATCCTCGACCTAGTCCCGGCTGATGGCTCCACCATTGGCAACCAGGCGTTGATTGCCGAGCTTCGCAAGCATCTGCCTGATCTGGATGAGGCCGAGTATCACGCGGCGAAGGAGGCGCTGGTTGCCGAGGGACTGCTGGCGAAGGGGCGCGGTCGGGGTGGCTCGGTCTTCCGGGCGGATGGGCAGGCGCCAACAGCCGCGGCCTCTGCGTCGGCAAAGCCGAAGCCGGCCGCCATGCCGGCCGGGAACGGATCAGGCGCCTATGCGCATGCCGATGAGGCAGTGCTGCGCCCGGATTGGATCTTGGGATGTCCTTGAGCATGAATGTCTCTGGGAAAGAGCGGCTCTATGCCGATTGGGATGAAGAGCAGGGCAAGGTCATCAAAGCGGAATCGCAAGCGCGACTTATTGTCGAAGCGGGCCCCGGAACCGGCAAGACGGCTGTAGCCTGCGCGCGCCTCGCTCACCTGATCAGCGAGGAGGATGTCGAGCCCAGCAATACGTGGATGATCAGCTTTACCCGGACCGCAGTAGCAGAAATTCGCGCGCGGCTGCATTCCTACGTCGGCGATGCCTCCTTCGCGATCAGGATAGCGACGATCGATTCTCACGCATGGTCCATCCACTCCGGGCACGACCCGAATGCGAGGCTGACCAGGTCCTATGAGGAGAACATCGCCCGGGTCATCGATCTCTTGGAGTCTGATGACGATGTGGCCGATGAACTGTCACAGGTCGAGCATGTCGTAATCGACGAGGCACAGGACCTCGTAGGGCAGCGGGCAGACCTGATCGAGGAGCTGGTGAAGAGATTGCCGTCTGATTGCGGTGTCACAGTCTTCGCTGACGAGGCGCAAGCCATCTATGGGTTTTCGGACGACAGCCTCGGACATCGCAAGGGCGGCGCTGCCAAGCCAGGGAAAGCGCTTCTCGAAAGGCTGCGCGCGCAAAGATCTCTGGGCTTCGAGACGCTGATCCTGAAGGAGATTTACCGCACTTCGTCGCCGGGACTGAAAAAGATCTTCTCCGATCTGCGGAAGGATGTCCTCGACAAGAACAGGCATCGCGACGGCTTTTACGCCGAGACGGCAGAAAGAATCCGGGAGCTTGCAGACAGGACGGGCTTGAAGTGGACACAGATGAAGGTCGCCGACTTCACACGAGACGATCTTCTGCTCTTCAGAACCCGCGGCGAAGTGCTGATGGCGGCGCAGTTCTGTGACCTCCCTCATCGGCTGCGCCTGTCAGGATACGGAGCGACGCTCCCGGCGTGGCTTGCAATCTGCTTCTCGGATTTCGTCGAGCCTTACGTGGCCGAGCGGCATTTCCTCGATCTCTGGGCTGCGCGGATCGAAAACAAGGCTGCGCCGCACTATGGGCCGGCCGAAGCATGGCAGCACCTCTTGCGCGTTGCAGGGCGCAGAGATGGCTCGGTCGATATGCAGAAGCTCAGAAAGCGGCTGGGCCAGGCCTGTCCTCCGGTGGAACTGACCCTTCCCGAGTATGGCCTTCAAGGACCGATCGTCGGAACGATCCACGCCAGCAAGGGACGTGAGGCCAGCAACGTTGTGTTGCTGCTTCCGAACGGCGCAGAATTCGAGGCGGTCGAGGACGAGGCAGAGGAAGCAAGAGTCCTTTTTGTCGGCGCCACGCGCGCGCGCACGTCCCTTATCGTCGGGGAGAGCAACGCTTTTCGAGCGTCAACGCTCGCATCGGGCCGGGTTCATCGGCCTGCAAGGAACGGCAAGTCCACGATGGTTGAAGTCGGTCGCGACGGCGACATCACCGCTCGCGGCCTTGTCGGCCGCAGCGAGTTCAGTGCGGCCGACGCGAAAACCGGTCAGGCTTTCCTCGCAAAGGCTGCGGATGTGGTCACCACTTACAAGCTGGAAGCGGATCCCGAACTCGACTGGCGCTACAGGATCCGGGTCGGCGACGAAGGTCCCTGTGTCGGGATCATGTCGCGTAGTCTGACATTCGACCTGTGGGAGATACTCGAAAAAAGAAAGCAGAGGCACAGCCACAAGCCGCCAAGCTACGTGAACCATGTCCGGGGTCAAGGCAGTGGGACGATTGTGCTGCGTCCCGATGACAGTGACCTCGAGGCACTCAACGAACCTTGGGCCACCTCTGGCTTCGTGCTTGCGCCTAGAATTGCGGCCTTCCCTCCATTCTTCTTTCGCCGGAAATAGCTCTCATGCAGGACAGATCAGAGGACAGAGACATCGTTGCCGTCAGGCTTGCCGAAGATCTTGTGGGCCCACGCGCGGAAGACGAGGAGCTTCCCGCGCGACCATCCGATGTCTACCTGACCGGCATCCTGTGGCCGCAGCGCACTGCCATGTCGGGGGAGGATGACGATCGCCTTGGCACAGCGGGAGCGGGCAGCGCGGAGGAGAGCGATGGCGAGAGCGACGCTGTCCGAACCGGGTCGGTTCAGAAGCCGTCCGTCGCCGGCATATCCTTCAGCACAAAGGCGGAGGGTATCGCGAAGGTACGCGTCGTCTGCACCTTCGGGACCTATCGGACCGAGAAACGCGACGATGGCGACGTATGGGTTCGGCAATCTCACAATGTCGAAATTGCGGCCCTCGAACTGCCGCCCGGTCCGACGCGCGAGGTCCAACTTTCCGAGCACGGAGATGGGCTTCCTGACGTTTCTCTCAGTGTCAGATGCATCAAGGCTGCGGATACCGTCCTCGTGACCCTCGCTCTGGTCAATTCGGCGGTTCCGGAGCAGGACCGAAACGAGATCGAGGCGGCCTCGCTCTTTCAGACCTCGCTCCGCATAGAACCCTGCGAGGGTACCCTGCTGGTCCCGAAACCTCCGAGGCGCGCAGCTCCGGTAAAGCCGACCACTGACGGCGAAACAGGCGCGGTCACCGATGAGCAAAGCGGAGCGCTTCTCTACAGGAATGTGGCGGAGTTTGCCGTCGGCCACGTCTGTTCGGCTGAGTGGGAAGAGGCGGAGGCTCCAACAGGCTCACAACCCCATGCTCGATGGGTTGCGACGACATGGCTGCCCTCGGCCATTGTCGAGGGCGTGGATCCCAATGGTCATCCATATTTCGCAGAACTGGGGAGTGAGCCTGGGACATTCGATCCTCTTCTGGCCGAAGCGCTAGCCTCAGCTGACTCGACCACCCTTAGGAACGGACTTGTCACCTTCTGCGATGCCTATGCACGGTGGATTGAGACGCAGCGGAAGCGGCTGGAAGATGCCGGGGATGTCCCCCCTGCATTGAAGCATGTTGCCGAGGCGCATCTCATCCAGTGCGACAAGGCTCTGAGTCGCATGCGAGCCTCGGTCAATGAACTCGGCGCCAACCCCAGGCTGCGAAGAGCCTTCCAGCTGGCAAACTTCGCCATGCACCTGCAGCACTCCTGGGACACGTCGAAGAGCAGTCATGGCCGCCTCCGCTGGCGCCCGTTCCAGCTGGGTTTTCTGCTTCTGAGCGCCCCGTCGTCGGTGATCCGGGATCACGAGCACCGAGGAGTCATGGACCTGCTCTGGTTCCCGACCGGTGGCGGCAAGACCGAGGCATATCTGGCGCTGGTCGCATGCATCGCCGTCTACCGGCGCCTCTCGGACAATGCGGACGATCACAGCGGCGTTTGCGCGCTGATGCGCTACACGCTTCGTCTTCTTACAACCCAGCAGTTTGCGCGTTCCGCCGCAATGATCCTCGCGCTTGAGGCTATTCGCTCTGGTCGGGTAGCCGCTCCAGAGGGACTGCCACTTCAGGGCGGAGAGCCGTTCTCGATCGGCCTGTGGGTTGGAGGTGATGCTACCCCAAACAAGCGGACCGCCGCTTATGCTTCCGTTGTGCAGCATTCGCAGGAGGTCGCGTCGCCAAAGCAACTTGCGTGTTGTCCTGCCTGCGGGTCGAAGCTGAAATGGTCGATGGCAAGCACGACATCACCTGTGGAGGTTTCGTGTGAGAACACCGAATGCGTGATGTACGGGCCGCTCCCGGTTCATACCGTGGACGAAGATATCTACGATATTCGCCCGACGCTGCTGATCGGTACAGTAGACAAGTTCGCGCAGGTGGTCCGTGAAAAGCGAACCAACCGCCTGTTCGCCGTATCTGAAGGCTCGCCTCCTGACCTGATAATCCAGGACGAGCTGCATCTCATTTCCGGTCCGCTTGGGACGATTGCAGGCGTCTACGAGTCAGCATTCGACCTGATGTTCGCCGCTCGCGGACATCCCGCCAAGGTCATCGGTTCGACGGCCACGATCCGCAGGGCGTCGGAACAGGTTCGGGCACTTTTCGATCGCGAGGCATTCCAGTTTCCCCCGCCGGCCATCGACCATGATGACTCTGGTTTTGCCGTCCGCGACCGCCGCGAGAACGCCAAAGGACGGCGATACCTCGGGGTCACGACAGCGGGCCGATCCGCGAAGTTCACCCTTCAGGCAGTGGCCGGATCCCTGCTGCAGACCGCCTTCGGAGGGTTCAGCGACGATGTCCGTCGGGACGCCTACTGGACGCTTGTCGGTTACTTCAACTCCCTTCGGGAACTCGGCGGCGCCCTTGTCCTGATGCAGGATGACGTCACCGACAGTATCGCGCTCTACGCGAACGCTCGGTCGGAAGAGAAGCGCCCTCTCAGCAACGTCGAAGAACTCACCTCTCGCCGGACGCAGGAGGAGATCCGCGAGATGCTCGACCTTCTCGATATCAAGGTTGGGGCTCCTGGCGCAGTCGATGCGGTGCTTGCGACTAACATGGTGAGTGTCGGCGTCGACATCTCTCGACTGGGGCTGATGCTCGTCAACGGTCAACCAAAGACGATCGCAGAGTACATCCAGTCGACGAGCCGCGTCGGGCGGGGAGACGTGAGCGGCCTTGTCGTTTCGGTCCTCAACAACGCCAAGGCAAGGGACCGCTCGCATTTCGAGACGTTCTGCAGCTGGCACCGCACATTGTACAGAGACGTTGAGGCGACAAGCGTCACACCCTTCGCATCGCGTGCTCGCGACAGGGCACTGCATGCCGCGCTTGTGGCGGCAGTACGCCATCTGGTTCCGGACATGCTCGACTCCCCTCGAATGGAAGATGAGGCGGAGGACGAGGCGATGGATCTCATCGACCTCATTGTCGAGCGGGCAAAACGCATCGATCCGGAAGAGACGGCCGTTCGGGATGAACTCGAACGGCGCCTCGATACATGGCGAGCAAGATCGCCGACGGTCTACTGGAGCGACTACAAGGGGGGGAAATCCCTTCTGCAGAGCGCCGAGCGCGCTGCCGCTCGTCGAGCTGCCGGCCGCGATGCTGGCACCGCTTGGCCCACCCTCAACTCCATGCGGACCGTCGAGGCCGGAACCCCATTCAGGATGGCTCCAGTACTGAGGGCAAAGGACGATACGCATGAAGAATGAGTTGCAGGAGCTGCGGCGAAGCGCAGTCGTTTCTACCTTTGGTCCCGGTTCCGTCGTGGACTTCAGAGCAGGTGGAGGAGCCGTCTCTGGCATCGCTGCGGGGCTCGAGGAATGGGATCGATCCTTCCCCCCGGCGGGACTGGCACACCCACAGGTCATCCGCGAGACGCGCCTCCAAAAAAAGCTCGGCGTCAAGGGATTCAGAACGCCCCCTGTGACGCTTGAGCGGGGAAAGGATGACGATCCGGATACTCGGCGTCTTGTTGCCGTGCGCTTCCCGAAATGGCTGCAATGCCCCAGCTGCGATGTCATCAAGCCGGAGCGCAGATGGAAGAACGACCCGGGAAAGGCCTACCGTTACTGTCCGACGTGCACCGAAAAGGCACATGGCGACAGCAAGGTCTTTGTCATCCCCGTCCGCTTCGTCATGGCATGCAAGCATGGGCATGTCGACGAGTTTCCGTGGGACTGGTGGGTCGGACACAAGCCCGGATGCTCAGTGGCGAAGCGGGAAAACACGGATCGCCATCCGGGGCTTGTCCTGCGGTCCGAGAGGCCGGGCCTCGCCGGTCTGATCCTCAGCTGCCCGAAGTGTGGTGCACGCCGATCGATGGATGGTGTCTTTTCCAAGAAGACGTGGGAACGCGGCCCCAAATGTCGCGGCCGCCGACCGTGGCTGGCCGATGGCGATGAGAACTGCGGCAAGGAACAGTACGCCGTTCAACGAGGGGCATCGAATCTGTATTTCGCCGTGACGGAGTCTGCGCTGAGCATTCCACCTTGGTCGGACCGCCTTCAGGAAGTGCTTGGTGACTGGTGGAGTTCCCTGACGAACCTAGACGACCTGTCGAAGCTCGAGGAATACATCGGCTTCCTCGCAAAGGGCGACCTTGAGAGTGTTCTCAAGGAACTCGAAATGTCACCCGCCGAACTGGCGGAAGCGATCCGCGCCCGCCTGACGTCTTACGGACAGTTGCGGACCGATGATCTGAGGCCAGCAGAGTACCGACAGTTCGTGACGGAACCCGGTCGCAGTCGAACCCCCGACATCGACTTCGAGACTCGCCGGGAGGCAGTCCCCGCGGAGATTGCCCCATGGATCTCTCGGGTGGTGAGGGCTGTCCGCTTACGCGAGGTGCGAGCCATCAAGGGCTTCACCCGCATCAACCCACCAGGCGATCCAGACTCGCCAGAGGTGGCTCGTCTCTCCAAGAAGCCGCTTGACTGGCTGCCAGCCATTGAGGTCCGCGGTGAGGGCATCTTTCTCGCCCTGAACGAGGAGCGCCTGTCGAGTTGGGAAAACCGGCCAGACGTCGTGGCGCGCGTTTCCGAGTGCGAGACGCGGCATCAGGCCGACTGGAAAGAACGTTATGGAGAAGACGCGAAGCCACCTCATGCGATCACCCCGCGATACATGCTCTGCCACACGCTCGCGCACGCTCTCATGCGTCAGCTTACCCTCGAATGCGGCTACTCTTCGGCATCTCTCCAGGAGAGGATCTATGCCGGTACTGGCGAGGAGCAGATGGCGGGACTTCTCATCTATACCGCGACCTCAGACTCCGATGGGACGCTTGGAGGGCTTGAACGTCAGGGGAAGGCGGTGCGCATTGCAGGCATCCTCCAACGTGCAATCGATGCGATCGAATGGTGCTCTTCGGACCCGCTCTGCATCACCGACATGATGGGAGCCGAGAAAAGCTACTCGCATTCCGTGTGCCACGCCTGTTGTCTTGTCCCGGAGACATCGTGTGAAGCGTTCAACGGCTTCCTCGACCGTGCGCTCCTCACCGGCGACGGGACGGGCTCGGGTCTCGGCTACTTCGAAGAGATGCTTCGGAGAAGTTGATGGCAGTGCTCTGGCCCAAGAAACTTCCTCGTTCGGTCCTGGACGATCCGAGGCGAAAGGCAGAGGTCCGCGTCTACGATCGCCTCGCCAAGGTGCTCGACGACAGCTTCCATGTCTTCTACTCGAGCCCTTGGCTGGGCACCGACAGGCTCGGAAACGAAAAGGATGGCGAATGCGATTTCCTGATCGCTCATCCCGAGCACGGCATCCTCGCAATCGAGGTCAAGGGCGGCAGGGAAATCTCGTTCGACCCGAGGGACGGCCAGTGGCGCAGCACGGATCACGGCGGGTTCGTCCACAAGATCAAGGATCCTGTTGCACAAGCGCGCAGCGCCAAACATGAGATCCTGAAACGGCTGAATGATTCACCGAGGTGGCCAAGCCGCTTTGTTCATGCTGCTCACGGGGTGATTTTCCCGAGTGCCGGCTCGCCTCCCGGTAATCTCGGTGCGGATCGGCCGACCCGGATATTCTGCTGTTCACGGCAGTTTCGCGATGGGCTTGACGCATGGATTGCCGAGCGGCTGAAGGCTGGCCAGCGCCCCGACAACTGCGAGCCGCTGGGTCGCGACGGCATTGCTGCGCTGGAACGCCTTCTCGCGCATCCGTTTACGCTGAGCTTTCGGATTGGCGCAGCGCTGGCTGAAGCCGATACGGAATTTCGCGTGCTTGAGCCGTCCCAGTACCAGATCCTCGACATGATTGCCGATATCCCGCGGGCACTTATTCGGGGTGGTGCCGGTACCGGCAAGACGGTTGTAGCGATCGAGGAAGCGCTCAGATCTGCGGCGGCGGGGCGAAAGACCCTCCTGACCTGTCACAGTCGTCCGCTGGCAAGCAACCTGGAACGAAAGCTGAAGAACGTCGAGAACCTCACCGTCGCCGGATTTCACGCCCTGTGCGGGCGGATCTCACGGCAGGCAGGCATCTCGGCGCCTTCCGGGATCAGCGAAAGGGAACTCTACGAGAGCGCGCTTCCGAATGCTCTCTATCGCGCGATGGAAGCTCAGCCTGCACTCCGATGGGACACCGTCATCGTCGACGAAGGCCAAGATTTTCGGGACGACTGGTGGATAGCATTGGACGCCTGCCTAGTGCCAAGTGGGCGCATCCGCGTATTCATGGACAGCAATCAACGGATCTACGAGAGCGCCGGAGATGGCGTTCGCGATCTCAGCGTCGTTCCTGTACGCCTTTCCCGAAACCTTCGCAACACGAAGAATATCCACAATGCCGCATCGGTCCACTATTCGGGACCGGACATTGTTGCGGACGGGCCCGATGGCCTTGAAGTGTCATGGGTCAGCGCAGAGAGTCCGGACGCGAAGATCGAGGCGGCCTACCGGGAGCTTCGAAGGCTCGTTCTCAACGAGGAAGTAGCTCCCAGTGACATAGCTGTGCTCGTCAACGGCCCTGCCACCCGGGCGAGCTTCCTCGAGAGAGCTAGCGGGACCAGCATTCCACTTACCGATGCCGAGATCATGGCACTCGAGGACGTGGTCGTGGACACCGTGCGCCGATTCAAGGGGCTCGAACGACCTGCAATAGTGCTGATCGTCAGCGACGACGAGATGGACCGACGCGAACTTGCCTACGTCGCTTTCTCGAGGGCGCGGGCATATCTGTGCGTCGTGTCATCGCCAACGGAGGCGAAGTGGTTGTCGGAGGGATTGTCGGATGCTTGAGCATCTTGCCCTCAAGCCAGCGCACTCAGGACCAGCCCTGCAATCTGGCGTGCCAGAAACGGTGGCACTGCGTTCCCTACCTGGACGTACTGCTGGGTACGGTTGCCCATGAACAGGTAGTTATCGGGAAAGGTCTGCAGCCGGGCAGCCTCGCGCACCGTCAGGCTGCGGCACTGCAGAGGATCGGGATGGATGAAGTAATGACCGTCCTTCGAAATGTGGCTGGTTACCGTAGTTGATGGCTCATCAGCCAGCTGGACTCTGAAACGATCATTGAATTTTCCGCTGTGCCAGTTGCGATGCTCTGGGCTCAACGCAAGCGGAAAGTCGGCGGCCTTCGGGCTGCAACCACGGACCCGCCCGAAGACGGCGGCAAAGAGGTAGCGGCCGAGATCCGACGCCATGTGCCCTCGCGTCTCGTGCTGGGCGAGCGCGCGAAGCTCGGGGCGCTCCAGCCAGCACAACAGCTCATCGTTCGATTGACCATAGGTCTCAGGAAGGCGGGTATCCTTCCGGCTGCGCGGCGCATGCCTCGCCATTCGCCGCCCAATTGCTGCAAAGGCATCGCAGAGCGCCTCGCCATCCCTGCCGCCATGGATGCTTGCGAGCAAGTTTGCCGCGTCGACCACCACTTCACGCCAGGCTGCGGCACTGTCCGTGCCTCGGCTGATTCCGCTGCGCAAGGCGGGCATGCTGCCGATGGCATCATCGACGGTCCGCACCGCCCCCGAAACGGAGAGGCTGGCCTGAGACGCCCTTGCTGCAAGGTCGGATCTGATTCCGACGATGATGACCCGGTGACGGCGCTGCGGAACCCCGAACTCCTCGGCACGCACGATGAAGTCGGACGGCCGCTTAGCCTCACGCAGCCATGCCTTGCCGTCTTCGATACGAATGGCCCGAAGTTCATACCGGTGCCCACGACCCGTCCCGAGCGAAGTGAGATCCTCCATCAGCATTTCGAAGACGAGGCGGCTCTCGACCGTCGAAGACAGCATGCCCTTGACGTTTTCCATGACAAAAGCGGCGGGCCGGAGCTTGTCCAGCACCCGAATGTATTCGCGGAACAGGTAGTGACGCTCATCCTCCTCGGGCACATAGTCGGCCTTGCCCCGCGACCGAGCCCGCCCCACAAGAGAATAGGCCTGACAAGGCGGGCCACCAATCAGGATCGTGTCGTCGTATCCTGACTTCAGTTTCTCGATGGCGGTATCGATCGCCGTTGCAGCGACCTCGGTGCCAAGTTCGAGACAGCGGGCCTCCTCGACGGCCAACCGCCAGGCAGCCGCGTCGACTTCCGACCAGTCCGGTTCAGAAGTTTCCCCAGCATGGAAATCGATGAACTGTTCCGGCAAGCTGCCATGGCGCGACCGGTACTCGCGCAGAAACGCGCGCAAGGTGAGGGTTCGGTGGGCCGATGCCTCCTTTTCGACCGAAATGCCGATCCGGAACGGCGTGTGGCCATCCACGACAAGGGATGTAAATCCTTCGCCAAGCCCGCCGGGCCCGGCGAACAGATCAACGATGCCAAAATTCAAAGACAAATCAGGCTCCTGACAAATTTCATGCAGCCAGTTTATACTTAAGTTCAGGGACGGAAGCGAGGACGCATGTGACAGATATCGTGGATCAGCAGACCCGGTCCCGCATGATGGCAGGGATCAAGGGGAAGGACACCAAGCCCGAGCTGGCGCTAAGGCGAGCGTTGCACGCGCGCGGTTTCCGATTTCGGCTCCATTCGAAGGCGGTCCACGGTCGACCGGACCTCGTTCTGCCGAAATATAGCGCTGTCGTCTTTGTGCATGGCTGTTTCTGGCATCGTCACGAGGGCTGCCGCTCCACGACCACACCATCGACCCGCCACGAGTTCTGGCAGGCCAAGTTCGCCGCGAACGCAGCTCGGGACGCAGCCGTTCGCAGCAAGCTTCTGGAAGACGGGTGGCGCGTGGCCACGGTATGGGAGTGCGCTCTCCGGAAACCGGATCAGATGAACGCCTCCGCCGACCTCCTGTCAGCTTGGCTGCAGTCGGACGAGTGTCAGTTCCAGATCGGGGAGGATGAAGCGCGTCGTTCCTGACCGCGGTGTCGGGACTCACTCGCACGCCCGCGCCTGGTCCCGCATGACGCTGTAGTCGGCGAGCATTTCGGCGATAGCCGATCCCTCTGGCAACAGATCGAGCTCGTCGGCTGCGCGTGCCTGGAACTCGCGGCTATACTCGACAACCGGTGGGCAGACGGTGGCCATGCGGGGTTCAGAAGCGACCGTTGCGCAGCCGGTCAGCGAGATCATTGCGATCGCGAGGGCGGCGAGCCGCCGCATCGAGCATCCGGCGTTGGACGTCATTAGTCTTCTCCGAGGTTTCGAGGCGTTCGGCGAGGCGTCCCGCACGCTCGCCAGAGCGCCGCAGCGCGAGCAGGAACAGGAGCACCGCAAGCGCGATAGCGCCGTAGCGGAGGGCCGCCCGCGTCCAAGGGCTAGCGGCGATCCCGGTGAACAGAGCGGCGATCATCGACGCCCCCGCTTCCAGTCGTCGATGCGGGCGTAGATGGCGACCGCGATGCCGGCGAGCGCCACGGCGATGAACACCCAGCGCAGCGTGTCGAGATAGGGCACGAGCGGCAGGATGGCGGACTGCGTCTCGGCCAGGACGTTCTGCGCCACCTCGACGCCAGCGGCGCCCAGCGTCGCCACGCCTGCCGCGCCGCTGCCCTTCATCGTGCGGCTGTCGGCCAAAACCTCCCGCGCGGGCGGCGTTTCCGCCGCAAACGCCGTCGCCCGTACCGGGAAGCGCTCGCCCCACTGCCGTGCGGGCCCGAGGTCGACATGAATGAAGCCCGAGCGCGGGTAGAAGCCGAAGCCGAGGAACCCGACCTCCCGCGCCGCCGCCTCGAAGGCCACCGGGTCGTGGTTCGCCATGGCGATGTCAAAGGCCGTGCCGTCCATGTGCTTCGAGCGTGGCGCGCCGCCGACGGCCCGGTTATGCGCCGGACTGCGGTAGGCCGAGCGGACGATAAGCGGCTTACCAAGTCGGTCGCGCAGCGCCTGGAGCTTGTCGAGCGCTTCCTCGTTTATCCGCAGGGAGCCGCTGCCCCGGCAGGCGATCTCGGCGGGGGAGAAATTCTTCCAGCGCCATGAGCGCTCGGGCACGTCGCGCCAGTGTTTGTAAGTCATGGTCGTCATCGCAGGTCTCCAGGCACAAGAAAGCCCGCTCCTCGACGAGGGCGGGCGGTGGTCTGATGGGTCGGGCGGATGGGTTATGGCGTCGGTCCGAAGAGCTTCAGCTTGATAGCAATGCCCGCCATCAGGGCGAGCAGGACGCCGGTGGTGATCAGCCGCACGGCGGTCTGGACGGCCGTCTGTTTCGCGAGGCGGAAACCCGCGAGCAACGAGCGAAGATCTCGGATGTCCTCGGCCGCATCCTGACCATCGAGACCGACCTCATGCAGGGCGCGCCGCGCGCCTGTTTCGGCTGCGCGTGCCAGCAGCGCCTCGAACTCGGTCTCGGACATGCGGAACTGCTCGTTCGCTTCCGGCGGCGTCATAGCGGTTCTCCCGGAGAGTCTGGTTTTGGCTCGCGGCTTTGCCGGTGGCCGCTCAGGTCGCCACGCCGGACTCGCACAGCAGGGTGATGAAGCGGCGGCGGCGCTCCATGTCGGCGGCGGTGCGAATGTTGTAGACGGTGCCTGAACGTGTCTCGATCAGCCGCCAAGTGGGAGTGATGGTGGCAGTCTCTGTATCGAAACGCACGATTATCAGCGCCGGCTGAACGCTTTGCAGGCGTGCGGCAATGACGGTCTCGCCGCCTTTGGAGAGTAGAATGCAGGCGTCGCGCTCGAACTGTGGCACCCACTGGCCATAGGTGTTGCCATAGCCATCATCGATCTCCTCGCGCTTTTCGAGGCGGACGCGGTCGCGCAGGGCATTGGCGGTGATCCGGGCCATCAGATCAGGCTTTTGCGGTAGGGTGCGATCAGGGCATGGACGGTGCGGTCGATGGCAACATCGATGCTGGTGTCGGCGCCATCGAACAGGCGCTGGACGATCAGCAGGAGGGCCTGGCGGATGGGCTCCGGCACGTCGGCCGCCGCGCCATAGCCGGCGGTGAAGATGATCGAGATGGCATCCGCGCGGCGGAAGGTGGCCGGCCAGGATTGGCCTGACCGCCGGGTGACATAGGCACCGCGCGCGTCGGCAAACAGATCGTAGACGCCGGCGTCCAATGTCTGCTGCACATTGCCGGCATCGAAGTAGCTGACGCTGTCGATCGCGGTCACCGGCGCCAGCGGCAATGGCAGGTGATCGGCAAAGCGGCCGAACTCCTGCCGCCAGGTTTGGGTAATCAGCGCCCGCCCGAGAATGCCGGACCAGCCGTCGAGATATGCCGTCGCCGCCTTGATCTGGGCGGTGATCAGATTGTCCTGGTCATCGTGATCGACGCGCAGATGCGCCTTGGCCTCGGCCAGCGACACCGGCATGGACGCGGGCGCAACCGTGCGGACGGGAGCGAGCATGGCTGTCTTCCAACAGGTTGATGAACGGGGGGTGGCCAGAATCTCGGCGCTGCCGACTGTCTGGCCGCTCTGACCGATCAGGCGACCGGCGCGTCGT
>Ga0065721_10051385_pt1 | contig 15007 bp, 10 predicted proteins | sample Mesricmetagenome_FD_59108 | JGI IMG/M metagenome (GOLD analysis project Ga0065721, IMG submission 59108) | Mesophilic microbial community from rice straw/compost enrichment Sample: eDNA_1 v2 (version 2) | ecosystem: Engineered > Solid waste > Grass > Composting > Bioreactor | place: USA: Davis... | reverse complement strand
TCGGGCCGGAGTCGCTTCGGGCGACGGCCGGCACGGCGGGTGGTGGGCGAGACGTCGCCCGGGAGGCCGAGATCACGCTCGGCACCGACCCGGACGGGGTCCAGGACGTCGCCAACGAGGTGGTCGAGGTGACGGACGACCACAACGGGATCGTCATGAACTCGAACGTGACCGACGGCGAGGCCGGCAAGGCGGGGGCCAACTTCCGCCTGCTCATCCCCTCGGCCCAGATCGAGTCCGCGGTGGCCGACCTCTCCGGGATCGCGGATCTCCGTGCGCGCAGCCAGGAGCTGACCGACATCACCGCCCCCACGAACCGGGCCGAGGAAGAAATCGCGGACTCCAAGGCGAAGATCCAGAGCCTGCTGGGGGAACTCGAGGAAACCTACGACGATGGCGAGCGGGCGGCGATCGAGCAGAAGATCCGCTGGGAACGCCAGGAGAAGCGCTGGGCCGAAGCCCGGCTGAACAAGCTGGAGCGGAGGGCGGATTACACGCCGGTGGCCCTGAAAGTCGAGACCGGGGGAGCTTCATCCTCCGAGGAGGACTCGGGCTGGGGGTTCGCCGACGCGCTCGACGACGCGGGCGAGCTGCTCGGCGTCGCGGCCGGGGCCGTGGTGCTCGCCCTGGCCGTGGCGATACCGATCGGCATCGTGGTGCTCGTCGCCCTGGCCCTGAACCGGGCCTGGGTCCGCCGTTCCCGCCGCCGGGTCCTGGGCGGCGAGTAGCTACTCCCCGATCGCCTTGACGTAGGTGAGCACCGCCAGGACCCGCCGGTGGTCCTCGGCGGTCGGGGCGAGGTCGAGCTTGCTGAAGATGCTCGTCACGTGCTTTTCCACCGCCCGTTCCGTGACGACGAGGCTCTCAGCGATGGCGATGTTCGACCGGCCCTCCGCCATCAGGCCCAGGACCTCGCGCTCCCGCGCGGTCAGGACCTCGAGCGGATCCTCGCGCCGGCGGCGTCCCAGCAGGTGCGAGACGACCTCGGGGTCGAGCGCCGAGCCGCCGTTGCCGACGCGGCGGACCGACTCCGTGAAGCGGTCGATCTCGGCCACCCGGTCCTTCAGCAGGTAGCCGACCCCCTCGGCCGAGTCCGCGACGAGGTCCAGTGCGTAGCTCTCCTCCAGGTACTGGGAGAGGACCAGCACGCCCGTGTCGGGATGCTCGGCGCGGATCTTCTTCGCCGCCTGGATGCCGTCGTCGGAGTTTCCGGGGGGCATCCGGATGTCGACGACCGCGACGTCGGGGGCGTGGGCCCCGACCTTGCGCAGGAGGTCCTCCGCGTCGCCGGCCTGGCCGACGACCTCGAAGCCGTCGTCCTCCAACACCCGCACGACGCCCTCCCGCAGGAGGACGGAATCGTCGGCGACCACTACGCGCACGGGATCTCCACCTCCACGGTCGTGCCCCGGCCGACGGGGCTCTCCAGCGCGAGGCTCCCGTCGAGGGCCGCGATCCGGTCGGCCAGGCCCTTCAGGCCCGACCCCTGGCTGGGGTCGGCGCCGCCGACGCCGTCGTCCGAGATGCGGATCCTCACGCAGCCATTCTCGCGGGTGATGTCGACCTTGGCGCGGCTCGCGTCCGCGTACCGGACCACGTTGGTCAGCGACTCCGCGACCACGTAGTAGGCGGCGGCCTCCACCGGCTCGGGGAGCCGGTCCCGCGGCATCTCGCCGACCTCGACCGGGAGCGGGGTGCGGTGGGCCAGGGCGAGCAGGGCCGCGTCGAGACCGCGGTCGGACAGGACGGCGGGGTGGATGCCGCGGGCCAGCTCGCGGAGCTCGGCCAGGGTCTGCTCGAGCTCGGCGCTGGCGCCGTCGAGGATCTCGATCGCGGCGCGGGGGTCGGTCTCGACCCGGGCCCGCGCCATCCGCAGCTTCAGGGCCAGGGAGACCAGGTTCTGCTGGGCCCCGTCGTGGAGGTTTCGCTCGATCTCCCGCCGGGCCGCGTCGGCGGCCTCGACGATGCGCGCCCGCGAAGCCTGGAGCTCCGCGACCTTCGCCCGGACCTCGGCCTCGAGCCTCGCGTTCTCGAACGCGAGCGCGGCGCCGCGGCTGACCGCCTCGATCTTCTCCGGCTCCTCCAGGAGCGCGCCGTCGTGGATGATCAGGGCGACCTTGCGGCCCTCCATCGAGACGACGCTGGAGGCGCGGCCCGAGTCCGGTTCTGGTTCGGCGATCGGCAGCCCGCGGGCGTCGACGTAGCGCCGGTTCTTGGGCAGCCAGAAGGCGAGCTGGACGGACGGGTCCCCGAGGGCCTCGGCCACCGCGGCCTCCATCTTCGCCGGGTCGGTCTCGTTGGCCACCCTCTCCAGCATCCGTCCCAGGGCCTGTCCGCGGACGAGCCGGCTGCGCCCGAGGCCGATCAGGAACGCGATCGGGAGCGCCATCGCGTTCAGGGCGCCGGCGAAACCGACGAACTGCTCCGCACCTTCGAGGTTCGCGATCGAGAACACGGAGGCGACCCCGAGGAGCGCGAGCAGGGTGGTCGAGGTCCAGAGGACCGGACCGATCAGGCGGCGCATGGGCGGCGAGGCCACCGAGTACTTGGTGGTGAAACTGTGGATCAGCACCAGGACCAGGGAGATCGCGATCGCGTTCGCCACGATGGTCAGGACCGTGACCGTGGTGAACGAGTCGGTGAGCATCATCAGGTTGCGGGGCGCGCCCTCGTAGCCGTAGTGCTCCGAGGTGGTGAAGAGGAGGGCGACGATGACCAGGCCGAGGGCGACCGCGACCAGTCGCAGCACCCAACGGTCCATCCGGGACTCGATCCGGCCCGTGGGGAACCGCACGAGGGTCTGGACCAGGGAGATGGGGAAGACGTAGGCGATGACGAGCCCGAAGGTGAAGACCAGGGCGGAGTTCGCAAACGTCAGGAACTGCGCCATCCAGGCGAAGCTGGTGAAGACCATCCACTTGCCGAACGCGTTGTCCGGCCGTCGCCACCAGGCGAAGATCCCGACGCCGAGCCAGGTCCATCCGGTCAGCACGCGGACGACGATGTCGATGGCCAGATGGTCGACCTGCTGGTTGGTCAGCGCCGCCATGACGGCGCCGCCGCCTCCCGCGAGGACGCCGGCGATCGCCAGCCAGGACAGGCGCGAACGCAGTTTGGAGGCGCTTCCCATGCGTCGATTCTGACCGATGGAGGGGTGATGGCAGGTGCGGTCAGCTCCCGAATGGCACCGTTCACGGTGCGGTTTCCCGAACCCCTAGGGGGCAGGCAACTTCCGGCCGAAAGTCATGCCAACCCCATTTCGCGGCGGCCGCCCCGACGGCACGCTCTGCGACATGAAATCCAGTCACAACATCGCTGCTCGTGCCGGGAGGTGGAGCGCCACGCATCGCAAGACCGCGATCTGGGGTTGGCTCCTCTTCGTCGTCCTCGCCGTCGTCCTCGGCGGGATGAGCGGGACCCGGACCCTCACCGACGCGGAGAACGGGGTCGGGGAATCCGGCCGCGCCGACGTCGCCACCTCGGAGAACTTCCCCGAGGCGGCCGCCGAATCCGTCCTGGTCCAGGCCCCCGCCGGCTCCGACAACAGGTCCCCCGAATTCAGGGAAGCGGTCGCCGGCCTCACCCGTGAGCTGAGTTCCGTCCCCCACGTGACGAACGTGGAGAACCCGTTCCAGCCCGGAAACCAAGGCGCCCTGTCGGCCGACGGCCGCTCCGGGCTCGTGTCGTTCCGGCTCGAAGGAAACGACGACGAGCTGGGCGACCGGCTCGGCCCCGCGGTCGACGCCGTGTCCGAGGCCCGCGCCCGGGCCCCGGGCTTCGAGTTCTCCCAGTTCGGGGACGCCTCGGCCGACGAGCAGGTCGGGAAGGCCTTCGAGGACGACTTCAGGAAGGCCGAGTTCACGTCGCTGCCGGTGACGCTGATCATCCTGGTGCTCGCCTTCGGGGCGTTCATCGCCGCCGGCGTGCCGCTGCTCCTGGGCCTCACGGCCGTCGCGGCCGCCATCGGGCTGACGGCGCTGGTCAGTCACATCACGCCGATGTCCGACGCCGCCAACTCGGTGATCCTCCTGATCGGGCTCGCGGTCGGGGTCGACTACTCGCTCTTCTACCTGCGCCGCGAGCGCGAGGAACGAGCGGCCGGCCGCTCCGAGCGCGCGGCGCTGGAAGCGGCCGCGGCAACCTCGGGCCGGGCGGTCATCGTCTCGGGGATCACCGTGATGATCGCCATGGCCGGCATGTACCTGACCGGGAATGCGACCTTCTCCTCGTTCGCCACCGGCACCATCCTGGTGGTCGCCGTCGCGGTCATCGGTTCGCTGACGGTGCTGCCCGCGGTCCTCGCCTGGCTCGGCGACCGGGTCGACAAGGGGCGGATCCCCTTCATCGACCGGCTCCGCCGGCGCCGGGCCGACGACCCGGACGGCGGGGCGATGGGCCGGTTCGTCCGCATCGTCCTGCGCCGGCCCGGCCTCTCGGCCGGGGTCGCGGGAGCCTTCCTACTGCTGCTGGCCATGCCGGCGTTCAAGCTCCACACGGTCGTCCCCGGGGTGGAGTCGCTGCCTCAGGACCTGCCGGTGATCAAGGCGTACAACGCGGTCGACGAGGCGTTTCCCGGCGGCCCCGAACCGGCTCAAGTGGTGATCGAGGCCGACGACGTCCGATCGCCCGAGGTCCAGCAGGGCATCTCCGCCCTCGAGCAGGCCGTCGACGGGCCGCGGGCCTTCGGCACCCCGGTCACCACGCGGATCAGCCCGAACGGGCGGGTCGCCGTGGTCGACGTGCCGCTGGCCGGCACCGGGACCGACGACGCCTCGAACGCGGCCCTCTCCCAGTTGCGCGAAGACGTGATCCCGGAGACGATCGGCCGGGTCCCCGGCACCGAGACCAACGTGGACGGCATGACCGCTGGCTCGGAGGACTTCAACCAGCTGATGAAGAACCGGGCGCCGCTCGTGTTCGCCTTCGTCCTGCTGGCCGCCTTCATCCTGCTGCTGGTCGCCTTCCGCTCGATCGTGATCCCCGCGACCTCGATCCTGCTGAACCTGCTCTCGGTGGGAGCGGCCTACGGCCTGATCGTCTGGATCTTCCAGGACGGGAACCTCGAGGGACTGCTCGGGTTCGAGTCGACGGGAGGCATCACGGCCTGGCTGCCGCTCTTCCTCTTCGTGGTCCTCTTCGGACTCTCGATGGACTACCACGTGTTCATCCTGAGCCGGATCAGGGAAGCCCACGACCGGGGCGCGAGCACGTCGGAGGCGATCGAGCAAGGCCTGCGGAAGACGGCGGGCCCGGTCACATCGGCGGCGATCGTGATGGTCGCGGTGTTCTCTATCTTCGCGACCCTCTCCATGCTCGAGTTCAAGCAGATGGGCGTCGGGCTGGCGGCCGCGGTCCTGATCGACGCGACGATCGTCCGCGGAGTGATGGTGCCGGCCACGATGAAGCTCCTCGGCCAGCGCAACTGGTACCTGCCGAGCTGGCTCGAGTGGCTGCCCAGGATCAACCTCGAGGGAGCCCCGGCCCCGGTCGAACCCCCGGCCCCGGACCGCACCCGGGGAGACCAGGGTGCCGTGGCGCCCCGGGTCGCCCCCGGCCGGACGAGCGCCTGAGCCAGCCGCCAGCGGCAGCGCACCGAGACCGGGGAGACGAGCGGATTCGCTCGGGACTCCGGTCTCGGACCGGCTCCGTCGGGCGCCCCGGCTGTGATGTGCATCACTTTGTGAACCTTTGCGGTTGACAAATGGTTGCGGTATCGCAACTATCTCCGGCATGACCGAAGTGGACGAGACCGAGGCCTCCGGCCAGGACGTGCTCGACCGGGCCTCCCCCGAGGCGGTGCGCGTGGCGCTCCAGCTCGGGACGCTCTTCCGCCGCATGCTCTCCTACGGCGCGGCGACGACGTCGCTCGTCGAGGCGAACGCGCAGGGCCTCTCGTTCCTCGAGTTCAAGGCGATGATGGAGCTCGGGGTCTTCGAGTCCCGCGAGCGCTTCTGCCTCGCGGACATCAGCGAGTCGACCGGCGCCTCCATGCCCGCCGTGAGCCGCGCGATCGACAGCCTCGTCCGCAAGGGGCTCGTCTCCCGCGTCGAGGACCCCGACGACCGGCGCCGCCGGTTGATCTCCCTGACCGAGGAGGGCCACAAGGTCACCAACGCCGCCCTGATGGGCCGCGCGGTCGGCGCCGTCAGGCTGGCTGACAGCTTCACCGACGAGGAGCTCAAGCAGCTCGACACGCTGCTCTCCCGCCTCATCGAGCGGGAGGACCTCGCCGCAATACACCAGCAGTTGGAAGGAGCAGTACACCAGTGAGCCGCTACCAGCACCTGATAACCGACGAGAACCGCAAGTGGTGGACGCTGGGCGCGATGTGCCTGGCGCTCTTCATGGTGATGCTCGACAACACCGTCGTGAACGTCGCCCTGCCATCGATCCAGCGCGACCTCGACACCTCGATCTCCGGGCTCGAGTGGATCGTCAACGGCTACACGCTCTCCTTCGCGGTGCTGCTCGCGGTCGGCGGGCGCATCGGCGACATCTTCGGGCGGCGGAGGGCCTTCGTCTTCGGAGTCGTGCTCTTCACGGTCGCCTCGACCACCGCGGGCTTCGCGCCCAGCAACTTCGCCCTGGTCGCCAGCCGGGTCCTCCAGGGCATCGGCGCCGCCTTCATGATGCCGGGCACCCTCTCGATCATCACCGACGCGTTCCCGCCCTCCGAGAGGGGCAAGGCGATCGGCACCTGGGCCGGCGTCTCCGCGCTCGCCCTCGCCATCGGCCCGGTCCTGGGCGGCTTCCTCACCGAGGAGGTCTCCTGGCGCGCGATCTTCTACATCAACCTGCCCGTCGGGGCGCTCGCCGTGCTCGCGGCCCTGTTCGTCGTCCGCGAGTCCCGCGACACGACGGTCGGCCGGAAGGTCGACTACCTCGGGGTCGGCATCCTCACGGTGAGCCTCACCGCGCTCGTCCTCGCCCTGATCGAGGGCAACTCCTGGGGGTGGGACTCGACCTCGGTGCTCGCCCTGATCGCCGTCTCGATCGTCTCCCTGATCGTCTTCGTCCTGACCGAGAACCGGGTGCTGGCCCCGATCATCGAGTTCGGGCTCTTCAAGAGCCGCAACTTCATCGGCTCCGTCATCACCGCGTTCATCATCTCCTTCGCGATGATGGGCGTCTTCTTCTTCCTCGCGCTCTACATGCAGAACATCCTCGGCTACACGGCGCTGGAGGCGGGGGTCAGGTTCCTGCCGACGACCCTGGTGATCATGGTCATCTCGCCGATCTCCGGGCGCCTGGCGGACAAGATCGGACCGCGCTGGCCCATCGTCGCCGGCATGACCCTGATCGCGATCTCGCTCTACCTGTTCTCGACCATCGAGGACGGCACGACCTTCGGCGACATCCTGCCCAGCTTCATCGTCCTCGGCGCCGGCATCGGGCTGACCATGTCGCCGATGTCGACCGCGGCGATGAACTCCGTCCCCAGGACCAAGGCCGGCGTGGCGTCGGGCGTCCTCTCCATGTTCCGGATGGTCGGCGGCACCTTCGGGGTCGCGGCGCTGGGAGCGCTCTTCCAGAGCGAGGCCAAGGACCGGCTCGCCACCACCCTCGGCGGTGAGCACGGGCTGAGCGAGGCGCAGCGCTCCGACTTCGCCCACCAGTTGACGGGCGGCGCGCCCCACATCGACGGGGTCTCGCAGGCCCAGGCCGACAAGCTCGTGCAGGCTGGTCACGACGCCTTCATCTACGGGCTCAGCCACGCGATGACGCTCTCCGTCGGCGTGGCCGTGGCCGGCGTCCTGGTCGCCTTCCTGATGCTGAACGACAAGGCCGAGTCCGCCGACGAGCGCGCCGAGCAGGCAGCCGAGGTTGCCGAGGCCGCCTCGCCGGTTGCCTGATCCGGCCTTGCCCCTACAATTTCCAGACTTGTCGCCGAACCGCAGGAGCCTCCGTTGCCCGTCAGACCGATGAATCTCGTCCGCATCCGCACCACCTTCGCCCTCGTCCTCGCGGCGACGTGCGCGCTGGCGCTCCTGACGACCGCCGGCGCCAGGGCCGCCGACGGCGGCGTCCAGCCGACCGAGCCGGCCAAGGCGACGGTCAAGATCAAGCCGGTCGGGCTCAAGAACCACCGCGCGACGATCACGAGCAAGGTGACGATCAAGGGATCGATCAAGCCGTTCCGCAACGGTCAGAAGGTGGCCGTCTACCTGTACAAGGATGGCAAGCGGTTCTCGACCCGCAAGGTCAAGGTCCGCCGGGGCGGGGCCAACTGGGGCAGGTTCGAAACCTCGATCTACACCCGGGACGGGCTGCGCTACGGGGTGCGGGCCAAGTACTGGGGCAAGGCCGGTCAGAACCCGGTCGGCAAGGACTCGACCGAGCACAAGTCCTGGAAGGTCCGCTACGTCGGGCTCGCCAAGGGCCAGTGCGGCCGCGTCGTCGCCGGGTTCCGCAAGGCCCTGAACCGCCTGGCGCTGGTGCCGGCCAAGGGCCGCTGCTTCAACGGCAAGATGGAGCGCGCCGTGCTCGCCTACCGCAAGCTCAACGACATGACGCGCAACGCCCGGGCCTCGATGTCCGTCGTCAAGCGGGTCTTCAACGGCAAGGGCGGATACCGCGTCCGCAAGCCGGGCCTCGGCGACCACATGGAGGCGCCGCTCTCCAAGCAGGTCATCGTCTTCTCCAAGGGATCCAAGCCGTACGCGATCTTCCCGGTGGCCTCGGGCGCACCGGCCACGCCGACCATCCTCGGCACGTACTCGTTCTACTGGAAGGACCCGGGCTACAACTCGAAGGGGATGTACTACTCGTCCTACTTCATCCGGGGCTACGCGACCCACGGCTACAAGTCCGTCCCGAACTATCCCGCGAGCCACGGCTGCCTGCGGACCTTCATCGCCGACCAGCCGCGGATCTACAACATCACCGAGATCGGCATGCCCGTCTACACCTTCGGCAACGCCTTCCGCGGGAAGGTCGAGCCGTTCAAGGTCAAGCGGTCGGGCGGGGACCTCGGCCCGGACCTCGGTCCCACCGGCGGGCTGGACGCGAGCTCGTTCGACTGACTGCAAAGGACGGTCAATAGGGATCGCGCGGTCCGGCCGGACCGCGCGAGGCGCGCGAAAGCGTCGGGCCTGCCGCGCTGGATCCACCGGCGCCTGATCCCATTCGGCCCGAAGCGCAAGCGGCAGATGGCCGCCTACTCGAAGCGTCACTACGGGAAACGGGAGTGGCGCCTGAAGAAGCCGCGGCAGATCGTCGAGCATTACGCGGTGGCGAGCACGGTCGGCCAGGTCAGGTCCACGTTCCTGTCGAACCGCCCCGACCCCGAGTTCGGCGAGACACCGAACGTGTGCGCCCACTTCGTCGTCTCCGGCCGGGGCAGGGTGGTCCAGCTGGTGCCGCTGGGGATCAGATGCCGGCACACGGTCGGGCTCAACCACGTGACGATCGGAATCGAGCACACCGGCTACAGCGACGGCGACGTGCTGAACAACAGACGTCAGATGGCGGCGTCGATCCGCCTCACGAAGTGGCTTCGGTGCAGGTACGGGATCGGGATCCGCGACGTGATCGGGCACAACGAGAGCCTTCGCTCCCCGTTCCACCGGGAACTGGTGCCCGCGATGAAGAACCAGACCCACGGTGACTTTCGTCACACGTCCATGCGCAGGTACCGCAAGGCGCTCCACTCGGCTGGCCGCTGCCCGACCCGCTAACGGCTCCAGCAAGCGGTTTTCCCGCGTCCCTCCGTACTTTCCCACATGCAGATGACGGGATTTGCCGCAGGTTCGAGGCCCATCCCCGGACCTAATGTGACCGCCATGAAGGTGGAACGATGACCAGTCTTGAGTTGGCCCGTTGGCAGTTCGGGATCACCACGCTCTACCACTTCATCTTCGTGCCCCTCACGATCGGCCTGGCCTTCTTCACGGCCTGGTGCCAGACGCGGTGGTACCGGAGCAAGGATGAGAAGTGGCTGAGGGCGACCCGCCTGTGGGGGAAATTGATGCTCATCTCGTTCGCCCTCGGAGTGGCGACCGGGATCGTGCAGGAGTTCCAGTTCGGAATGAACTGGTCCAACTACTCCCGCTACGTGGGTGACATCTTCGGTGCGCCCCTCGCGATGGAAGGTCTCGCCGCGTTCTTCGTGGAGTCGACCTTCCTGGGTCTCTGGATCTTCGGCTGGGGCCGGCTGTCCGAGAAGCTCCACCTCGCTTCCATCTGGCTGGTCTCGGCCTCGACCGCACTGTCGGCCTACTTCATCCTGGTCGCCAACTCCTGGATGCAGCACCCGGTCGGCTACGAAATGAACGAGGCGACCGGCAAGGTCGAGCTGACCTCGATCTGGGCGGTGCTGACCAACAACACCGCCCTCTACGCGATCACGCACACGCTGCTCGCCTGCCTGCTCACCGGCGGCATGGTCATCGTCGGGATCTCGGCCTGGCACCTGCTGCGCGGAAACGAGAAGGAGGTCTTCGGATCCTCCATGAAGCTGGCGATGCCGACCCTGGTGGTCGCGGGCCTGCTGACCCTGGTGGTCGGCCACTTCAACGGCGTCCTGATGTCCGAGCAGCAGCCCATGAAGATGGCCGCGGCCGACGCGGTTTTCGAGACCGAGAGCGGGGTCGGGCTGTCCCTGTTCGCGACCGGTGACTTCACGGACAACCCGGAGAAGACGAACCGCAATCTCCAGGTGCCCAACCTGCTCTCGTTCATCATGACCGGCAAGCCCCAGTCCGAGGTCGAGGGCGTGAACAACCTGAACGCCGAGTACCGGGAGAAGTACGGGCCCGGCGAGTACGCCCCGATCGTGTGGGTCGCCTACTGGTCCTGGCGCGTGATGCTGGGCTGCGGCTTCCTGCTGGCGCTGTTCGGCCTGATCGGCTGGTGGCTGGCGCGAAAGGACAGGCTGGAGAGTTCGAGGCGCTTCCTCAAGCTCGCGATGCCCGCGGCCACGCTTCCGTTCATCGCGGCGGCGGCCGGCTGGATCTTCACCGAGATGGGACGCCAGCCCTGGGTGGTGTTCGGACTGCTCAAGACGGAGGACGCCGTGTCGCCGACGGTCGGCACGGCCGAGGTCGTGATCACCCTGATCGGCTTCACCCTGCTGTACGGGGTCCTGGCCGTCTTCGCCGGACGCGTCTTCTTCAAGACGGCGGGCAAGGGCCCGGCCAGGATCGAGGAAGGCGACGAGAACGAGCCCTACATGGGAATGGCCTACTGAGGAGCTGAATCGATGGAAGACACGACAACACTCCAATTCGTCTGGTTCGTCCTGATCTCGGTCCTCTGGGTCGGCTACCTGATCCTCGAGGGGTTCGATTTCGGCGTCGGCATGCTGATGAAGCTGATCGGCGGCACCCGCGAGGAGAAGCGGGCGATCCTCCACACGATCGGCCCGGTCTGGGACGGCAACGAGGTATGGCTGATCGTCGCCGGCGGCGCCACCTTCGCGGCCTTCCCCGAGTGGTACGCCACGCTCTTCTCCGGCTTCTACATCGCGCTGTTCGCGATCCTGGTCGCGCTGATCGTCCGCAACGTCGGCTTCGAGATGTGGGGCAAGCGCGACAGCGACGCCTGGCGCACCGGCTGGGAATGGTGCATCGCCCTCGGCAGCCTCCTGCCCGCCCTGCTGTGGGGTGTGGCGTGGGCCAACATCATCGGGGGCGTCCCGATCGAGCCGGTCGCCGGCGAGGGTCTGGAGTCGCTCGAGTACGTCGGCAACTTCTTCGACCTGCTCTCCGTCTACGCGCTGGTCGGCGGCATCGCGTCGCTCGCGATCTTCTTCGCCCACGGGGCGTTGTTCCTGGAGTTGAGGACCGAGGGCGCGCTGCGGGAAAAGGCGCGCGTCGTGGCGGCCAGAGCGACCCCGGTGGCGGCAGCCCTGGGAGCCGTGTTCATGGCGTGGACGCTGCTCCGGCAGGACTCGATCGAGGTGCTGTCGCTGATCGCCGCGGTGGTCGCGGTGGCCGGCTTCGTCGCGGCGACGGCCCTGGCGAAGACGGATCCCGCCCGGGCCTTCGCCGGCACGGCGGCGGGGATCGCCTTCTACTTCATCGCCCAGTTCATCGACCTGTTCCCGAACGCGCTGGTTTCCAGCATCGACTCGGCCTACGACATGACCCTTAATGTCGCGAGTTCGACGAACTACACCCTGACCGTCATGACCATCGTCGCGGTGATCTTCGTGCCGATCGTCCTGGCGTACCAGGCGTGGACGTACTGGGTGTTCCGTCACCGCGTGTCGGCTGAAGGGTTCGGCGACGTGAAGTCACCGATCGACCTGCTCGACAAGAACAAGAAGGGAGCGGCCGGTGGCTCGGGAACGGAGCAGGGCGCCGGGAGCTAGCCGGCAGGCTCGCGAGACGCAGCGCCGGTTGACGCGGACCAGCCGCGTCGCCCGCAAACACCTGATCATCACGGTCGGTCTGGGCCTGGTCCAGACCGGCCTGATCATCGCCCAGGCGACCCTGTTGGCGAAGGTCATCGCCGGAGTCTTCATGGACGGCGAGACCTTCGCCGACGTGGCCCCGTTCCTGGCCTGGCTCGCCGCGATCACGATCGGCCGCGGCCTCGCCTCCGCCGGATTCGAGAGCACCGGCAGGTTCGGCGCCGCGAGGGTCATGTCGGAACTGCGGGAGAAGCTCTCCGCCCACCTGCTCCTCAACCGGCCGGGCGCGCTCCAGGACGAGCAGTCCGGGGACCTGGTCAGTTCGGCGATCGACGGGGTCGCCGCCCTCGAGGACTACTTCGCCCGCTACCTGCCGCAGGTCGTCCTGGCGGCCCTCGTCCCCATCGCGATCCTCGCCTGGGTGGTCCGGTTCAACTGGATCTCCGCCGCGATCCTGGCGGTCACCGCGCCGCTGATCATCGTGTTCATGGTGCTGATCGGACTCCTGACCGAGAAGCGCACCCGGAAGCGATGGGAGCGGATGTCCCGCCTTTCTTCCCACTTCCTCGACCTGGTCGGCGGCCTCGCCACCCTGAGGGCGAACGGCCAGGCCCGCGCCCAGTCCGCCACGATCAACCGGGTCGGGGAGGAGTACCGGCGCGAGACGATGGGCGCGCTCCGGATCGGTTTCCTCTCCTCGCTCGTGCTCGAGCTGCTGGCCATGATCGGGGTCGCGATGGTCGCCACCGCGATCGGCATCCAGCTCGCGGACGGGAACCTGGACCTGACCGCCGGGCTCACGGTGCTGCTGCTTGCGCCCGAGCTCTACATGCCCCTCCGACAGCTGGGCGCCCAGTTCCACGCCAGCGCCGACGGGATGGCGGCGGCCGAACGCATCTTCGAGGTGATCGACCAGCCGGCCGCGGTGAGCACACCGGCCGATCCCGTGCCGGCCCCCGATCCGTCCCGCGGGCCGGTCGCCCTCGAAGGGGTCACCTTCGCCTGGCCCGGCCGCGAACCGGTGCTGGACGGCGTGGACCTGGAGATCGAACCGGGGAAGACCGTCGCCCTGATCGGGCCGAGCGGCGGGGGCAAGAGCACTCTCGCCAACCTGCTGCTCCGCCTGGCCGAGCCGACCGGGGGCCACATCACCTGCGAGGGAACCGACCTCGCGGCGGTGGACCCCCGGGAGTGGCGGCGGCGGGTCGCCTGGGTTCCGCAGCGACCCACGATCTTCACGGCGACGCTGGCCGACAACCTCAGGCTGTTCAACCCCGATGCGAGCGACGAGCAGGTCGCCTTCGCGATCGGCACCGCCGCGCTCGGTGACCTGGTCGCCCGGCTCCACGACGGCCTCCAGACCGTCGTGGGTGAGGGTGGCCGCCGGCTCTCCGCCGGGCAGGCCCAGCGCATCGCCCTGGCGCGGGCCCTGATCAGCGAGGCCCCGCTGCTGGTCCTGGACGAACCCACCGCCCACCTGGACCGCGAGACTGAGCGCGAACTGGCCACCGCGATCGAGGACGCGACGGACGGACGGAGCGCCCTGATCATCTCCCACCGCGAAAGGCCGATCGCAGCCGCCGACCGGACCCTCGTCCTGTCGGATGGCAGCCTGAACGGACTGGTGACGGCATGATCACGGCCCGCCTCGAGAAGAGCCCGCTGGGGCGCGCCGCCCTCGCCACCCGCAGGCGGTGGAGGCTGCTCGCCCTCTCGATCACGCTGGCGGTGGCGACCGTCCTCGCGGCGGTCGGGCTGTTCACCGCGTCCGGCTACCTGATCAGCCGGGCGGCACAGCGTCCCGAGATCCTCTCCCTCACCGTGGCCATCGTCGGGGTACGGTTCTTCGGCATCTCACGGGCACTGTTCCGGTACGGAGAGCGGCTCGCGTCGCACGACCTCGCCTTCAGGACCCTGACGGACCTGCGCGCCCGGTTCTTCGAGCGTTTGATCCCGCTCGTGCCGGCGGGCGTCGACGGCTCCCGCCGGGCCGACCTGATGAGCCGCTTCGTCGGCGACGTGGACAAGCTCCAGGACCTCTACCTCAGGGCGCTCTCACCACCGCTGGTGGCAATGGCCTGCTCGGCGCTCTGCGTGGCGCTCGCGTCGATCATCCTGCCCGTGGCCGGGCTCGTGCTCGCCATTGCGATGTTGCTCGGCGGCCTGCTCGCTCCGGTGCTGACCCGCCGGGCCGCCCGCAACGCGGGACGCCGTCAGGCCGCGACCCGCGGCGCGCTCGCCGGCGATCTCCTCGAGATCGCGACCGGTGGGGCGGAGATCGCCGTGGCCGGACGGGAGGCCGACTGGCTCGGCCGCGCCACCGAGGATGACACGAGGCTGGTCGCCCTCCAGCGCCGCGACGCCGTAAGCGAGGGTCTGGCCCAGGGACTCGGCACCTTCTTCTCGGTCGGGGCAATGGTCGCGGTCACCGCAGCCGCGGTTCCCGCCGTGGTCTCCGGCCGGCTCGACGGCGTGCTGCTGGCGGCGCTGCCGCTGCTCACCCTCGGGGCGTTCGAGGCGATCACCCCCCTGAGCCAGGCGGCGGCCGTGATCGATTCGACCGACGAGGCCGCAGGGCGGATCGAGGAGATCACCGAGCGGCCGGTCCCGGTCCAGGCTCCCGAGCGGCCGCGGTCGATGCCGGCCGGCGGG
>Ga0065721_10051384_pt1 | contig 15007 bp, 19 predicted proteins | sample Mesricmetagenome_FD_59108 | JGI IMG/M metagenome (GOLD analysis project Ga0065721, IMG submission 59108) | Mesophilic microbial community from rice straw/compost enrichment Sample: eDNA_1 v2 (version 2) | ecosystem: Engineered > Solid waste > Grass > Composting > Bioreactor | place: USA: Davis... | reverse complement strand
CGGATGCTCCCGGACCTTGTCGCCGTATTGCATGGATGCCTCCTTCGGCGGGAAAACCGAAAGAAGCCCCGCGAGGTTCCGAAGGGGTCAGGATTTCAGCTGGATATCCCCGGCCTATTCGTCGTCGAAAGTCATCCGGAACTGCGCCGCTTCGAGGTCCTTCGGCGGCTGCATTCCGAGATGTTTCCAGGCGTTCGCCGTGAGGACGCGGCCGCGGGGCGTGCGCTGGATGAAGCCCTGCTGGATCATGTAGGGCTCGATGATGTCCTCGATCGCGTCGCGGGGTTCGGAGAGGCCCGCGGCGATCGTCTCGATGCCGACCGGCCCGCCGCCGAAATTCACCGCGATCATGTTGAGATAGCGCTTGTCGAGCTGGTCGAGGCCCATGTTGTCGACGAGGAGACGGGTGAGCGCCTCGTCGGCGATCTCCTTGGTCACCGCCTCGGCCTTCGCCACTTCCGCGAAATCGCGCACGCGCCGCAAGAGCCGGCCGGCGATGCGCGGCGTGCCGCGAGACCGCCTGGCGATCTCCCTTGCCCCTTCGTCGGTCATGCCGAGCCCCATCAGCCGCGCACCGCGCCGGACGATCAGATCGAGCTCCTCGACCGTATAGAAGGAAAGCCGGACCGGAATGCCGAAACGGTCGCGCAACGGCGTCGTCAGCAGGCCGAGGCGGGTGGTGGCGGCGACCAGCGTGAATTTCGACAGGTCGATCTTCACCGAGCGCGCCGCAGGACCCTCCCCGATGATGAGGTCGAGCTGGAAATCCTCCATGGCGGGATAGAGGATTTCCTCGACCGCCGGATTGAGCCGATGGATTTCGTCGATGAAGAGCACGTCGCGCTCTTCGAGATTGGTGAGCAGCGCCGCAAGATCGCCGGCCTTGGCGATGACCGGACCGGAGGTGGAGCGGAAATTGACGCCGAGTTCCTTCGCCATGATCTGCGCCAGCGTCGTTTTGCCGAGGCCGGGCGGACCGACGAACAGCACGTGATCGAGCGCCTCGCCGCGGTTCTTAGCCGCCTCGATGAAGACCTTGAGATTGGCGCGCGCCTCCGCCTGGCCGGTGAACTCGTCCAGCGACTGCGGGCGCAGCGTCACGTCCAGGTCTTCGCCCCGCTTTTCCGGTGATATCAGTCGGGCGGCTTCACTCATGCAAGAAGTTCCATTCCGGGTAGGCGGCCCGCAGCCTTTTTGTCGAAGGTCTTGATGGACTTGCAACCCTCCTCAAGCGAGCGGGCCGCTATGAGGGCATCTGCGAAATCCACGTTCGTGTTTTCAACCTGCCAAAGCGCGGCAACAACAAGCGCATGACTTTCTATGACAAGCCCTCGCGTCCGCAGCAACTTCCCTATGGCAAGTACGACCTCCTTTTTCTTGAAGCCGTACTGCGAACGGAGGGCCCAATCGAGTTCGAGCAGGCTGATGAGGGTTACAAACGCGGTATATTCCCGGCCCAGCTTTTTTCCGAACTCCGCGGCTGCGGCCACCTGCTGCGGGTTATCTCCAACCAATGTCCGCAAGATAACGTTGGTATCCAGCCCCAACATCATCATTCTGCGGCATCCGCTTGCTCATCGTCCCCGGTATCGAGGACGTTGGCTCCCGCTGCGGCCACGATAGCGGCATCGATTTCCTCCAGTGACGCCGGCCCGTTCGGCGGTTTCCCGAGAAGGCCGGCCAGATCGCCGAAATCGATATTCTTCGGCGTGATGACCAGTTCGTCATTCACGATGGAATAAACAACCTCGTCCCCCGGGTGCAAATTGAGAGCTTCTCGCAGGTCTTTCGGAATAGTCAGCTGCCCCTTGGCAGAAAGCGTCAGCGTCCAACTCATTGCAGAATTCTCCGACAAATTTCCGATTGGCGGAAAATATACGACAATTCCGACAATACGGCAAATCGCCCACTCACCGCGCCAACTCCTTCAGCCCCAGCCGGATGAGCTTGGCGCTGTCGGCGCCTTCGCCGCCGTTCTTGAGGGCCGCGGCGACCGCATTGGCCGCCTGATCGCGCGAATAGCCGAGATTGGTGAGCGCCGAGACGGCATCCGACACCGGTGCGGAGGCGACACCCTCGCCGATCTCCTGCTTGAGGCCGATATTGGTCGAGGCCTCGCCCGCAAAGGCCGGCGCCTTGTTCTTGAGTTCGGTGACGATGCGCATCGCGACCTTCGGCCCGACACCGGGCGCGCGCGACACGGCGGTGCGGTCCTGCAGCGCGATCGCATTGGCGAGTTCCGAGGGCGTCAGGGTCGAGAGCACCGCAAGCGCCACCTTGGCGCCGACGCCCTGGACGCTCTGCAACAGGTTGAACCATTCGCGCTCCAGCGCGGTCAGGAATCCGAAGAGCTTGAACTGGTCCTCGCGGACATAGGTCTCGATGAACAGAACCACCGCCTCGCCGAGGGAACCGATCCGCGAAAGGACGCGGGAGGAGCAGAAGACCTCGTAGCAGACGCCATGCACGTCGACGAGCACGTAGTCGTCGCCGATCTCGTCGATGGTGCCTTTGAGCTTGCCGATCATGGAAAACAGTCCGCCAACAATAGGTTATAAGGGATGGGTTTCGGGGGAAATGATGTCGAGCGAAGGAAAATAGGCGCGATAGCGGGAGGCATCGCGCGTGAGGAGCCGGTGAGACCTGACAAGCGCATGCGCGCCGATCAGGAAATCCGGCAGCGTGCGGTCGCGCTGCCCGCCGGCTCTTCGATAGGCAAAATGGGCTTTACCCGCCTGCAAAGCAGCATCATAGGACAAAGTCTCGCGCTTCAAATCGAGCCATCCAAATGCCATGTGAATTTCCAGTTCACTTAACGGCGACGCGGACAGCTCCGACCAGATGATGGGATTGAGGACGAGTTCACCTTCATCAGCGCATCGCTTCAACGCATTGAGCGACCACGCCCTTTCGGACGTCGCCGGTCCAAGCATGTCGATCAGCACATTCGTATCAACGACGGTCGAGATCATCGCGCGGTCCCCGGAGCCATTCGATATACTCGTCGGTAGTCATCCCGCCGCGATCCCAAGTGCCTTCAATGCTGGCCGCCCACTCGTCGAAATTTTTGAACTCGGCTTTGCCTCCCGTTTTGACAAGCATGACTCCTTCGTCGGAGACGACAAAATCCACCTCCGACCCGGGACCGATATTCAATCGATCGCGGATTTCCTTCGGAATCGTAACCTGGCCTTTTTCGGTGACTCGCATGGTAATACCTCTGAGGTATTACTTATTGGCCAAACAAGAACAAGTCAAGAACAAACTAGCCTGCCAGCGCTGCGCGCATGCGGTGGCCGCCGCGATTGTGGGCGTGACAGATGGCGATCGCCAGAGCGTCGGCCGCGTCGTTTCCCTTGAAATCCGCCTTCGGCATCAGGATCTTCAGCATCATGTGGATCTGCTGCTTCTCGCCGTGGCCGACGCCGATCACCGATTTCTTGACGGCATTCGGCGCATATTCGGAAACCGGCAGCCCGGCCCGCGCCGGCACCAGCATGACGACGCCCCTCGCCTGACCGAGTTTCAGCGTGGCCACCGCATCCTTGTTGACGAAGGTCTGCTCGACGGCCGCCTCGTCGGGCTTGTAGGTGTGGACGACATCGGCAAGCCCGTCATGGAGCTGGCAGAGGCGCGAGGCAAGGTCCATGTCGCCGTCCGAGGTCACCGTGCCCGATGCGACGAAACGGAGGCTGTTGCCGAGCGTCTCGATGATGCCCCAGCCGGTGCGGCGAAGCCCCGGATCGATGCCGATGATGCGAATCGTCTCTGTCATGCGCGCGACCTTAGCGCTTTGCCCTGCGGGGCGCCATGCCGCGGGGTGCCATGCCGGCCCGTTTCAAGGGGCGTCGCTCGAAGGGACCGGCTCCCCCGGCATCGTTAACCATGTCTGAAAGCTTTTGGGTAGAACCGCGCCAAACGGAGCAACCACCTTTCTTTCACCGCGTTGGCTCGCCAGAAAGGGGGAAGCCGAAGCGTGAAGGAGCCGCCCGAATGATACGGGATCGAGATCGGAATGAACTGGAACTGCGGCATATGCGCACCGTCGTGGACGCGTTGGACGGCGGGTTGAGACGGTTTGCCGCCGGAGATTTGAACGCAACGGTCGATACGCCCTTCCCCGCCCCGTTCGAAGGCATGCGGCGGGATTTCAACCGGGGTGTCGGCGCATTGGGTGGAACCTTGGACGCCCTTGTCGGCGATGCCCTCGTTCTGCGCAGCGAATCCGATACGCTGCGGAACGCAATGAACGAGAACGCCGGCAAGGATGCCGAGGATAGCGACCGCCTTTCCAGGGCAGCCGCAAGCATCGGCCTCATGAGCCAGCGTCTTCGCGAGCAGAAAACGCGCGCCCAGCATGCAGCGACGATCGCCTACAATGCCAGGCTCGACATGCGGCGCCCGAAAGAGGCGGTTGCGGCCGCGCTGAAGACCATTGAGGCCATGGGGCGGAAGCCGGACGGACCGGCATCGAAAGCCGATCTGGAAACACTGTCCCTCGGAACAGAGCAGATCGGCCGCGAACTGGAGGCACTCTGCCTCTACCTGGACGTGCTGAACGACCAGCTCGGCATTCTTTCCGAGATGGCCGGAGACCAGGCCGAAATGGCGTCCTCCACATCCGAGGACGTGAAGGACGTCTCCAGGGCGCGGCATGCCGCCAAGCTGAAAACCGACATGGCGACGCTTGCGCTGGACCGCATGGACCGGCAGATCGCGGACATCGACCGGAAAGCCGGCCGCTTCGTACGCGTCAGCGTCGTCACCGAGCCGCCGCACGATCCGGCACCGCGTGATCCCGGAGCCCGGGGCTCCTATCTGCGGCTCGTCAAGTCGTAATCCGCAAAACGGTCCTTCCGCGGTTTGGCGAGGGGTCGTATTCATGGACACGGCTGCCTAAATAGGGCGGGATACTTCGTCACCCATCCCGCCCCCAAGACAAGCCGAGACCTGCCGATGATCCCCTTTTCCATCCTCGATCTTTCGCCCATCGGCGAAGGTTATTCCGTGCGCGACGCGCTCGACCAGTCCCGCCGCATGGCGATCAAGGCCGAGGAGCAGGGCTACAAGCGCGTCTGGCTCGCCGAGCACCATGGCATGCCCGGCATTGCGAGCGCCGCCACGTCGCTGGTGATCTCGCATGTGGGCGCCGCGACAAAGACGATCCGCGTCGGCTCGGGCGGCATCATGCTGCCCAACCATTCACCGCTCGTCATCGCCGAACAGTTCGGCACGCTGGAAGCCCTGCTGCCCGGCCGCGTCGATCTCGGCCTCGGCCGCGCGCCGGGAACCGACATGCGCACGGCAAGCGCGCTGCGCCGCAACCTGGAAGCGGGCGCGGAGAATTTCCCGCACGACATCCTCGAACTGCAGCGCCTGCTCGACGCGCCGGAAAAGGATCAGGGACTGCTCGCCGTACCGGGCATGGGCGCGCATGTGCCGATCTGGCTGCTCGGCTCCAGCCTCTACAGCGCCCATCTCGCGGCGGCCCTCGGCCTGCCCTACGCCTTCGCCTCCCACTTCGCGCCCGACATGCTGATGGATGCGATCGCCATCTATCGCGAGCGCTTCCAGCCCTCGGTGGATCTCGAAAAGCCCTATGTCATGGTCGGCGTCATGGGCGTCGCGGCGGAAACCGACGCGGAAGCCGAACGGTTCTTCACCTCCTCGCAGCAGCAGTTCGTGAACCTGCGCAAGAATGTCCGCACGCCCTTCCCCAAGCCTCTCGACAGCATGGAAGGCTTCTGGACGCCGATGGAGAAGATGAGCGTCGAGCATACGCTGCGTTACGCGGCCGTCGGCTCGGTCGCGACGGTCACGGCGAAGCTCAAGGATTTCCTCGAAGAGACCCAGGCCGACGAGCTGATCATCTCCATGCCGATCCACGACATCGACGCGCGCCTGCGCTCGGTCGAGCTGTTCGCGACCCTGCCGATGATGGAGAAGGTGAAGGCCTGACTATTGGATTGGCCCCTCACCCTGGCCCTCTCCCCGCACGCGGGGAGAGGGAAGACGTCCCACGCAGCGCTGAGAACGAAAGAAGCCGGTGCGGCATATCCCTTCTCCCCGCAAGCGGGGAGAAGGTGCCCGGCAGGGCGGATGAGGGGCACGCAAACGATGTCGGCTCACGCCGAGAGCTTGGCCATGATCTCGTCGGAGACTTCGAAGTTCGAGTAGACGTTCTGCACGTCGTCGTCGTCTTCCAGGTTGTCGATGAGCTTGAGGAGCGACTGGGCCCTTTCCTCGTCGACCTCGATCGTGTTCTGCGGCTTCCAGATCGCCTTGACCGTCTCGGCCTCGCCGAGCGAAGCTTCGAGCGCCTTCGAGACTTCGCCGAGGCTTTCGAAGGCGCAGATGATCGTGTGGCCTTCCTCGTCGGATGTCACGTCGTCGGCGCCCGCTTCGATCGCCGCGTCCATCACCTTGTCCGCGTCGCCGGCGCTCGCCTTGTAGGTGATCTCGCCCACGTGGTCGAAGGAGAAGGAGACCGAACCGGTTTCGCCGAGCGCGCCGCCCGCCTTGGTGAAGATCGAGCGGACGTTGGAGGCCGTGCGGTTGCGGTTGTCGGTCAGCGCCTCGACGATGATCGCCGTGCCGCCCGGGCCGTAACCTTCGTAACGGACGGAATCGTAGGTTTCCGCATCCGCGCCGGACGCCTTCTTGATGGCCCGGTCGATATTGTCCTTCGGCATCGACTGCGCCTTGGCGTTCTGGATTGCCAGACGCAGCGCCGCATTCATGGCCGGGTCGGGAAGGCCCTGCTTGGCGGCAACGGTGATTTCGCGCGCGAGCTTGGAGAACAGCTTCGACCGGATCGCATCCTGGCGACCCTTGCGGTGCATGATGTTTTTGAACTGTGAATGGCCAGCCATGGCACCCCTGATGCTTTAGCTTGTTTGGGAATGGCGCCTTATAATTTCGAAGCCCAGCACGTTCAAGGCTTTTCCGTTCAGGGCATTTTGCTTGAGGCTTTCCGGCCCGCCGGTCCCGGAACAAAGCCAACGGCTTGCCGTTTGTTCAAGAAACGACCAACCAAGGAGACAGCTCATGGCAAGCCTCACCGAAGCCCGCGAAGCACCGGAACGCCAGCTCTGGGACGAGATCAACAGCATTCACGCCGGCATGCTCGGCATCGAAGGCTCGCACATGCATTTCCAGCCGATGGCGCCCAATGCCGACCCGAAAACCGGCACGATCTGGTTCTTCACCAAGACGGATACGGACCTGGTGCGCGCCATCCGCCCCGGCACGCGGGCGCATTTCTGCGTCGTCGGCAAGAACCACGATTATCACGCCTGCCTCGCCGGCACGCTGGAAGTGCGCAGGGACCCGGCCAGGATCGACGAATACTGGAGCGCCGTGACGGCCGCCTGGTACGAGAACGGCAAGGAAGACCCGAAGCTCACCATGCTCGCCTTCCGGGTCGACGATGCGGAGATCTGGGCCTCCACGGACAGCTCGCTGAAATTCGGCTGGGAGATCGCCAAGGCCAACCTGAGGGACGAGAAGATGCCGGAGGTCGGCGTCAAGCAGCACCTCGCCTTCCCCCAGCTTCACTGATCCAGGCGGCGGGCGCCGGACGCTCAAAGCCCCTGCGGCACCAGGATGGTCGGTTTCTTCGGCAGGCTGCGCATCGAGACCCGGATGACCGGTTCCCTGGCATAGGCTATGTCAAACCGGCCGTCGAACATGGCGAGGAAATTGTCGAGCGGCGGTCCCCACCGGTGCATCGGCAGGATCAGCGAGGAACGCAGCCGCTGCACGACGCGGCTCATGCTGTCCGCTCCCATCGTCAGCCCGCCGTCGACCGGCACCATCAGCACATCGAGACGGCCGATCTCCGTATACTGCTCCTCGGTGAGCTCGAAATGCAGATGGCCGAGATGGCCGATGCAGAGGCCGGCGACCTCGAAGATGAAGATCGAATTGCCGTTTTCCTCCAATCCGCCGCCCCAGGAGCGGATGTCGGAGACGACGTTGCGGATATAGACATCGCCCACCGTCAGACGATGCTCCGCCTTTTCGCCCGGCACGTCGCTCCAGCCGTGCAGGACATGCTCGATGCCGGGATCGGGGCTCAGCGTATAATGGGTGGAATGGGCCTTGTTCATCGTGACCACGTCCGGCAGCCGCGACGGCTGGTAGGCGCCGCTGTAATCCGTAGCGATCCCGACCCCTTCCGGCGTCTCGATGAAATAGGTGGAGTGGCCGACGAAGGTGATCTTCACCTCTTCCCGTTCGGCCAGCGAAAGCTGCCGGCCGGCCTGAGCAAGCTGCAGGCCGGACGGTTCGAAGCTCGCGAACATGACGCCGGGCAGCCGGCTCGCGATCGCCTGGCACTGGCTGACGGGGAGACCCGCATCCTGCGCCAGCACCGCGACGGCCGAAAGAAAAAGGCAGGAAAGACCGAATGCGAGAGCCCGTAGCATCATGCTAATCCCAAGAACTGCGCCTATGCTCATTCCGGGCGAGAAGATGCGGCAATGCGAAAAACCGGTCCAGCCGGAATTGTCGGGGCCGGCCTCACAATTCCGTCATTGTGAGGATGGTGGAATTGATTATTGAAAAAGGCGGCCGCCGCCCGAAATGAGGTCGCCGGCATCTGGATCTGGCGCGTGCGGAAAGGATATTTCGATGAAGCAGGATATTGAGATAAGAACGGCGGACGGCACCGCCGGGGCCGCGGTCATCAAGCCGGAAAACGGCGCCGCGACCGACAGGGGCGTCATCATCTACATGGATGCCTTCGGCCCTCGCGAAGCCCTGTACCAGATGGGCCAACGGATCGCCGATGCCGGCCATGTCGTGCTCGTTCCCGATCTTTATTACCGCTCCGGCCCCTATGAACCCTTCGACGCGAAGACCGCCTTCAGCGATGAGGCCACGAAGACGAAACTTCGCGGCATGATGCAGGCGACCTCCCAGGAGCTGACCGCCCGCGACGGCGCAGCCTTCATCGACGCCCTGACGAGGGAAGGCGCCACGGGCGCGATCGGCACCGTCGGCTATTGCATGGGCGGCGCCCGCGCTCTCACCGCGGCGGCGCGCTATCCGGACCGCATCAGGGCGGCCGCGAGCTTTCACGGCGGCAATCTGGCGAGCGACGCGGAAGACAGCCCGCACCGGCTGGCCGACAAGATCAAGGCAAGGGTTTATGTCGGCGTCGCAGGCGTCGACAACTCGTTTCCGCCAGAACAATCCGCCCGCCTCGCCGAAGCGCTGCGCATCGGCGGCGTCGACCACACGATCGAAAACTATGTCGGCATGGCGCATGGCTGGACGGTGCCGGACCACGGCGTTTACGACAGGACCGGTTCGGAACGGCATTTCAAGCGCCTGCTGACCCTGCTTGAGGAAGCGCTTTAAGAGAGAACAGGATGGGCCGCGCGATGCGGCCTATTGCTCGAAGGCGGGCGCGAATTTCAGGACGCCGGACGGTGCCTCGCCCCGGAGCACGATCCTCTGGACGAACTTCGGGTCGATATCCGCATAGCGCAGGCGGCCGTCGCTTTGGAAGCCGACGCGGCCGTATATTTCCGGGCTGCCGACAAGGGCGCAACCTGCAGCGCCCCTTTCCCTGAGGAGGTCCAGGCCTCTCAGGATCAGCGCCTTGCCGATGCCTTGCCGTTGCCGGTCGGGTTTCACAGAGATCGGCCCGAGCCCGAACCATCCGCCCCCGAACCATCCGCCATGGACGCCATCCACCGCAACCGGGGAGAAGGCGACATGGCCGATGACTTCGCCATGCTCTTCGGCAACGAGCGATATCGTCAGGTCTCCCGAGGCGCGCAGATCGTCCACGATGCGGGCCTCAGTGTTGCTGCTGAACGGCATCGGCTCGAAGGCTGCCTGCGTCAGATCGCGGATGGCGTCCACATCGGCGGCGTTCTCGTATCTGATCAGCACGGGCCTCTCCTTCAACGTGCGTTTGGGAACGCCGGACCGGCGCCGGCTCCAAGCCGGTTCAGCTCCAGAACGCCGGAATCGTCTCCGCAAGCCTTGGGCCGATCCTGAGCGGTGCGATCTTTTCCGCAAGGCCCGTGGCGTCGGAAATCTCGACGCCGAGGCCGCAGAGGGTGGCCGGCCCTGTCGCCGCCTCGAAACGGCCCTTCGGCATTTTCGAGATGAAGCGGTTGAGCGGCTCCTCCTTGTCCATGCCGAGCGAGGAATCGTAGTCGCCGCACATGCCGGCATCCGACATGTAGCCCGTGCCGCCGTTCAGGATCTGGCAATCGGCCGTCGGCACATGGGTATGCGTGCCGACCACAAGGCTGGCGCGCCCGTCCACGAAATGCCCGAAACACTGCTTCTCGCTGGTCGCCTCAGCATGGAAGTCGAAGACGATCGCATCCGCCTGTTCCTTCAGCGGGCAGGCATCGAGGATCGCCTCGGCGCTATTGAACGGATCGTCGAGCTCCGGGTGCATGAAGACGCGGCCCATGATGTTGGCGACCAGCACGCGCGCGCCGTTGCGGGCGTAATAGAGCCCGGAGCCCCGGCCCGGCGTGCCGGCGGGATAGTTGGCGGGCCTCAGGAACTGGTCGTGGCGGCCGGCGAAACCGACCGCATCCTTCTGGTCCCAGACGTGGTTGCCGGTCGTCACCACGTCCGCGCCGGCATTGACCGTCTCGAGGAAAATCTCTTCCGTGATGCCGAAGCCGCCGGCGGCATTCTCGCCGTTGACGATGACGAAATCGAGCTTCAGGTCGGCGACGAGGCCGGGCAGCTTTTCCCAGACCGCCGTGCGGCCGGTCTTGCCCACCATGTCACCCAGGAACAATAGGCGCATTCTTATCCAATCTATACGCGGTACCGGCTTCAGGACCCATCGAACCGCCGGTAGCCGCTTTCCGTGAGAACCGCTTCAAGTCTGATATCGTGCGGCTCGAAGGGAACAGATGCCACTTCCTGGCAGTCGAAGGCAATGCCGATCAGCTTCGGCCGCAGGCCTTTTTGATGCAGACGGTGGATAGCACGGTCGTAATAACCGCCGCCATAGCCGATCCGGTGGCCTGCCGCATCGAAGGCCGCAAGCGGCATCAGCATGATCTCGGGATCGAGTTCGGCCGCGTCCGGACCCGGCGCGAACGTGCCGAAAGTGCCGGGCACCAGCTCCGCGCCGCGGACGAGCTCCCGGAAGATGATCGTCCGCTTGTCGAGGATGACGGGGACGCAGAGCCGGGCGCTGCGGTCCCTCAGATGAGCCATCAGCGGCCGCGGATCGACCTCCGAACGGATCGGCAGGAAGCCGGAGACGGTCGCGCCGGCATGAGGATCGATCGCGGCCGCTCCACGGGAGGCGATCGCGAGGCTCTTCTCGATCCGCTCGACGGGCGGAATGGCATCGCGGGCGGCAAGCCGCTCCGCACGCAGTTCCGCCTTGCTCCTGCCGCCGTCCGTCACGCCTTTTCCACCGCCTTCTTCACGAGCAGCTTGTCGATGCGGCGGCCGTCGAGATCGACGACCTCGAAAGTCCAGCCATGGGTGGAGAAGCTCTCACCCAGCTCCGGCAGATGTTTCAGCTCATCGAGAACGAAGCCCGCGACGGTCTCGTAGCCGGGGTCTTCTCCGATCGGAACGCCCATCTGCTCGGCGAATTCGTCGACCGGCATCCAGCCCGCGACGAGGAACGAACCGTCGTCGCGCGGCACGATCGCAGGCTCCTCCTCCTCGTCCTCCTGGAAGACGCCGGTGATGGCCTCCAGGACATCGCCGGACGTTATGATGCCTTCGAAATGACCGTACTCGTCATAGACGAGCACCATGTGGGCCGGAGCGCGGCGCAGCGCCTCGATGACATCGAGCGCGCCCGTGAGGTCGGAGACGACCGGCGCCTCGCGCATCAGCGCCTTGATGTCGAAATTCTTGTCGCCGGCGATGAACCCGTAGGCATCCTTGACGAAAAGCACGCCGAGGATCTCGTCGGAGCTGCCCTTGCGCACCGGCAGGCGCGAGCGCTGGGTGGCACGAAGCTGCGCGCGCAACTCCTCCAGATCGTCCTCCGTATCGATGACTTCGACCTCGCGGCGCGGCGTCATCAGGCCGCGCGCGGTACGGTCCGCAAGCCGCATGACGCCGGAGATCATGGCGGACTCCTCCGTCTCGATCACGCCGGCGCTCTGCGCCTCGGCAAGCACGGTGCGGATTTCCTCGTCGGTCACCCGGTCGCCCGACTCTCCCTTCTGGCCGAGTATGCCGAGCACGGCGCGGCCGGAAATATCCAGAAACCAGACGATCGGCGCGCCGACCTTCGAAAGCAGCATCATCGCCGGGGCGACGCGGGCGGCGACCGCCTCGGGCGCACGCAGCGCGATCTGCTTGGGAACGAGCTCGCCGACGATCAGCGACAGGTAGGTGATGGCGACGACCACGGTGCCGACGCCGAGCGCATCGGCGACATTGCCGGACACGCCCTGGGCGGCCAGCCAGCCGGAAAAGCGGGCGCCGAGCGTGGCGCCGGAAAAGGCGCCCGACAGAATACCGACCAGGGTGATGCCGATCTGGACGGTGGAGAGGAAGCGGCCGGGATCTTCGGCGAGGCGCATGGCGGTTGCCGCCCCCCTGTTGCCCTGTTCGGCCATGACCTTCAAACGAACGGGGCGGGATGAAACGACGGCGAGTTCCGACATTGCCAGGACACCGTTCAGAACGGTGAGTGCAATGACGATGATGATTTCGGTTAACAAAAGGGGCTCTTTAGCTAGGACAATATTCCTGCATGCGAAACGGAATGCACCGCCTTTGAGAGCGGCAGCCTGGACACGACCGCGCGAAAAGCGCTTCGCCGGCAAAGTTTCGCGCACAGCTCGAAAAACCGGGACCGGTTCTCGGAGCTGTGCACCTTCACTTGCAACGGGAAATCATAGGGGCCTGTTCCATCCATTGCAATGGCTGGAACAAAATCATGCGGAAGCATCCGGATTTTTCAGGTCAGGCTGACCTTCAGCTCGGCACGGGTGCCGGAAACATTCGGCACGTACTGGATCGTCGAGCCGAGCGTCGCGGCCATGGATTTGACGATGCGGCTGCCGAGTCCCGTGCCCTTCGGCTGGTCGCCCTCGCGCCAGCCGATCCCGTCGTCCTCGACCGCCAGAAGCGCGCTCTCCTCGTCCTGCCGTTTGAAGAACACCCGCACTTCCCCCTCGACACCCGTCGGATAGGCGTATTTGAGGGCGTTGGTGAGGAGTTCCGTGACGATCATGCCGATGGAGACGGCCCGGTCGGACGTCAGCGACACCGGTTCGGCCTCCAGCCGGATCGACGGCCTTTGCTGGTCGTTGACCGTGTCCTGAACCTCGCGCACCAGCGTGCCGAGATATTTGTCCATCTCCACGTGGCGGACGTCGTCGGACGTATAGAGGCTGCGATGCATGCCGGCGATCGCCGTGATGCGGGCCTGGGTTTCGGCGAGCGCCGCCTTCACGTCCTCGTTCCTGCTGCTCGAAACCTGCAGGCGGATGAGCGCCGCGACCAGCGCCAGACTGTTCGCGACCCGGTGGTTGACTTCCGCAAGCAGCACTTCGGCGCGCTCCTTGCCGAGGCGGATTTCCCGTTCGGCCTTCTCCTGGGCGCGGCGCAGATCCGCCGTGGCGATGCCCTGCCGGATCGCGCTTTCCATCAGCGGCCAGAACTCGTCGCCGACCGTCTTGATGACATAGTCGGACGCGCCGCTCTTCAGCGCGTCGATGGCGATCGTCGCGTCGCTGGATCCGGTGACGTAGATGACGGGAACGTCCGAGCCCTGGTCCTTCAGCCGGTGCAGGATGTCGAGCCCGGTACCGGCCTTGAGATAATGGTCGAGCACGACCGCATCGATGCCGCCTCTTTCCATCGCCTCCATCGCCGATGCCTGGTCCGTGGCGTGGACGACCTGGTAGCCGGCACGCCCGAGGTGACGTTCGGCAAGTCTCGCAAGGGCAAGGTCGTCATCGACGTAGAGAATGGTTTGCGGCATCGCGTCTCGTCATTGTCCGGGTATCTGCATGACGGCAAAGAACAGCCCGAGCTGTCTGATGGCATGCGCAAAACTGTCGTAATCGACCGGTTTGGTAATGTAAACGTTGGCGCCGAGGTCGTAACAGCGCTGGATTTCGCGTTCGTCGTCCGTGGTCGTGAGGATGACCACCGGCAGACGTTTCGAGTGGGCGTTGGACTTCACCTTTTCCAGGATGTCAATACCCGACATGTCAGGCAGATTGAGATCGAGAAGGATCAGCAGGTAGCGGTCGTGGTTGGCCATGCCCGAACGGTCCTTGCCGAGGATATAGTCGAGCGCCTCGTTGCCGTTGGTGAAGGGGACGATCTCGTTGTTGACGCCGGCGCGGCGCACGTTCTTCTCGATCAGACGCGCATGGCCCTCGTCGTCCTCGATCATGACGATGGTGACTTCTTTTCCGGCAGCTTTCATTGCCCGTGACTCCTTACATACTGGGACAAATCCGTGGGCAGACGGATGACGAACGTCGCTCCGCCGCCCAATGTGGACGTCACCGTAATTTCGCCCCCTAAATTTCTGACTAACGAACGTACATGCGCAAGGCCTATCCCCTCGCCCGGCATGTTCTGGACACCGGACCGGCGGAAGAGCTCGAATACCCGCTCGTGATCCTCGGGCGCGATCCCGCGGCCGTTGTCGGCGACTTCGATGCGGATCGAATTCCTTCCGGCCGGCATGCTCTTCACCGACAGCACCAGGGGGCGATCCGGGTGCTTGTATTTGACCGCGTTGTCGAAAAGATTGCCGAAAATCTGTTCCATCGAAAATCGGTCGGTAGTAAGGCCGCGCGCCGCGCCGACCGAAATTTTTATCTCGCCGCCCGCCTCGCTGACCTGGTGATAGATGCTGGCGGCCGTTGCATCGAGGAGATCCTGAAGATCGACCCTCTCCGGCTTCAGTTCGCGGCGGCCGTCGCGCGAGATCTTGAGGATCGCGTTGATGAGCCCGTCCATCTTCTTGGTCGAGGAGCGGATGAAGGCGATCGCTTCCGGCAGGGCCTCCTCGACCGCC
>Ga0065721_10051383_pt1 | contig 15008 bp, 17 predicted proteins | sample Mesricmetagenome_FD_59108 | JGI IMG/M metagenome (GOLD analysis project Ga0065721, IMG submission 59108) | Mesophilic microbial community from rice straw/compost enrichment Sample: eDNA_1 v2 (version 2) | ecosystem: Engineered > Solid waste > Grass > Composting > Bioreactor | place: USA: Davis... | reverse complement strand
GCGCCGAGGCAGAAGACGAGGGCGTCGGCGGCGCGGAACGCGCGCCGGGGCGACCGGGCGCGCCGGCGCGCGGGCGTTGGGTTCTTGCGCGACATAACTTTCTCCTTACGGGCGGGGACGGCGGGGCGGCACGCTTCTCGCCGCCCCGCCGCCTCTGGGATTTCCCCATTTTATGCACCCAACCTGAAACGAGCCTGAAGGCGCACCGGGTGACTTTTTCGCCGCGTCTACCGGTCTTTACAACTTCTTTATAACCCTCCGCTATCCTGAGACCATACGCTGCTGCACGCAGCCGCAGCCGGGAAGAAGAGGAACGGAAAGAATGACACGCACCACGAAGACCACCACTGCCGCGGCCCTGGCCGCGATTGCCCTGGCCGGCTTTATCCCCGGCGCCGCCCTTGCTCAGGTCCCGCGGGGCGGGGCGGAGCGGAAGAACGGCAGCTACCGCCCCGTGGCGCCGCGCCCGTCGGTCCCGCGGGACCTGAGCAAGGGCGGCGCCCTCGGTAGGGTCGACAACGGCCGCCCGGGCATGGATCGGCGCGCCGACCGCGAGGAGGCGGAACGGCGGCAGAAAACGAAGAACGACTGGCGCAACCTGGCCATCGGCGCCGGGGGCGCGCTGGCCTTCGGGCTGATCCAGCGCGACCCGACCATCGCCTTCGCCGGGGCCGCCGGGGCGCTGTACTCCCTGCACCGCTATGAGCAGGATCGCAAGAGCCAGGATGCCCTGGCGCGGGCTCGCTCCGGCATCTTCTCGCAGGACCACTTCTACCGCGACGGCCGCCGCTACGAGCGCGAGACCGTGACGCGCGACGGGCAGCGCTACTACCGCTTCGTGCGGCGGTAGTGCGGAGGGTAAGAAAGGCCGGGGGCGCGGGCGCAAAGAGCGGCGCGGCCCCCGGCCGCCGCTGCCGTTCGGGGGGGCGGGGGAGAGGTACTATTACCTCGGGAGAAGCGCGACGTGAGAATCCTGCTGGTGGAAGACGAGGCGCCGATCGCCGCGATGATCCGGCGCGGTCTGGAAGGGGCGCACTACTCTGTGGACTGGGCCGCCGACGGCTCGGTCGGCCTGGAGCGGGCGCTCGCGAACACCTACTCCCTGATCCTGCTGGACCTGATGCTCCCGGGCGTGGACGGCTGGACCATCTGCCAGCGGCTGCGCGCCCGCCGGGACACGACCCCGATCCTCATGCTCACCGCCCGCGACGCCCTGAGTGACCGGGTGAAGGGGCTGGAGATGGGCGCCGACGACTACCTGCCCAAGCCGTTCGAGTTTCCCGAACTGCTGGCGCGGGTCCGCGCCCTGCTGCGCCGCGACAAGATTCATAAGGCGCGGGTGATCCGTGTCGCCGACCTGGAGATCGACACCGACACGCAGGAGGTGCGGCGGGCGGGGAAGCGCGTCACCCTGACCCCGCGCGAGTACGCGCTGCTGGAGGCGCTGGCGGCCAACGAAGGGCGCATCCTCACGCGCGACGCGGTGCAGGAGCGGGTGTGGATGGATGAGGAGGGGCACTCCAACGCCGTGAACGTTTACATCGGGCTGCTGCGCAAGAAGATCGACGAGGGGCACGACGTCAAGCTGATCCAGACGGTCCACGGCGTCGGGTACCGGCTGCGCCGCCCGGACGACGCCGGGGAGGACGCGTGAGGTGAGGGGCAGCCCGCTGCTCCCCGGCTCGGTGCGCGCGCGCCTGACGCTCGGCAGTGTGCTCGCGCTCGGCCTCATCCTGGTGGTGCTGGGGGGCGTTCTGCTTTACACGGCGCGGGCGGGCATCACCGACCTGGTGGACCGCGACCTGGCCCGCCGCGCGGACCGGTTCGTGCGCGACTGGCCCCCGCCGGAGAACGCACCGCCGCGCCGCCGCGACCGGACGGGCGATGCGGCGGCAAACCGGCCGCCGCGGCCGCCCCTGGAGGACATCCGGCCCGCCACGGCGGGCGAGGGCGCCGGCGGCGTGGACGTCGAGAGCCGGCCCGCGTACTGGTTCAAGGTGCTCGACCTGCAGGAGCGGATGTACTTCTCCGGTCGGAGCGACGCCGCCTGGGACCGGGCTGCGTTCGTGCGGGCCGTCGCGGGCGAGACCGGCTACTCCACTGTAGTCTGGGACGGCGAGCCGATCCGGGTCTTCTCCACGCCGCTGCGCCGCGAAGGGCGTGTGGAGGGCGTGCTCCAGATAGGGCGCCCCCTGGCGGAGATCGACCGGGTGCAGGAGCGGCTGGCGCGGGCCGTGTGGACCCTGGTGCCGCTGGCGCTGCTGGCGGCGGGGGGCGGGGGCGCGTACCTTACGGCGCGCGCCCTGCGCCCGGTGCGCGACCTGACGAGAGCGGCGGGACACATCGAGGCGCGGAACCTGTCGGAGCGGCTTCCCGCGTTGCAGGGCGGGGACGAGTTCTCCGAGCTGGCGGCGACGTTCAACGGGATGCTGGCCCGCCTGGAGGCGTCGTTCGAGCAGCAGCGGCGCTTCACCGCGGACGCCTCGCACGAGCTGCGCACGCCGCTGACCGTGATCCTGGGCGACGCGAGCTGGGCGCTCTCGGCGGAGCGGACGGGGGACGAGTACCGGCAGGCGCTGGAATCGGTCCGTCAGTCGGCGGGGCGGATGCGCCGGATCGTGCAGGACCTCCTGTTCCTGGCCGGCTCGGACGCCGGGCGGCTCCCGATGGAGGCGCAGCCGCTGCCCCTGGGCGCGATCCTGGAGGACGCCGCCGAGTCCGTCGCTGGCGCGGCAAAGGAGGGCAGCGCCACCGCTCCCGTCCGGCTCGACCTCCCGGAGGGGGAGACGCTGGAGGTGGTCGGCGATGCCGACCACCTAGTGCGCCTGTTCACCAACCTGATCGGCAACGCCGCCCGCCACACCCCGCCGGACGGCGCGATCACGGTCACGGCCCGGCCCGCCGACGGCGGCACCGGTGCCGCGGCAGCAGAGGTGGTCGTCACCGTGGCCGACACGGGCGAGGGCATCGCGCCGGAACACCTGCCGCACGTTTTCGAGCGCTTCTACCGCGCCGACGGCTCCCGCGCCCGCTCCGGGGGCGGCACCGGCCTCGGGCTGGCGATCAGCAAGACCATCGTCGAGGCCCACGGGGGGACGATTCGTATCGAAAGCGCCCCCGGTCGCGGGACCGTGGTCACCGTCACCCTGCCCCGCCCGTAACCCCGGATCCCCCCTTTTGCCCTCTTTATAACTCCTTTATAAACGCTCGGTAGCATGGAGAATAGAGCGAAAAAGGAGGCCAAACATGACCACAACACCCATAACCGGGAAGGCGCCGGCGTCGTTCGCGCGGCTGGTGTCGGTGCGGCGCCTGGCCGCCGTTGCCGCGGCGGTCGTGGCCACCGTTACCGGCGGGTTCCTGGCTGTCACCCGGGCCCGATCGTCCGCGGACGAGGGGACACAGTACCAGGTCGTGCGGGTCGAGGCCGGGGCGGTGCGCAAGACCGTTTCTGCCAGCGGCACCCTGCAGCCCTGGACCGTGGTGGACATCAAGTCCAAGGCGGGCGGGCGCGTGGACGCGCTGCTGGTCGAGGCGGGGGACGCCGTGAAGCAGGGGCAGGTCCTGGCCCGGATCGACCCCGCCGACACCCGGCTCACCGTGAACCAGGCGCAGGCGGATATCGAGGCGGCCCGCGCGAAGGAGCGCCAGAGCGTCTCCGCCTACGGGCTCCAGGTGCGCCAGGGCGAGATCGGCGTCCAGACGGCGCAGTCGCAGGTGCGCGCCGCGGAGGCCGCCCTGTCGGCGGCGCGGGCGCGCCTGAAGACGGCGCAGCAGGAGGCGCAGGCGCAGCCGGCGAAGACCAGCGCCGTCATTGCGCAGGCGCAGTCGGCTTACGAGGGCGCGGTGCAGCAGCGCCGCCAATTGGATGCAAGCCAGCAGCAGGAGCGCGTCGCCGCGCAGGCCGCGCTGGACCAGGCGGAGGCCGCGCTGAAGACCGCGGAGGCGAACCTGAGCCGGCAGAAGACGCTGCTGGCAAAGGGGTTCGTGGCGCAGCAGGTCGTGGACCAGGCGCAGGAGAGCTACGCGGTCAGCACGGCGAGCGTCGCCTCGGCGCGGGAGCGGGTGCGCTCCCTGGGGGCGCAGCAGACCGCCGCCCGTGCGGCGGCGGACGCCCAGGTGGCGCAGGCCCAGGCCGGGCTGAAGAGCGCCCGCGCGCAGTCGGCGGACGTGCAGAGCAGGAAGAACGCGGTGGCCGAGGCGCAGGCCGCGGTCCGGCAGGCCGAGGCGCAGCTGGCGCAGCAGAAGGACGGCCTGCGGCAGGCGCAGGCAAGTCTGGCCAACAACGACATCAAGCAGCAGGACATCGTCGCCGCCCGGTCCAGCATCGCCCGCGCCGAGGCGGCGCTGCAGAACGCGCAGACGACGCTGGAGCAGACCACGGTCCGCGCCCCGTCCGACGGCGTCGTCCTCCAGAAGTACGTGGAGCAGGGCACCATCATCACGTCCGGCCAGTCGATGACCTCGACCGGCACCAGCATCGTCCAGATCGGCGACACGTCCAAGATGTACGTCAAGGTCACGGTGGACGAGACAGATATCGCCAGCGTCTCCGAGGGGCAGCCGGTCGAGGTGACCGTGGACGCCTACCCGCGCGTGCCGTTCACCGGGAAGGTGGCGCGCATCGAGCCGCAGGCGCAGGTGGAGCAGAACATCACCACCGTCGCCGTGCGGGTCGAGATCGACAACACAGCGGAAGCGTTCCGGCTCCTGAAGCCGAACATGAACGCCACCGCGTTGTTCCTGATCGACCAGAAGGAGAACGCGGTCACCGTGCCCGCCGAGGCGGTACGCATGGACGACGGCGGCACCTACGTGGAGGTGGCGACCGGCGGCAAGCCCGCCCCCGCGGACCCGGGCTCGGATGCCCCGCCCCGCCCGGATGTGCTGGTGGGCGTGTCCGTGGAGCGGCGGCCGGTGACGGTCGGGCTGGAGGGCGACAATGGCGTCGAGGTGCTCACCGGCCTGGAGCCGGGTGAGATGGTCGTGACGCAGACCGTGGCGTCGGGCGATGCCCGGTCCGGCAGCGGCGGCGCGCGGCGCGGCGCGAGCAGCCCGTTCGGCGGCGGCCCGGGCGGTCCCCCGCCGGGTGGCAGTGGTGGCCCCCGGCCCGGCGGCGGTGGCGGTGGCGGTGGCGGGCGGCGCTGAGCGTGAGAAAGGGAGGGAGCACACCATGGCGGTCTATCTGATGGAAAACGCGCGCGGGGGGGCTGCCCCCCCGGCGCCGGTGGCGGACGGCGCCCCGCCGTCCCCGCTGGGCTCGGTCCTGGTCGGCGTCGCGATGGCGCTGCGGGGGCTGGCGGCGAACAAGATGCGGGCCGCGCTCACCATGCTCGGCATCATCATCGGCGTCGGCGCGGTGATCGTGGCCGTCGCCATCGGCTCCGGGTCGCGCGCCGCCGTGGCCGAGAGCATCCAGCGTCTCGGGACCAACGTTTTGACCGTGCGGTCCGGTGCACAGCGGCGCGGCGGGGTCAGCTTCGGCGCCGGGTCGGCGGGCACGCTGACCCTGGCGGACGCCGATGCGATCCTGAAGGGCAGCCCCTCGGTGGCCCGTGTGTCGCCCCAGGTGAACCAGTCGCTCCAGGTCAAGTTCGGCAACAAGAACGACAGCGTGACCGTGAACGGCACCGGGCCGGACTACCCGCTCATCAGCAACCACCCGGTCCAGGTCGGGCGCTACCTCACCCCTCAGGATGTGGAGGCGCAGCGGCGGGTCGCCGTGCTCGGCAGCGAGACCGCGCGGGAACTGTTCGACCGGCAGTCGCCGGTTGGCAAGACGATCCGCGTCGGCGGGCAGAACTTCGAGGTCGTGGGCGTCCTCAAGGCGAAGGGCGGCCAGGGCTTCATGAACCCGGACGACGCCGTGTACGTCCCCGTGACCACGGCGATGAAGCGGCTCTTTGGCATGGACAGTGTGGGCAGCATCAGCGTGCAGGCGCGCTCGTTCGAGGGGATGGCGCGGGCGCAGCGCGAGGTGGAGGCGGTCCTGCGCCGGCGTCTGCCCGCCGCGACCGACGGCTCCGCCGCGTTCAGCGTCTTTAACCAGGCCGACATCGCCGAGGCGCAGAACGCGCAGCAGGACACGTTTTCGTCGCTCATCACCTACCTGGCCGTCGTTTCCCTGGTGGTGGGCGGCATCGGCATCATGAACATCATGCTGGTATCGGTCACCGAGCGCACCCGCGAGATCGGCGTGCGCAAGGCCATCGGGGCGAAGCGGCGCGACATCCTGCTCCAGTTCCTGCTGGAGGCGCTGTTCCTGTCCGTGGCGGGCGGCCTGCTGGGCGTCGCCTTCGGCGTGGCCGGGTCGGGCCTGGTCGGCGCGGCGAACGGCTGGAAGGTGGTCGTCGAGCCGGCGACGGTCGTGCTGGCGTTCGGCTTCTCGGCCGTGGTCGGGGTGTTCTTCGGCTTCTACCCGGCGCTCAAAGCGTCGCGCCTGCGCCCCATCGAAGCCCTGCGGTACGAGTAAGGAGGTCCGGGTCGCCTCTGTGTTCCTCAGCTTTGGCGTGGGCGTTGGCGAGGTAGGCGGCGCGGTCGGGATACTCGACCAGAGGGCGCACGTGTTCGAGGCCCGCCGCGTCCCGCGCCAGCCCTTCCGTCTCCTGCGCCTCCTGGTCGAGCGCGCCAGCGAGGGCGACCACCGCGAAGGCGTTCAGTTCCTCGGGCGGCAGCGTGGCAAAGAGGCGCGCGGCCAGGTCCGCGGGCAGCGTGATGGTCAGGGTGGTGCTCATGCTGCTGCGTTTGCTTCGTCTTCAGCGCCGGTCACGTCCTCGTTCGCGTCAGGCGCCTCCTCGTCAGCGTCGCCGTCGGCCGGGGCCGTCCTGTCCTGGCTCTGCTGCTCCGGCGTCACCGCCAGGGCGCCCAGCATGTCGGCCACGCGCTCGGCGGGGATGTCCTGTATCGCGCTGCTGACCCACTCCGCGAGAGCCTGCTCCGCCTCCCACTCCTCCCGGCCCTGGCGCGCCGCCTCCTCCATATCGGCCTCCAGCTCCTCTTCCGACTCGTAGCCCAGGAACCGAAGAAACTCCTCGTCCGTCATGGGGCGTTTGCAGGGAGGGGGAACTGCTTCCGGGGCTGATTCCGGCTCTGGATTCAAGGGGGGTGAGGACATTGACGCTTACTACTTCCTTAATACGCCGGACCACCGCAACCGCTTTCTGCTTGGCGCGGGCTTCGTCCGAAACCTCAATGATAGTCCGCTGGTGAGTTTTGGTGACCTCGCCGTACGATGGTTATACGTCTAGCGCATTGCTGATTCAGACCGCGTCAATGGCGATTACGGCAAGAACCGCATGGCAATTATTGCAAGAACTGCGAGGGCTGCTATGCCGGCGGCGATCAGGCCGGGGCGGGTGCGTGTGGCGAGTCCGACCGCGCCACTGAGCACGGTCAGCACCGCCGAGGCGAGCGCGACGCGGACGATCCAGCGCCCCACCCGCGGGGAGCAGACGAGGGGCAGCAGGTCGAAGATGAGGACCCCCAACAGCAGCGTACAGACCGTCAGCCCGGCCACCAGCGCGGGGCGGCCGATGCGTTCGGCGGCAGTGCGCCAGCGGCGGTGGTCAGCTCCGGCAGCGGCGCGGCGGGCGGATTCGCGGTGTCCATACGGGTATTATTGGCAGGGTGGCTCCGCGTACACAGTCGCTCGGTAGGAACCTTCGCCGATGCCGGCTCAGGCGAAGGGGGAGGCATGGGGGCGCAGCGCCGCCGCTGCCTTCAGGAGCGCCTGGCTGACTACTCGCGCCACCTGATCGCCAAATCCCTCGCCGCATCGCTGGGCCTGTTTGGAGGAGACACGAATGGCTAAGGACCGCCCGGACAATTCCAAAGAGCGCCGCCTGGTGCTGGATGAGTACGACAACTGCTGTTCCGTATGCGGCCGCTCGGGCAACGGGCTACGGGGCAGGGGACTTCACTGTCACCACATTGATGAGGACACAGAGAATAACGACCCGATGAACCTGCTGCCGCTGTGTCCGAACTGTCACCTAATGGACACCCACAACCCCACCAGGTTTATCGAGGCGGAAATTCTGCGACTCTTTCGCCAGTACAAGGACCCCGCTATCCTCACGCCTCAGTTCCGGCCTATCTTCAAGCGCATGAGGTTCCTGGATGACATCCCTGACTATTCCGAGGTTTCTGAGAGGAATCGCGCTAACGAGATCGGGAAGTACGCCTGTCTTTGGGACCCTCGTCATTCACCTGATGATATTGGGCCGGTAGAACACGAGAAGGCTGAAGACCTGATCAAATTCGTCGCTTGCTTGCCACAGGGGGCATATTTCAAGGAATGCATAGAGGGCTTGGTAACCAGCATCTGCGAAAGGGCGTTCTCTACGTCACAACCAGGTTTGGCAACCTACGACTGTAACCCCGGGGGCGTAGAGCGGGCTTGGGAGGCAGAGCAACGCCGACTGAAGGACGCAGACCGTTTCATGGAATCGCTCAAATATCTTCGTCAACGGGTTCACGATGTGATCATCAACGACATCATCCCATACCAGAACTGGCCGCTTCCGCAGCAACGGTTCTAACGTGCGATAACAAGCCGTTATCGCACGTTAGAAACCGAACGTTAGGGACGAAGGAGCACCTGTGATCACGGACGAAGATGCCCGGTGGTTCCTGCAGCAGCAGGGGATGCGCCTGGAATGGAACCTGGATCCGCCGCGGCCATGGGAAGGCGGTGCAGGCGATGCAGACGAAGGCTGTGAAATCCCGCCGCCGCCGCTGGACTACGTCACCTTCACGAGGTTGCTTCTCGAAGCCGCCGAGGAGGCCGGGCTAAGTTCGAGTGGGAAGATCGGGTGGGACGTTCAGGACTCCGATTCCGAGAGGAGGGAGAAGTTATTCGCCTTCCAGGAGCGCGTCCGCCGCTTTGTCCCCCGCCCCACGAACAGGTCCGATCTGGTAGGGCCTCGCCGGCGACACCAGCGAGGCGTGTTGCGGCGAATGTGGTGGTGGCCCGACGAGTGGCCCCAATACCTCTGCCAATTGGACCGCGATTACATCGACCCCTGGAGGAAGGCCTGGCTCTACGGCCGGAGCGAGGGGAGCGAGGAGCGCGCGCTGCACTACCTGACGATTTGGGCCGTCAAGTTGATGCGCATACGCCTCGCCGACGGCGAGCAGCCCGACGTGACGTCGGTCCACGCCGGCGCGGTGGTTTCCCGCCTTCTTGGGATCAGCTACATGAGCTGGTTGCAGGAGGAAATCCGGTCGGAAACGGGCGTGAGCCTGGCCCTGGTGACGTGGTCGCGGTGGGTACGCGGGGACGGCCCCTCCTACATCCTCGGGGGCGTGGGGATCGCCTGCCTTTGCGCCGCCGTCTGGGGGGCCGTCCGGCACTACTACTCCGGCTGGTGGCTGCTGGCGATCGTGCCCGCACTCCTCGCCGTGATGCTCCTATGTCTCAGCTGGCTCTTGAGCCCCGGCTCGACGAACTGGTTGGCGTGGAGGGTGGACCGAAAATCAACCTTCGGCGACCTGACCCGCGAGATCGTGGAACGCAATCGGCGGGAATGGGAGCTGTTGCAGCAGGAGTACGGGGTGCACCACGAGGAAGTTGCTGCGGTCAGCCGCACTCGCCCCGGAGGGGTTGCCCAGCAGCATCTGGGACGCCGGGTCGACGCTGGCGCGGGCGGGGCTGGCACAGAAGGCCACGAAGGCGGCGGCAACGGCGAGTAAGGGGACTGCTCGGTTCACAGGCTATTATCACACGAGGGGCGCCGCCGCGGGGATCAGGCGTGATAAGCGCCGGAAGCGAAAAATACCACCTATCGCGGCGGGGAGATGGGGCAGGCGTGACGGTCCACTCCGGCGGCGGGAAGTACGAGCGCACGCAGACGCCCGGTAGGAACCCGCCAGAGACCCGGCGGGTAAGGTAAAGTAGTAGTGCCGCGGGGGTACTGCGAACACCCCCGCGGCAGGTAGTTGCCAGCCTTACTTCTGGCGGGATTGGTAATAGATGGCCGCGATGGCGATCAGGTTCGTCACGAATGACGTGGCGATGTTGACGTAGATGGACACCCAGGCGGGGGCCTGTTGGTGGAGCCAGCGAACGAACGACTCAAGCATTTTGTTTCCTCTTTCTTTCCTCACCGCCAGCCTGCTATGACAGGCCGGCCTTTGCTTTTTATGCCTACGAAGCGGGGCGGCACTTCCCCCAGTGACCCTGGCACAGGGTCCGCGGCACACCCTCTGTCACGGGGAGGGAGTCCGAAGTTGTGTAACGACACAGTCGCAATTCAAATAGGGAGTTCGCTCCCCTGGTTCGGGAATTTTTGACCGGGACACCCTCCAGGCATCACGCCACCGGCCTTCGTGTGAAACGACACCGAAGCAATTCAGAGGGCCAAACCTTCCGGGGCTTGGAAGGCAAATCAGATTTTGTGGGAATTTCACGCCTACTGCCCTCTTACGCCGCCCGAATCGCCGAAGCCATGAAAAAGCCCGGAGGGAATTCCCTCCGGGCTTCCTGGTGAAGACGAGCAGGCCGGGCGGCTTCTACTACGCCACCATGAAATTGGACTCATGCCCCCCGCTGTTCACGAGGACGACCACGGCCTGAGTCACCACGGCGGCGGTGACAGGCTTCGCCGGTTCGCCTCCCGCTGGAGTGCCGGGGTCGGGAGGGAAGCCAGGGGCCGGGCTTGGCGCTTGGAGGACAGGTTTCCGGCCCCTTTCGGCCACGCGCGAGGTTGAAGGACGGGCGCAAGGGCACGGAAAATGCACCCTCCCGGGCTGAAGGTAATCACCGTCTGCCGACATTGGCAGGCGTCCCTCTGGAGGCATCGCCATGTTCCGCCCGTCCCTCCGCCGTGTGCGCGTCCCCGCACTTCTCGCCGCCCTTCTCGCCCTGGCCCTGACCGTCTCCCCCGCCGCGAAGGCGCAGACCTTCACCGGCTCCGTCAACGCCGACACGAACAGCATCTCGGCCTCGCCCGCCGGCCCCGGCCTGACCTTCACGCCCACTCTCGTAGACACCGGCCTGGACGTGGTGGCGGGGGACCGGATCACCGGAACCGCGACGGGCACCTGGGTGATCTCGGGCAACGACCCGATCACCGACGCTAACGGGCAGATCGGGCGCACCGCCGGGCCGTGGTGGGTGTCCTCGCTCCTCGGGCAGATCAGCGACAGTGGCCCGTACCAGTACCACGCAGGGGGCGCCACCCCGGAGGACGTGGAGGCGCGGACCTTCTTCCTCGGGTCGTCCTTCGACCTAATCGCGGGCAGTACCGGGCGCCTGTATCTGGCGTTCAATGACACGGACTACGGCAACAACGAGGGGAGCGTGAACGTGTCGCTGGCCGTGACGTCCGCGACGGTCCCGGAGCCTTCGGCCGGCGCCCTGGCGCTCCTGTGCCTGCTGCCATTGCTGCTGTGCCGGGCCGCCGTTCGGTCGCGCGCGTCTTCCCGTTAGGCCGAGGTGTGCCTAGGGGGCCGGTGCTGGTTCGGACGAGGAAGGCGCTTCGGGTGAGGAGGGCAGCGAGTCAAACAGGACGAGATTCCTCGCCTGTGTTGCCTTCAGCCGCTTCAGGAAGTCGGCCCGGGAGATCTCTTTTGCGCCGAGTGCCTGGAAGTGCGGCGTCATCATCTGGATGTCGATCCAGTCTGCGCCGCGGGCTTTGAGGTGGTCGATCAGGAACAGCAGCGAGAGCTTCGAGGCGTTGGGGCGCAGGTAGAACATGCTTTCGCCCGCGAAAACGCCGCCTGCGTCCACACCGTACAGGCCGCCCGCGAGTTCGCCGTTTTCGTCCCACGCTTCCACACTGTGGGCCATGCCCTGTTGGTGGAATGTTTCGTAGGCGTGGGTCATCTCTTCCGTGATCCAGGTGCCGTCCTGGCCCGGCCGCGGCGCGCTGCGGCAGTGCCGGATGACGCGCTCGAAGGCAAGGTCAATGGTGAAGGTGAGGCGGGACTTGCGCCGCTCGCGCGCCAGACGCTCGGGGATGTGCAGGTCGGCGAAGTCGAGGATGGCGCGGCGCGGTGGGGAGAACCAGAGCAGGGGCATGCCCTCGTGGGGCCAGGGGAAGATGCCCTGCCGGTAGGCGAGGCGCAGCGTATCGGGGTGCAGGTCGCCCCCGATTGCGACGATACCCTCCCGCGTGGCGTGACGGGGATCGGGGAAGGCGAGGACAGGCATGGAGGCAGCCTACCCGGCGCCCCCCGCCGCGCCCACGGTTCTTGCCGCCGCGGCAGCAGGCGCGGCGCCGATTCCGGAGGTCAGAAGGTTCTCAACGAAGGAGGCGAAGCGCGGGCCGACCACGTTGTAGGTGAAGCGCTCCTGCGCCACGGCGCGCCCATGGCGCGCCTTCTCCTCGATCTCCTCGCGCGTCAGGCCGTTCAGCCAGGCGGCGAGCTGGTCGTGAAACGCAGAGGAGGCCGGGTGCAGGGGCGGGAGTGCCCAACCGGCCGTTTCGGCGTAGTCGAAGTAGCCGGGAATGGGGCTCATGGCGACGGGTGTGCCGCAGCCCAGGTACTCGGGCAGCTTGGTGGTGAGGCGGTAGCTGCCCAGGCAGTCGAGCGTTTGCGTGATGAAGCCGAGGTCCATGGCGTTCATCGCCCGCGCGACTTCTGCCTCGGGGAGTCGCCCGGTGAAGATCACGCGCTGCTTCGCTTCGCCGGTCAACCGCTGCTCCAGCAGGGCCCTGCCGTCGCCGTCGCCCACGATCAGGAAGACCATGTCCGGCCGGGTGATGCGGCGCGCGGCCTCCACAAGCTCCAGTCCGTAGCAGTAGGACTGGCGCGGCACCCACTTGATGCTACCGACGAGGCCGCAGACGATCTTATCGGGCGGTATGCCCAGTCCGGCGCGGATGGCGCGGCGCTCGTCCGGGGGCAGCGGGCGGAAGACGTCCATATCCACGGCCCCCTCGATTGTCACGGCCCGGCGGGCGCCCATCTCCAGGGCGCGCCCGGCGAGGTAGGGGGTCCAGCCGATGAAGCCGGCGCAGGCTCGGAACAGGGCGCGCTCATAAGCCTCGAAGACTTTTCCATAGAGCGGGCCTTTGGTGGCGCGGAAGAAGCCGGAGATGGGGTCGCCTGATGAGAAGATGAACGGCACATCGCGCGGCGCGAGGAGCAGGTTGAGGCCGCCGGCGATGCCGGTGCTCTCCTGGTAGATCAGGCGCCAGCGGCGGGAGCGGATTACCTCCCGCAGGTCGCGGAAGGCCTGCTTCTTGGCGTTGCGGTCCAGGTCATAGAAGACGACCGGGCGGTCTAGATAGCCCGCGAGGCGCCGCATCCGCAGTCCGTGCAGGTCACCCACGCCGCCGGTGTTGATGCAGAGAATCTCGGGCTGTTCGGTTGAAGAGGGCATAAGCTCTCTTCATTATAGCCCGCCGGGCGGGTAATCCGCAGTGCCGAGTCAGGCGTCGCCACGCGTTGGGAGCGGGGTGCCGGTTTCGATGAACTCCAGGCGCTCCGCCAGATTCGCGGCGTGGTCGCCGATGCGCTCCAGGTAGTGCGTCACGAACAGGAGGTGCGAGACCAGGACCACGCGCTGCGGGTCCTCGGGGAGGAGGGCGCGCAGGTCACGCTGGGCCTCCTTGTAGAGGACATCGAGTTCGTCATCCAGGGACAGGGCGGCGCGGGCGGCTTCGGCATCCCGATGAGCGAAGGCGGTGACGGACGCGCGCACAAGTCGCACGGCCGCCTCGCTCAGGCGCGGCAGGTCAATGAGCGGTGCATACGCCACACCCGCGGCGGTGAGGCGCAGTGCCGTCCGGGCGATGTTTACGGCGTGGTCGCAGATGCGTTCCAGATCGCTGACGATTTTGAGCGCCATCGCCAGGAAGCGCAGGTCGATAGCCAGGGGCTGCTGCGTGGCGAGCAGGGTGAGCACCCGCTCCTCCACCTCGGCGTCCAGCGCGTTCACGCTGCCGTCGCGCTCGATCACCGCGCGAGCCAGGTCCAGATCGGCCGTCGTCAGGGCGGTCACGGCGTCGGTGACCATGCGTGCGGCGGTCTCACCCATGCGGATCAGGTCGTCGCGCACGGCGTCTAGGCCGGCGTCGAAGCGGCGGCGGGTCGAAAGCCGCCCCGCGGGCGCGGGCGGTGGCGCCGCCGCTTCGTTGCCGCTACCTTTTTCCGTCACGCCCGTCGTACTCTCGGCTGCCGTCAGCATGGAAGATAGTGTCCCGCACGGAATCTGTGCGCCCTTGCCGTTTTATTCGCTCACACGTCGTTGTTGTCGCAATCCGCTTCCCCGCTGCAACCCCGGGGGAGGCCGTCGAGGCGCGAAGAGAGCGCCTCCAGCGCGCCGGTCTCCACGCGGCAGAAGAGGTGCTTGCCGCGCCGCTTGACCCGGACCAGCCCCACGCGCCGCAGCTCCTTGAGGTGATGCGAGAGCGTGGAGGCGGAGCGCTCGGAGCCGAAGACGTGGCGCCCGATCTCGCCGACCGTCGCCGTGCCGGGTGGGGTGTCCGCTTCCTCGTCCTCACCCTGCGCGGGGCGGGTAGCGGCGCCGTCCTCCGTGCCTTTGCGCTCGGCGGCGGCCACCGTGGCCACCGTCGCGGCACGCTCTTTCAGGAAGAGGACCACCGCCAGGCGCGTCGGGTCGCCCAGGGCCTTGTAGCGCTCCGCGGCGGCCTCCAGGGCGTCGCGCCGCGCCGCAGCCGCCGCGACGGCCGCCGCCTCGTCCGCGTCCTTCTTCCGGGTCTTCCCGCTGTCTTTGCTGTCTTTACCGGTCTTGTCGCGGCCCATATTGCGTTGAGGGTCGGAAAACGTGTCAACAGTTTGAAAGGTGTCAAAATGTTAGCACGTTTTTTCTTTTTTGTCCAGTTTATCGGGCGGGCAACCCGGCGCGATACAGAGTCATCCCATGAGAAAGGAGGCAGGTACCCAATGAGCGTTTCCAGGCTCATGACGCCCGCCTCCGGAGGCGGGCGCTCCTGACGGCTCTACGGGCGGTACGGGCGCGCCTCTAAACCGGTGTACCCCCGGTCCCTGAAGGAGGAATCCCTCCGGAGCGGCGCGGCGGCAGGCAAATGCCTGCC